>JGI24187J35170_1000162_pt1 | contig 29162 bp, 30 predicted proteins | sample YNPBryBLVA2012_FD_35170 | JGI IMG/M metagenome (IMG submission 35170)
GATCCTGGAAGTCACTGGCAGAGCGCCCGTGTGGAGAGTTTCAACTCTCGTCTGCGGGCCGAACTCCTGAATGCGAAGGTGTTCATGAACCTCGCCGATTCCCAGATGAAATGCGCTGTGTTCCGGCGCTTCTACAACGAGCGAAGACCTCACTCGTCTTTGGGTGGACAAACCCCATCCGAGGCGGCACAGGAATGGGAATCCGGTCGGGCTGCGCCCTCCCTTCCTTCCCATTCCCTGGCATTGTCAAACATGGAGAAACTCTAATCTTTTGCCGTCTTCCTGTTTGGGGGCATCTCACTGCCGCCAGGGACTTATTACGTTTATGCAAAGCTCGGTGCTGGCCTCATCAAAGGACATGTCGTTGAGGTCAAGAGGCAGAGCGACCAAACGACTAAGAACATCGACCTTTCCGCGCAAAGGACCGGCCATCTGAGTTTGACCGTTCGTTCTAAGGGCGACTGGTCCATTAGAATCGCTCCGGCCGACGCAAAAGGAAAAGCTCTGATCAAGGGTCTGGATCTTTCTTCTCAGCTAGGCATGGAATGCAAAGTGATCAATGGCAAGGCTTCGTTCAAGCATTTGCCTACTGGCAAATACATCGTGCAATGTCTTAAGATCACCAAAAGCGGCGGCAGCGGGGATTCCAGTTGGCAGGCCTACGAGATCGCTGGAACGTTCAGCGTTGAAGTCATAGCCGGCAAGAACCTGGAATATCAGCTCAACTAAGAGTGGCGGCCTTCAGGGAACGGATGAAGGAGACCAACTCATCGCGGCCCTTGCCGTTTTTCCAGGCCGAATCGATCAGCTGGACCACCGAGCTTCCAACGACGGCCCCGTCAGCGAACCCGCACACTTGCCGCACATGGCTTGGCGTGCTGACTCCGAAGCCGACGCAGACTGGGGTTTCCGTGTATTTTCGCAGACGCGCAACCAACACTTGAGCGTCCTGAGAAATGGTATCGCGAGAGCCGGTGACTCCCGTGCGCGAGACGGCATAGACGAAGCCCGTTGAATTGTTTGCAACCTGCTCAAGGCGGTCGTCTGTGCTAGTGGGCGCCCCTAGGAAAATCGTATCGAGGCCGTTTTCCCGGCTGGCATCAATCCAGTCGCCGGCTTCTTCAGGCGTCAAATCACAGACGATCGTACCGCTTGCGCCAGCTGCTCGTGCCGCCAAAGCAAAAGCGTGCAAACCGTAGCGAAGCATCGGGTTGTAGTAACCCATGAGCAGGACCGGAACGCGCAGGCTGCACCTTCCCAGCGTTTCGAGCACGCCCCGAACGGTTGTGCCGGCCTCGAGCGACCTTTGGCTCGAGGCCTGAATGACAGGACCGTCCGCGATCGGGTCACTAAACGGAACACCGAGCTCGATGATGTCAGCTCCGCCTTCTTCGATCGCGGACACTAATGCGGGAAGCTGGCTCAAACTAGGGTCGCCGGCCGTGATGAAAACCACCAGAGCCTTTTGGCCTCTCGATCTGAGAGCCCTAAACGTGGAACGGATTGCCGATTCGGCCACAAGTCATTTTATCCCTTCTCGGTCCCCTGTTTTTTGTTAGGCTTAGTTCATAGGGGTGCCACCAGAGGGTCCGGCAACGATAATCTTTGGTTTGTTGCTGAAGATCAGCGACTTTAAAGTTCCGTTGCTGGAGTAGCCAAAGATGGTGTTTCCCTCGCCTTTGGCAACCTCTTTAGCACCCTTTGTTTGCAGGCCCCCCGCTGACAGGCTCCACTCGACCTTGCCCGCGGGAATGACAACCGGTTTTGAAGTGGCGCCAAAGGGTACGGCTTCAAGGTCAACCTTTTTAGAGCCCGCAAAGATTTTGACGGTTAACGGTGCGCGTTTATCGGACAAGTTGACAACGACAACCTGCGACGAGTCATCCGGTCCAATTTTCGGCTCCCCTGTGATGATCTTCGCGGCGACATTTTTGCCGTCGTTGAAGGCCGCGATGGTGTACACCTGGTCTGACTCGCAAAGCAATTCACCCGAGAAAATTGTCTTGCGTCCTGCCTCGACCTTAATGTCCTTCTTCTTCAGGCTCGTCAGCCTCATGCCGCCGTGCTTGCCTTGTTCGAGATTGACCGCCGCCTCCTGTCCCGCAATCCAAGCGTTGATCGGTGCCGACGCCAGATTCAACACGCGAACCTGAGCGCCCTTTTTGAAAGATGGAAGTTTGGGCGGCTCAGGCTGGCAACCAAGCTGCAAAACCACCGCCGCCGAAATCGACAAAGTCCAAGCAGGGGTCCAGCGCATCGCTCAGTCCGTCAAGGCCTTTGTTGGGCCGCTCATGTCATTCCCAGATTCTTTGTCCTTCTCCACCTTCTCCTTGCCGGGATCCGCGCCTACAGCAGCCGTGTCGATCTGCTGTCCCTCGGGCTGGCAACCTATAAGAAACGAAAGTCCTGCGAGAATGACCCAATATCTCAGTTTTTGCATGGTTAGGGCAACATCGCCCCCGGACCAGACGGATCCGGGGGCCGACAAGGTCGTGCTTAGTAGTTGAACTCCGAGTCGGGTCGGAACACGCACGGGTATGAGTAAGAGGTGCCCGCGGTGTAGCAACCCCAAGCTGATGCGGGAGTTCCGTCGGCGTTCACAAACGCGAAAAAGTCACGATTGTAGTCGCGGTGGTAACCATTGACAACCGATGAGTAGTTCACGAACTGCGCCGATGAGTCCGACTTGGCAAAGTTCATGCCGTTGCCGTAAGTGAAAATTGACGCCATACCGAACCAAGCCCAGGTGCCCGTTGCCCCGGACTGAGGCAGACCCCCGGGATTAAACAAGCACGGACCCGTTCCATCGCAACGCAAAACTGGGTTCGTTAATGCGAAACCGTGAATGTTTTGCTTGCCTCGGCCAGGCCAAATCATGTATAGCTTGGATGGCTGGGCTATCGCCGTGGTGGACCAAGCGTGCAACATGCCGTTAAAAGCCAGGCCGATGTCCGCAGGCTTGAAAAGCTCCACATCGGACACGATTTTGTTCACTGGCAACCCGGGTTGCGTGTAAAGGTCGTAATTTTTCATGTACGGATACACGGTATTGCCCCAGTGCATGCCGTCCTCCGCTTTGCGAACCGGATCGGTGGATGTCACGTGCCCCGAACGCCAACCGGCGGGGACAGAGATGTAGAAATTCCAGCGATGCTTGTTCGTTGCTGTGATTGGCGAAAAAGCCAACGGGAAGAGGTCGTCGTTGTCCGCGGTGTACATGAGGAAGGCCGTGCCCACTTGCTTGATGTTGCTGAGAGCTGAAGTCTTCTTCGCTGACTCCTTGGCCTTGGCAAACACGGGGAAAAGAATCGCAGCCAAAATGGCGATGATAGCGATGACCACAAGAAGCTCAATCAATGTGAATGCGTTCTTTCGGCTTTTCACAATCAACCTCCATACTGGGTCCGGTTCAGGCTCAAACTATGCTATTTGGCCTGAACTGCAAACCCTGTAAACAATTATAATATCCTAAATCAAATTTGTCAAGGTCCCAGTTGATTGTTCATAAATTGTTCATAAAAAAGGATGTGAAAATGGGGCCCTGGTCGGCTGACCATATTCAGTGAACCAAGCCATTTAAATGCAAGCAGGATGAGACCAGATCCCAAAATCAAGCCCGGCCTGTCCGTTCAGGCCGGGCTACTGGGTCCGACTTCTTGTAGCCTATTCCTGCGGAGCAGGAATGTTCTGAGGGCTGGGGAACTGTCCCCCAGGAGGCGGAGGCGACTTGATCTCCTCCGGCCTAACCGTTGGCGTGCGACCGGCCAAGAACCAGTAACCGATGAGAGATACGACTAGCAAGCCGACAATGACATAGATCCACACGGGACTTACTTCTTTTTTCAAGTCTGGTTCGCTCCTGTTGAGATGGATCGACGGCCGGCAAGAAATGTTGCCGGCCGTCGAGGATCAGAGTGTTAGTCTTGGCAAGACATGTCGGCCGACCACGGGTAGTACACCGCTCGGTAGAACTCGTACTTGCAGTCGCCGGCGCCGCGGGCACGCGGAGCGCCCATCATGCCGAGCAAAGCCGCCTTCTTCCATCCGCGCGCGTGACCGTCCACCATCAGGGTGTTCATGGTGTCGTTGTAGCGGAAGGCAAGTCGGTTGATCTCGGGGTTGGCCGCGTAGTTGTCATAAGTGCCGAGCGGGTCGGTACCGGCAACCCACCATGCATTGTCGCCGCCCATCGCGCCGGTGTTGTTCCGGACTTCGTAAACGACGATTCTCTCAGCTGGATGCTTAATCTGATCGACCAGGTGTCGGCCGATGCCGTCAGGGTACGAGGAGGCCGTCGCAACGCACTGAACGTGCCCGTACACGGAGATGCCGTAGCTCTTGTTCGCGTACTCCAGGTCGGGGTCGATGTAGCCGTTGATCGGCGTCGACCAGCTTTCCGATGCCAGCGCATGGCCAGCGGCTTTAAAGATGCCCTCGTTCTTGATGTAGGGCATGATCCAGCCGCCCCAGGTGAAAGGCACCCAGGTGGTGTTGGTCGTCGGGAACGACCAGTCGGTGTCCTTGATGGAAACGCCGTCCCATTCGTCCCAATACATCTTCAGCCCAAGGCCGATTTGCTTTATGTTGGACAGCGAGCTAATGCGCTTTGCGGCGTTCTTTGCAGTCGCGAAAACAGGGAAAAGAATCGCCGCCAAAATGGCGATGATGGCGATTACAACTAGCAACTCAATCAAAGTGAACGCGTTCGTTCGTTTCTGCATGCTTGTTACCTCTCGATTGTCTTTCGACCCGCAACCCAGCCATCAGGTGAGACGTCGCATCGCTGGGAGGCTTCGCCGAAGCGAAAAGTGAATCGCTACTCACTCCCGCCACAACTATCATAAGGCGATCGGCACAAAGCGTCAAGTGTAAAGAATAGGCAATTCAAAAAAGGATTTACATTTTGACAACGGCAACGCCTTTGGCAATGTCCGTCAAACGCTCCCTATTGGGTCCATCGTCCATCTCTACCGTGTCGAGTTGAAGCTTTAAGGTTCCGTAGGGCTCGATTTCGACCTCCACCTCACGGCCCGCAAGGCGCCATGAACCCTTTTTGACGCTGGAGTCCTTGTGTCTGTAGTGCTGCAACTCGCACTTTCCACCGCCGATGAAGGTGATCAAGGTAGGGCCGTAAGCCTTGCTGTCACCCTTCCAAACACCATAGAGGGTTTCGGGGTTCAGTTTAGGCCCGCAGCTGCAAATCCCACCGACAATAAAGAGGAAGAGAAACGACTTCAAATAGCGGAGCGTTGATTTCATAGTCGACGGCCGATATTGAACTCATGAACAAAGAGGGAAGCCTCAACGCTCGTACGAACCTGGCAAAAGGCTTCCCTTAAATCTCGCCCTTCAATCTTTGTCTCGGGCTGTTCTTTACCCCCACAGACAAAGAAACCGTGAAGCGCTTTATGGTGCGTCGACCGGTTGATTGCCCGGGGCCCCCTTTGGAGCTTGCGCAGGGGCTTGTTGGCCCGGTTGGACGCCGCCCATGTCGCCTTCCTTGATACCCTCTCTGACAAAACGATCGATGTTCGCCTTCTCTTGCTCGGTCGCCTTCTCTCCGGTTTCTCCGGAACATCCAACGGCCAAACAAGCAAGTATGACAAACCCTATCCAGCTGTTCTTCATTCTTACTCCTCTGAAGTTCCAAGAGCTTCCCTTTGGGGCCGCTCCTGGAACTTTGATTTACTGCTAGTCGACCTGCAAATGGACCATGCAACGGGCCGATGCGTCATTGGGGCAAGGCTCGTGCTTGTAAGCTTGGGTCGTGCCCATCGATTTGACGTGACCGTCGGCGAAGCCGATCACGGCCTGGCCGGTCTTGATCTTGTTGGCGTACTCCATCGGGATGCTGGCGCTGCCGCCGCCGCCGCCCGCTTCGCGCCAACCGTTGCAGTTCCGCGGGCCGCCATTCCACCGCGGTGTGATGCCGGCAAGCGATCGGCTGCCAGGGTTATAGGTCTCACGTCCAGCAACGCAAACACCAAGTTCCGTGCCCGGAGCGAAGGTCGTGTAATCGGCCATCGGCTCGCCGGCTGAGAATATCAGAATTTGGTCGGCAACGTTGCGGAGGTTGCTTTGGCTTTTGGACGGAGCCTGCACCACGTTGTTCGGCCAAGTTCCCCACCAGCCTGTGCCCCAAGCCGCGTGCTGGCCGCCCGTGGCGAAGCCGAACACGCCGTCGTGGCGAACGCCAACAACGCCTAGAGCGACGTTGATGGGAAACACATCGCGCGGCGTGTAGTAAGGCAGGTTCTTGTGCCGTGCCACGGGAATCGTGCCATAAGACCACACGATGTCCCAAACTTCATTCGTGATGGGGTTTGGTTTTCCTTGCGGGCACTTGAAAATGTCGTAGTTCTTAGTGTAGGGCCAAACAACGAAGTGCCAAATTTGGCCCGTGCCAGCACCGTCGTTCCACCACGCCAGCGGGAACGTATCGTCGTTATCGGCCGAATACATAACGGCCGCCAAATTGAGCTGTTTGATGTTGCTGACCTCTGCCGCCTTCTTCGCGGACTCCTTGGCTTGGGCGAACACCGGGAACAAAATGGCTGCCAAAATGGCGATGATCGCAATCACAACAAGCAATTCGATCAGTGTGAAAGCACGTGTACGGTGATTCATAATTGACCTCCCAAAGGGTCATCTAGTTGACCCACAGGAATTGTTTAGTTACTCCACAGCGAGTCGGTCAATAAATTCCGCTCACTTGTTCTATCATACGGCGAACTATGAATGTCGTCAAGACGTTCTACGAAGGATTTTCATCCATGGATGGGTGAAAGCCTGATTCATCCTCTCGATAAGACCTTTGGCCCGTTCCCCGATCCATCTGTTCGATTGAGCGACTGGAAAATGCCCGTCGGGGTCGCATCTCAGACCGGCCGAAAAAACCAAAGCGCCCGGGGCACGGGCGCCCTTTGAAAGGTTTCTGAATCAAAATCCTTACTTGATTTCGACCTTTCCTCCGACTTCTTCGATTTGCTTCTTGATCTTCTCTGCGTCGTCCTTCGACACGGCCTGCTTGACGGGCTGGGGAGCGCCGTCGACTAGGTCCTTGGCTTCCTTTAGGCCCAGGCCCGTGATTTCGCGGACCACGCGGATGACCTGCAGCTTCTGGTCGCCGGCGGCGGCAAGAATGACGTCGAACTCCGTCTGCTCCTCTACGGGAGCGGCAACTTCGGCCGCGCCGGCACCCGGCATCATCATGGGCATGCCCATCATGGGAGCGGCGGCGGTGACACCGAACTTTTCTTCGAGGGCGGTTTTGAGCTCGGATAGCTCGATAGCGGTCAGGCCGCTGATTTCTTCAACGATGGTTTCAATTTTGCTTGCCATTTTTCGATCTCTCTTTTATTCGGCGGTCGTGGCTTCGGCCGCAGGGGCCTCGGCAGATGCAGTTGCGGGGGTAGACGGTGACAGCGAGCCTTCTGCGGCCTTGTCGGCCACCGCGCCGATCGTGCGGATCGGTTCGGCATAAATTGCCTCGATGACGCCCACCAGGTTGCTCAAAGGCGCGGCAATCGTGCCGATAACCTGAGCGATGAGCACCTCCTTGGGAGGCAGTTTGGAGAGGCTGACCACATCCTTCTCCGTGAAGGCTTTGCCACCGAACATGCCGCCCTTGACGATAAATTTGTCGTGGGTTTTCGCGAAATCAACGAGCGCTTTGGCGGCGTCCGGCTCGCTGCCGAAGATGAAAGCCACCGCCGTCGGGCCGTTGTGCAGCTCGTATGGCAGGTTTTTGACATCATCACCGGCCGCGATGCGGAACAGGGTGTTTTTGATGACATGGATCTCTGCGCCTTTCTCACGAAGCGTCTTGCGCAGAGCCTGGAACTCCTTGACCTTAAGGCCGCGATAATCGGTGAAAACCACGCCCGAAGCCTTGGAGTACCATTCCCTCGCTTGCTCGATGGTGCTCGCTTTCTGTTGTGTTGGCATATTTGGCACCTTGCATACTCCAAAATAAACGCGGGACCTTCGCCGAGTTCCACGAAAGTCCCGCCAGCGCCAAACAGCGCCTTCAAAACCGTGCATCGCTTCCTCGGCGGGCTGGCCCAAAAGGGTCACTTAAGGAATCAACCACCCACTGTCATTGGAGTTGTGACATCAGTATGGCACAAGCCTTGAATTGGATGCAAGGAGACGGCTCCGCTCAGCTTTTGTTGCGTATGTGAATAAGATCTCCGTCTTCGATGACGTGATCCTTGCCAACCAGGTTCATTTTGCCGTCGTGATAGGCTTTGTCGAGCGAACCTGACGCATCGTAGTCGAGGTAATGAACCACCTCCGCGCGAATGAAGCCCTTGGCGATGTCGCTATGAATGGCTGCGGCGGCTTGGAGCGCCGATGAACCCCGACGAAGCGACCAGGCCTTCGTTTCGTTTTCGCCAGCCGTGAAGAAGGTGATAAGTCCCATGGCGTCGTAAACGGCCCGAATGAGCTTAGCCGAAGCGGGTTCCACGAGTCCAAGAGATTTCAGGAATTCCGATTGGTCGTCCGGATCGAGCTGAGAGACCTCTTCCTCGACTTCGGCGGAGACCGCAAAGGCCGCCGTTCCCGCCGACTCGTAGCGACGAATCGCCTCCGCGATGATTGCCGGAGGCTGGCCCACATCATCTTCGCCCACATTGAAGGCGACAACCACCGGCTTCGCGCTCAGGAACTGATAGTTGCGGACGACCGACTCCATGTCCTCGTCAAGCTCGAGGTTGCGAATAGGTTTACCTTCCTCAAGGGCCGCCTTGAAGTTTTCCAGCACGATTCTGTCCAGGTAATCTTGCGACCCAGGGCCCTTCGCGTTCGGCGATTTGTGCAGCCTCTCAAGGCGGTTTTCAACGATTTGCAGGTCCGTCAACACGATTTCGTCTTCAAGACACTGCAAATCCCGAATCGGGTCAACCGTAGCGTGGTAAGGCACCGTTTCCGAATCAAATGCCCGAATGACAAGCAGCAGCAACTCCATCTTCCGGGCGGCATCGAGGAACCTCTGAGAAAACATCTTTCCCGAGCTGGTCTGAGCATCCTCCAGGTCGTCATGCAGAACAACGGTTGCGGGGGTTATCTTCTTTGGCTTGACCTGAGCCACGATGCGGTCGAACCGAGGATCGGGCACCGGCACCGACGCGACCGATCCTTTGGCTGAGGGGCCGGCCGCAACCCTGAACAACGTGCTCTTGCCGGACATGGGAAAACCGATGAGTCCAACCTTCATTTCCTGCTCTCGAAAACGACGCGAACGGGTCGGGGGCCTAGCTGATAAGGCAAGACCCAAAAGACGTAAACACTGGCCAGAAGAAGCGCTAGAATGGTCAGCGACCCGTATAGCTCGAGCCTTCTTGCCCTCTCTCTTCTTTCGGCCCTTTTATGAACTTCCGGGATCGGATCGACGACGGCTTGACGACGTCGCTCCAAGTACTGGTCGATCAGGGCGTCTTCATCCTCAACCGGTTTGGGTCCCATACGCCAGAGTATATCCGTTCGGCACCAAGCTAAATCCTTGGACACCCCTCTGGGGTACCCTAAATCAGCCTATGCGCGGATCTTTGCCCGTCGTCGTGATCGTCGGACGCCCGAACGTCGGTAAGAGCACGCTCTTCAACCGAGTTGTCCGTCGGCGCGTGGCCGTGGTCGAAGACACGCCCGGCATAACGCGCGACCGGCTCTACGCCGAGACGGAGTGGACGGGCAAAAAATTCATTGTTGTTGACACCGGCGGCATTCTATTCATGGACGACGACCCTCTCGTCGAGCAGATTCGCATTCAGGCCGAAATCGCCTTGACCGAAGCAGACGTGGTGTTGTTCATGACCGATGCTTCGTGCGGGTTTAGCCCCGCGGACCAAGACCTGGCAAACCTTCTGCGCGGCATCCAAAAGCCCGTGTTGGTCGTCGCCAACAAGAGCGACAACGCGAAGCTGGACCAGATGGCTTCCGAGTTCTATGAACTGGGCCTTGGCGAGGTCTATCCCGTTTCAAGCCTTCACGGCCGGGGGGTGGCCGATATTTTGGACTTGGTGGTCGACATGCTGCCCGAGTCAGGTGGAGACGACGAGCAAGTCGAAGAAATACGGCTGGCGATTGTGGGCAGACCGAACGTCGGCAAGTCTTCTCTTCTGAACGCTTTTACCGGTGAGCAACGGGCCATCGTCTCGGAAATTCCGGGAACGACCCGCGACGCAATCGACACCTTGATCGAATACAAAAATGAGCGGTTTCGCTTGATCGACACGGCCGGCCTCAGGCGCAAGGGGAAAATCCAGGGAACTGTCGAATACTACATGGCAGACCGAGCGACCAAGGCCATCGAACGCGCCGACTGCGCATTGGTGGTTGTCAACGGTGCTGAAGGTTTGACCGACGGCGACAAGCGCATCGCTAAAATCGCCCATGAGGCCGGTCGGGCGTGCGTTTTTGCGATCAACAAGTGGGACCTCAAAGAACCGCCCGACGGGCATCCAAAGTCGCCGTCCTCGCTCAAAAAAGACTTCGTCAAGATCTTGCGAGATGAGTTTCCCGAGCTGAGATACGCCCAAGTCTGCTTTACGAGCGCCAAGGAAAGCGCCGGCTTGGAGCCGGTCTTGGACGCGGCCCTCAACTCACTGGAAAGCTTCAACTTCCGAATCCCTACAGGAACGCTGAACCGCTTGATAGCGGACGCCTGCTTCGCGCGCCCCTACACGAGCAAGGGCAAATCCTTGAAGGTGTATTACGCCACGCAGGCTTCCACGCGGCCGCCAACCTTTGTCCTGTTCGTGAACGACCCGGAAATCATGCACTTTTCCTACAAGCGCTACCTGGAAAACCAGATTCGAAAGCAATACCCGATGGAGGGCACGCCGATTCGAATCAACGTGAAGTCAAGCCACAAGCCAAAGGACAACTGACGGCCGTCCGTCACATGTCCTCGGCCCTTTTCTTGATGGCGTTCAGCATGTTGTCGAGGTTCTTGACCACAATGGCGTGAATGATCTTTTTGACCAACGGGCCAAGTGTCGGCACGTTGTACTCGTATTCGACGTGGCTGGTGAACCGGGTGCCGCCGTTCTCCTCGGTGAACGTCCACTTGCCCTCGAGTTTGTCATAGTCGCCTTGGACCTGCCGGAACACGGAATAGTGCTCGTCGTCGTGCCAGTAGTCCTCCTGGCGCCACCTGACCTTAAGCATGAACTGAGGCACAAGGCCTACCCACTCGGACACGACTCTCGGCCAGTCCTCTTCGATGATTTCAAGGGACTTCACGTCGCTCATGAAGCTGGGATAAGCGCGGTAGTCCTTGGCGACGCGATAGACGTCATCCAAGGGTTTGTTGATCCAAACGGTTGTGTCGACGGTAGGCATAAAGGCGATGGACAGTCTACCTCGGGTACAACGTCCGAAAAGGAGTCTGCTTGGCCGATGCCCGAAAGAACGATGAACGCTTTGATCCTCAAGCGGCCCGGCTGCCTGAACTACGAAAAGGCACCCGTGCCGGAACCTCGAGGCGAAGACGTGCTGATCCGGGTCAAAGCGGCTACGACGTGCGGGACCGACCTCAAGGCCTTCCTCCGGGGCCACCCGCAAATCCCGATGCCGGGCGTGTTTGGCCACGAATATGCCGGCGTTATCGAGGCCGTCGGGCCCGAATCCAAATGGCGGCCGGGAACCGCCGTTATGGGCGTCCACTCCGCGCCTTGCCAGCAGTGCTACTGGTGCCTGCATGGCCAGGAAAACCTCTGCGAGTCGATCATGGCCACCAAGGTGCTCGGAAGCTTTGCTGAGTACCTGCTCGTTCCAGGCCGCATTGCCAAGCTCAACGTTTATGAAAAACCAGAGGGCATGCCCTTCGAGATCGCCAGCTTGCTTGAGCCCTTGTCTTGTGTCGCGCAAGGAATCAAAGAGCTGATGCGCCCCGATACGCTTGACAAAACCTCGCGCATTTTGATATTGGGTCCGGGAGCCATCGGGCTGATGTTTGTCGCGGCGCTTCGCCTGATGGGCTTTGAGGACATCACTTTGGGCGGCCGGAGCCCCGAAAGGTTGCGAATCGGCGCATCTCTGGGCGCCAAGGCATTCACTTGGGAGAAGCTGCACGCCGAGATTCGCCGAGGGTTTGACGCCGTTGTCGAGTGCATCGGAATCGTGGAGATTTGGGAGAGAAGCATCGACTTTGTGCGCAGGGGAGGTTTACTGATGCTGTTCGGGGGCTGCCCGGCAGGCACCCGGGCCTTGTTCGACACCAAAAGGCTCCACTACGACCAAATCACCATCCTCAGTCCCTTCCATTTCGGCACCGAGGCAGTCAGAATCGCTAGGAGCTGGCTGATGAGCAAATCCTTGAGTCTGTCAGTGCTTGTCAGCGGATCGAGATTGCTGAGCGAGGGCCTCAAGGTTTTCGAAGACCTGAAAAACGGCATCGGCGTCAAGTATGTGTTCCAACCATGAAGTGCGCGGTGTATGAAAAAGGCGGCCGCGTTCACATTGCCGTGGACGAAATGCCTAAACTTCCTCTAGGAGGTCTGCTGCTAAAGACTGAAGCCTCAGGTCTCTGCTCGGGTGAACTTATGGATTGGTATATGGACTCCAAGGCGCCGCACGTCCTCGGCCACGAGGTTTCGGGAAGGGTCGTGGAAAGCGCGGACTCCCGATTCCCGATCGGGTCTCTCGTGTCTCCCCACCATCACGCACCGTGCCTTGTTTGCGAGCATTGCCAAGCTGGAAGGCACGTGATTTGCGAGACATGGAAGAAGACCCGCCTCATCCCCGGCGGCCTCAGCGAGGCAGTGGCCGTTCCTAAAGACAATTTGAACGACACGTACCTGGCCGACGCCCTCCGCCCGGTGGACGCCGCCCTTGTTGAACCTCTTGGTTGCATCGCCAAATCGATCCGTCGGTCCCGGCTTCAGCACTCCGACCGCGTCGCGGTGATCGGCCTGGGGACCATGGGCGTGATGCACATGCTGGCCATGAATGGCAAGGCGGTCGGCTTCGAAATCAACCAGGAACGCCTAAAGTGGGCCGCCGGCTTAAACCTCGATGCGAGGCCGCCTTCAAATTGCGATTCTTTCGATGTTGTGTTCGTCTGCCCCGGCACGGAAGCCGCCCTGCGCTTCGCGATCAATATCGCCGCCCCGGCCGCAAGAATCGTCCTATTCGCTCCTTTGCCGCCCAAAAGCTCTGTCTCTCTGGAGTTCGACAAGCTATACTTCAACGATTTTGAGCTCATCAACAGCTACTCTTGTGGCCCCAACGACACGCAAACAGCCTTCGAGTGGCTTAAAGAGCGCCGCGTCAGAGCTGAGCAGGTGGTCAGCCACTTCATTGATTTGGACGAATTGCCCGCTGCCTACCAGGCCATGCGCAAAGGGGACATCCTTAAAGCGATGGTGGTTTTCCCATGATCTTCCGATTCGATGACTGGACCTGGGCAGGCATTCCCGTGCATGCCTACAAGGACAACCCTGGCTCGTGGAAATCGGTGACCCGCACGGTACTCAACCCCGATGCGGATTGCCATTTCGAAGTGCGGTATTTCGAAGTGGCGCCGGGCGGATACACGAGTTTCGAGAAACACGAACACGAACACCTCGTCGTGATCATTCGTGGCCGCGGCCGGGTTCGCCTTGGGAACGAATGGTTGGAAGTCGCCGCTTTTGACGCGGTTCGGGTCGTCTCCCAAATGCCGCACCAATTCGCAGCTTATGCTGAAGAAGCCCTTGGCATCCTCTGCGTGGTGGACCGCGACCGAGACCGGCCCGTGCTTCTACGGACCGAGTCGGATCCTTAGGCGTCTAAAGAGTAAACTCATGCGAAGAACCTTGCTTTCAATCCCCCCAATGATTCTTTCATTCGTTGCCTGGGCGCACCAAACAACGACTCAGCCAATCAGCGACCCAAACTACCTTAAAAACGACATCGAAATTGGCAAGAAATACTCCGAGCAGGTCGACAAGCTTTATAAGACCAGCAAAAACGCCGAGTATCAGGAGCGCGTGAACCGGATCGGCAAGGAACTGGCCAAGATCGCCAACGAAACATCGGTCAAAGTTCTCTGGGGCGATAAAAAGTTAAACATTTTCGATTATCAATTCAAGGTTCTTGAGGGCGACGACGTGAACGCTTTCTCCTTGCCCGGAGGCTACCTTTACTTCTTTGAAGGACTGCTCAAATATGTCGAAAGCGACGACGAGTTGGCCGGAGTGATCGCCCACGAAATCGCCCACGCCTCCTTGCGCCACATCTACACGCTCCAGAAAGAGCAGAACAAGATGGACGTCATTCGCATTCCCGTTATCTTGGTGGCCATCTTCTCTGGAGGCTCTACTGGCGGGGACATTGCCAATTTGGCCGGGTTGGTTGGGACGGCGTTGGGAAGCGGATGGAGCCAAAAAGCGGAGGAAGCAGCTGACTACGCCGGCTATCAGTACATGCGCAAAAGCCCTTACAACCCCGTGGCAATGCTTACCTTTATGGAACGGCTTGCCTATGACGAGTTCATGAAGCCGCAGATCGACTGGGGCATTTTTCGCACGCACCCACCCACACGGGAACGAATCGACGCGCTCCTTCAACGCCTTAACGAAGACGGCATTCCGATCAAGCGCAGCCTCGTAACCCAGAGTTACCGAACGCAACTGAAACCCGGCAAAGATGGCGGCGTGGAAGCTTGGTTCCATGGCAAGCTCCTCTATGTGTTCGCCGGCGACGACGCTCAGGCGCGGGCAGAAAAGGCCGCCCACAGCATCAACGAATTCATGGATTCGATACCCGATTTGTTCGACCTGTCGAGCAGCCCCAACGGGACCATCCGCGGACGAAACCGTGCGCTTTGGCGCGTAACCGAGGACGACGCCAAACACGCCAAAAAAACCCTCGGGGAACTGGTCAATGAGTCCGTGAAGGCTCTGAAACAGACGCTCTTCAACATGACCTACCGCATAACCGATTTGCGCTGAAAATCCGCCTTTTTCGCCCACGATGGGGAGGGGCGCAAGCGCCATCAGCCTAAAGAGCCGATCCACCGGTCCCGGCAATCAAGCTCTCTTCGAGCAACTCCGCCAGGTGAAGGACGCGAACGCGTCCTTTGCGCTCCCTTGCTCCCTGGTCGATCCAGGCGTGGCATCCTGGATTGCCCAGCACCACAAATTCGGCTCCCGTGGAATCGATGTTGGCCATCTTGCGATCCAGCAGCTTGCGCGCCATCGTCGGCTGGGTCAAGTTGTACATTCCAGCGCTTCCGCAGCACATGTCAGACTCAGGAAGATCGACCCAGTGAACCCCGTTGATCGCACGCAACAATCTCCTGGGTGGGTCGGTGATGCCCTGGCCGTGCGCCAAGTGGCAAGCATCATGGTAAGTTCCCACGCCCTCGAATTTGGAGTGGGCTTTAAGGTAGTCCTCAAACCCCGCCTCTACCAAGAACTCGCTGAGGTCTTTGGTTCGGTCCTTCAACAGGCTTTCCTTGAGGGTGCTGCCGCAACCGGCCGCGTTGACGACCAGCGGAATGTCAGCCGGAAGGCTTTCTGCCAAACTTTGGACTCGCTTTTCCGCCTCGTCCAAATAACCGAGGTGGGCATGCATGGCGCCGCAACATCCGCCCTCGGTGCTGCGAACGGCGTACCCGGCGCGCCGCAAAAGCCGTTTTGTGGCCTCGTGCACGCGCGGATACAGAACACCCATCACGCAACCCTCGAGGAGGTAAACCTCCCCTTTGACCTCTGGCAGCTCCTCCTCGGGAATCGGCGGCCAGTCCGGCAATTCTTGAGCTTTCGGAATTTCGGCCTCGGCCGATCGGCCTGAAATCGCCGCGCTCACAAAAACCGGCACGCGCTTGCCTGGCCAGACTTTTGCCAGTGCCAGTTGCGCTCGCAATGCCTTTGATGAGGTCAAAGCGTTGGCGAAGGCTTTGTGAAGCGGTTTGCCGTCCACGTCGCGCAAAGCCTTGCGGGCCAATTCAAGGATCGACCCGTACCCCACTCCGCTTGGGCAAGCCGTTTCACACGCGCGGCAACCAAGACAGGTTGAGAGCGGCCCGTCGACCTGCCTTCCCCAGTCCATTTCGCCCTCTAGAACCGCATTGACCAAGTGGATCCGTCCCCGTGGCGATTGGGCCTCATCGGACGTGAGCACAAACGTCGGACACGCCTCAAGGCAGAGCCCACAATGGATGCACCGGCTGGTCAACTCCGAGAGGTCCTTTACAGACAACCTAACACCCCCGGATTGAACTTGCGCGTCGGATCGACAGCCTCCTTGGCCTTGACGAAAAGCGCCTTTTCAGAATTCGAGAACGAAAGGTTATCTTTCCCGGCGTTCGCCATGATCAGCCAATCCGACTCGAACCTTTGAATGGTTCCGTTCGGTTCGAACCATAGGATGCAGGAAGGCTCATCCTCTGCATAGAGGCGGTCTAGCAGGACCTCTCGAGCACGGTGGAAGTCGGCGCGGAGAACGCGCTGGACGGCCAGCGGGCGGTCGCCCGACCACTCCCTAACAAGCCTGCACTGGGTAGGCGGCACGGACTTGACCGGAAACACCTTGAGGTTGACACTAACCACCAGCCCCATGGAGCCGCGCGCTCCCACGACAAAACGGTGGAAATCCAGCCCGGCGACGTTTTTAACTACTTTGCCGCCACTCTTCGCGATTTCGCCCCCGGCCCGCATTACCTTGGCCCCAAGAACCCACTGCTTCGGACCGCCGCACTGGGCCTGCAACCCGTGCGGCAAATTCGTGGAAATCAAGCCCCCCACGCTTCCGGGAACACCTGCGAGCAAACACCCGAAGTCCGACGCCGAAGGAAGCGGCAGGCACTGGCCCTTTTCGGCAAGCACCCTCTGCAAGTCGTCCACGAGGGTGCCCGACCAAACCTCCACAACCCGGTCGTCTGGCTCGTAAGCGATCACACCCTGCAGGTCGCGGGTCGAAATCGCCGCCCCCTCCACAGGCAAACCGAAAGCCTCTTTCGATCCCGCCCCTTCGATTCTGATTCGTTCCGAAGAACGCACTTGATCCGCCAGCTCTTCGAGGTTCAAGGCTGAGCCCCCTTGGACGGGATCGACTTGGTCGGATTGCAAATCTCCGAACCCTCGAACACGCGCAGCAGATCGCGTTGCAAGTTTAGGTCGGCTTCGTTGAAAAGCAATTCCATGAACTCGCGCTTTTCCAGGCCGACGCCATGTTCGCCTGTGATGCTGCCCCCAAGGCGGGCGCATTCGGCAAGAATCTCGCGGGCCACCCGATCCACCCGCTCGACCTGAGCCTTGTCTCTACTGTCGAACGGTATCCCGGGATGCAGGTTTCCGTCGCCGGCGTGGGCGAGGTTGGCGATCACCATGTTTTCGCGCTCAGAAAGGGCGTCGATGAAAGCAAGCACTTCTGGCAACTTGGACGGCGGAACTACGCCGTCGTGGGTAACCTTGCTTGGGGCCAGCCGGCCCAATGCACCCACGGCGTTTTTCCGGGCAAACCACAGGCGTTTCCGCTCTTCCTCTGTCGATGCGATGTCAATCGACAGGGCTCCGCATTCGGAGCAGACGTTTTTCGCAACGTCCGCCTCGCGCTCCACAGCATCTTTGCTGCCATCGAACTCCATTAGTAAGAATGCTTTTGTTAGACGCGGGAATGAAAGCAGGAATGCCTCTGAGACGACGTTCATGAACGTTCGGTCCAAAAACTCCAGCGCCAGAGGCACGACACCCGATGCCATAATGCGGGCCACGGCACGGACAGCGCCCTGGGTTTCTGGGAAATAGGCTACGGCAGTCTGCACGTGCTCGGATATCGGAGTCAGCTTCAGCCAAGCCTCGGTGACGATGCCGAGCATTCCCTCAGATCCGATGATCAGGTTTAAAAAGTCAAGGCCGGGGCCGTCGGGAACCCTGCTGCCGATATCGACGATCTCTCCCTCCGGGGTTACCAACCGAACGGCCAAAACGTGGTCAGCCGTCACCCCATGCTTCAAGGTGTGCGGCCCGCCCGCGTTTTCGGCTATGTTCCCGCCGATCGTCGAGACGTGCTGGCTCGAAGGGTCAGGTGCGAAGTGAAAACCAAAGGGTTGCACCGCCTTGGTGATATGCAAGTTGACGACGCCAGCTTCGACCAGCACCATGCGGTTGTCGAGGTCGATCTCCTTTATGCGGTTCATTTTTTTCAGCGAGACAACGACTGCCCCCTCCACGGGAGTGGCGCCTCCGCTCAGCCCAGTTCCTGCCCCCCGCGCAACGTAAGGGACGCTGAAGGCCCGGCACACGTTGACCACATCACGCACCTGCTCCGTCGAGCTCGGGAGAACGACACACGAGGGGCGCGCCCGAGCCACCGTGTAAGCGTCGCACTCGTAAACTTGGATAACCGAGGGGCTGGACAATACCGAATCCCGCCCTACAGTTTTTTGTAATGCCTTAATCAGCCGGCCTGCGTCCCTCAATTGTTGTTCGTCTTGTTTTCGGAAGCCTTCCAGGGCTTCAGCTTGATCACCGTGTTGTTGTCCACGTCCATGGTCATTTGGTTCACTTCAAGAACCTGTTTTCCCCTCGTGCTGGCGACCATCTCGACAATTTTGCCAGTGGCCGGGTCGACGCAAACCTCCATTTTGAAATTCAGAGGTCCCGAAAGCGTGGCGCCGGAAACCTGGCCGCCCATGCCGCCCGCCATCGAACTAAGGTCGACGACCAGAGGCAAAATGCCTTCGGTGACGATCACAGCGCAATTGGCATCACCGATCTGTTTCATCTCTTTAAACTTCGACTTCAGCGTGACTTCTTTGTTGCCGAGGCTCGGGCTTTTTGGCAAAACGGTGTCCCAAACGTCGCCTACCTTCACTTCTTTTTCAGGGAACTGAAGAGCCTCGGTCCAGGTTGTGCCGACCATGTTCAGTATCAAATTGCCTTGCTGAGGCTTGGGAGCCGCTTCCGCTTCGTCTTTTTTAGGCTCTAACGGAACCATGGCGTAGCGGTTGTTGACTCTCATGCTGGTTTTCATCTCGCGAGGCATCTGGTCCATCATGCCTTGAAGCATGACCGCAAACCCGGTGTATTCAAATTTCATGTTGGAAATGATGACTTCGATGTCGAGGAGCTGCTTCCCGGTGTCCAGCTTTCCGGTCTTTTCGACGTACTTCATCGAACCGACGATGCCGAAGTCTTGTTCGCCTCCCAACATCTCGGAGCTGATCTTCTGTTGCATGTTCAGTTCGAGCTTGTAGTCCGTCTGAACGTTTTCCTTCAACTCACGTCGGAATAAAATCGACTGGGGAGCCTCGTTCTGGGCGAAGGCTGCGCAGGCAATGACGGCCAACAGGGGGGTTACAACGTTTTTTGGTCTCATGTTTTTCCTCATCAATGGAGACAGATGAATAGCCTATGTTACTCCTTCCGTTAACGGCAAGTGAGCCCATCAAGGCCGTTGGGACGTCTATTTTCAATATGCTTAACGCTCTGTGCCCGCTCTTCGTTTTGCCAAAAACGTGGAACATGACCCTTGCCGGCGACATCATGCTGTGCAGCATTTCTCCCGTGAAGAACCCGTTCTCAGCCGTTGCTAGGATCACCTCGGCTTCGGACGTTTTCATTGCGAACTTGGAGATTCCTTTGACAAAGGCGACTGAACCGACCAAGCGCAAGACGCCGGAGCAAGTCAAGGCCAAACGTCAGTTCATTCTCAAGGCCGATCCGCTCCACATCAGGCACTTGGTGCAGGCCGGCCTCGATGCCGTCAGCTTGGGAAACAACCATACCATGGATTACGGCTTGAAAGGCCTGACCGAGCAAATCGGGCTACTGGCCCAGAACCGTATCGCTTTCGGTGGCGCAGGCTTGAATCTGGCCGAGGCCTCGGCTCCAGCCGTGTTCCAAGCCGGTGAATCGCCGCGCATTGGAATGGTGTCGTACTTGGCTTTCATGGGTGCCAAAAACAGGTGGGTGAACACTCCGGCGACGGCTAAGTCGGCTGGCGTCGCTGTTCCGCCTTTCGGATCTGTTATCGATCGTAAGGCCCAAGCGAAAATCAGGCAAATCGTGGATGCGGCCAAAAGCCGGTCGGGATTCGTGATCGTGGCGCTTCACGGTGGAATTGAGCGCCAGACCGTGCCCACTGCCTATCAAGTCCTCTTGGGGCGCGCCTTCATCGACGCCGGAGCGGACCTTGTGGTTGGCCACCACCCCCACGTTTTGCAAGGCGCAGAAATTTACCGAGGAAAGCCGATTCTGTATTCGACCGGCAACCTTGTCAATTGCCTGCCGGGCACGACGGCCCTGTTCCACTTGAGATACGAAGGAAACCGGCTTCTGAAAGCCGCCCTGACGCCATGCTCCATCTCCAGGGGAGCCGTGAGCCCAATGAAAGCCTTCTTGGCCAAGCAAACGCGTGCATCCTTCGACCGCCTTTCCAAGCTTATTCAACAGAAGTACCCGCATCGGCTGGCCCGGCCTTTGCTTTCGGCCTATCGCAGCGAAACGGCTATACTTTAGCCTATGACCCCAGAGGAACGGTTTTCCAGCGTTGTGAAAAAATACAACGCGCACGTCAACCCTTACTTGGCCAAGTTGCTTTCCTTCGCCGGCTTCCCGGTAGAGGTGAATGGAGAAGGCTGCTACATCTATGACCACGAGGGCAAAAAGTATCTGGACTGCCTAGGCGGCTATGGCACATTCGCTCTGGGGCACCGCCATCCTCGCGTCGTCGAAGCTGTCAAGAAACAACTGGACGCGTTGCCGATGAGCGGCAAAGCCTTTTTCAACGAGACCATGGCCACTTTGGCTGAGAAAATCGCCCAGTCGACGCCGGTCGGTCTCGAGTTTTGTTTTTTCTGCAACAGTGGAGCGGAGGCCGTTGAAGGCGCACTTAAGTTTGCCAAGGGCGCGACCCAGCGGCACAAGATTGTCAGCATGATCGACGGCTTCCACGGAAAGACCCTCGGATCGCTTTCCACGACGGGAAGAGAAAAGTACCAGTCCAAGTACGTGCCGTTGCTTCCAGGCGTGGTGTTCGTCCCCTTCGGCGACGTCGAGGCGATGCGAGCCGTCGTCGACAAAGACACGGCTTGCATCATCGTCGAGCCGATCCAGGGCGAGGGCGGCATTCGCATCCCTCCGGAGGGATACTTGCGCGCCATCCGCGCGAGGTGCACGGAAACGGGCGCGCTGATGATCGCCGACGAGGTCCAAACTGGAATGGGGCGCACCGGCGTGCTTTTCGCCTGCGAACGCGAAGGGGTGACGCCCGATTTGATGACTTTGGCCAAAGCCTTGGGCGGCGGCGTGATGCCCATAGGCGCCGTCGTCGGCACCGCGAAGGTTTGGGATGCCGTTTTCGCCGATAACCCGCTTACCCACACCAGCACCTTCGGCGGCAACCCGCTCGCCTGCGCGGCGGGCATTGCCGCTTTGGACACGATTCGCGAAGAGGGGCTGGTCGAACAGTCGCAGATGATGGGCGCCATGCTGTTGTCGGGACTGATGTCGGTCAGGGACAAGCACAAGGACCTGATCGCCGACGTGCGGGGGCGAGGCTGCATGATCGGAGTGGAGTTCTCCATGGATGAGATCGGGGAACTGTGCGTCGCTCAGATGCTGATCCGAGGCATGTGCGTCGCTTACACGCTCAACAACCCGCGGGTTTTGCGTTTCGAGCCGCCACTGATCATCAACGAGGAGCAAGTCGCCTTCGCTGTCAAGACATTCGAAGAAGCCGTCCACGAAGTGAAAAACGTGCTAACCTATCTGGATTAAGCGCCTGCAAAAGCCCTTGAGCGCACGATGCTAATTTTCGAACGTCTTGCGCAAAAACAAACGGGCCAGAAAACGTTCGAATCGTCGGGATCGGTTGTAAAGCTGTCCCTTGCACCTGTCGATTGCCGAGATCGGCCAAAGCGGCCTGCCCAGTCTGCCGTCCTCATAGGCAACTTCGGCTCCGACCAACGGCAAGCGACCGGGACGCTTGTGGGTGCGGAACACGTGATCCCAGACGGCGATGCCCCAAAAACCGACTACTGCCAAGTTGCAGGTGGGCCTCCAGTGATGCATCAAGTGGAAGCTGTACACCGTTCGGGCGGTTTTCCTCGTGCGGCGGCCGTCGAACAGCGGCTGCCAAAACCGCTCGAAAGGAAGGTGCAACACAGCGTGCCACAACTCGTAGGCGCAGTAGTAGATCGTCACGGCTGCCAGCACCGAAACGAAAACTGGCCACGAAGGAAAAAGCAAGTACGCGGGCAGACCAAGCAGGACTAGAAAGATGGCGTAGAACACGGAAACCGAGTACGCGGGAAACATCATCGACTCTTCTTGCTCCGGCTTCTCAATCGAGTATTCGTTGACGACAGGAACAAGAAGACTTGGGTCCGTCGATTTGACGGGGGCGCGCACGTCGGTGAGCGAGTGGTGCTTGGTATGGGCCCGAAACATCGAAGACAGAAACGGCAGAACAGCAGCGTGCAACAGGTAACGGTGGTACAGGTACTCGAAAAGGCTGAGCGGAACACCAAAAACCAGGGTCAGAAGGGCAACGGGCCAAACACTTCGCGTCTCCTCCTCGAAGCGGTGGGGGAAGGCGTAAGCGAAAACGGCGAAAGACAAAACGAGTTGAAGGCTTGTGACGAAAAAGAAGCGAAGCCAAGGCACGCGGTGGTTTTTGGTTTGATTAAAGTTCAAAAGGTCTCCAGAAAGTGTCCCATGACACTGATTCCATTCTACGCCTTTGCACGGGAGCCTCGAGCCGGCAAGTGACTTTTCACCCACTTGAATTTTGAAAAGACCCTTGAACGACTGGCCCAATGGTTTAGCACTCAATGGGGGTATACTGCTAATAGTCCTGCCCGCGTTTGGCAGGCCCTGCTCGAATTTCAATCGCAATCAATGGAGGATTCAGCAAACATGAAGCTTAAACCGTTGCATGATCGAATCGTCGTCGAAGCCGCTCCGAAGGAGGAAAAGACGGCCAGCGGCATCATCCTGCCTGATTCTGCTCAAGAAAAGCCCCTGCGCGGTACCGTTCTCGCCGTCGGTCCCGGCAAGCGCCTGGACAGCGGGCAAATCGCTCCAATTGACGTAAAGGTCGGCGATAACGTTCTGTATGGCAAATACTCTGGCACCGAAGTCACGGTCGATGGCAAGGATTACATCATCCTGCGATCGGACGATGTGCTGGGCATCGTTGACTAAGTAGCGCTTGTCCATGACAAACAACGCAGGGATCGATGACGAAAGGCAGCCGTCAAAAGTTCGATTCACGAGTCCGAAATATGTTCAAACGGGCCTCCACGAACAAAAAAAGATTTTGCATGTTTTCAGGCGGCAAACCGTTCGTCTTTCGATCTGAAGCCGAAACCCAATAGAAGGAGACAACCGTGCCAGCTAAAGAACTAAGATTTGGAGATGAGGCGCGAAAAGCGCTGGAAATCGGCGTCGACAAACTCGTCAATGCTGTGAAAGTCACCCTCGGCCCGCGCGGCCGAACCGTCGTCCTCGAGAAGAAGTTTGGCAGCCCGACTGTCATCAATGACGGCGTAACGATCGCTAAGGAAATCGAAGTCGAGGACCGCTTCGAAAACATGGGCGCCCAGCTGATTCGAGAAGTTAGCAGCAAGACCAACGACATTGCTGGAGATGGGACCACGACGGCCACTGTCCTTGCCCAAGCTATTTTCAAGGAAGGCATCCGAAACGTCGCCGCGGGAAGCAATGCCACGCAAATCAAGCACGGCATCGACAAGGCCACTCAAGCTGTCGTTAAGGAAATCAAAAACATCAGCAAGCCGGTTAAGAGCAAAAAGGAGACCGTGGAAGTCGCCAGCATCAGCGCCAACGACCCCGAGATCGGGCAACTCGTCGCCGACGTCATCGACACAGTGGGCAAGGACGGAGTTGTTACCGTCGAGGAAAGCAAGTCCACCGAAACGATTTACGAGGTCGTTGAAGGCTTGCAGTTCGACAAGGGCTACATGAGCCCCTACTTCATCACGGACGCAACCCGCATGGAGGCCGTTTACGAGGACCCCTATCTCCTCTTCTATGAGAAGAAGATCGGAAACGTCCAGGATCTTGTGCCCCTGCTCGAGAAGGTTCTTCGCCTTGGGCGTCCATTCATCATCATCGCCGAAGACGTGGAGAACGAGTGTCTCGCCACTCTGGTCCTCAACAGATTGCGGGCCAACCTCGCCGTTGCGGCCGTCAAGGCGCCGGGATTCGGCGACCGCCGCAAGGCCATGCTTGAGGATATGGCCATCCTGACCGGCGGCACCTTCATTAGCGAGGAACTCGGCGTTAAGCTCGAGAACGTCAATCCCGACATGCTCGGCCGTTGCGGGCGAATCGTGATTACAAAGGAAAACACGACCATCGTGAACGGCAAAGGCGACAAAGCCGCCATCGATGGCAGGATCGCCCAGATCAAGCGCCAAATCGAAACCACCGAAAGCAACTACGACAAGGAGAAGTTGCAGGAGCGCCTCGCCAAACTGAGCGGCGGCGTTGCCGTGGTCAAAGTGGGTGCGGCGACCGAGACCGCCTTGAAGGAAAAGAAGTCGCGCATTGAAGACGCCATTGCGGCAACCCGTGCGGCCCTCGAAGAGGGCATCGTTCCGGGCGGCGGAGTCGCCCTTTTGCAGGCGATTCCGGCTCTTGACAAGGTTGAAGGCAAGGGGGACGAGGTTATCGGCATCAGCATCGTTCGAAAGGCCCTGGAGGCCCCCATCCGAGTCATCGCCGAAAACGCCGGTGCCGAGGGGTCGGTCGTCGTCGAAAAGGTGAAGGGCGGCAAAGCAGGGCACGGCTTCAACGCCGCGACACTGGTCTATGAGGACATGATGAAGGCCGGCGTCGTCGACCCGACAAAGGTGGTCCGCACCACTTTGGAGAATGCGGCCTCGATAGCTGGCCTGCTTCTTATTACCGAGTGCGCGATCGCTGAAGTGCCTGAGAAGGAAGAGACCAGCAAATAGCCCCTTCCCTATATTGCCAAGCCACAGGCTCCGGGTCCGGCCCCGAATTTGGGCCGGACCAAGGTGCCTTTCTGAAACAAGCGATCTTGGACTGTGCCAACACCCCTACTCCGAGTTCGCTCGCCAGCTAATAAACGGTTCAAAGCAATCTACCAGAAGGCTACTGCACCGGATCGTGGCGTCTGGGGTCCATCATCCGAACGATCTCGCCCAAGAGGTAGAAGCTGCCGGTAACCACGACGAGGCCGTCAGAAGAGGCATCCATACACGCTGCCTCAAGCCCCGTTGCCAAGCTTTTGTGAACGGCAACAGATGGGCCCAAACCATGCAAACCGACAGCCACCTCGGCAGGCGGCAAAGCACGGTGGAACTGGATCGGCACGATGTGAGCTGAAAACACCAAGGGAGCCAAAGGCTCGAAAAACCTTGTCGGTTCATGGCCGGCCACCATGCCCGCTATGAGGACGATTCGTCGTGCTGGATATTTGTCTTGAAGACTTAAGGCAAGAACTTGGGCGGCCTCCGCATTGTGCGCTCCATCCAGAACAAAGTCAAGGCCCTGATAAACACGATGCTCGAAACGCCCGGGAAGAGTGACGTGACGAACGCCCGAGGTCATGTTCTCAGGGCCGACTTCAATACCGGCTGCGTCCAATGTTGCCACGGCCAGCGCCATGTTGTGAGGTTGCATTCGGCCGTACAATCCCGGTCTCAACCCGTCGTACGATCGTACGGGCGTGTGCACGCGAAACTTGCGGCCCGGCATTGGCTCGAGGACGATGTCTTTTCCGAATATCCAGCACAGGCTTCCCTTCTTCCGCGCTTCGGTTTCGATTTCATCAAGTGCCTCGTCAACCATTTGCCCTACGACGACCGGTCGCCCCGGTTTGATAACCCCGGCTTTTTCATGGGCGATCTCCCTGTAGGTCGAGCCGAGAATGTTTGTGTGGTCCAGGCCGATGCTGACGATCGTGGACGCTGCGGGCAGCAAGACATTTGTGGAATCGAGGCGGCCGCCAAGCCCGACTTCCACGGCTACCCAATCGCACTTTTTCTCTTTCCAAAACTGAAAGCCAAGCGCGGTTTTAAATTCGAACTCCGTGATGGCCCCCAGCGACGAGCCGTTGAATGACTCGGCTACGCGCATCAACTCCGAGGTCAAACGAGCCAACGTCCCTGGGGCGATCAGGTGTTTGTTGAATTGCACCCGCTCGCGGATGTCGTAAACGTAAGGGCTAAAGAAGCCACCAGCGGCGAACCCGCTCTGGTGCAGAACGCTTTGCAAAAAAGCTGTCACCGAGCCCTTGCCGTTAGTGCCGGTCACGTGAAGGAACTGGGTGCCCCGCTCGCCGGCCACAAACCTTGACAATCCCAGTTTGTCAATAAAAGCCTGCATGCGATCCAAGCCGAGGCGCCAGCCGCGCGGCGCAAGCGAGGCGATGTAATCCAGCGCTTGCGGATACGTCAATCGCACGCAAGGCTTTCTTCTCAAGAGACCAGCCCTGATTGTTTAATCCGTTTGACGGCCTCTTGAAACCGCTCGCCTTGCTTATCGCCCATCAAGGTCAGTGACATCCGCACGTAACCCTCCCCTTCGGTCCCGTAGCCGTTGCCGGGTATAGCCAGCACGTGCGCCTTCTTCAGCAGCTCGGCGCAAAACTCGGCGCTGGTCATTCCGCTCCTGGGGATTTTGGCCCACACATAAAAAGTCGCCTTTGGCTTCTGCACGTGCCACCCAATTGAGTTCAAGCCGTCGCAAAGGTAATCCCGTCGCTTTTGAAAAACGCTGAGCGTCTCTTGGTTGTCCACATGGCTCAAGGCTGCCGCGCCTGCTTCGGCTACGGCCGGGAATTGCTTGCTGTCGATGTTCGACTTCAGCTTGCTTAGCGTTGCGACGGCATCGGAGTTGCCTAGCGCGAAGCCGATGCGCCAGCCGGTCATGTTGAACATCTTGCTCAGCGAGTGAAACTCGATGGCGACGTCTTTGCCACCCTCGATCTGCATGACGGTCGGAGAGCGGAAGCCGTCATAGCTCACGGTCGCATAGGCCATGTCGTTGACCAGAAGGATGTCATGGTCCTTGCAAAACCGGACCAGGTCCTGATAGAAAGGCTTCGTCGCCACGGCGCCAGTCGGGTTGTGCGGGTAGCAAACGTAGAACAGCTTGGCCCTTCTGGCAATGTCGGTCGGTATGTCGGCAAGCACGGGCAAATAGCCGTTTCCCTCCCGAAGCGGCGTCTCGTAAACCTCGCCCCCGGCCATCAGCGTGTTCACCTTGTACACGGTGTAGCCAGGGTTCGGCACAATGCTGACATCACCGGCGTCGATATAGGCCCAAGCTAGGTGCGCCAGACCCTCCTTGCTGCCGATGAGCTGCATCAGCTCCTTGGTCGGATCCAGTTCGACTCCGAACTCCCGCTCATACCAATAAGCGGCGGCCTCCAAAAAAGAGACCCAGCCAAGAGGCGTTTCGTCGTATCGGTGGGTCGACGGGTTCTCAGCAGCCAACTTCAGAGCGTCGACGATCGGTTGCGGGGTGGGCAAGTCTGGGTCTCCAATTCCCAAATCGATGATATCGGCGCCGGCAGCCAGGGCCTCGTTCTTAAGCTGAGATATGGCGGAAAACAGGTAGGGCGGAATCTGGTCGAGTCGAGTCGAGCGAGTCGGCATAACGGGTCAAGTTTACCAGGGTGGCTCGCTTCGCTCCCGCACAGCTTGGATGGCCCTTGAGCGACCTTTGGGACGTCTGTTCATGGGCCCGAGACGATCTGAGAATGAGGATCAACTAGTTTCTACCGCCGGTCGTGGCTACGCCTTGAATAAAAGTCCTCTGTGCGAAGAAGAACAAAATGATAACCGGCAGTGTGAAGAGTGTGGCGGCGGCCATCAGTTGCGTCCACTTGCCACCATAGCTGGAATAAAACTGCTGGAGGCCATTAGCCAGGGTGTATCGTTTGGGATCGTTAACGTAGATGAGAGGCCCCATGAAATCGTTCCAAGCACCTAAAAACTGAAACAAAGCGCAAGTGGCGAGAGCAGGCTTGGCCAGCGGCACGATCAACTGCGTGAAAATCTTGAACTCCCCTGCTCCTTCGACCCTTGCCGCTTCAGCTATTTCCACAGGCAAAGTTTTAAAGAATTGCGAAAGGAGGAACACAAAAAACGGGCTTGCAAATAGTGCGGGCACGACGATGGGCAGGTAGGTGCCATACCACCCAAGCCAACGAAACAAAACGAACTGAGGGATCATTGTAACTTGGCCTGGCAGAGCCATTGTCGATATCATGACCAAGAAAAGGACATCGCGTCCCTTGAACTTTAGACGACTGAAACCGTATGCCACAACTGCACTGCTGAGAACGGCAAACACAACCGTGGTTAAACATAAACCCAGACTATTAACCAGGTACGTCCCAAAGGGTACGGTACGCAAGGCTTCCGGGTAATTCTCAAAGTGGACTGTTTTCGCAATCAAGCCCGCATGAGCAATGCCCGCTGGGCCCGCTTGGCTCGCGCCATACACGTCTTCATCCGTTTTGAGGGACGTCGACAGCATCCAAAGAAACGGCAGCAGAGCAGGCACGCAGACGATCAAGAGCGTCACGTGAATGGCCATGCGGCGAACAAGCTCTTTTCGGCCTGGCCGGCTAGTACCCAAGTCTCCTCCTCCTTTTGGCCTCACGCTCGATCGTGACGCTCAGTTGCGCCAAGCCTGCCTCCGGCGACACCGTGCCGCGCGTCACTGAGTCCTCCATGGCTGCAATATGATCCGTCAAAAAGGTCTGATAGGCTATCGGCGGCATCACTTCGATGTTCTTGCTTGGCATCAGGTCGACAAATGTTTTGAACTGAGGGTTTTTGGCCAAGTACTCCTGATAGACTCGAGAGCATGCGATCGCTGGAGTCAAGGGCAACTGGCCGCCCCAGGTGTAAAACTCAGCCGCACGCTCAGGGTTTGTCAGGCCAGCCCAGAAGCTGATGAACGCCCAAGCGCCCTTCGGATTCCTTGCCCCCGTCGGCACAATCATGAAGTTGCCATTGGCCGTTCCTGCAAGAGATCGGCCCCCGCGCGGCGGGGGCACTGGGGCAGTCGCATAAACCAAGTTAGGAGCATACTTCCGAAGCTGTTCAACCCTCCATTGAGGCTGTGTCCCTAGGAGTGGTGTAAGAAGGAATCAGATGCTGGCTCTGAGGGAGCGGAGCGACCGAAGAGCAAGCATCTGCGGCGGCCGAATCGAATCGG
>JGI24187J35170_1000166_pt1 | contig 28768 bp, 20 predicted proteins | sample YNPBryBLVA2012_FD_35170 | JGI IMG/M metagenome (IMG submission 35170)
AGGCCCCGGCCCCTGGGAGGGTTTGGGAGGGCTACGCCCTCCCAGGAAGAACCTTTTTTCATCCCGTCGGTGTGCGGCGGAGCCGCATGGACGGCTGTACAGCACGTTCCCTTGCCTTGCCGCCCCCCCTCTAGCCTCCCCAAACGGGGAAACATTGGGGAGGGGACAGGTGGCTGCCAAAAGACTGCGTTCACGGACGAATTCACCCATCCTCCCATGCTCACCCCTGAACTCCTCATCGCAGCCTATGCGCAGGGCATCTTTCCGATGGCCGAGGACGACGGCAGCATCGGCTGGTACGAGCCGACCATCCGCGCGATCATCCCCCTCGATGCCTTTCATGCCCCGCGGCGCCTGCTGCGCACCGTTCGCAGCGGGCGCTTCGAGGCGTTACGACACCGCCTTCGAGGAGGTGATACGCGCCTGCGCCGCCCCTGGCCGGGGGCGCGAGACGACCTGGATCTCAGAGGAGATGATCAGCGCCTATGTGGCCCTGCACCGGCTCGGCTACGCCCATAGCGTCGAATGCTGGCGCGAGGGTCAACTGGTTGGCGGGCTCTACGGGGTGGCTCTGGGAGGACTCTTCGCGGGGGAGAGCATGTTTCATCGCGAGCGCGACGCCAGCAAGGTCGCCCTGGTGCACCTGGTGGAACGCCTGCGGCGCGGGGGCTTTGTGCTGCTCGACTCGCAGTACATCGTCGGCGATCACATGCGCCAGTTCGGGGCCATCGAGATCTCGCGGACCGAGTACCACCGCCGCCTGCGCGCCGCGCTGCGCACGCCGGCTCGCTTCTCGGTAGAGGCGTAAATGCCAGCCCCGGGGCAGGGGCCTCTCATAAACGTTCCCATGTCTCCTGGGAGCGCGGGCAGCTTGCCGCCGTAGACGCGACGAGGGTGGGACGCCCGCGCTCCCAGGCTCGTAGATGCCCCCGAGTACGAACAGCTACCGGCTTCGCCCTCCCATCGGGCCGGGATATGGGGAAACCCGGTTGCCCCTATTCATTCATCGCGCGTTGCACGGCGTGCCTGGCCCGGTGCACACGCATCTTCACGGCGCTCAGGCCCAGGTCCAGCATCCCGGCGATCTCGGCGTAGGAGTAGCCGTAGATCTCGCGCAACACCAGCGCATCACGCGCCCCGGGCTCCAGACGTAACAAGGTGGCCCGCAGATCGCGCCACTCTTCGGCGCGCACCGCCGCCTCCTCAGCCGAATCCACCGCCAGCAGGCGCTCGGGCACGGGCGTCTCGTGGTCCTCCGAGGGGGTCAGCGACACCGTAGCCGGCCGGCGCTGCTGCCGCGCCAGCGCATCGAGGCAGGCGTTCACCGTCAGCCGGCGCAGCCAGGCGCCGAGCGAGGCCGGGTTCACCAGATCGCCCAGCCGGAGGTAGGCCTTGAGCAGTGCCTCCTGCGCCAGATCCTCGGCATCCTGCCAGTTGCCCAGGATACGGTACGCGGTAAGCAACACCTGGCGCTGGTACCGCTGGACCAGTTCGTCAAAATCCGGCAGCAGCGCCGGGTCGAGCGTAAGCGAGACACCCTCCGAAGCCTGCGCCTCGGGAGACGCCTGCACTGCCCCCATTGCAACAGGGGTATCCGGACAATCAGTCTCGTCCACCTCGATCAAGGGGGGAGGACATTCAAAGAGTGAAGGGGCACCCAGAATGGTCACGACGATTCCTTACCTCAGCCNTCTATGCGGCTGCGCCGCACACCGACGGGATGAACATACTTCCTGGGAGGGCGTAGCCCTCCCAGACCCTCCCACCGGCTGGGGGGATGGGGAAACCCGGTTGCCCCATCCCCCTGCGGGGCGGGGGCGTGGGGAAACCCGGTTTCCCCACACCCCTCGCCGAGGGCGTATGTCCACGTTAGAACAGAACAGGCCCGCCTGCGATGGTCACTACGATTAACAGGATATCAGGTAGCGTTCAGGGAGTGGCTCTTCCTGGGGATAAGCCGTTCCTAGCCTAAGGGCTAGGTCCAGGGCCAATACCTTTCACATCAGCCGTCCGTGCGGCTAGCGCCGCACCACGCCGCAATGAACATACGTTTGTTCTTGGGAGGGCTGCGCCCTCCCAAACCCTCCCGCGGGTGGGGGCATAGGGAAACCCGGTTTCCCCATGCCCCTGCGGGGCGGGGGCGTGGGGAAACCCGGTTTCCCCACACCCCTCTTCGAGAGCCTATGTTCACGTTAGCCGTCCGTGCGGCTCGCGCCGCACACTGACGGGATGAACATACTTCCTGGGAGGGCTTTGCCCTCCCACACCCTCCCACCGGGTGGGGGGATGGGGAAACCGGGTTTTCCCACATCCCTGCTCCAGCAGCCTATGTTCACGTTAGCGCATACGGGGTCGCAGCCCCCCTCCCAACCNCCCCCCGCCGGGGGGAGGAGCCGGCCTCCCTCCCCCAGCGGGGGAGGGCTGGGGAGGGGGCAGGGCAGCACAGCCAGACCCCGCCATCGAAGACGGACGTTGCTCAAGCCCTGCGGCAGCCGTCCCACAATGCGCGGGAACGTGGTAAGATGAAAGCGGCGCATCGCTGAACCGCCGGGAACGCAATGGAGATATTCAACATCCACATCTTCGAGTTCTTGCTGATCGCCGCGCTGGCGCTGGTCGTCTTCGGGCCGGAACGGCTGCCCGAAGTGGGGCGCTTCGTCGGCAAGCAGGTCGCGCGCTTCCTCGCCTGGCAGCAGCAGTCGCCCGAATTGCGCCTGATCAACGACGTGCGCAGCGAGTTCGAACGCGAGATCGCCAGCCTCCGCGATGAGTTGCTCCGCACCCGCAACCAGCTCGATGTGTCGCAAGATGTCGAAAAACTCCGCAGCGAGCTGCGGCCCATGCTCAATCTGCAACTCGACGCCGACCTCCGGCCTCCGCAGGCCGCCCCGACCACGCCGGCAAACCCCGGTGAGACGCCTGCGGCTTCCCCGGACACCGGCACTGCCGACGCTTCCGCGCCGGGGCTGGAACATGGCGGGGCCGCTGCTCCACCCGCCGCGCCCGACGGCCCCGCCGCCCCTGCGACCCCGGCGGACGCGGGCGCGCCCGTCGCCGAACCGCCCGCCCCGCCAACCCTCACGCCCCAACCCGCCCCCCAGGCGGTACCGGCCACGGCAAGCCCCTATCGTATCCCCGGCACCGAGCCGACCGGCGTCCTGCAACCGGTGGACGAACGGGCGCGGTACCTCGCCGAGCGCCGCGCTCGCCTGCACGATCTGCCTGACTACGATGACCCGCCCGCGCTCAATGGGACGCCGGCCGCCCCACCATCCGAAGCGCCGCCCGCCACTCTCTCCGCCGACGAACGTGAGGAACTGCTGCGCCAGATCCAGGCCCTCAGCAGCCAGCTGCAAGCCCTGGTCGGCGAATTGCGCGAGCGCGGCGTCATTGGCGTTGACTGGACCCCGAATCGGGAACCTTCCCAGGAGACCTTGTCGCGGTGACTGCCCAGGAACTTCGCCATACCGCCCCCAATGCGTCGGGACCCGACGAGGGTCGGNGCATGACCCTTATCGAGCATCTGATCGAGCTGCGCATGCGGCTGGTGCGGGCCGCTATCGGCGTGATCGTCGGTGTGGTCGTCGGCGTGATTCTCGTGCTGCCCGAAGGCCCGGTGCGCCTGGTTGACATCCTCATCGCCACCTTCGCGCCGATCAACGAACGCTACGCTCCGGTGCAGGCCGTTGGCACCGCCGAGGCCTTTACCAGCTATATGACCGTGGCCCTCACCGTGGGGGTGATTATCGGCATGCCGGTGATCGTCTACCAGTTGCTGGCCTTCATCGTCCCCGGTCTGACCGACAAAGAGCGGCGCATCCTCTTCACCGCCCTGCCCTTCGTGATGTTCTTCTTCCTGGCCGGGCTGGCCTTCGGCTGGGTCATTACCGTGCCCACCGCCATCCGCTTCCTGATCGGCTTTTCCTCCTCCGAACTGATCCAGACCCAGCCCTCCCTGGCGAACTTTCTTGGCACCATCACCGTGCTGCTGCTGATCAACGGCATCGTCTTCGAACTTCCGGTGATCATCTATGTGCTGGCCTTCATGGGCGTGGTTACCGCCGCGCAACTGAGGAAGTACCGGCGCTTCGCTATCGTCGCCGTGGTGATCATCGCCGCGCTGATCACCCCTACCGGCGACCCCATCAACCTGGCCCTCCTGGCAATCCCCATGTATCTGCTCTACGAACTCGGGGNGATTCTCGCCCGCTTTGTGCCCGAACGGGCGTGAGGATGCGGCGCACGGAACCGAGCGCGGCGACCAACCCGTGGCCGCTGCGCGCCTCCAGGTCAACCTTGCCTCCCTGAGCCATCTTCCAGGGCATGCGACTGCGCNGAAGCGGCGCGAGGCGCGTTTCGCTGANTCNTCGAATCGCGCAATCCATTTGCGCCGCGCCATCGCGCAATGCTATACTGCCTGCAGCAAGCGTCATCGTTGTTCACCGAGATCAGGAGCCAGTTATGGTTGAGCGCATCTGTCCCGCATGNCAGCACGGCAACCCGATCGAGAACCGCTTCTGTGGCGCCTGCGGCGCCGCGCTGGATCGGAACGAGCTTGCCCGTCACGACGAGGGCGCACTTGTGATTGCCGGCCAGAGTATCCCGCTGGCTCAGGTAAAACAGGTAACCAGAGCCGTCGCCCTTGGTCTCGCCGCCGTTGCTGCCGAGGCCGGGATCGCCTGGCTGCGGCGCCGCGCCGAACGCGGCGATCTCGCCGCCATCGCCGGCAACACCTTGAGCGCTCTGCAAAAACCGCAACCAGACGTCATCNCCCCTGCCGCGTCCGTCGGCAATGTGGTGACGATCGTCAGCCAGCGGGTCGTCGAGGTCTGGGAACATGGCGATCTGACCCGCCAGATCGTGGAGAAGCACGTCTGGCGCAGGGAAGGTTGAGCGACGCCGCCGATATACGCGCCAGGCCGGGAGGTTCCGAACGGGTTGCCCTGNCCGGCTGCAACCCACGTCTCCTCAGGTGAACCATGGCCCAGACGCTTACATCCTACGAACTGGTCCGGCGCCAGTTGCGGCCCCTGGGCCGGNGGCTGCGGGTCAGCGACACGTTGCTGTTCGCCAGCCGCACGCTGTGGATCGCCGCCGCCGCGTCAACCGCGACGGCCCTTGCCGGCCGCCTGACACCAATCGCCCATCTGTGGCTCTGGGCCGCCTTGCCGCTCATGCTCTGGCTGCTGGCGGTGATCGGCTACGCGCTCTTCCGTCCTCTGCCGCCCGTCCGCGTGGCCCGGCGGGTGGATCTGCAGCTCGATCTTCGCGAACGGCTCTCCACGGCCCTGGAACTGCACGAGCGCGAGGCTCATGATCCCCTCAGCGAGCGCCAGCAGGCCGACGCGGNCGCCGTGGCCGGCCAGCTTCGACCGGCCATGCTGCCGCTGCGCTTCGATCGCCAGCGCCTGTGGTGGGCCGTGTCGCCGTTGATCCTTACCGCCCTGTTGCTGTTCGTCATCCCTAATCCGCAGGACCGGGTGCTTGCCGAACAGCAGGCCGTGCGCGAGGCGCTGGCGGAAGCCGCCGATCAGCTTGCGACTCTCGAACGCCAGATCAGCGAGGATCAGCAACTCAACGCCGAAGATCGCGAGCGCCTCCTCAAGGAACTTCAAACTCTCCAGGAGCAACTGCGCCGCAACCCCGGCGAACGCCAGGAGGCCCTGGCCGNCCTCTCGGCGGCCGAGGCGCGCCTGCGCCAGGAACTCGACCCGAATAGCGACGCCCGCCGCGCCGCGCTCGAGCAGATGGCCCGCAACCTGGAGGCCCTCTCCGGGCAGCCGCCGAGCCAGCGCCCCGACGTCGGCCAGGCGGCTAACCAACTGGAGCAAGTGGCGCGCCAGCTCGAACAACTCTCTGAGGCTGAACGTCAGCAACTCGCCGAGCAACTGGCCCAGCAGGCGGCGCAGATGGCCGCCAGCGAACCACGCGCGGCGCAGCACCTCCAGAACGCCGCCAATGCCCTGCGGCAGGGCAATACGCAGCAGGCCGCCGAGCAGCTTCAACAGGCCGCCCAGCAGGTGCGCGAGGCCCAGCGTGACCTCGCCGGCCAGCAGAGCACCCAGCAGTCGCTCTCGGAGCTGCAGAACGCCCGCGATCAGATCGCCCGCGCCGGCCAGCAAAGCCATGGCCAGGCGCAAGGGCAGCAAAGCCAGCAGGGGCAGGGCCAGCAAGGGCAGCAGGGCCAGCAAGGGCAACAGGGTCAGCAAGGGCAGCAGGGTCAGCAAGGGCAGCAGGGCCAGGGCCAGCAGAGCCAGGGCCAGCAGAGCCAGGGCCAGCAAGGGCAGCAGGGCCAGCAGGGCGGCGGCGGCACGAACGCGCCCAATCTGGGCCAGGGTCAGAGCAATGCCAGCGGCAACGTGGATCCCAACCGNCCCGCCAGCCAGCAGGGCAGCGGCACCGGTAGCAGCGACCTGGTCTACCAGCCCTATCGCCCCTCGGGACAGCCGGGCACGCCTGAGTTTGTCCAGGGCCAGCAGGGTCAGAGCGGCTCCAGCCAGATCCAGGAAGGCCAGGCGGCGCAGCCCGGCGCGAATACCCCCTCGATGGTGCCGTATGAACAGGTGTACCCGCAGTACGCCGAAGCCGCCAGCGAGGCCCTCGACCGGGGCTACATCCCGCCACACCTGAAGGACTATGTGCGCGATTATTTCAGCCGGCTGGAACCGTAGGCGCCAGGGGGCGCCGGGCGCGTCATCCCTTGCTGCATACACGTTTCCTGGGAGGGCTGCGACCTCCCAGCCCCTCCCCCTGAGCAGGGAGGTGAGGAAACCCGCTTTCCCCGCCCCCTCCAACCGGCGCGAGATGAAACGCCGTGTGGGACTTATTCAACCAGCATAGTAAGTGTTCATATTTCTCCCGGGAGCGCGGGCATCTTGCCCGCGGAGATGCGACAAGGGCGGGGCGCCCTCACTCCCAGGCACGTGTGTTACCCCGAGTGTGAACAGTTACCCAGCATACGGGATCATCCATGACCATACCGACGCCCATGCAACCCGAACCGGCAACGCCGGGCATCAGCCCCGACGAGTTTCGCCAGCGCGCGCAGATGATCGAGGCCGAAGTGGCCAATGTGATCGTCGGCCAGCGCGACCTGATCCGCCAGGTGGTCGTGACCCTGCTCGCCGGCGGCAATGCCCTGCTTGAAGGCGTGCCCGGGCTTGCCAAGACCNCCCTGGTGCGCACCCTGGCCGACGTGATTGACTGTAGCTTCTCGCGCATTCAATTCACGCCCGACCTGATGCCCGCCGACATCATCGGCACCACCCTGATCAGCGAGGACGAACACGGGCGCAAGAGCTTTCGCTTCGAGCCTGGCCCGATCTTCGCCAATATGGTCCTCGCCGACGAGATCAACCGCGCCACGCCCAAGACCCAGTCGGCGCTGCTTGAGGCCATGCAGGAGCGCACCGTTTCGGTGGCCAAGACCATCCACAAACTTGAGCAGCCCTTCTTCGTGCTCGCCACCCAGAACCCGCTGGAAATGGAGGGCACCTACCCGCTGCCCGAAGCCCAACTCGACCGCTTTTTCTTCAAGATCAACGTCGTCTTCCCCACCGCCGCTGAACTGGTCGAGATCGCCCAGCGCACCACGGGGTCCTACAAGCCTGTGATTCGCCACGTCGCCAATGGGCCGCTGATCCTGGCCATGCAGGACCTGGCACGCACCGTGCCGATCGCCAGCCACGTGCTGGCCTACGCCGCGCGCCTGATCAGCGCCACCCACCCCGAAGCGCGCGAGGCTCCGGCGGTTACGAAACAGTATGTGCGCTACGGCGCCTCGCCCCGCGGCATGCAGGCGCTGATCCTGGCCGGCAAGATCCTCGCCCTGCTCGACGGGCGCTACAACGTGGCCTTCGCCGATCTCAAGGCCGCCGCCCTGCCCGCGCTGCGCCATCGCGTCGTGCTGAACTTCGAGGCTCAGGCCGAAGGCGTTTCACCCGATGAGGTCGTCAAGGGCGTGCTCGAGGCGGTGAAGGAAGAGCAATGACACCCAAGGCAGGCCTGGCGTGAACCAGCGCGCAAGCGAACCCCTGCTGGAGTCGGCGTTCCTGCGGCAGCTTGACCGCCTTGCCCTGGTGCTGCGCCGGCCCATGGCCGGCGACATCCAGGGCGAGCGACGCAGCCCGCGCCGCGGCTCCTCGGTGGAGTTCGCCGACTTTCGCCCCTACGCCCGGGGCGATGACATCCGCCAGATTGACTGGAACCTCTACGCCCGCGCCGAACGCTTCTATTTGAAGCTCTTCGTCGCCGAAGAGGAACTCAACGTCCATCTGCTGGTGGACACCAGCGCCTCGATGGACTGGGGCGCGCCGAACAAGCTGCACTACGCCCGGGAACTCGCCGCGGCCTATGGCTACATCGCCCTGGCCAACCTCGACCGCGTCAGCGTCACCGCCTTCGGCGCCGGGCCAGGCGCGTTGCAACTCCCCGGCGTGCGGGGCAAGCGCGGCNCCGTGCCGCTCTTCGCCTTCTTGCAACGCCTGCAACCCGGCAAGCACGGCGACCTGGCGCAGGCCTGCCATCGCTACATCCAGTCGGCCCGGGCCACCGGCCCGCTCCTGCTGTGCTCCGACCTGCTCGATGCCGGCTGGAAGGACGCCCTGAGCGCCCTGGCCTCGCGCCCCTTCGAGATCACCGTGATGCACATTCTCGCTCCTCAGGAACTTGAACCGGATCTCGAAGGCGACCTCAAGCTGNTTGATGTGGAGAGNGGCGCCCCGGTGGAGATTAGCGCCAATCTCGACCTCATGCGCCGCTATAAGGCCCACCTGGCCGCCTGGCGCGGCGAGATTGAGAGTTTTTGCAACGGTCGGGGGATCATCTATGTGCCGGTAGATACCAGTGTGCCGGTCGAAGAGTTTGTGTTGGGACGCATGCGCCGCCGTGGCGTGTTGCGTTGATAACGAGCCGGAAACGTTGCTATGTCCCTGATCACCCCCCTCGCCCTGCTGGCCGCGGCGATTGTTGGCCCGNTCATCGTGGCGATGTACCTCCTGAAGCTGCGCCGCGAGGAGCGCACCGTTTCCTCGACCTTCCTCTGGCAGCGCATGGTGCGCGATGTGGAGGCGAACGCCCCCTGGCAGAAGTTGCGCCGCAATCTGCTGCTCCTGCTCCAACTCCTGCTCATGCTGCTGCTGGTCCTCGCCCTGGCGCGACCGTACCTGGCGGCCCAGGGCATCAGTGGGCGCAACCTGATCATTATCATTGACCACTCGGCCAGCATGGGCGCCACCGACGAGCCACCCACGCGCCTGCACGCCGCCCGAGAACGGGCCTACCAGTTGATCGATCAACTGCCCGATGGCGGGCGCGCCACCGTGATCGCCACCGGCGGGCGCATGGAGGNCCCCGCCGCCGCCACCTCCGACCGGCGCGAACTGCGGCGCGCCGTCGAGCGCATCCAGCTCTCCAACGGCGGCAGCTCCGACCTCTCCCAGGCCCTGACCCTCGCTGCCGCCCTCGCCGCCCGCGAGGAGGATAGCGAGGTGGCGATCATCTCCGACGGCAACGTTACCCTGCCAACCAACCTGCGCGTGCCCGCCCGCGTGAGCTATTTCCCCGTCGGGCGCGCCACCGAAAACATGGCCGTGAGCGCCATCGCCCTCCAACCGGGCACAACCGGACAGACGCTCTTCGTCCAGGTCACGAACTATGGCCAGGCCAGCGCCACCCACCGCCTGGATCTCTACCTCGACGGGGCGATCTTCAACGCCTACAATCTGACCATCGAAGCTGGCCGCGACCAGAGCCTGATCATCGAACTCCCCCCCCAGGTCGAAGTAGTCGAGGCCCGCCTCGATGGCGCCGATGCTATGCCCGCCGATGACCGGGCCTTCGCGGTCAGCCCGGCGACCGAGGCCACCACCGTGCGCCTGGTTACGGCGGGCAATCGTTTCCTGGAAACCGGCCTGAGTTTGTTGCCGGGCCTGAATGTGGTCACCGTCCCCGCCGCAACGACCACCTTCACCGAGACCGTCGCCCAGGTGCCGGTCACCATTCTTGACGGGGTGGCGCTGCCGGAGTTGCCGCCGGGCAATCTGCTGTTCATCAATCCGCTCCGCTCCACGGCCTACTTCTCGGTCACCGGAACGATCGAGTTCCCGCAGGTGCGCCCGGCCAGTGGTGAGGACCCTATGCTACGTAACGTGAGCCTGAGCGAGGTGAGCGTGCTCAAGGCGGCGCGGATCGTGCCAGGCAACTGGGGCCGTGTGGTGGTCAACAGCGATGGCGGGCCGCTGCTGGTGGTCGGCGAACGCGAAGGACGGCGTGTGGCGGTGCTGAGCTTCGACCTGCACGAGTCCGATCTGCCGTTGCAGATCGCCTTTCCCCTGTTGCTCTCGAACCTGATGAACTTCCTCGCCCCTGGCAGCGGCGCCGAGGCGGCCCAACTCNCCCCGAGCCAGCCCCTCAGCCGCCAGATGGACGCCACGATCACCGAGGTGCGCGTGACGCGCCCCGATGGGCGCACGGTCAGTTCCCGCAGCGGGGAAGTGCAGATCCAGGCCGGCCAGGCCATCTACGCCGACACCGACGCCCTGGGGATCTACACGGTCGAAGAACTCGTCGGCGACAGCGTGGTCGGGCGTCACCGCTACGCCGTCAACCTCTTCGCGCCGGGCGAGTCGCGCATCGCCACCCAGCGCGACCTGAGCATCCCCCAGACCAGCGGCGCCAGCAGCACTGTCTCGCGCGAGCGCGACAGCCGGCAGGAGTTCTGGCGCCTGGTGGCCCTGATCGCGCTGATCGTGCTGCTGGTGGAGTGGCTGGTGTACCAGCGCAACGGCCTGGCCTACCTGCGCGAGCGCTGGCGCCAGCGCGCCGGCGACCGCCAATCGCCCTTGCGCTCGTGAGGCCGTGCCTGCCTGAGGGGAGGGGTTGGGAGCGCGCAGCCCTTCCAGGCAAACCCGATCCCGGCCTTGCGCGCCACAGGGACGTGTATAATACATACATTAGGACATGGTTTAGCTGCCCGACCTGTATGTNCCCGTAGGGAGAAGTGCGGCGCGCCAGGCCCGCCGCGATCCCGTTGGGGTGCGGCGTAGCCGCGTGGAGCGGGGCGTGGGGAAACCGGGTTTCCCCACTNCCCCGCCCGCGGGAAACACATCCCCGTACTATGCGGCATAGCCGCATGAGGCCCGACGTAGCGCAAGAAGATCTGATCGGCACGCGGCGAGGCGCCAGGAGCGGCACATGAGCGTGTACAACCCCATGGACCCCGACTTTGCGTTTACCCTGGGGATCGAGGAGGAGTACCAGATCATCGATCCAGAAACCCGGGAACTGCGCTCGTACATCACGCAGATCCTCGAACCAGGGCGAACCATCCTGCGTGAGCAGATCAAGCCGGAGATGCACCAGAGCATCGTGGAAGTGGGAACGCGCCCCTGCCGCACCATCTCCGAGGCCCGCGCCGAGATCCGCCACCTGCGCGGCACGATTGCCGGGCTGGCCGATCGCCACGGGCTGAAGATCGTCGCCGCCGGAACGCATCCCTTCTCCTCGTGGATGACCCAGGAGATCTTCCCCCACGAACGCTACCACGCCGTGGTGGGCGAAATGCAGGACGCGGCCCTGCAGTTGCTCATTTTTGGCATGCACTGCCACATCGGCATGCCCAACAATGAGGTCGCCATCGAACTGATGAACGTGGCCCGTTACATCGGGCCGCACCTGCTGGCCATCTCCACCTCGTCCCCCTTCTGGATGGGGCGCAAGACCGGTTTCAAATCCTACCGTAGCGTGGTCTTCAGCGGCTTTCCCCGCACCGGCNCCCCGCCGACCTTCCACTCCGCCGCTGAGTTCGAGCGCTACGTGCAGTTGCTGGTCTCCACCAACTGTATTGACAACGGGAAAAAAATCTGGTGGGACCTGCGCCCACACCCCTTCTTCGGCACGCTGGAGTTCCGCGTCTGCGATGTCGCCACGCGCCTGGAGGAGTGCCTGGCCCTGGCCGCCATGATGCAGGCGATTATCGTCAAGTTCTACCGCATGTTCGAGGAGAATACGACCTTCCGCGTCTACCGGCGCGCCTTGATCAACGAGAACAAGTGGCGCGCCCAACGCTGGGGCCTGGAAGGCAAGCTGATCGATTTCGGCAAGCGCGCCGAGGTCGAGACGAAGGCCCTCGTGCACGAGATGGTCGCCCTGGTGGATGACGTGGTGGATATGCTCGGTTCGCGCCGCGAGGTTGAGTACCTGTTGAAGATCGCCGACGAGGGCAGCAGCGCCGACCGGCAACTGCGCGTCTTCGCCGAGACCAACGATCTCAAGGCGGTGGTGGATAATTTGATTGTCGAAACCATGGAAGGGGTGGAGATGCTGCGCTTTGAGTGACCGGGACGCGCCGGAACCGGCCCGTCGGTCTCTCTGGGGGCGACCGCGCCCCGGCAGCATGGACCGCCTCGTGGAATATCGCCGTTTGGTCCAGGGGAGCAACCAGGTATGCACTTTGATCTGACCCGCGAGCAGGAACTGATCCGCCAGACCGTGCGCGAATTCGCTGAGAAGGAGATCGCCCCACGGGCGCGCCATGTTGATGAGACGGGCGAGTTCCCCGCCGAAACCTTTGCGAAGATGGGCAAACTGGGCCTGATGGGCCTGCCCTTCCCCGAGGAGTACGGCGGCGCGGGCGCCGATACGATCAGCGCCGCCATCGCCGTCGAAGAAGTGGCCCGCGTGTGCGGCTCCACCGCCCTGGCCTATGCCGCGCATATGGGCCTGGGCTCGGCGCCGATCTTCATGTTCGGCACCGAGGAGCAAAAGCGCAAGTTTCTCGTGCCCGCGGCCCGCGGCGAATACCTGGGCGCCTTTGGCCTGACCGAACCCCACGCCGGCTCGGATGCGGGGGCCACCCGCACTCGGGCGACGCTCGAAGGCAACGAGTGGGTGATCAACGGCCAGAAGATGTGGATCACCAACGCACCCATCGCCGGCCACTTGATCGTTACCGCCGTCACCGACCCTGAGCGGGGCAAGAAAGGCATCTCGGCCTTTATCGTTCCGCGTGGCCCCCCGGGCCTCAGCTTCGGCAAGCACGAGCCGAAAATGGGCCTGCGTGGCTCGATCTCTACGGCCGTGATGCTCGAGCATGTGCGCGTGCCGAAGGAGAACATGCTCGGCGAGCGCGGTCATGGCTTCGTGCAGTTCCTGCGCGTGCTGGACGGCGGGCGCATCAGCATCGGCGCCATGGCCGTGGGCCTGGCCCAGGGCGCCTACGAGGCCGCCGTGCGCTACGCCCGTGAACGCGAGGCCTTCGGCAAGCCGATCGGTATGCACCAGTCCGTCGCGAATATGATTGCCGATATGGAAGTCGGCATCGAAACGGCCCGGCTGTACGTCTACAAGGCCGCCTGGCTCAAGGACCAGCACCGCCATTTCCATCGCGAGGCCGCGGTCGCCAAGCTCTACGCCTCTGAGGTGTCGGAGAAGATCTGCCGCGACGCCATCCAGATCTTCGGCGGCTATGGCTACAGCCAGGANTTCCCCATCGAGCGCATGTACCGCGATACCCGCCTGTTGACCATCGGCGAGGGCACCTCGGAGATCCTGCGCAATGTGATCTCGCACGGGGTTCTGGGCTTCCGCTAGATCTTTACGCGGCTGCGCCACACACGAAGGGGAACGAACAGACGCTTCTTCTTGGGAGGGCTACGCCCTCCCAAACCCTCCCGTGAACGGCCTATTTTCATATCCGAGGGGAAGGAACCCCTTCTATGACCGCGCGAAGCTTCACCGGCCTTGCTGCCGCGCCGGGGGTAGCGTCTGGCACCGTGGTCCTCTATCTTGCCAGGGCCGACCNCCTGGGAGCCCTCGCCGACCCCGCGACCGAACGGACCCGCCTCATGCGCGCCCTTGCCGAAACCGACGCGACGATTGCGGCCCACGAGGCCGCCCTGCGCGCGGCGGGCCAGACCGAGAGCGCCGCGATCTTCGCTGCGCACCGGCTGCTGCTCAACGACCCCTCGCTGCGTGAACGCGCCATCACCCTGGTCGCCGAACCGGGCCACTCAGCCGCCGAGGCGATGATCGCCGCCGCCGAAGAGCAGGCCCGTGAACTCGAACGCCTGGGCGACGCCTACCTGAGCGCCCGGGCCGCCGATGTGCGCGCCGTGGCCATGCAGGTGTGGCGCGCCCTGACCGGCGCTGGCGGCCCTGGCCAGCTCCTGGTCGTCCCTTCCATCGTCGTGGCCCGCGATCTCGACCCCGCCGACCTCGCCGGCGCTCCCCGCGATTTGCTGCGCGGCATCGCCCTCGCCGCCGGGGGTATCACCGCCCACGCCAGCATTATCGCCCGCAGCCTGGGCATCCCCGCCGTGGTTGGCCTTGGCGATGAGATCCTGGCCGCGGCGGCCAATGCCCACACCATCGTCCTCGATGGCGACCGTGGCCTGGTGACGCTCGACCCGCCCGCCGATGACCTGGCCCGCTTGCGTCCCCGTCCGCGCGACCGGGCCGCGCGCGGCGTCACCGCGCGCGGCCCGGTCACCACCCGCGATGGCCGCCGCGTGCGCCTGCTGGCCAACGTCGCCTCGCCGGNCGAAGCGCGCGACGCCCGCGCCGAGGGCGCCGAGGGCATCGGGCTGCTGCGCACCGAATGGCTCTTCCTCGAACGTCCCGATGTGCCCGACGAGGAAGAGCAGGTGGCCCTCTACCAGGCGGTGGCCGCCGCCATGCCCGGCGCGCCGATCACCGTGCGCACCCTCGATGTTGGCGGCGATAAGCGCCTGCCGGCCCTGCCCCTGCCCCGCGAGGACAACCCCTTTCTCGGATCGCGCGGCATTCGTGTTTGCCTGAGCCGCCCGGAGATCTTCCTGCCCCAACTCCGCGCCCTGCTGCGCGCGCGGGCCACGCACGACGTCCGGCTGATGCTGCCCATGGTCACCACCGTCGCCGAAGTGCGGCGCGCGCGCGCCCTGCTCGATCAGGCGCGAAACCAGCTTGTCGCCGCCGGGCGCCCCTGCGCTCCCGCCATCCCGCTGGGGGTCATGATCGAGGTGCCTGCCGCCGCGCTCAACGCCGAACACCTGGCCCGGGAGGCGACGTTCTTCAGCCTCGGCACCAACGATCTCACCCAGTATACCCTCGCCTGCGATCGGGGGAATCATCGCCTGGCCGACCTGTACCAGCCGCTCGACCCGGCCGTGCTGCGGCTGATCCGCATGGCCTGCGAGGCTGCCCACCAGCACGGGCGCCCCGCCGGCGTCTGCGGCGAACTCGGTAGCGACCCCCAGGTGACCGCGCTGCTGATCGGCCTGGGCGCCGATGAACTGACCTGCGCCCCCGCGGTCCTCGAACGGGTGCGCGCCGCCATTATCGCCACCGATACTCGCGCGGCCCGCGACCTGGCCGAACGCGCCCTCGCCGCCGAAGGCCCGGCACAGGTTCGCGCGCTGCTGCGCGCTACGCTATAATCCGCAGGTCAGGATGCCCACCGGCGCTGTATGGGCGGAGGGGCGCGGGGAGGCTACGCCTCCCCAGAAGGGGGNCGCAAAAAGCCTGGCCAGGCCCGCCAACGCCTGTCAGGCGAATGTGCTACAATATACGCCATACGCCACACCGGTCATTCGCACCAACGTCGTCGCCTCCCGTCGCTTTGCCACTCTCCATACCCCCATCAGGGAGGCCACGCTCAGGAGAATCCGTTGGCGCCAGGCCCATCCAAGGAAATGTCTATGTCTCAGACGCCACCCGACACCGCGCGACCGACCGCCAGCGTCAATCCCTCGGATATTCAGGCGCTCATCGCCCAGGGTAGGCAACGGGGCTATGTCACCCTTGATGAACTGCTGCAGATCGTGCCGGCGCCCGAAGAATCGGCCGCTGAAGCCATAGACGCGGTCTACGCCGCCCTCGCCGAGGCCGGCGTTCCTGTGCGCGAGCCGGCCGACGAGCACCTTGTCGAGGAGGAGCCGGGCAGCGCAGCGGTCATAGACCTTGATGAGGAACTCTCCGATGCGCTGCTGGGCGACAGTGTGCGGCTCTACCTGCGCGAGATCGGCCAAGTGCCGTTGCTCACCGCCGAGCAGGAGAAACGCCTGGCCCAGCAGATCGAGCGCGGCCAGAAGGCGCGGGCCGAACTGAAAACCGTGCCGCCGGATAGCCCGCGGGCGGCGGAGTTGCGCCGGCAGATCGCCGCCGGCGAGGAAGCGCGCCAGCAGATGGCCGCCGCGAACCTGCGCCTGGTAGTGAGCATCGCCAAACGCTACCGCGACCGCGGCTTGCCGCTGCTCGATCTGATCCAGGAAGGCAGCCTCGGCCTGCTCCGCGCCATTGAGAAGTTTGACCACGATAAGGGCTTCAAGTTCTCTACCTATGCGACCTGGTGGATCAAACAGGCCCTCTCGCGCGCCCTCGCCGATCAGTCGCGCCTGGTGCGCCTCCCTGTGCACCTCGGCGAGACGCTCAACCGCATCCAGGCCGCCCGTCGCCAGTTGACCCAGAACCTCGGGCGCGAGCCGAATGATAGCGAACTGGCCCAGTTCCTCAATATGAGCGAGGAGAAGCTCCGCGAGTTGCGCCGCACCGCCCAGGACCCGGTCTCGCTGGCGACCCCGGTCGGCGAAGAGGCCGATAGCACGCTGGCCGACTTCATTCCCGACCCCCACGCCCTCGATGCCGACGATGCTGCCGCCAGCGGCATGCTGCGCCAGCAGATCGCCGCCGCCCTCGATCAGCTCACCGAGCGCGAACGGCGCGTGCTGGAGTTGCGCTACGGCCTCACCGACGGGCAGCCGCGCACCCTCGAGGAAGTGGGCCGCGCCTTTGGCGTGACCCGCGAGCGCGTGCGCCAGATCGAGGTCAAGGCCCTGCGCAAGCTCCGCCATCCGCGCCTGGGCAAGCTGCTGAAGGATTACCTCGACCAGATCTGACCGGATCTGACCGGTTTCACGCCGCCTACGTGTTCAGATTTCTCCTGAGAGCGCGGGCATCTTGCCCGCGGAGACGCGACGAGGGCGAAACGTCCACGCTCGCGCGCGCGTGGGTTACCCCAGGTGTGAACAGGTACCACGCCGCCATACGCGCACCACCAGCAGCATGCCCTCGCGCACCAGCACCGCGGCGGGCGTTCGCACGATCACGTTGCTGACGCCCCGTGAGCGCTCGAAACGCAACTCCGCATCTTCGAGCGCGTAAGCGAGGCCCCGGGTGGTAATCCCGCGCGCCGGGCCGCCGAGGGGCAGCAATGAGATGGTGTCGCCCACCGCGCCGGCAATCGGCTGCTCGCCGCGGGCCAGGTAGGCCTCCTGGTCCACATCGAGCAGCCGCACCCGGCGCCCCGCCAGCTCGGGGAGCGCCAGCAACGCCACGTTCGACAGCCCCTGATCCCAGCGCCCGCCGATGGCCCCCAGCACGTCGATCGTGTCGGCCTGACGCGCGGCCGCGGCCAGCAACGCCAGCTCCAGATCGGTCTCGTCTTTTTCGGTCGGGTAGCGCAGGAACGTTGCTCCGGCGGCGGCGAACGCCCCGGCCGCCTCGGGCGCCAGCGAGTCGAGATCGCCGATCACCAGGTCGGGCGTGATGCCGGCGGCAAACAGCGCGTTGCCGCCACCATCGGCGGCGATGAGCAGATCGGCGCGCGCCAGGAGATCCCGAAACGGCTCCGCCTGAAACGCGGGCGCATTGGCGACGATCACAGTGTGCATAAACGTGGGCCGGCATGAGACGGTAACCCGGGCATCACCCTGCTGACAAACCAGGCCCTGCCCTACGGCATGCGCTCGCCCTGGCCCACCGCCACGGGCTGCGCTCCTCGCTGCCGGGGGCCCATGAACGTCAGCAGATAGCGGATGCGTTGGGTCAATTCACAGGCGGCAACGGAGAACGCCCGCCGACGCGCCTCTTCATCCTCAACCGCCGCGGGGTCGGGAATGGACCAGTGGAGCTGCTTGTCGGCGCCGGTGAAACTCGGGCAGGCCTCACGGGCGCGATCACAGACCGTCACCACGTAGTCGAAATGCTGACCCAGAAACTCATCAATGTGTTTTGAACGAAGACCTTGCGCCGCCTCGCCGAGGATCTCGGCGACCAGCGGATTGACCGCGCCTGGGCGGGTGCCGGCGCTGTAGGCCTCGACACTGCCGCGGCTGAGTTGCCGCAGCAGCACCTCGGCGAGCTGCGAACGGGCGCTGTTCTCGGTGCAGAGAAAGAGCACCCGCGGCCGCACCGGCTCGGCCGGCAGGGNTTCCGGCTCAGGAGCGAGGCGCAGGGAGGGATGCAGCGCGCCGATCACCTGCTCCACCACTGCGCGCAGCCGGTCAACCTGGAGCCGGTAGTAGCGCAGACCGGCTGCGGCGTCGCTGGTCCGGCTGCTCACCAGTCCCAGTTGCTCAAGCTGCTTGAGCCGTTCTTCCAGAACCTCCGGCTGCTGAACCCCGAGGCTGGCCTGCAGATCCCGCAGATGGGCATCGCTGGCAGCCAGGCTTTTCACCAACCTCCACACCACCGCATCGGTGAGCACGCGCGCGAGCGCAAGAGCATCGTCATAGTCGGTCGTTCCTGGCGTGGTCATAGGCGCCCCCTGGGCGGTGCATCCAGTAAGATCTCGAACGGGAGGGTCCGGGAGAGCTGTGTCCTCCCAGAAAGCTTTTTCCCCGACGATTCGAGCGACAGGACTTGCGGGATGCGCCACTGAGTGACAGAGGGTACGCGGTGGAAGGGGCGCGGGGAGGCTGCGCCTCCTCGCATGCCCCGCTTCCCCGCCCGCGACAGGGGCAGGGAACGAGCGGTTCGGGGAGGACCTGCGACCCTCCCCGCCTCCCCNCCGGGAGGCGACCGCGTATCCTGCAAGTTATACCAATCTTGACTGATATAATAGCACACTTGAGGTGAACATGGAAGGAGCGAGCGGCAGAGAACCGTGGGCTTCATGGTCTTTGCATACATAATCCCCTCTAGCCCGCGCAGGCGGGCTTCGCATCCCGTAGCCGAGGGCTTTAGCCCGACGGCTAGACTGGCATAGCGGATTAATTTCTCAAAGACCTTCAGGTCACCGCCTGCGAGCCAGGCCCGCGCCCCACACCTCGTCGCCGGGCCAGTCATCCTCGTCGGGGCGCCAGAGTTCGCGCACGTCACGGGCGCGCCGCAATTGCCCGAAGGTGGTAGGAATGAACACCCNCCCGCCGCAGCCGCGCGGCGGGCACCGGCAACGGCAACGGCGCCAGCGGACCGATGTCCACGCGGTAGTAGCGCGCGCCGGCGCGCGGGTGGTCCGGTTCGTCAGGCAGCAATTCCCGGCGCGTAGTTACCTGATAGCGCAACACCGGCGCGTAGTAACGCACCGACCAGCGTTCGGCCCCAAAGGCCCCCGTCTGGTAAAAGGCCAGATACTCGGCAGCGAAGCGTGGCGGCNCCCGTGCCAGCGGCACGCGATACCNCCCCGCGGCGCGCGCCAGTTCCAGATCGCGCGGGCGCGGCGTCACCGCCACCAGCACCCGCGCGGCGTCGTCGGGCAGTTCGGTTTGCATCGTGTCTCCAGATCCCGGTACAATAATCCATGGCGCAGGGGGCGGGGGTCTGCGGAAACCCGGTTTCCCCAGACCCCTGCGCAGGGGCTGCGCCCTCACCTTTCCGGGGGTGGGGAAACCTGGTTTCCCCACCCCCCTCGCCGAGGGCGTATGTTCACGTCAGCCGTCCATGCGGCTGCGCCGCACAAAGCCGCAATGAACATACGGTTGTTCTTGGGAGGGCTGCGCCCTCCCAAACCCTCCCGCGGGTGGGGGAATGGGGAAACCCGGTTTCCCCATCCCCCTCGCCGAGGGCGTATGTTCACGTCAGATCCCTTTCGCGGAGCGCACCACGCCCGATGCAACCGGCCCGGGAGCGCGGGCGGGACGCCCGCGTCGTGGCTCCGCGGGCAAGGTGACCGCCCCCTCCCTGACCCTCCCCCGCTGGGGGCGGGAACCGGGCGCCTCCACCCCAGCGGGGGCGGTCGGGAGGGGGGCGGAACGCTGCGAACAGTGCATCTCCTACGATAATGTACCGCTCAGAGGACGGCAAACGTTATGCTTTCACGCTGGTTGGGATTGCTCGCCGCCGGCTTGCTCCTGGCGGGATGCGCAACCCCCGCGCGCCCCGAGATCCGCGCCCGCATTGACCCCGCGGCGACCCTCAGCAACGGCGACGCGGGGTTCGCTCGCGCCCTCGCGCCGCGCCCGTTCGTCTTTCCGCGTGACCATGGCCCCCACCCCGAATACCAGATTGAGTGGTGGTACTACACTGGCAACCTCTCTGCCGGCGAGCGCCAGTTCGGGTATCAGTTGACCTTCTTCCGCAGCGGGCTTACCCCCCGGCCCGTCGCCCGCGAGTCGGCCTGGGGGGCAACCGGCGTGTACATGGCCCACCTGGCCCTGAGCGATGTGGCGCAGGGACGCTTCTACGCCTACGAGCGCTTCAGCCGCGACGCCGCCGGTCTCGCCGGGTCCTCGGGCGATCCCTTTCGCGTCTTCCTCGAGGACTGGTCCGCCGCCGGTTCCGGCCCCGAGGGTATGACCATGCACCTGCGCGCCGCCGAGGGCGAGGTGGCCCTCGATCTGAGCCTCGAGAGCCAGAAGCCCCCCGCCCTCCAGGGCAATCAGGGTCTCAGCCAGAAGGGGCCAACTCCGGGGAACGCTTCGTTCTACTACTCGTTGACCCGGATGCTCACTACCGGTACCATTCGGGTGGATGACCGGACCTACGCGGTCGGCGGGTTGAGCTGGATGGACCATGAATGGGGCACCAGCGCCCTCGAAGCCGGCGCCGTCGGCTGGGACTGGTTCAGCCTGCAACTCGACGATGGCTACGACCTGATGTACGCGCAGGTGCGCACGCCCACCTCGGTCAGTTACAGCTTCGGCAGCCTGGTGGACCCGGCGGGCCGCGTCACGCCCCTTGACCCTGCCGAGGTGCAACTGGAGGNGCTGGCAACCTGGCGCAGCCCGGCCTCCCAGGCGCTCTACCCCGCCCGCTGGCGCCTGAGCGTGCCCGGCCTGGCTTTGCGCCTGGAGCTTGAGCCGCGCCTGGCCAATCAGGAACTGCCGGTGTCGGTGGTGTACTGGGAAGGGGCGGTGCGCATCCAGGGCTCGCGGCAGGGTCAACCCGTCACCGGCAGCGGCTTTGTCGAACTCACCGGCTATGCCACCGGGCGGGGGGGCGCTCCTGGAGCGCGGTAGCGTATTCCGGCCGTGGTAGGATGCCGGTAGCATGGGCTGGCCCATATCGGTCACCGGCAGGGAGGCCGATCAACTGGACGTTATGGTCGTTGAGAAATTACTCCGCTCTCGCCCGCCTGCGCGGGCGAGAACCGTCCATGCGGCTGCGCCGCACACCGACGGGATGAATATGAAGGTTCTTCCTGGGAGGGCTTCGCCCTCCCACACCCTCCCGCGGGCGGGGGGTGGGGAAACCAGGTTTCCCCACCCCCCGCTCCAAAGGACCAGGTTTAGCGGATGAATTTCTCAATAACCATGCCCTGGCCCTACGCCGCCCCGATACCTGTGCACCCCTGGGGGCACCCACGCGCCTGGGAGCGCGGGCGTCCCGCCCGCATCGCGTCTATGCCGGCAGGCTGCCCGCGCTCTCAGGAAGAAATGTGAACACCTATGCCGACCCACCGCACTCGACAAGTCGCGGGTGATCAGGTACAATCGCCGCGTCTATGAAACCCGCGCACGCCCTCCTCTTGCTCCTGGTGGCGGTGATGCTGGCCGCCTGTGAGATTCAGGGCGGGGCTCCCCGCCCCNCTCCGATGGCGTCTGAGCCGCTTGCCGCGACCGCCAGCCCTCCGGCGGAAGCGCTTGCCCCACCGACCATGACCAGCGCCCCGGCCCCCGAAACGGCGACCGTCACGCCNCCGGTCGCCGAACATGTGGTGCGCATCGGGTTGCTCGACGATCCGGGCGACCTGTTGCCCTACCACGATGACCCTGCCGATGAGCGCCTCACCGCGCCGATCACCGAACTGCTCTTTCCGTCGCCGCTGCTGGTCCACAGCTACGCGTATACCACCACTGGCGTGCTGGAACGGGTTCCCAGCCTGGAGAACGGCGATGTGACGGTGGCAACGGTTGATGTCTACCTCGACAGCGCGGGGATGATTACCACCACGGCCACCACCGTGATCACCCAGGTCCAACAGATCAGCGTCACCTACCGCTGGAACCCGAAGCTCACCTGGTCAGATGGGACGCCGGTGACCGCCGACGACTCGCTCTACGCCTATGAACTGGCCCGACAGGTGCCCATGGGGCAGGAAGCAGCGGGCAAACTGGCCTTGCTCGACCGCTACGAGAAGGTGGATGCGCATACGACACGGGCGGTGCTCAAGCCTGATTATACCGATCCAGCCTATCCCGCAGTGTACTGGACGCCGCTGCCGCGCCACGTGTTGCTGGGTCGCAACCCGCACGAGTTGCGGGGCGGCGCTTTCGCCCGCGCCCCGCTGAGCTACGGACCATACGTGGTGGAACGACGCGACCAGGGTAGCGTGCGTCTGGCGCGCAACCCGTACTATCAGGGCCGGGCCGGGCCGTTTGAAAATGTCACCTTCGTGTTCCGCGACAATCCTGATCTGCTGCGGACCTCGGTGGCGGGGGGCAGCCTGGATGTGGCCCTGCTGGAGCAACCCCTGCCCGAAACCCTGGAACTGATTCGCGCCGACGCCGGGCAGGGGGCGCTCATCGTGAACGCCGTAGCCAGCCCGGTATGGGAGCATCTCACGCTCAACCTCGACGTGCCGGCGTTGCAGGACATTCGGGTGCGGCGGGCGATCGCCCACGCCATCAACCGCGAGGCCATGGCGGCCGAGTTGCTGGGAGGCTATGGCGCGGTGCTCGATAGCTGGATCGTGCCGGGACAGTGGGCCGCCGCGCCGCCGGATCAACTCACGCGCTACCCCTACGACCCTGATGCCGCCCGTCGCCTGCTGGACGAGGCCGGGATCATTGACGCCAATGGCGATGGGTTGCGCGAATCGGGCGGCCAACCGCTGGTGCTCAATCTGGTGACGACGCAGAACTCGCCGCTGCGCCTGGCCACCGCCGAGCGGATCACTGCCGATCTGGCCGCAGTTGGAGTAGGCACATCGTTGCAGGAGGNGCCCACGACCGGACTGTACAGCGCCGACGGGCCGCTCTTCCGGCGCACCTTTCAGATGGCGCTGTTTGCCTGGATCGCCGGACCGGNCCCCCGCGGCTGGGAGCGCTGGAGTTGCGCCGGCGTGCCCAACGAGAATAATGGCTGGACGGGCAACAACTTCTCCGGATGGTGCTTTTTCGAGGCCGACCGGGCCATCCGTATCGCGACCACCTCGCTGGCGCGGGAAGAACGCGCGGCCGCCTACCTGCGCCAGCAGCAACTCTTCACCCAGGAACTACCCGTGCTGCCCCTCTTCCAGCGGATCGATGTGACTCTCGTCGGCGCCTCGCTCAACGGCGTCCAGGCCGATCCAACCGCGCCGATTACCTGGAACATCGCCGACTGGTCGCGAGCGAGCGGACCAGGGGCCGCGCCTCCCGGGCCGTAGACGGTGTGGTCGCCCCTTTTCAGGGGGGATGGAGCAGCAGCGGGCCGCGGGAGGGATCGATCAGCACCCCTCCACCGTGTACGTCCTGTCATGTTACAATGGCGCAAGCTATCCTTATCATCTCAGCCGTCCATGCGGCTTGCGCCGCACCCCGACGGGATGAACATACTTCCTGGGAGAGCTTCGCCCTCCCAAACCCTCCCACCAGGTGGAGGGATGGGGAAACCGGGTTTCCCCATTCCCCCTGCACAAGGGCTGCGCCCTCCCAAACCCTCCCGCGGGCGGGGGTATGGGGGAACCTGGTTCCCCTATGCTCACATTCGGCCCCATGCGCGGGGCGCACAACGCCCAATGCACATGGCCTGGGAGCGCGGGCGTCCCGCCCGCGTCGCGGCTCCGCGGGCACGGTGCCGGCCCCCTCCCTAGCCCTCCCCCGCTGGGGGAGGGAGTCCGGCGCCTCCCCCCAGCGGAGGGAGGGTGGGAGGGGGGCAGCACGCTGCGAACGGTTTTCACGTTAGACAGGGAGACGCGGCGGGCCTGGCCCGCCGCGCTCCCGTGGTTCCGCCCGCGGCGCGGGCGCGCCCGGGCGCAGAGCGTATGGGTCTGCCGCCGTGGGCGGAACGAGAGGCGCTCCCCATGCCCCTCCAACGGGAACGGAGGGGNGAACCATAGTCTTACCGACACACCAGCACACGAGGCCCGGAGGAACGAAGATGTTCGAATCGAAAGAGCAGGTACAGGCAGCACAGGAGCGGTGGGAACAGCACTGTCTCTGGCCCNCCCTGGAACGCGCGCCCGAGCNCCCGGTTCGCTTCATGACCACCAGCAGCGCCCCCGTCGAGCGCCTCTACACCCCGCTGGACCTGGCGCAGAATGACTATCTGCGCGACATCGGCCATCCTGGCGAGTATCCCTTCACGCGGGGCATTCACCCCACGGGCTACCGCGGCAAGATCTGGACGATGCGCATGTTCGCCGGCTTCGGCACCGCCGAGGAGACGAACCAGCGTTTCAAGTACCTGCTGAGCCAGGGGCAAACCGGTCTGTCCATCGCCTTCGACATGCCCACGCTCTACGGCCGCGACACCGATCACCCGCTGGTGGAGGGCGAGTTTGGCAAGTGCGGCGTGGCCGTCTCGTCGCTGGCGGACATGGAGGNGCTGCTCGACGGCATTCCGCTGGACCGGGTTTCGACCTCGATGACGATCAACTCGCCGGCGGCGATGATCTGGGCAATGTACCTGGTCGTGGCCGAGAAGCGCGGAGTTCCCTGGGCGCAGTTGCGCGGCACCATCCAGAACGATATTCTGAAGGAGTACATCGCCCAGAACGAATACATCTTCCCGCCCGAGCCGAGCATGCGTCTGGTGGTGGACACGATCGAGTTTGGCAGTCGTCACGTGCCGCAGTGGAACCCGGTGAGCGTGAGCGGCTACCACATCCGCGAGGCAGGCAGCACGGCCGCGCAGGAACTGGCCTTCNCCCTGGCCGACGGGCGGGCCTATGTGGAGGCCTGTCTGGCGCGGGGCCTCGACATCGACGACTTCGCGCCGCGCATCTCCTTCTTCTTCAACGCGCACAACGACTTCTTCGAGGAGATCGCCAAGTACCGGGCGGCCCGGCGCATCTGGGCGCGGCTCATGCGCGAGACCTACGGGGCGAAGAAGGAACGCTCCTGGTGGCTGCGCTTCCACACACAGACCGCCGGCTGCTCGCTGACGGCCCAGCAGCCCGAAGTCAACATTGTGCGCACGGCCATCCAGGCCCTCGCCGCGGTGCTGGGCGGCACCCAGAGCCTGCACACCAACTCGATGGACGAGGCCCTGGCCCTGCCCTCGGAGAAGGCCGTCACTATCGCCCTGCGCACCCAGCAGGTGATTGCCGCCGAGAGCGGGGTGACCAATACGGTTGATCCGCTCGGCGGCAGTTACTTCGTCGAGGCGCTGACCGATCGCATGGAGCAGGAGGTGAACGCCTACTTCAAGGCGATCTACGACCAGGGCGGGGTGATTGCGGCCATTCGCAACGGCTACTTCCAGAAGGAGATCGCCGATGCGGCCTATCGCTACCAGCAGGAGATTGACCACCACGAGCGCGAGATCGTCGCCGTGAATGCCTACCAGACCCCGGCGCCGCTGGAGATCCCCATCCTGGAGATGGACCCCGAGGGCGAACGCAAGCACCTGGAGCGCCTGAACCGGGTGCGCCGCGAGCGCGACAACGACCTGGTCCGGCGACGCCTGGCCGAACTGCGCGCGGCGGCCCAGGGTGACGCGAATACCATGCCCGCCATTCTGGAGTGTGTGCGCGCCTATTGCACCGTGGGCGAGATGTGCGACGTGCTGCGCGAGGTGTTCGGGGTGTATCAGGAGACGACGGTGGTGTAGGGGCCCATCGGCGCGCGCTCGCAACGGGCGGGTCAGGGAAAGCTTCGCGCCGCCGGAACCCGGGTTGCCCGCCGGCCTGGAGGAGGGTCGGGGCGCAACATCTCNTTAGCGTGAATAGGGCCAGGCCCTCCCGCGGGCGGGGGCGTGGGGAAACCAGGTTTCCCCACACCCCTGCTCCAGTAGCCTATGTTCACGTGAGACGGTCATGCGCATAGCGCACACCGCCCGCTGCAACCGGCCCGGGAGCGCGGGCGTCCCGCCCGCGCCACGTCTCCGCGGGCACGGTGACGGCCCCCTCCCTGACCCTCCCCCGCTGGGGGCGGGAACCCGGCTCCTCCCCCCAGCGGGGGGAGGCTGGGAGGGGGGCTGAACGCGGCGAACGATGGTCACCGCAGCCGTCCATGCGGCTCGCGCCGCACCCCGACGGGATGAACATAATTTCTTGGGAGGGCTTCGCCCTCCCACACCCTACCAGGGGGCGGGGCCTGGGTGCGCGGGCCTCCGGCCCGCGTCCGCTGAGGGATGGGGAAACCCGGTGTCCCCACCCCCCTCGCCGAGGGCGTATGTTCACGTTAGCCGTCCATGCGGCTCGCGCCGCNCCCCGACGGGATGAACATAATTTCTTGGGAGGGCGAAGCCCTCCCAAACCCTCCCACCGGGTGGGGTGATGGAGAAACCCGGTTTCCCCATCCTCCTGCGCACGGGCTGCGCCCTCGCCGAGGGCGTATGTTCACGTTAAGAAACCAGGTTGCCCCGCGTTCCGGGGAGGCTCTCCTCAAAACTCCCCTCCCGGAGGACGGAGCCGTTCGAGCAGCAGGAACCCTGACGCGGTGACCAGCATGAGGATGGTGGCCAGGGCCAGGGCCTGACCATAGTTGAGCGCGCCGGGTTGGCCGAGGAAGCGGAAGATCATCACCGGCAGGGTTGGCGCTTCGGGACGGGCAAGCAGCAGCGTGGCGCCAAACTCGCCCAGGGAGACGGTGAAGGCAAACACGGCGCCAATCGCCAGGGCCGGGGCGATCTGCGGTAATTCGACCCGTAGCCATGCCTGCGCGGGCGAGGCGCCCAGGAGCGCCGCCGCCTCGCGCTGCCGCGGGCTGCGCGCCCGCAGCACCGGGGTCAGGGCGCGNATCACGAAGGGCAGGGCCACCAGGGTGTGAAGCACCGGAATGAGCCAGGGCGAGGTTCGCAGCCCGCCCAACCCCGGCACGCTCAGGGCCACCAGGTAGCCCAGCCCCAGGGTGACCGCCGACGTTCCCAGGGGCAGCATAAACAGCGCATCGAGCAGGGCCACGCCGACGGTGGCGCCCCGCCCTCCGCCCGACGGCGCTCCTGGCGGCCCGGGGCGGCGCGCCAGCAGATAGGCCGCCGGCACACCGATGCACAGGGCGAGCAGCGTGGTGATGGCCGCGATACGCAGCGAGTTGGCAATCGCCGCCGTCGGAGGCACGAAGAAGGCCGAGCCTGTAAGATTCTGGCCCAGGGCGAGGTAGGCGGCCAGGGTGAAGCGCGGTGCGCCCGGACCCGCAGTGAGCACCGAGCGCAGCGCCAGGGCCGCCAGTGGAGCGCCCAGGAGCAGCACGATGAGCAGCATCGTCGCGCCGACCAGCAGCCGCTCGNGGGGCGCGCGGGGAGGGCGCGCGGTGTAGCTGCGCGGCTGCAACTCCAGCGGCGTCGTGGCCCGCGCCGCCAGGCGCGTGTAGGCGAAACTCAACCCCAGGGTACAGACCAGTTGGATGAGCGCCAGGGTCGCGGCTACATCCAGACGCAACACCTGCGCCATCTGGCGGTAGATCTCCNCCTCCAGCGTGGCCAGACGTGGCCCGCCGAGAATGACCATCACCCCGAAGCTCGTAAACGTGAAGATAAAGATCAGCAGCGCCGCCGCGCCCAGCGCGGGCGCCAGCAGCGGCAGCGTCACCCGCAACAGGGCGCGGAGACGCGAGGCCCCCAGCACCGCGGCGGCCTCTTCCAGCCGCGGGTCGAGATTGGCCCACATCCCCCCCACCAGGCGCAGGACCACGGNGTAGTTGTAAAAGATATGGGCCAGCAGCACCGCCTGGAGGCCGCTCAGCCGGATGGGCGGCGTGGCCAGCCCGAAGGCAGCCTGGAGGCCCTGATTGATCAGGCCGCGCGGGCCCAGCAAGGCCCCGAAGGCCACGGCCACCACCACCGTCGGCATCACGAATGGCACCCCGGCGACGGCCCGCAGCAGCGTCTTTCCCCGAAACTCGTAGCGGGCGAAGACGTAAGCGCCCGGTAACCCCAGGGCCAGGGTCAGCGCCGTCGAGAGCGCGGCCTGCCCGGCGGTAAAGGCGAGCACGCGCCAGTAGTAGCCCGCGCGCAGGGTCTCGAGCATCCCATCCCGGCCGTCGGCGAAGCTCAGCCGGGCGATGGCGAACAACGGGTAGAAAAAGAACAGCGCCAGAAAGAGCACCGGCATAAGCAGAACGGCCGTCCGCCCTGCCCGGAAGAGGAGTCGTTCAGATCTGCTTGACACGCAGGCGCTCACCTCCGCCCCCTGGAGGAGCGTTCCCAGAGGCGCGGCCTCTCCGAGTATCCCTAACGGGGGTATGGGGGAACCTGGTTCCCCCATACCCCCGTTTGCATCGGGCGATGTGCCGCCCGGCGGCACGGACGGCTACCGTGAACATCGTCCCTCGGAAGAGGGGGAAGGGGAAACCGGGTTTCCCCTTCCCCCCACCCGCTTTAGGGGCGGACAGAACACATGAGCGCCGAGGGGCTTTATGGCGTTGGGATGCGCTGATTGGCCCTCACCCCCTGCCCCTCTCCCGCGCGCGGGAGGGGGGCGACCAGAGCCGTGCGCTGGGGCGTCCCAATGCGGTAGAAGCCGCATTGGCTCGGATGTTCTGTCCGC
>JGI24187J35170_1000167_pt1 | contig 28757 bp, 21 predicted proteins | sample YNPBryBLVA2012_FD_35170 | JGI IMG/M metagenome (IMG submission 35170)
GGGAGAGGTTCCCACAGCACCGCCGTTGTCCTCCGCCCGGGCGGTCAGGACGTAGCTCCCCGCAGGCACACCAGCCCAGGTGTACTCGTACGGACTGGTGCTGTCGGTGGCAAGCAGCGTCGTCCCATGGTAGAACCGTACTGCCGTTATCGTCCCGTCGGTATCGGTGGCTGTGGCGGTGATGGTGATGCTTGTCGGTGCAGTGAGAGTGGCGCCGTTGGGAGGACTGATGATGCTCACCACCGGACTGGAGTTGGCCGGGGGAACGTACGTGAAGTTCGCCGTGATGCTCTTGTTTGAGTCCATCGTGAGGGTGACGGTCGGGTTAGTTCCCGATGCGTCCCCGCTCCAGGTGGCAAAGGTGTAGTCGGNGTTGGGGGTCGCCGTCACCTGGATCTGGCTGCCCGCAAGGTATGTGCCACTCGCCGGGATTACCGTCCCACCACCGGCCGGGTTCACCGCGGTGGCCAATGTGTACCACACCGCCGGCGTGCTGCTGGACAGCACCGTCACCGTGACCACCGTTGACGTGCTGGTTGCTCCCTGGTTGTCCTGTGCCACCGCACGCAACTGATAGGTGCCGCTGGACACGTTGGTCCAGGTGTATTCATACGGACTTGCCGTGTCCGTGGCAAGCAGCGTGCTCCCCCGGTAGAACCGGACACTCGCGATCGTCCCGTCTGAATCGGTGGCAGTCGCCGCCAAGGGGATATCGGTCGGTGCCGTGTAGGTGCTGTTGTTGACCGGGCTGGTCAGTGAGACCGTGGGTGGCTGGTTGGGCGGCGGGTTTACAATGACGGCGATCGCCGACGACGTGGAGCTCTCCGGCCGCTGATTGAAACCGACGGCACGGATTGAATACGTCCCTGCCGCGACTCCGGTCCAGGAGACGGTGTACGGGCTTGATGTGTCGGTTCCGATAAGCGTGGCCCCGGCGTAGAAGCGCACTTCCGTCACGCTGAAGTGCGGGGATGTTACCGAGGCCCGCAGCATGATATCCGCCGGGGCGGTGAAGGTGGATCCGTGCACAGGGGAGGATACCGCAACTCCCGTCCATCGCAGCATGCCGGTCACCGACGTGGTGCTGTCCATGAGTACGCTGTTGACCGCTTTGGTGGATGCTTCTATCACGGTGCCTGTCCAGTATGCGAATTCGTATGCTCCGTCACCGGGGAGGACGGGCGACAGCGTCACAACCGTTCCCGGCATATACAGGCCTCCCGGAGGATTCAAAGAGACGGAGCCGTGGGGAGGCGTGAGAGCGGCCGTCAGGGTGTACAGGGTTGTTCCCGAAGGCAGCACAGAGACAGTGCGAGGAGCCGAGGTGCTGGTGTATCCCTGGTTGTCGCGTGCCACGGCGATGAGCGTGTAGGATCCCTGCATGACGTTGTTCCAGGTGAATGTGTACGGACTGACTGAGTCCTCGCCGAGTATGGTGGTCCCGGTGTAGAAAGAGACCGATGTCACCGTACCGTCGTCGTCGCGTGCCCACGCCTGGACGGTGATACCGGCCGGTGCGGTGAACGTGGTTCCGGAGGCGGGGGAGGTTATGCGCACGTCGGGCCGTACAATGACTGTCGGTTCGGGCATGTTCAATGCCCGGATCTGCACGTCGTCTATCCAGAAGGTGCCGGTGCCGTGGCCTTCAAATCGCAGAGCGATGCGGTTCTTGTTGGCGGGGATTAGGCACAGGTACCGGAGCCGCCGCCACGTACCCGGATAGTGGCGGGTGTCCACGACGCTGTCGTAGTGCGGTGGTCCCCACCACTGCACGCCCGTGTTGCTCGGGCCGGACGCGTACAGGTTGTACAGAAGGACATAGAAATTGGCCGGGTTTGAAGCGTCTATTTTTATCCACGCCAGCACCTCGTACAGGCGCGAGCTCTCGGCGTCGTAGTACTGCGATACTATTGCGCCATTGTTGGAGGCTCTGCCTGACGCCGCACCGGAGTGGCGCTGCGCGGTGTCGCGCGTCGCCCCCGTCCACTCGGAACCGATGGCGTTCTCGAACCCGGGGTTCGCGACGGCGACGTGGGTGGACGCCCCCGGGATCAACGGCAGCGTCTCGCGGAGCGCCGGGTTCCACGTCGGATACTGCGGGGTGTATGTGCGGTACATGAAGTACGACGTGGTCTGGATGATGGTCGTTGGTGTGGACTGGTCATTGCAGTAAATCAGTGCCGCCAGGTCGTGGCCGGACGGGTAATCCTCGGAAAGTCCGGGATACATCGCGCACATGTCCACAAAACCCGACCGCCGGGAGTAATCCAGAATCTGCTGGTAGTAACCGGACTTCTCCGGTTCGGTCACCGCAATCTTCCAGGCGTACTCGGTGTTCCAGAGGAGTTTTTCCGGGTCGCCGTTCTGTTCGGCGATGTACTTGAGGTAGCGGATGGTGGTCGGATAGTGCCACACGTCACCCATGTACGATGGATCTTCTGCCTGTCCCATCCCCTGTACGTAGTAATGTAGGTTGATGCGATCAAAGTAGGGTCCCAGTCCGAGCTGGTACATCTCATCCAGCTGGTGCGCCGACACCGCCCCCCACAGCGAACCGGTCAGTACCTTGATGTCGGGATTGAACGCCTTGACTGCAGCGTATCCCGCACGCAGAATGTGCTGGTAGTACCACGAGGGATCCTTCTCCATACGCGAGGTCCAGGTGATGTCCTCATTGCCGAAATCCACCGAGTCCACCACTCCCGGAGCGGTTCGCTCGCAGAACTCCAGCAACCCGGTGATGAACTCCGCGTACTTTGCCGGCGGGTAGGACAGCATCACCGATGAGTTGCTGCGCGCCCAGGCGGGCGAGTCATAAATCGCCAGGTGCACCTTGTGTCCGAGCCGCCCGGCGTTGGTCAGGCAGTTGGGGATCATGTTCTCAACCATCGTCCACAGGTAGCCGGTGGACGGCGGGATGATGTCCGTCTGTTCGCACTCCCACCACGGGATGAACACCCGGGATGCGGTGATGCCCGCCTCATTCAGCATGTCGCATCCCCATGCGGGGTAGGTCCACGAGTTCATGGCGTAGGGATGGGAGAAGTTCGCTGCGTGCAGCGGTGCGCTTCCGGCGGCGGCGAGAAGCAGGACAATCGAAGCCCGACGCATCCACCGGTGGTTGAAACAACTGCGGAGAAGATGAGAAAGGTTCATGTGAGCCCCCTGTCGCCGCGGCTATCGGCGCCCCCGGGCGACTGAATTGCGTTCCGCGTCAACACGCCCACAACACCCTCTATGTGTATACATTACCTTGAACGTGATTGCAACAGTTGGAACCCTTCCGCGTCAGCCCTCCACGAGTGAACACAATGGAGTCGGTGTCGATCTTTTTCGTGCAACCTATGTGACGGGCACGTTCACCGGTGTTTACCGCAGGTGCAGTACCAATTGAACGCCCCGCACCTTGACATCCGGCGGGGGATATTGTAGTATTGATATGCCTGCATCGGAGCGACCGCAGGTACGTCCGCCGGATGGATCCGGGGACTTCCCACAGTGTTTTCCGAGTCCGAGAGAACACATACCATCCAAAACAAGGAGCCAGTTCCCATGAAACGCACAGCGGCAAGCAAGAGCGCGAAAAAGATTCCGGCGCGCAGCGGCAAGTACGTCTACTTCTTCGGGGGCGGCAAGGCCGACGGCAATGAGAGCATGAAAAACCTGCTGGGCGGCAAGGGGGCCAACCTCGCCGAAATGGCCGGACATCCCGCGCTGCGCCTCCCGGTGCCTCCCGGATTCACCATCACCACCGAGGTTTGCACCTATTACTACGCCAACAAACGCTCCTATCCGAAAGGGCTGCGTGAGCAGGTCGCCGCGGCGCTCGCGAAGGTCGAGGGGCTGATGGGCAAGAAGTTCGGCGACCGTGAGAACCCGCTGCTCGTGTCCGTACGGTCCGGTGCGCGACGTTCCATGCCGGGTATGATGGACACCGTGCTCAACATCGGACTCAACGATGTAACCATCGAGGGGATCATCAAGCGCACCGGCAACCCGCGGTTCGCCTGGGATTCCTACCGCCGGCTCATCATGATGTACGCCGACGTGGTCATGGAGAAGGCGGAGCAACGCGATCCCGCGGAGGGTAAGGGCATCCGCAAGCTGATGGACGAACGGCTGGAGCACCTGAAAAAGCAGCGCGGGTACCAGGCGGACACAGACTTGGCGGTGGACGACCTCAAGCAGTTGGTCGCGGAGTTCAAGGATATGGTGAAAAAGTACATCGGACGGCCGTTCCCCGAGGACCCGCAGGATCAGCTGTGGGGCGGCATCGGCGCGGTTTTCATGAGCTGGAACGGCAAGCGCGCGGTTGAGTACCGCCGCATCGAGAAAATCCCGGATGAGTGGGGCACGGCGGTCAACGTACAGGCGATGGTGTTCGGCAACATGGGTGATGATTCTGCCACCGGGGTTGCGTTCACCCGCAATCCGGGCAACGGCGAACCGCACTTCTACGGCGAGTACCTGGTCAACGCACAGGGCGAGGACGTGGTCGCGGGCATCCGCACCCCGGCTCCGATCAACGATTACTCGAAGAATCCCCAGTCCGAACACCTGCCGACGCTGGAAAAAGCGATGCCAGCGATCTACAAGCAGCTGTTCGAAATCCAGAAGCGTCTGGAGAAACACTACCGCGACATGCAGGACATCGAGTTCACCATTGAAAAGGGCGTCCTCTACATGCTGCAGTGCCGCGTGGGCAAGCGCAACGGCGTGGCGGCGGTGCGCATGGCGATGGACATGTACAAAGAGGGGCTCATAGACGCACAGACCGCGGTGATGCGCGTGCAGCCCAACCAGCTGGTGGAACTGCTGCTGCCGATGATCGATCCCAAGGCGGAAGCCGCCACTACATCCATCGCGAAGGGTCTGCCCGCGGGCCCGGGTGGGGCGAAGGGGCGCGTGGTGTTCACGTCGGCAGACGCAGTCGCCTGGGCGGAACGCGGCGAGAAGGTGGTGCTGGTCCGCGAGGAGACCTCACCGGAGGACGTGGACGGCATGCACAAGGCGCAGGCGATCCTAACCACGAAGGGTGGCATGACCTCGCACGCGGCGCTGGTGGCGCGCGGATGGGGCAAGTGCTGCATCGTGGGCTGCTCCGATATTGAGATAGCGGCCGACGGAAAATCGTTCACGACCAAGAAAGGTGTCACGATCCGCGAAGGCGACTGGATTACGCTCAACGGAACCAAGGGTCTGGTGTACGAGGGTTCGCTGCCGCTGGTGGATGTGGATCTCTCCACGAACCGGTGGTACCGTGACCTGATGAAGCTGGTGGACAAGGTGCGCGTCCTGAAGGTGCGCACCAACGCCGACACCCCGAAGGACGCCGCCAAGGCGATTGAGTTCGGCGCCGAGGGCATCGGGTTGTTCCGCACCGAGCACATGTTCTACGGCGAAGGGTCCGACCAGCCGCTGTTCCTGCTGCGCAAGATGATCATGTCCAAGACGCTGGAGGAGCGTCGAAAAGCGCTGGCCGAGCTGTTCCCCTTCGTCAAGAACGACATCAAAAAGACGCTGGAGGCGATGCGCGGGTATCCGGTCACCATTCGGCTGCTGGATCCGCCGCTCCACGAGTTCGTGCCGCACGCGGAGGACAAGCTGGCCGCGCTGGGCGCCGAGCTGGGCATCGACGCTGCGGAGCTCAAGAAGCGCGCGGAATCGCTGCGGGAGAACAACCCCATGCTGGGTCACCGCGGTGTGCGTCTGGGGATCACCTATCCCGAGGTGACCGAGATGCAGGTCCGCGCTATCGTGGAGGCTGCGGCCGAGCTGGTCAAAGAGGGCAAGAAGGCGTTCCCGGAAATTATGATACCGGTGACCTGCACGCAGGCCGAGCTGGTCGACCAGGGCAAGATTGTGGACCGCGTGTACGCCGAGACGCTGCAGAAGTTCGGCTTGAAGAAAAATCAACTGCCCATCATGACCGGCACCATGATAGAAATTCCGCGCGCGGCGCTGACCGCCGGCCGGATGGCCGAAACAGCCGAGTTCTTCAGCTTCGGCACCAACGACCTGACCCAGATGGGTTTCGGGTTCTCGCGCGACGACATCGGCTCGTTCCTGCCGCACTACCTGGAACGGAAAATCCTCCCCGCGGATCCGTTCCAGACCATTGACCAAGAGGGGATCGGCGAGCTCATCCGCATCGGCATCGAGCGCGGTCGCGCCACCCGCCCGGACCTGAAGGTGGGCATCTGCGGTGAACACGGCGGCGACGCGGAGTCCGTGAAGTTCTGCCACCGCGTCGGAATGAACTACGTGTCGTGTTCGCCGTTCCGCGTGCCCATCGCGCGGTTGGCGGCGGCCCAGGCGGCCATCGAGGACGCGCACGCCGGCCGGAAGAAACCGTCCGGTACGGCGAAGCGGTAACCACATCGTCCGGCGACAGCGGTACGGAGGCCGTCCATGGTGACCAGCGAACAGCTGCAGGAGTACCTGGAGTTCCTCAAGGCGACCGATATCGAGGAGCTTGAAGTTGCGTTCAACGATGGTGAACGGCTTCGCTTGAAACGCGGCGAGGTCGCCGCAGTGTGTGCGGCGCCCGCGGCGGTTGTCGCCGCTCCGCCGCCCGCCGCAGGAGGCTCAAGCGCTGTACCGTCGGCAGCGGCCCCGGCGCGCCGGGAATGCATCGTCAAGTCGCCGCTGGTGGGACGGTTTCTCAAGTCGTCGTCGAAGGATCATCCGCCGTTCGTCGTTGACGGTGAGAACGTCCAGGCAGGCCAGAAACTGGCGTTCGTTGAAGCCATGAAAATCCTGCGCGATGTCGTGTCGCCGTGCGCCGGGGTCGTGCGCAAGGTGCTGGTCGAGGACGGTCAGTTCGTGGAGTACGGGCAGGGGTTGTTCATCATTGAACCGGCGGAAGATCTCCGATGATACAGAAACTGCTGGTCGCCAACCGCGGTGAAATTGCGGTGCGGATCATCCGCGCCGCGCGGGAACTGGGCATCAAAACGGTCGCCATCTATTCGGAGGCGGACAAGGACTGCCTGCACACGCTCATCGCCGATGAGCGCATTTGCATCGGTCCGGCGGCGTCGGCGGAAAGCTACCTGTCCATCCCCAACGTGATCTCCGCCTGCGAGGTCACCGGTGCAGACGCGGTGCATCCGGGCTACGGATTCCTGGCCGAAAACTCGTACTTCGCGGATGTGTGTGAAGCATGCAAGATCACGTTCGTCGGTCCGTCCAAGACCTCCATGGAGCAGATGGGCGACAAAATCCTCGCCAAGAAACTGGCTAAGAAGGTTGGTGTTCCCACCGTGCCCGGCATCGAAGGTCAGATCGCCGATCCGGACGATCCCGCCGTGCTGCGCGAGGTCAAGAGGATAGGGTTCCCCGTTATCATCAAGGCGGCGCTGGGCGGGGGCGGCAAGGGCATGCGCATCGTCACCTCGGAAGAAGGTCTCAAGGTGGCGCTGCACACCGCTATGGAGGAATCAAAGAAGGCGTTCGGCTCCGACAAGGTGTACATCGAGAAATACGTGGAGGAGCCCAAACACATCGAGATACAGGTGCTCGCCGACCGCAAGGGCAACGTGGTGTATTTCCCGGAGCGCGACTGCTCCATCCAGCGGCGTCACCAGAAACTGGTGGAGGAGAGCCCGTCACCCGCGGTGGACGACAAACTCCGCAAACGGCTGGGCCGCGCGGCGATGAAACTGGTGGAGCAGATCGGATACCACTCCGCCGGCACCATCGAGTTCATCGTGGACAAGAAGGGCACCTTCTACTTCATGGAGATGAACACCCGCATCCAGGTGGAGCACCCGGTCACCGAAATGGTCAGCGGCATCAAGGGGCGTACCGGGCTGGACCTGGTCAAGGAGCAGATACTGATCGCGTCGGGCGAGAAACTGAAATTCACCGCGGACGACGTATCGGTACTGGGACACGCCATCGAGTGCCGCATCAACGCCGAGGATCCCGACAAGGATTTCCTGCCGTCGCCCGGCCGCATTGACAGCATTGTTTTCCCCGGCGGCAACGGCATCCGCCTGGACACCCACACCTATGGAGGCTACACCATCCCTTCGTACTACGACTCGCTGGTCGCCAAACTCATCGCGGTCGGATCCTCGCGTCCCAAGGCCATCGCCAAGATGTTGCGCGCTCTCTCGGAGTTCCGCATCACAGGCATCAAGACCACCATTCCGTTCCACCGCAAGGTGCTGCAAACTCAGGCGTTCTGCGAGGGCGAGGTCTGCACCAACTTCCTGCAGAAGTACATCTACAACAGCCAGGGGTGACGGGGGCGACGCCGATGGACCAGCGCATTGCGCGGATGCTCGCGGAGAGCGCCGGTGTCGTCTCTGCCTGCGCGCGCGACGACGCCTTCGTGGGGCGGGTGCGCGAGCTGGCCGCGGCGGTGACGGACGCCTACCGCCGGGGCAACAAGGTGTTGGTGTTCGGCAACGGCGGGTCGGCCGCGGACGCCCAGCACCTGGCTGCGGAGCTGGTCGGCCGGTTCCGCCGTGAACGCCGCGCGTTCAACGCGCTGGCGCTGACTGTCAACACGTCGACCCTCACCGCCGTGGGCAACGACTACGGCATGGAGGAGATCTTCGCCCGCCAGGTGGACGCGCACGCGGCACCCGGGGATGTGGTCATCGGCATCTCCACCAGCGGCAATGCGCCCGACGTGCTGCGCGGTATCGCCGTCGCCCGAGACCGCGGGTGTCGCACCGTGGCTATGACCGGCCGGAGCGGCGGCAGACTCCGGGGCATGACCGACCTGGAGGTGGCGATCCCTTCCGACGAGACTCCCCGTATCCAGGAAGCGCACATCGCCGTGATCCACGCGGTCTGCGAACTGGTGGAGGAACAGCTCGCGGAGCCTGCCCCGTGATCGTCGGGCTCCCTCGATTGCTGCGCATCGCCGCGACGCTGCGGCGGGACGGCAGGACCATCACGTTCACCAACGGCTGCTTCGACATCATCCACCCGGGGCACCTGCGGGTGCTGGCAGCGGCGAAACGTCTGGGCGACGTGCTGGTGGTCGGGCTCAACACCGACGCCTCGGTCCGCCGGCTGAAGGGGCCGTCCCGTCCCGTCAATCCGCAGCGGGATCGTGCGCTGGTGCTGGACGCGCTCAAACCGGTGGACTACGTGGTGCTGTTCGGTGAGGATACCCCGCTGCGCCTCATCACCGCGCTCAAACCCGATGTGGTGGTCAAGGGCGGCGACTATGCGTTACGGGACATCGTTGGATACGGCATCGCCCGGCGGGTCGTCCGCGTGCCGCTGCTGCCCGGACGCTCAACGACACGCACCGTGGAGCGGCTGCGCCGGCGATGAACCGTTCGGTGCTGCGCATCGTGGACGCCAACCTCAACCGTGCGCTGGAAGGATTGCGCGCGGCCGAGGACGTGCTGCGGTTCTGGTGCGATGACCGTCGCATCGTGGGAAGGCTGCGGTGGGTCCGCCACGCGCTGGGCGCGCTGTACGCCGGATCCCGCCGCACACTGCTCGCGGCGCGCGACAGCGTGCGCGATGCCGGGCGGCGAAATCCCGAACGACGCTACCGCGACGTCGTACAGATGCTGGCCGCCAACTTCCGGCGGGCGGAGGAATCCCTGCGGGTGCTGGAAGAGACGGCAAAGCTCGCGAACCCGCGGCTGGTGGGCGCCCTCAAGCGCCTGCGCTATACGGTGTACGATCTTGAACGACGCGCCGGTGGTGTTCCACTGACGCAACCGCCGGCTGAAAAGAGAATGGTACGATGACCACGCTGCTCGATCGCATCCGTTCCGGCGCCGTCCCCGCCACGGTCGCTGCAGCGGCGGATGCGGAACACATCGCGCCGCAGGCGCTCGCCGAGGCGATCGCCCGGGGAACCGCTGTACTGCCGCGCAACGCCGCATCGCGCCGCAGGCCGGTCGCCGTCGGCGCCGGGACCAGCACCAAGGTCAACGCCAACCTGGGTACCTCGCCGGACAGCGCCGACCTGACGGCTGAACTGCGCAAACTGGAAGCCGCCGTCCGCGCGGGCGCGGATGCGGTTATGGATCTGTCCACCGGGGGTGACATCGACGCCACCCGGCGGGAGATCCTCGCCCGTTCCCCGGTTCCCGTCGGGACGGTGCCGGTGTACCAGGCGTTTGCGCAGGCGGTGTGCAGCGGGCGGGACATCGCAACGGTCACCGCCGACGACCTGTTTCGTGCGGTGGAGCGCCACGCCGCGGATGGCGTTGATTTTGCCACCATCCACTGCGGGGTCACCCGCGCGACGATCGCGGCGCTGCGCGCCCGGCCGCGCATCTGCGGTATCGTGAGCCGTGGCGGCGCACTGATGGCCGAGTGGATCGTGCGCACCGGCAGGGAAAACCCGTTCTTCGAACGGTTTGATGAACTTATCGAGCTCGCCCGTACGCACGACCTGACGCTGTCGCTGGGCGACGGACTTCGACCGGGAGCGCTGGCGGACGCCAACGACGACGGACAACTGGCGGAACTGCAGGTGCTGGCAGATCTCGCCGTACGCGCGCACACTGCGGGTGTACAGGTGATCCTGGAAGGGCCCGGGCACATGCGCCTGGACTTGATCGCCGACCACGTCCGGCACCAGAAGCGGATCACCGGGGGCAAACCATACTACCTGCTGGGACCACTAGTCACCGACATCGCCGCAGGGTATGACCACATCACCTGCGCAATCGGCGGGGCGATCGCCGCGTCCGCGGGTGCCGATTTCATCTGCTACGTCACCCCCGCCGAACACCTGCGCCTGCCCGATGCGGAGGACGTATACGCAGGGGTCATGGCGTCGCGCATCGCCGCGCATGCCGCCGACATCGTCAAGGGCGTGCCCGGTGCGTGGGAACGCGACCGCGCCATGTCGGAAGCCCGCAAGGCGCTTGACTGGGATCGACAGGCGGCCCTCGCGCTGGATCCGGACCGGGTGCGCAGCGAACGCGCCCGCGTGGCACTGCGGGACCCGAAGGTATGCGCGATGTGCGGTCCGTTCTGCGCCATGAAGGAATCCTCCAAGGTGGGACTGTGAACCGTTCGGACCGCACCGTGAGCATTGCCGTCACGGTCCCCGCCACAACCGCCAACCTCGGACCCGGGTTCGACTGCCTCGGGGCGGCGCTCGCCTGGCGCAACACGTTCGAGTGTTCCGCGGTTCCGGTTGGAAGTACGCCGCGGCTGATCGTGGCGGTGCGCGGTACGGAATCCGACGGCATTCCGACGGATGAACGCAATCTTGTCTACCGCGCCATACAGAAAGTCTTTGCACGATGTCGCGTCGCCGTGCCGCCGATGCGGCTGCGCATCACCAGTGTGATCCCGCTCGCCCGGGGTCTGGGTTCCTCCGCCACCGGTGTCGTCGCCGGCGTACTGCTCGGCAACCGCCTGTGCGGCTGCCGTCTGGCCGACCGGGATCTCCTGGACATCGCCGCCGGTCTGGAGGGTCACCCGGACAACGTGGCGCCCGCGCTGCTGGGGGGGCTGTGCGTCGCGGCGATGCGCAACGGGCATGCCACTGCGGTACGGTTCGATCCGCCGGCGGGGTTGCGCGCCCTGGTGTTGGTGCCGTCCATCCGCATACCCACGAGTCGCGCCCGCGCGGTACTGCCCGCGCGGTACCCGTTCGCCGATGCGGTCGCCGCCGTCGGCGATACCGCACTGCTGCTGGCGGCGCTGACGACCGGCAACCACGGGTTGATTGCGCACGCGGTTCGTGACCGGTTGCACCAGCCGTACCGGGCCAGGCTGATGCCGTGGATGGACCGGGTATTCGCCCTGTGCCGGGCGCATGGGGCGTTGGGCGCGATGCTGAGCGGCTCGGGATCCGCGATGCTGGCGCTGTTCCGTACCCGGGATATCAACGACCGTGCGGCAGCGCGCATTTGCAGCTCCGCTCAAAAAATGGTACAGTCATCGGTCCCCGGGACAACGGTTTCGTACCGGGTGCTTTCATTCGCGTCCAAAGGAGCCATCGTTTCATGACAGCCGTACGTCCCCTGGTGATGAAGTTCGGTGGTACCAGCGTCGCCACCGTGGATCGCATCAAGAACGCCGCCAGCATCATCATCGCGCAGCAGACGAAGCATCCCCACGTGGTGGTCGTCGTATCGGCTCCGGGCGACACGACCGACGACCTCATCGAGAAGGCGCACCAGATCACGCGGAACCCCGATGTCCGGGAAATGGACATGCTGCTGGCCACCGGTGAGCAGATGAGCATCGCGTTGCTGGCGATGGCGCTCAAGGAGATGGGACACGATGCGGTGTCCCTGACCGGCCCCCAGGCGGGCATCCGCGCGGACGCAGTACACACCAAGGCGCGCATCACCAGCATCAATCCGGCGAATATTTTGAAGCACCTACGCGCCGGCCGCATCGTCATCGTCGCCGGGTTCCAGGGGATCAACCCCAACGATGACATCACCACGCTCGGCCGCGGCGGATCCGACCTCACCGCGGTGGCGCTGGCGGCGGTGCTGAAGAGTCCGCGCTGCGAGATCTACACGGACGTGGAAGGCGTCTATACCACCGATCCGCGGCTCGTTCCGGAAGCGCGCAAGCTGGACACCATCTCCTACGATGAGATGCTGGAGATGGCGGGCTCGGGCGCCCAGGTGATGCAAGGTCGTTCCATGGAAGTCGCCAAGAAGTACGGGGTGGTGCTGGAGATCAAATCCTCACTGGTGCGTGCGCCGGGGACGGTGATCTGCCGATAGACGGATGGGTGCTGCTGCACATCTGTTGCGGGGTGTGTGCGGCGGGGAGCATCGAACGGTTGCGCGCCGCCGGATTCCAGGTGATTGGTTTTTTCTGCAATCCCAACATCCAGCCCGACGACGAGTACCGCCGGCGGCTCGATGCCGCGCGCCTGCTGTGTGCCCGCGAAGCGGTGGTGTTGGAGGAGGACGACTGCGACACCGACGCATGGGAGGCTGTCTGCGGCGCCCGCGGCGATGAACCGGAGGGCGGGGCGCGGTGTCGGGAGTGTTTCCTGCTGCGGCTACGGCGGACCGCGGCGGCCGCAGCGCGATCCGGCATTCCGTACCTCACCACCACCCTCACCATCAGCCCCCACAAGCGTACCGGGGATGTGTTCGCCGCCGGACGCGCGGCCGCCAGGGAGACCGGGACGACTTTTGTGGACATCGACTTCAAAAAACGGGACGGTTTCCGGCGGGCCTGCACGCACGCCGAACGGTACGGTCTGTACCGGCAGCGGTACTGCGGCTGCCGTTTCAGCCTGCGGGACACCGAACGTCGGCGGGACGCCGGCACCGGGAGTGGCCCGCCGTGATCCGTTCTCCGTCGCTGCTGCAGGTCGTTGCGGCGGTATGCTGCTGCACGTTTCTGGCGGACGGTGCGGACGGCGCACGGCGTCGTCGGGACGACGGGACGGTGCGGTTCACCGTCCACGGGCGTTCGGCGGAGTTCGGACCGAACCTGGTTGCGCGTGAGGCGGAGCACCGGATCCAGGTGTCCTGGCGGACATTTTCGGTGGATGGAACGTTCATCGCTCACGTCCACCGATACTACCGGATGCCGAACGGCTGGGTGGTGTACCAGTCCTGCGAACCCGTCGGAGGAGACCTCAACGGGCAGTACGTCCGCCTGGGACGGTGGCATCGCTATGAAACCGCCGCGGGTCGGAACGTACCGTTGGATCCGCCCGGTCTGCATCCGTATTTTTCGGCTCCCGCGTTCGCGGGCCGGTTGATGGCGTACTGGGCGCTGGAGGAGGACGGCCGCGTGGCGGCGGTGGTGTACCACCTCGTGTCGCTGGGGATCGTCCGACGACGGATCCTCGGGCGGGAAGCCGCGCCGCGGGATGTTTCCTATCCGATGCCGAGAGTGCAGGCCACCGGTACGTACTACCGGTTCACATTCAACCCGCGAGATGGCCTGTCGACGGACAGTGCGCTGCGTACCGCCATTGTGCGGGTGGAACGCTGAGCCGGCAACATTTCTGGACGCAGGATTCTTGTACACGGGAGGCGCGCAGGCGGTCGTATGAGCACGGCACAGGTAGGGATCGTCATCGGCGTGAGCGGTTACCTGGCGGTGATGCTGTTGGTCGGGGTCCTCGTGAGCAGAAGGATCCGAACCACCGCCGATTACATCGTGGCGGGCGGTCGCCTGGGATGGGCTCTGTCCGTCGGGACCATCTTCGCCACCTGGTTCGGCGCCGAGACGTGCATGGGCGCGGCCAACACCGCGCGGACGGACGGCCTGCTCGGCGTGATCGCGGATCCGTTCGGCGCCGGTCTATGCCTCGTCATCGCGGGGGTGTTCCTCGTGGGTGTTCTGCACCGGATGCGCATTGAGACCATCGTGGATTTCTTTGAGCTGCGCTACGGCAGGTCATTCGCGTTGTTCTCGTCGTGGTTCTACCTTCCGGTGTACCTCGGTTGGGTGGGTGCGCAAATGTTGGCCTTCGGCACGGTGCTGCACGCGCTGACCAGTCTGTCGCTCACCGTCGCGGTCACCGTGAGTGCCTCGGTGGTTATCGTGTATACCTACTGCGGCGGCATGTGGGCGGATGCGATCACCGACATCATCCAGATGGTTTTCATCGTGGGCTGTTTCCTGGTACTGTTCGCCGTGGTCGTTGCCCGGTGCGGCGGTCCCGCCGCCTGCTTCGCGGGGGTTCCACCCGAGTTGCTGCGGTTCACGCCCGCGAGCGCGTCGGCGCTGGACTGGCTGGGATACGCGGAATCGTGGATCATCGTGGGGCTCGGTTCGCTGGGTGCGCAGGATCTGATCTCGCGTATCATGGCCGCCCGGTCGGTACGGGTGGCCCGCTGGAGTTCGGTGGGCGCGGGGGTGCTGTACTGGACCATGGGCGCGCTGCCGGTGTTCCTGGGCATTCTGTCGCTGAAGGTGCTCCCGCCGGACTACGGAGGCCGGTCGGTGCTCATCGACCTCAGTCTGCGGTACCTGCCGTTGCCGCTCGTCGCGCTTTTCGTGGGCGGGCTGCTGTCCGCCATTATGAGCTCGGTGGACAGCGCAATGCTGGCACCCGCGAGCATCATCGGTCACAACATCGTGCCGTACCTCTTCCGCTCCCGCGGTGTGGATGATGCGGCGCAACTGCGGATCTGCAAACTCTCGGTACCGGTCATCGGGATCCTGTCTCTGGCTGCGGCCCTCTGGTTCGGCAACATCTACGCGCTGTGCCTGGAGTCGTGGACCGTGCTGCTGACATCCATCACCGCTCCCCTGCTGCTGGGAGCTTTCTGGAAACGGGCCGGTGCAGCGGGTGCGTTCACCGGCGCAGTGGCGGGGACGGCGACGTGGCTGCTGCTGGCCGCCGCCGCACCTGCGGGGTACCCCGTCAAACTCGCCGGGTTCGTCGTGAGTACCGCAGGGGTAGTGGTCGGGAGTCTGGTCGTTCCGGGCGACAGAGCGCCCGCCGTATCAGCTGGTACCGGAGAATGCGGTCGTGTGTGTGCACGAGTCTGAACGCCGGTTCGTCGCTCGCGGGCGCACCGCAACCGGCCGGTTGTCTGCGCAGCGGGATGCCGGGTCGTGAGCGGCGAGCTGTTCCTTTCGTTCAACCGGTATCTGCGCGGAACGTTCGGCGTACGGGTGCACCGGTTGAGCATCGACGCCGGCTTTTCGTGTCCGAACATAGACGGAACGCTGGACACCGCAGGCTGCGTGTTCTGCAACAACCGGGCGTTCAGCAGGCACCGGTTGACCGTCACCGGGATCGCGCAGCAGATCGAAGACTCCATGGCATTCTACCGGAAGCGGTTCAAAGCCGAGAAGTTCGTCGCGTACTTCCAGAGTTACACCAACACCCACGCCGATCCCCCGGTTCTGCGCGAGCGGTACGACATCATCCGGCGGTATCCGGATATTGTCGGGCTGTTCATTTCCACGCGGCCCGACTGTGTGGACGACGCCCGCCTGGATGTCATCGCTTCCTACGTGGCGGACTACCTGGTGTGGGTGGAGTACGGTCTGCAGACCACCGACGATACGCTGCTGGCGGCGATGAACCGCCGCCACACCTACGCGGACTTCCTGCGGGCGGTTGACCTCACCGCCCGGCGCGGGATCAACGTCGGCGCCCACCTGATGGTCGGATTTCCGGGGATGACCAGAGAGAGCACGCTCGCTGATATCGGACGGATGGCGGCGCTGCCGGTTGCGGGGGTCAAGTTCCACGTCTTTCACGTCCTGAAGGACACCCCCATGGAGGCGCGGCTGGACGCCGGAGAGATCTCCGTCATGGGCGAGCGGGAGTTTGTTTCGCTCGCGTCTGACTGCCTGGAACGTCTCCCGCCGGACCGCGTGATCCTGCGGCTGGTCTCGACGGCGGGTCCGGACTACCTGCGGGTGCCGCAGTGGATCAACCGGCGGGATGCGGTCACGCGCGCGGTGCTGGCGGAGCTGGCGCGCCGGGGCACCCGGCAGGGTTCAATGGCGGAATGACTGAGCGGGTTTCGGGCTGGAGCGGGACGATCACATTGCTTGACTTTGTTCCAGAGAAAATGCTACTATCACCGCGGTTTTCACGGAGTATCCCCATTCACGCCCACATCAGGGAGGCGCTCATGGCCGGCAGGAAACGTCCGATCGAAGAACCCGTAGTCACCGCGGTGACCTTTGATAAGAACCAGGCGAAAATGTCGGTGCTGGATGTCCCGGACCAGCCGGGAGTCGCCGCGAAGCTGTTCGGGGCGCTGGCAGCAGAGAACATCAATGTGGACATGATCATCCAGTCGGCGGCTCGCGAGGAGACCAACGACGTGTCGTTCACCGTATCGGCGGGCGACCTGGAGAAGGCGCGCGCGGTGCTGGGAGCGCTGCAGCAGAAGCTGGGTTCGGCGGGAATCCTGTTCGCCAACGACGTCGCGAAGATATCCATCGTCGGCGTCGGTATGAAGAGCCATCCGGGGGTGGCTGCAAAGATGTTCCAGACACTGGCCGATGAAGGTATTAACATCGAGATGATCTCCACGTCGGAGATCAAAATCTCCTGCATCATCAAGAAGGCGCAGCTGGAACGCGCGGTGCGCACCCTGCACGCCGCCTTCGGCCTGGATCGCAAACGGTAACGCCACCAACACCATCGCACCGTATCCGGCGGCGTAGACACCGTCTTTCGGGATACCGTCGGTTCGGCTGCCGGCTACTTCACCACGGCGATCTTGCGGGTCGCGTCGAGCCCCCCGCCCTGTATCCGCACTACGTACACACCTGCGGCCAGTTTCCTTCCACCGGTGGTGTCCACCCGCCAGTCTATGGAAACTTGTTCCTGTCCGTTCGCGCGGTGCGTGAACTCCCGAACCAGTCCCCCGCGGGTATTGTAGATGCGCACCTTCACCGTGCCTGCCTGGGTGGTGTGGAAAATGATCGCCGCCGTGTCGTGCGCGCGCAGATCGATGTAACCCTCGGGGCCGCCCTGCACACCGGTTTCCCCCGGCTGCAGCTGGACTCCGACGGTGTACACCGTCAGAGTGACCGCCGCCGAGACGGCGGTGCCGCCCCGGTTGTCAGTTGCCCGCGCGGTCAGCACATGCGTGCCGGCCGTGAGACCGGTCCACGTGAAGCTGTAGGGACTCGCAGTACTCTCGCCGATCTTGGTGGAACCCGCGAAGAACTCCACCCGCACAACACTGCCGTCCGGATCGCTCGCGGTGGCGACGATGGTGATGCTGGAGCCGGCCGGCAGCGATACCGGGCCTGAAGGAGTGGAGATGGCGACGACAGGCTCCTGGTTGATCTCACCCGCCATCGTGAACTCGGCAACCGTGGAAGTGCCGGATGCGTTGTAGTTGTCCCACGCGGTGACACGCCAGTAGTAGGTGACGCCGGGCTTCAACGCCGAACCCGCGTAGGTCGCCGCTGCGGCGGTGGACTTGATGACGAAGGAATCCCACAGTATCCCGATGCCCGCGTTGACCTGCGAAGCGACGCTGCCCACGATGACGCGGTACGCCGACGGCACGTCGTTCGGGTCGGGATCGTTGAGCGCCCAGGACAGCACCGGCGCGGGGGTGGTCACATACCGCGGGGCGGTCTGCCCGTTGGTCAGCAGGTTGTTCGGTGCGGGAGGCTGGTTGCCGACGGACGAGGCGATCGTGAACGTCGCCGCTGCGGACCACGGGCTGGTGGCGCCGAAGAAGTCCCACACCCGGACTTTCCACCAGTACTGGGTGGACGGCGTGAGCGCCGGGGTGCCCGAGTACCTCACCCGCGAAGCCGCCGATTCCTGCCGGCCGGAGTTGTACACGTTGCCGACGTTGTTGTTGATGTCGTTCTGGTTGTCGGCGATGAGAATCTGGCAGGATGCCTGGAAGTCCTTGGGGTCCGGATCCGAGAACACCCAAGACAGCGTGGGAGTCAACGTACGGACCGCCGTGGGATTGACCAGGTCGTTGCAGCGGAGATTGCTCGGCGCGTTGGGTGGGGTCCAGCCGGTCTGTTGCACCGGGGGGAAGTTGAGCGCCTTGACGGAGACGTCGTCAATCCAGAACGTCGCCCGCGTTCCCGAGGCGCCGCCGACGGCGACCTGTCCGGCGGGGAACTGCTTGCGGAACACGCGGAAGTGCCAGGTTGCGCCTTCGTAACCGCCGGTGGTCACCACCTGTCCGGTGTCGGTCCAGTCGTTGAGCCACTCCGGGCGGTCGATGCCGGTCAGACCGTACAGGTACATGTTTTGGCGTTCGGGAATCCACTGGTACAACACGTACACCGTCGCCGGCTGGTTGATGGTGAAGGTGAGGTAGTCGGGCCCGAAGCACTGGTTGCGGTCGTCGCCCGGGGCGCGGATCCACGGTTTGCCGACCAGGAAGGCCGGCGCGTCGGTAACCCGCACGTAGGTGAAATCGGTGTACAGCACCGACCCGGTGTTGAAGTTGTTCTGTGCGGTATAGCCGCTGCGATTGATGCCGGAGATGGTGACGCCGGGACCGTCAACGACCACCACACACGGGTCGGCCATGTAGTCAATCCCGGTGGTCCACTCCAGCTGCAGGGAGGTCTGCGACGCGCCGGTCAGCAGTTTGTAGCGACGGCGGCGCCATCCGCCGGGGTAGTTGCGGGTGTCGATGGTGTCGGCGTCAATCCAGTGGCGCACCGCCGCACCGCTGGGGTAGTCCCCGTCCATTTTGATCCAGTACATCACCTCGTAGAGACGGTTGGCCTGCACGGCGAACGACGGGCTGCGCACCGTGGCGCCGGGGAACGACGCCCGGGCCGCGTACTGCCCGCTCTTGCGGGTGGTTGAATCAATGGTGATACCCGTCCAACCGCCCGCCGTTCCGGACTCGAACCCGGCATTGGGCACAGCGGCGTCCTGAGTGGCCGCAGGCAGATAAGTCAGCGGTTGGATGTCGGCCTGGGTCCACTGAGGGTACTGTCGGGCGTAGTTCCTGTATATATAATATGACGTTGTAAAGTATGCATATTCGCCGGGAGCCACGAGCGAGGATGGGATGATCTCGCCGGTCGGGATATTCGGGGTTGCCCCTGCATTCCACGTGGAGGTGTAGATGAGCGCCGCGCTGTGGCAGGGCATGTTCCAATTTCCCAGATCCAGGTACGGGTAACTCCCGGAAGTTGCCGGATACATGTAGGGAACGTCGCAGAAGCCGGAACGACGTGAAACGTCCAGCACATCACGATAGTACTGCGCTTTCTGCCCTTCGGTGAGGTACGGGGTGTTGAGCGTGGTGATCCAGCCGTACTCGGTGTTGGTCACCAGAGAAGAAAAGTCGCCATTCTGCTCCGAGAGGTACTTCATGTAGCGAACGACGGTCGGATAGTGATACATGCCTTGGTACATCGGGTCCCGCTGGATCCCGAGGTCGTGGACGTAGTAGTGAATGTTGGTTCGTTCCATGTACGGTCCGCACCCCATCTGGTACAGGTCGTCGATGACCCCCTCCTGCGGCCGCCCGTTGCCGGGGAAGCAGGGAGTGGGGAGGACGGCGATGTTCGGATTGTGCTGTTTGGTCACCCGGTACACCGCCTTGAGCAGGTCGGCGTACCACCACGAAACATCGCGGTCCAGGTTGTCGCCCCACACGCACATCTCGTTGCACAGATCCAGCGCGTCCACTTTGCCGGGCGCCTGTTCGTCGCCGCGGATGAGCAGGTCTTTGATGAACTCGCACCACTTGCGGATGTGCTGTTCCTTGCCGATGCGCGAGATGGACGCCCAGCCGGGCACGTCGGACAGCATGAACATGATGCGCGCGCCGGTTCGCTGCGCGGTGCGGAACCCGCAGTCGGGAGTCCACCAGTTGTACGTTGCAGTGCTCGTCGGTCCCACGTCGCCGGCACCTTCCGCGTGGCCCCAGATGACCGCCACGCGGTACCGGTCTACGTCGGCGTCGCGCTTGAGGTCGTACTGTGCCCAGTCTGCAATGTCCCAGATATTGACGCCGTACGGTTTGCTGATGCTGTGCCCGACGGTGGCTGTCCACAGGAGCGTTGCGGTGAGCGTGAATGTGAGCGGCAGTTGCGGTATGTATCGCGGTGTGCGGTTCATGCACGGCCCCCATTAATAATACTCTCCCCTATCCTAGCAATATGTATACATATTTTTCAGGCCTGCGTCAAGGAGTGACAGGAAGTTTGGGTGCGGCCGGTGCGTCGTTCGGCTTGACAAAGCGGGGCAAATCCGGTATTCTACAATACAAAGGTGTTTTCGGTCTTTCCATAGAGAGGAGTGTTCTGCGTATGCAATACCCGTCAGGTCGGGTGCGATGGACCGGCGTGTTGGCGCTGTGTATCTACGCGGCGGTGCGGGCTGAGGAGCCTCTGACGGTCGCGGTGATGGATTTCCAAGGGAAAAATGTTTCGGCTGCGGATGCTTCCACAGTGGCGGATTTCCTGCGCACGGAACTGGTCAACACGGGGGCTTTCACCGTGGTGGACCGCGGCAACATGGACAAGTTGCTCGCCGAAGCCGGTTTCCAGATGTCGGGGTGTACCGAGGCCGGCTGTGCCGTGGAAGTGGGCCGTATACTCAACGTGAGTCGCATGGTCATGGGATCCCTCTCGCGGATAGAGACGGTCTACTACGTCAGCGCGAGCGTCGTGGACGTGGAGACCGGGAAGATACTCAAGGCCTATCGCGAAGAGGCGGAGACCGCCCGGGGGCTCGCTCCCGCTTGTGAGCGGCTGGCACGTGCCATGGCGGGTACGCCCGCGGCTCCTCCGAGACCCGCTGTGTCGTCGGACGCGTCGGCTGACGAAGCCCGCCGGCGGGAACTGCAGCGTCTGCTTACGGAGGAAAAAACCGCTGCGAGTGCACGGTCGCGGTATACCCCGGAACCGCCCTCCGTCACGGCTGCGTCATCTCCGGAGAAGCCGGCTCCCGCTCCGGCCGCTGCGACGGTTCAGCGCAAGAAGCATGACACCAAAGGATTCCTGGAGTTCATGGTCGGTCTCCCCATCAACGACGCTTCCGTAAACCTGCAGTTCAAGAATGCGACGTATCCCATCAACGAGAATGAGCTCGGGCTGGATCTCAACGGCAACGGGATCGTTGAGGGCAACGGCTACCGATTTGTACGGTTGGAGGGGCTGGAAGGTGAAATGCCCGGCAGCATGTTCGGGCTGCGGCTCTCGGGTTTTTTTTCACGCGTGTTCGGCGTGGAGATGCTCGTTTCGTACTACCGCGTCAGTACGCTGGCCCAGACAAACGTTCCATTGCTCAATTCTTACAGTACACGCGGCGGTATCGTTCATTTGCCCGATGAATACCTGACCTTAACCCAGTTTGGTTTCGCCGCCGGTGTGCACGTTCGTCCGTTCGTCGGGCCGGTGCAGCCGTACGTGGGTCTCAACCTCGGCCTGAGTTTCTTCGGTGTTCACTCCGACTACATTTCAGGGTACAACCAGGGCCTGTTGGGACGACCGCTGAATGATCTCGGTATCGGATTGACCATCACGCCGGTACTCGCAGGCGTGCGCGTGCACCTGGGGAAACTCTCGGTCTTTTCGGAGTACCGGCTCATCGTCCCCGGATGCTTCTTCGATCGTCTCATCAAGGAAGAGGACGATTTCGTAGAGGGCGGCGTCAGCGTCGTCACCTTCGGGGTCGGCGTGTACCTGTTCGAGTAGTGGGGATGCGGAGGACCGGGTCGCGTGAAGCCGGCCCGGCAGAGGAGGGAACATGCGTACGTGCTTCAGCAGCTGCATGCTCGTCGTGGCGGTGGCGGTGTGGTGCGGCGCGCCGGTGTCCGCCGCGTACCGGCCGAAGTATGCGACGGTGGCGCACGATGTCCTGCGCATGGAGCAGAGATACGGTGTTCCGGTGACTGATGAACACTTCAAACAACTGGACGAGATACTCCAGCGTGCCTCCGTCACCGTGCCGTTCCGGTTCACCAACGTCAAGACCAACGCCGTGGAGAGCTGCATGATGATCGACAGCCTCCTGGTGGAGGACCTGAAGTTCTCGTTTGAGAACACCCTGTGCTTTGCTCCCGGGCTGCTGGAGAAAAAAATAGACGACGCGGGAATCGCTCTCATCTACTGCGCCGTCGGGCAGGTGCTCAAACTGCCCGTCGCTGCGGTGGAGACCCCGGTCCGGTGCGCGGTCCGGTGGTCGTTCCCCGATGGGAAATACTTTCTCTGGCGGGTGAAGTCCGACGCCGCTGCACCGAAGGCTTCCGAGGTGGACGAGCAGCAGCTGATCCGCATGGACCGCGTCACGCCGGATGCCGTTCGGAACGGCGCGTACCTGACCGCGCTGTCAACCGCAGGTCTCATGAGCATCCATGTCACCGAGGCCGGGTGGTTCCGGTTGTACCGCGGCGACCATGCCGCCGCGCTGGGGATCGCCGGGGACGCCGTCGCCCTCAACCCGAGGCGCGTCGCCGCACATGTCCTGAAGGCGGCGGCGCTGTACCGGCTCAGCCGTCCGGAGGACGCCCTGGATGCCATGAGCGAGGCGCTGGCACTGGATCCGGAGTACTACGACGGCCTCATCTGGCGCTCCGACATCCTCATCGCGCTCAAGAAGCACCGGGAAGCGCTGGCCGATCTGGACCTGGCGATCCGGACGCGCCCGCAACTGGCGCAGGCGCACATCAGCAAATCGGTGCTCGCCCTCGCCATGAAGGATCCGGCTGCGTGTATCGCGACGGTCAACACCGCGGTGGACACGTGGGGCATCCACAATACCTGGCTCTACAACAACCGCGGATTCGCCCGCTTGGAAACGGGAGACGCGAAACGTGCGATCGAGGATTTTTCGCTCGCGCTGCAGATGGACGCGGGCAACGCAAAGGCGCTGTGCAACCGCGGTATCGCCCGCCAGCGTGCGGGCGACATCCCCGGCGCCAACGAGGACTTCGCGGCCGCGGGTATGTTGTACCTCCGGTCCGGCGATCGTGAAGCCGCGCAGGACACCGTCAAACGGCTGGAGCAGAACCGCGCCTCCGCCGATCTCGTCAAACCGCTGCGCGACGCGCTGTCCGGCGCGCGGTGAGAATCCGATCCGCATACCGCTCTCCTGCGCCGGCGGAAGGAGCGCATTGACCGTCATGGGGAACTCAAAAGCGTTCGGTTGCATCCTGTGCGCCGCTGCGCTGCTGTTCCACGGGTGTTCAGTCGGTGTCTATGCGCCGTATCCATCGCCGATTCCGTTCGTGAACCGGCAGCAGGCGGTGAGTGTCGCTGCAGGCATACCGCTGCCGGTCGCCGTCGCCGGGGCGGCGGGATTCGTGCTGGGCAGCGGGATCGGGGCGTACGGCGCTTCGCTGCTGAACGCGGTCGTACTCCAGAAGCTGTTCGGGCTCGTGCTGCCGGCGGTCGCTCTGCACATGCTGACGGGCCGCCCCTCCGTGCCATGAATAGTGTTTGCGGCACCCGCGCAACCCGGCTGTGCCGGGGCTCGTCTATTCTGGTGTATGATGACGCACGTCATGACCATGCACGCTGATGCCGCCGCGCTCCCCGACCTGGTGCGACGCGCCAAGGAGCGCGACGAGAGCGCGGTGGAACAGCTGTGTCTGCAGTTCCACGACGGCATCTACCGGTACATCCTCTACAAGGTCAGCCAGAAAGAGGATGCCGAGGATCTCACCAGCGAGGTGTTCGGGAGGATGGTCCGCTCCCTGCATGAGCAGCGGGGGGACTTCAAGACCTGGCTGTACCGGATCGCCGCCAATGCGGTGGTGGATTTCTACCGCCGGCGTGCGGTGGAGCGCCGCCGCATGCGGGATTTGCAGGAGCGGCAGGGATTCGGCGCGGAGCGCATGAACACCGACAGCGTCATCGCGCGCGAGGTGCTGGAACGGGCGCTCGCGCGGCTCACCGCGGACCAGCGCGAGGTGGTGGTGCTGCGTTTCTTTGAGGGTTTCTCTACGGAGGAGACGGCGCAGGTGATCCGCAAGTCGGTCAATGCGGTCAAGTCGCTGCAGTTCCGCGCGTTGGCGGAGTTGCGCGGGCTGCTCGGATCTGACGGGGAGATGGCGGTATGAAGCGGGCGATTGAAGATATCCTGGACGAATGCCTGGAGGCGGTGCGGCGCGGAGCCGCGGTGGAGGAGTGTCTGGCCAGGCACGCCGAGCACGCCGCCGAACTGCGAGAACTCCTCGCGGTGGCCAAAACCCTGGAGCGTTCAAGCGTCGGCAGACGCGTTTCTCCGGGCCTCGCTACAGCCCTCGGCACCGTGCGCGCCGAACTGGAGTATCGCCGTCGGTCCGCCCCGGTCCTCCGTAATGTATGGAACACGGTGAGACCGTACCTGGTGCCGGCCGCCGCGGTGTGCGCCGCCGCGGTGCTGGTGATTATGACCATCCGGGCGTTGCCGGGAGATGCGTTGTACCCTGCGAAGTTGGCGGGAGAGGAGTTGCTCGCCGGTTTGAGCGGTGGCGTTGACAATCGGATGGAAGTGGACATGCGCCTGGCCGACGCCCGGATGGCTGAGTCACACGCGGCGGCGCAGCGGCGCGGCAGGGTGGACGTCGCAGCGCTCGCATCCGTGCACGTGCACGCAGAGACCGCGCTGAGCGCATTGGATCGCATCCCGGAAACCGAGCTTCCGTCGGCGCTGGCCCGCATGGAACGGATGCACCGCAGACACTTGGAAATGCTCAATGACATGCGTGCACAGGTGCGCGGTCCGCAGGTAAGCGAGGTGGACCGTTCCATACGGCTGTGCAGCGATCGCATCGAGTGGGTGGGGCAGCTCCGCCATACCGTGCGGAACACACCACGGCCGGAATGATGTGGCGGGAGAACGACATGGTCGCCGCACTGTCTGTTGCGGTGGTGCTGGGAACGGTGCTCGCCCCGGCAGCGCCGGCTGGTGCCGGTCAGCGCCATGCGCAGGACCTGATCGCCGTTTCCTCAGGGACGAGTGTCATATACGGACGCATCATCGCCGTTGAGGAAGGTGGCCGTATGGTGGTGGTCCGACGCAGGACGCGCGATTATTTCATTGTCCTTTCATCCGACACCGTGGTGACCCGGGGCAGTGAGTGCCTGTCAACCGGGGATCTCCTCCCCGGACAGGCGGTCATCGTCCGGTATATGAATTGCGCTGACCAGAATATGGCGGTGCGCGTCCACCTGGAACCCATCGTCGTGCTCCCCCCTGCACGACGATAATCCCTTGAGGGCATCGGGACGGCCTTCAGGCCGTCCCGATGATCCGCCCTTTTCCAGTCAACCACCTCCCGGGAATATTGACATCACCGTTAAAAATGTGGTAGAAAGCACTCAGTGATCAGTATGTCGGGGGGGTGGACGATGCAGAACGTTTTTGTGACACTCGCATTGCTCGACGTCCATTTTCGCACATCCGCCACCATCCATCCACTGAAATCAAAACCAACCGGCCTCATCCGGTACACTTTGGGGGGACCCATGAAATCGCACGCCGTCATCCTGTTCATGCTGGGGGTGTTGTCGAGCGCGCTCACACCGCTTGCGGCGCTGTCCACCACGCGGGCCGCAAACACCTTCTCGGGCGACGAAGACATCGTCCTCAACACGACCGTGTCCGGCACCGCCAACTGGACGTTCACCAACGACCACAACGACACCTACACCGGTACCGCTCAGGTCACGGGCGGCGTCATCAGGGTGTCCTCCTACGGCATGCGGTACGGCAAGTACACGTTTTCAGTGTCTGGCGACGGCTCTATTACCGGAGGAATCGTGCCGCCGGTGATCGACCTGCACCCGGACCTCGGATCCACGGTGATGTGCCTGTACCCGGTGAACAGTTCGTATGCCGACGCCGAAGGTCTGATGTGGAAGCAGTACGGAATGTGGGAGTACCGCTTCGAGGGCGGTTTCAACACCAACACGTGGGACGCGTATTGCACCGGGCTCAAGAGGCACGGCGTCCGGACCAGCTTCAAGCTGCACCTCAATGCGCCGCCGTCGGACTACAATGCGTTCCGGACACAGGCGACCAACTTCGTCAACCACTACTATCCGCTCGGCATGGAAGCGTACTACGCCATCAACGAACCGGACGGCGCCGGATGGTGGAGCGGTTCGGTGGAAGACTACTTCCCGGTCCAGCAGAACTGGTACGCCGGCATGAAGGCGGCCAATGCGCCGACGGCGATCATGTTCGCCCCGGAGATGTACCAGGCGAACCAGAGTTTCGCCAACCGGGTGTGCATGGCACAGGACATGGACGTCTTTTCCGCGCACTATCCGTTTGAGGACCAGGTGGGGGATGCTCACTCCGCGCTGCACCACACCGAAATGATGAAGACGGGCAAGCTCTATCCGTTCATCAGCGGTGAGAACATCGACTACGCCGACAACTTCGACACCGCGGCATGGTATAAGTTCGTGCCCGGCATCAGCGGCATGGCGTGCGGCCAGGCGGTCGCAATGCACTTGGATCTCGGGGCTTACCGCATCGGGCAGCTGCGGTATGCCATCTTCGGCTGGCAGCCGTTCCCGACCTTTAGCGCAGGGAACATCGGCACGACCCACCATGCTTTCCAGACCCGCATGGCTACCGACGACGCAGCGGGGGCGCAGATGGTGCAGCGCATCCCACAGACACCGCCCAACTGCTACGCAATCAAGTTCCGCCGCGGCACCGATTACTACGTGTTTGCCTATCAGATCATCGGTGGCGAAACCCAACTGATGCGGATCAACACCGCTTCTTCGCTGCTGTGGGTGGTGGACGCTTTCGGCAACCGGTACCCGGCGGTTCCAGACAACGGTGTGGTGCATGTGATGCTTGCGGTGACCCAGGTGAGCGTGCACGGCATGCAGGCGGACGACACGGTGGAGTTCGTCCCCCGCACCGCCAACCTGACTCCAGACATCCTGAACCCCGGTTCCCAGACGGCGAAAGTGGGGACGCGGTTCACGCTGAAAATGGAAGGACGTGATCCGGAGATGGTGTTGCAGATGTGGGGCAGGCGGATGCCCAGCTGGTCGCTGGTGTCCGCTCCCGCCGGCATGACCATCAACAGCGGCTCAGGTCTGATCCAGTGGACGCCGTCCGCGCCGGGAAGCCAGAGTGTCACGGTGCGGATCACCGACGCCGATGGATCGGCCACCGCACAGACGACGTTCAACATCAACGTCCTGGCGAGCGGGAATCTGCCCCCGAGGATCGTTTCCGTTCCTGCGCCTGCGGCGGTCAAGGGCAAGCCGTTTGTCTACTATGTCAAAGCGACCGATCCCGATGGAGACACGCTGACGTACACGCTGGTGAGCGGTCCGGCGGGAATGACGATTGTCTCAACCGGAACGGTGCGCTGGACGCCGCCCAGTATCGGAACGTACCAGGTGACCGTCCGCGCATCGGATGGAAACGGTGGCACGACTGACCAGACCTTCGAGCTGCCGGTGGTGCCGAATCCGGATCGGTGGGCGGACGGAAAACTGCCGCCCCGGATCCCGTCGTACCTGACCACAGTCAACACCAACCCCATCACTCTGATCTGGACGGTGCACCATTTCGGCGACACCGTGGTACAACGGTCGGCCTCGCCGTCAGGTCCGTGGACCGATGTGGCGGTGGTGCCGATGCCAACCACGTTTTTCCGGGACACCAACCCGCCGGCGGGACCGGTGTACTACCGCGTGATCGCGCGTCACGAGGGCGGAGACTCGCTGCCGTCCCCGGCGGTCAACGGTCGCAACATCAAACCCATTGCCCATGCCCGGAGCGTTCGTTTGACGGCGCTTGGATCCGCGAACTTGGATGCGACACAATCGTACGATCCTGACGCCACGGGGCCGCTGTCGTACCGGTGGAAAGTCGTTGACCTGGCCACCGGTGGAAATGCGGTGTTCTCCAGCACAACTTCTGCGACCCCCACGGTCACATTTTCGGGCGCGACCGGTGCGTATGTCCTCGCGGTGCAGGTGGGCGACGGTGTTGATTGGAGCGACTGGAAATACATATGGGCGGCTGTCGGCAGGGATGCCAAAGAACGAGTGGCGGACTGCGGTCCAGACCGGTTCGTGTACGTCAGTTCCCGCATCAGCTGGACGCCGTGGGGTTCTCCTCCGACGGTGTCTTCCAGTTGGTGGTGGCACCGGGATGAAATGCCGCTGTACGGCTACAATCCACTCCAGAACCAGGTCGCCGGCAACTATCCGACCAACTCGTACATTCCGGGTGTGCCGGGCGTTTATACCATGCAGGTGTTCCCTATTGATGACTGGATGAAGGGTTTCCCGGACATCACCAAAATTTATGTCCTGCCGGTCAGCACCGATACCACTCCTCCGGCGGCGGTGAACGATCTTGCGGCGGGGAACCCGACGGACACGAGCATCCGTCTGACGTGGACGGCGCCGGGGAACGACGGCACCAGCGG
>JGI24187J35170_1000169_pt1 | contig 28520 bp, 25 predicted proteins | sample YNPBryBLVA2012_FD_35170 | JGI IMG/M metagenome (IMG submission 35170)
CGGGACAGACTGGCGCTTAACCCGGGAACGGTGGCGCAACGCTAGTTTGGTGGCGGCTGGAGGCCGCCCTATGCTGTTTAGGTTGACAGGCTTGGCGGCCTCTGGTAGGATGAGGCGCATCAGTCTTGGACAGATGGGCAGTTTCATTTCCTGGAGGCGCGGCATGGCAATGATCCTGGCAATTCACAACATGGTACGTTGGCTGGTTATCCTCTCTGGTATGGTGGTGTTGGCGCTGGAGTACACGGCTTGGTTGGGACAACACGAGTGGAAGCCGGCCAACCGGCTTGTGGGCATGATCTTCCCCTCGCTGTTGGATGTGCAACTGCTGCTAGGCGTTATTCTGACGTTTTCCTTAGCCCCTCGCCAGTTGGGGATGATGCTCTCTCTGCACATCATCCCAATGGTTGGGGCGGTGATTTTGGCGCATGTGGGCAGTCGGATGGTTAAACGCAGTGTGACAGATGCCATCAAGCACCGCCGCGCCGCGCTTTGGTACAGCGCAGCTTTCTTCGTCGTGTTGATGTTCATTCCGTGGTGGCGTCCGCTGTTGCCGTGGCTTTAGGGCCAGCAAGCTGTGGTAATCTGTTGAGCGGCTGTGGCGGTGGGCGCTTAGCGCTGAGTTGGGTATGATTCTGGTCACCGGCGGCACCGGCTTCATTGGGCAGGCGCTCATCCGCCATTTGGTCGAGGCGGGTCATGCTGTGCGCACGCTGATTCGCCCTTCGCAGCAGTCGCCCAATCTGCCGCGCGGCGTGCCGGTGGAGGTGGCGGTCACCAGTTTGCTGGATGAGCGCGGTCTGCGGGCAGCCCTGGTTGGGGTGGACACGGTCTATCATCTGGCCGGCGGCGAGTGGCGCGGCACGCGGGTGGATTTGCTCGAAACGGATATCCGCGCCACGCAAATGCTCGCTGAAGCGGCAGCTACGGCCCGCGTGGAGCGCCTTTTTTACGTCAGCCACTTGGATGCTGAGCGCGCCTCGGCCTATCCTGTGCTCAAAGCCAAGGCCATTGCCGAAGAGCATATCCGCCGCTGTGGGGTGGATTACACCATCTTGCGCTCGGCAATCGTCTACGGCCACAACGATAGCTTCACCACTGGCCTGGCGCAGTTGATGCATGTTCTGCCGTTGGTTTTTCTGCTGCCGGGCGACGGACGTAACCTGCTCCAGCCGCTGTGGGTCGAAGACCTGGCCACTTGCCTGACTTGGGCGCTCGACAATGACGACACCCGCAACCAGACTTATGAGATCGGCGGCCCGGAGTATCTCACCTTCGCCCAAATTTGCCAGATTGTCGCCGAGAATTTGCGGCTCTCTCGCCGTATGCTCCCTGTGCCGCCACCTTACTTGAGGGCGCTGACCGTCCTGATCGACCACCTGCTGCCCGGTCTGCCGATCTCGGTTTACTGGCTCGATTACCTGGCTGCCAACCGCACTGCCGCTCTCGACACCCTGCCGCGCATCTTCCACCTGATGCCAGCGCGTTTCTCGCAGCGCTTGGCCTATTTGCGTGGTCAGCCGTGGCGTCGCAGGTTGTTGCGTACCCTCTTGAACCGCCCCAAGCAGCTTTGATGGCCATGTCCCTCCCGGCGAACTCTATTTCCCTGCGTATCCTCGAATCCGCTGCTGAACTGGCCGCCCTGGAAGACCTTCAGCGCCTGACCTGGCCAGGCAGCGAGACCGAAATTGTCCCCCTTCATCTGNTGCGCGCCGCCGTCCACGCCGGCGGGCTGTCTATCGGCGCGTTCGACGGGAACAGGTTGGTCGGCTTTGTCTTCGGCTTTGTTGGCGCCTATCTCACCCCCGATGGGCCGCGCCTCAAACATCACTCCCACATGTTGGCGGTTCACCCCGATTACCGTAACCAGGGCCTGGGCTTCAAGCTCAAGCGCGCCCAATGGCAGATGGTGCGCCGCCAGGGGATTGACCTCATCACCTGGACTTACGATCCCTTACAGAGCCGCAACGCCCATCTGAACATTGCCCGCCTGGGGGCGGTGTGCAACACTTACTTGCGCGATTTTTACGGTCAGATGCGCGATGGCTTGAATGAAGGTTTGCCTAGCGACCGCTTTCAGGTGGATTGGTGGGTATATTCCCGCCGGGTGAACCGCCGCCTCAGCCGTCGCTCGCGCAAGCTCTTGTCTCTTGGCGATTTTACCTCCGCCGAAACGCCCCTCATTCACCCTTTGCAGTCATCTATCCTGCTCGACGCGCCCTCCTCCCCCCTGCTTCTCGTCGAGATTCCCGACGATATCGCCGCCCTGAAAGCGGCTGCCCCAGCCGCCGCTCTCGATTGGCGCATGCGCACCCGTCTCGTCTTCGAGACCCTGTTTGCCCAGGGTTATCTCGTTACCGATTTCGTCCANCAGCCTGGCGATTCCCCCCGCAGTTTTTACGTCCTCACTCATGGAGAGGTGACCCTATGAAAATAGAGCGCATCACACTTCATCACCTGCGCATGACATTGCGCTCGCCCTTCGAGACTTCTTTTGGCCGCGCCGTCACGCGTGACAGTATCCTGCTCGAGGTGCTCTCGGCAGGGCTGGTGGGTTATGGCGAATGTGTGGCTGACGCCGAACCGGGCTATTCCTATGAGACGGTTACCACCGCCTGGCATGTCCTGCGCGATTTCATCGCTCCGGCTGTTCTGGGGCAGGAGATAAACAGCCCAGCCGACTTTCACCAGCGGGCAGCGGCGATTCGCGGTCACAAGATGGCTAAAGCTGGCTTCGAGATGGCCGTGTGGGATTTGATCGGCAAAGCTCAGGGACGCTGCTTGCGTGAATTGCTGGGCGGTCAGCGCCGGCAGGTGGCGGTGGGCGTCTCGGTAGGTATTCAACCCTCCCCCGAAGCGCTGATCGAAACGGTGGCAGGTTACCTCGCCCAGGGCTACCGGCGCATCAAAATCAAGATCAAACCCGGCCGCGACGTGGTCGAAACTCAAGCGGTGCGCCGCGCTTTCCCCCTCGTCCCCTTGCAAATAGATGCTAACTCGGCCTACACGCTCGAAACCGCTCAATCTCTGCGTCCGCTCGATGAGCTGGACTTGCTGCTCATCGAACAGCCGCTCGACGAAGACGATTTGTGGGATCACAGCCGTCTGCAACCCCATTTCCGCACGCCGTTGTGCTTGGACGAAAGCATCGTCTCGCCGCGCCATGCCCGCCAGGCTATCGAAATGGGCGCTTGCCGCATCATCAATATCAAAGCCGGGCGGGTGGGCGGCCTGAGCCGGGCCGTGGCCATCCATGATCTCTGTCGGGACAAGGGTATCCCTGTGTGGTGCGGCGGCATGTTGGAGACCGGCGTGGGACGCGCCGCCAACCTGGCGCTGGCCTCGCTGCCCAATTTCACCCTCCCCGGCGACATCTCGGCCACCGAACGCTATTACGCCGCAGACATCACCGAACAGCGTTTCACCCTCAATGTTGATAGCACCATCACAGTCCCCGATGCTCCCGGCTTGGGGGTGACGCTCGACCGCTCGGCTCTGCAGCAGTTTACCTTGCAGAGCCTTACCCTGCCCTAGCGCCGCCCACCCTTCCACCCAAATTTTCCGCCCCCAATTTCACCCGCTGGCCGCAAAGATTGGCGAGTTTGGCTCAGGCTAAATTGGCCCAGCGGAGAAGCTCTTGCAGCGTAGCGCTGCTCTGGCAGTGACGTGGGGCGGCTTTGCCCAATTTTGCTATCCCTATCTTTGTTGCGCGTTCTGCACGGCTGATATATACTTTTTTCTAAGTAACATCGCGCCGCTTGCAACTGCAGCCCAACAAGATAGTGCGTCATGCCAGGTTTTGCCTGCTTGCAGCGGATACAAGCTGGCAAGAGGTAAAATCTGGCCGCCGGCGGCAGATTCTGGTACACAATTCTAAATCTACCTGCTTTGCCCCTGTCTTGTCGCCGCTCGCATGGCGCTCAGGAGAGTATTTATGCATACGTACGACATTTCTTTGACCATTTCACCAGAGATGCCAGTATGGCCGGGTGATCCGGCGGTGGTGCTGGAACAGCTTGGATCACTTGAGAATGGGGATAATGCGAATGTATCGAAAATTTCGATGAGCGTGCATACCGGCACCCATGTGGATGCCCCTTATCACTTCTTGCCCAATGGCAAGACCGTAGAGCATCTTTCGATTGTCACCCTTACCGGGCGTGCCTATGTGTTGCACCTGCCCGGCGTGGATCAGATTACCGCGGCCGTCCTCGAAAAAGCGGATATTCCGCTGCGCACCCGCCGAATTCTCTTCAAGACGCGTAACTCGGAGTATTGGGAGCGCCAGGAAAAACAGTTCCAGACCAATTTCGTTGCCATTACAGCCGATGGGGCGCAGTACCTGGTGGATCGCGGCTTCAAACTGGTGGGAGTGGATTATTTGTCGGTGGCACCCTTTGGCGATAGCCAGTTGACCCACCAGATTTTGCTCAAGGGCGGCGTGGTGGTTTTGGAAGGGTTGAATCTGGCGCACGTCTCGCAAGGGCGATATACCCTGTATTGCTTGCCGCTCAAGCTGGCCAATTGCGATGGCGCTCCCGCAAGAGCGATTCTGGTTGGGGTGTGAGTTGCTTGCCTCTGGTGTCGAAAGAGGGGCGGCGCGGCCGCTCGTTTTTGTCTGTTGACATCCTGACTCACCTCGATTAAACTCTCTACCGTCACTTTCCCTTACCCTTCGTCCGTTTTCACCTGCCCTATGTACTCGCGTCTCCATCTCGAAGCTCTTGAAGATCGCAACCTGGCACCCTACGGGCTGCGCAGCCGCAATTCCAAAGGCCGCGTTTATCCTGAAGCCGAGCCAGAACAGCGCACCGCTTTTCAGCGCGACCGTGAGCGCATTCTCCACACCAATGCCTTCCGCCGCCTGGAGTACAAAACCCAGGTCTTCATCAATTACGAAGGCGATCATTACCGCACGCGTCTCACCCACACGCTCGAAGTGGCTCAGATCGGGCGCGCCATCGCCCGCGCCTTGGGCGCCAATGAGGACCTTACCGAAGCTATTTCCCTGGCGCACGACTTGGGTCATCCACCCTTCGGTCATTCTGGCGAGGTCGCCCTGGCTCGCCTGATGCGTGAGCATGGCGGTTTCGACCACAATAAACAATCCCTGCGCTTGGTGACCCTGCTCGAACGACGTTACCCTGATTTCCCAGGCCTCAATCTCACCTGGGAAACGCGCGAGGGTATCGTCAAGCACGAGTCCGAATACGACGTGGCCGATGCCTCGGAGTACAATCCTGAACTGCGCGGCCACCTCGAGGCGCAGATCACCAATGCCGCCGACGAACTGGCCTATACAGCCCATGACCTCGATGACGGGCTGCGCTCCGGCATGATTACCCCGGCGATGTTGGCCGACATCCCCTTGTGGGGGATGCTGGTGGAGCGCGTCGGCTGGCGCGGCGCCACCTTGGATGACCTCACCCGTCACCGCTTGATTCGCTGTCTCATTGACCTCGAAGTGACCGATTTGCTGCAGACGACAGACCTGCGCTTGCGCGAGAGCGGCGTTGATTCGGTCGAAGCCTTACAGCGCTTACCCTACAATGTCATCGGTTACAGCGAAGACATGCACCGTCGCAACCGACAGCTCAAGGATTTTCTCTACGCCAATCTCTATCGTCATCACCGCGTGGTGCGCATGGCTGTCAAGGCTGAGCGGGTGATCAGCGAGCTGTTTGCAGCCTATTGCGCCGAACCGGCCATGTTGCCCCGCCACGTGCAGCAATTCATCCCTGAGCGCGGCCTGGAGCGCACCGTGTGTGACTATCTCGCCGGGATGACCGATCGTTACGCTGTGGAAGAATACCAGAAATTGTTCGACCCCATCACCAAATCGTAGCGCTGAGCAGCCAAGTCCTTGTGGATTGTTGACACTTCACCCTACTTGGAGGTTTTTATGACCGATCAACCCTATCTTACGGCAGAGGGCGCGGCGCGTTTGAGAGCTGAGCTTGAGCATTTGAAAGGCCCGGCGCGTCAGGAATTGGCGCAGCGCCTGCGCTCGGCTATTCAGATGGGTGATTTGTCCGAAAACGCGGATTATCACAAAGCCAAAGAAGACCAGGGCTTTTTGGAAGGGCGCATCCGCGAGCTGGAGTACCTGCTCAAGAATGCGATCATCATCGAAGAGTCCCCCCGCCCAACGGGAGAGGTGGCCTTGGGTTCGCACGTCACGATTCAAGAAGCCGATTACCCGCCGGAGACCTACCACCTCGTCGGCTCGAAAGAAGCCGACCCCCGGCAAGGGCGCATCTCGAACGAGTCGCCCCTGGGGCGGGCCTTGCTGGGCAAAAAGGTGGGCGAAGAGGTGATGGTGCAGTCGCCTGACGGTGATATCAGGTTTGTCATCTTGAAGATCGAGTAAGGCGAAAAGACGATAACCGCTGGATAGTGAAACGACCGGCTATGCGCCGGTCGTTTGATTGAGTGGCAGGAGGCTAATTATTTGCGCCACACGGCCAGTTCGAGGATCAACTCGTCGAAGAAGCTCTCTGGGGGCAGGGCGCCTTCCCCATAGGTCATGTCTACCACGCGGGCGACCAGTTGCAGGGTGGCGGTCTCCAGCACCACCTGTTGCCCAGGCCGCGAGAGTGTTGGTTCGCCTTTGGCGGCCAGCTTGGTACGGATGGTCTCGTCATTGAAAGCGTGTGCGCTCATCAGTACCTTCGTCACGGTTTGGATGTCATTCTTGTCGAAAAGCCAGACCTCGAAGGCGGTAACTTTCTTGGGGTCGCCGACGCCAATCGTCTCAGAAATGCCCACGCCGCACTCGCCCAGGAACTCGCCGGCGGGGGAGTCAATGCTGAAGGAGTCATCGAAGAGGTCGTCGCCCACTTTGTAGGAAGCCATGAATTGGGCAATGGGGGGTTCTTCGCCGCTGGCGGTGTAATCGGTCATCATCGCTTGTTGCTTTTCGCGCAGCGTTTCACCCGCGGCGGGTGCGCCGCCGCGTCCGCGCAACAGGAAGAAAGCCACCAGCGCCCCGCCCAGCAATAGGGTGACTACACACAGGATTCCCAGAATCAGCAGGAAGGAGACGTTGCTCTTGGGCTTCTGCCCGCCGCCGGCTTCAGGTGTTTCACCCGGCACAGGAATGATTGGGGCCGAAACTGCGCTCTCGAAGGCGGGCAGAGCGGCAGCCTGTGAGCCGGGAGCCTCCTGAATCTTCGCTAGAATTTCGGGCGCCTTAGCCCCCAGGTCGTCCCAGCGTTTCTTGGCCAGGGGTAGATCGCCGTTAGCGGCGAATGAGTCGATAGTCATGCGCAGATAATCTTCTTGCAGGTCGGCGCGCAGGTGAGAGGGAGCGGCATCCGTCCATTTCACCGGCCACAGCCACCACCCCAGGACAACCAGGCCAATGAACAATCCTGCGATGAAGGCCAATACACCAATCACCCAGGTTTTATTGAGATATTCGCGAACTTTTTCCATGGCTTCACTCCGTGCGAGAGATTCCAGTCAGTCAAACGAGGAAATATCGCCTAACTGTTCTATTTTAGACCAATGTCGTGATTTGCGCAACTGTTTTTGCATGGCGAGCTTATTTTGGTCTTGCACAGCTTGGTGCAAGACTCGTGCCGGACGGGGCGGGCAGTAAGCGACGACCGCCGGCGGGGGACGGCGGTCGTCGCTTGCGCGGGAGTTCGTCGGCACGACTAGCAGGACTAGCGCTCACTTTCAGCCAGGGCTTCTGCGGAGACTTGCTCGAGGGGGAATTGCTCTTCGCATTGTGTGCATTGGGCGAAGTTCTTGTTAGCCACCACCAACAGGCCGCCGCAGGCGGGGCAGGGTTTGGCCAGGGGGAGTTTCCAGGTGGTGAAATCGCAATCAGGGTAGTTGGCGCAGCCGTAGAAGGTGCGCCCCTTGCGCGTCTTGCGCATCACCAGGTCGCCGCCATCCTTGGGGCATGTCACCCCCACTTTTTCCAGCCAAGCTTCGGTGTGACGGCAATCGGGGAAGCCGCTGCAGGCAATGAATTTGCCGTAGCGGCCATAGCGGATGACCAGCTCTTTGCCGCACTCGGGGCAGGCGCGCCCGATGGGTTCGGGGCCGGTCTTCAGTTCGGGCATGAGCTGTTCGGCACGGGCCAGTTGTTGGGCAAAAGGCTGCCAGAATTCGCTCAGGGTCGCCACCCATTCTTGCTCGCCAGCGGCAATGCGGTCGAGGTCGTCTTCCATGTGGGCGGTGAAGCCGATGTCCACGATGTTGGGGAAATGCTCGCTTACCAGGTCGTTGACGGTTATGCCGGTTTCGGTGGGGGTGAGTTTCTTGCCCTCGCGGACAACGTAGCCGCGCTCCTGGAGTACCGACATGGTGGCGGCGTAAGTGGAAGGGCGCCCGATGCCGTTTTCCTCCAGAGCGCGCACCAACGTGGCTTCGGAGTAACGGGGGGGCGGTTGGGTGAAGTGTTGCTCGGGGATGAGACGCACCAAACGTTGTGGCTGACCCTCAACAATGCCAGCGGGGATGCGGGCTTCGCCTTCTTCCTCGGCAGGAGCCTGATCCTCGTCTTTTGCCTCCTCGTAGACGATCAGGAAACCGGGGAATTTGACCGTCGAGCCGGAGGTGCGCAGCAGGTAGTCGTGCAGCTCAGCTTGGCCGCTGATGTCCACCGTCAGGGTGTCGAAAACGGCGGGGGACATTTGTGAGGCGACGAAGCGCTGCCAGATGAGCTGGTAGAGACGGAATTGGTCGCGGTTGAGGAATTCTTTGATGGACTCAGGCTGGCGCAGTACCGAGGTGGGGCGGATGGCTTCGTGGGCTTCCTGCGCGCCAGCAACCTTGGTCTTGTATTTGGGGGGCTTTTCGGGCAGGAAGGCGTTGCCGTAGCGCTCGCCGATGAACTGACGCGCCTCAGCCTGAGCGGTTTCGGCGATATTGGTCGAGTCGGTGCGCATGTAGGTGATGAGGCCGACACTGCCTTGCCCCAAATCTATGCCTTCGTAGAGGGATTGGGCGAGCGCCATGGTGCGCTTGGCGGTGTACCCTAACCGGCGGGAAGCTTCTTGCTGCAGGGTACTGGTGATGAAGGGGGCTGCTGGCGTGCGGCGGCGCTCGCCGCGCTTGATTTTGCCGATGGCAAAGGGGGCCTTTTCCATGTCTGCCAGCAAGGGCTTGACCACAGCCTCGTTGGGCAGATGAGGGTCTTGGTCGTCAATCTTGACCAGCCTGGCAAGGAAAGTCTCTTTCAGGCCTGCTGGTTGCAGCTCGGCGGCAATCGTCCAATATTCCACCGGCACGAAGGCTTCGATCTCGCGTTCGCGTTCCACCACCAGCCGCAGCGCCACCGATTGCACGCGTCCGGCCGAGAGGCGGCTGCGCACTTTGCGCCACAGCAGGGGGCTGAGGCTGTAACCCACCAAGCGGTCGAGGATGCGCCGCGCCTGTTGGGCGTTCACCAAGTCCATGTCAATGGCGCGCGAGTGGCTGAAGGCCTCGGCAATGGCCGGTTCGGTGATTTCATGGAAAGCCACGCGGCGCGCCAGCTTGGTGGGGATTTTAGCCGCTTCCAGCAGGTGCCAGGCAATGGCCTCGCCTTCGCGGTCGGGGTCGGTTGCCAGGTAAATCTCTTCGTGGGTTTTCACCAATTCCTGCAATTCTTTGACCACCTGCTTTTTCTCTTTGGGCACGCGGTAGCGCGGGGTGAAATCGTTTTCCACATCCACCGAGAGCTGTGAGCGCAACAGGTCGCGCACATGGCCGATGGAGGCTTTGACGGTGTAACCCTTGCCAAGAAAGCGCCCTACCGTGCGCGCTTTGGCCGGCGATTCGACGATGACCAGTTTGCCCTTGCGGTTGGCACCCGGCTGGGGGGGAGTCATCCCCTCGTGGGCCGGAGAATGCCCCATGCGGTACAGCGTGGCCCCGCAGGTAGGGCAGACCCCGCGCGTGGCCGGTGTGCCGTTGGCGTTGAAAATGGCCTGTGGCTCTTGGATTTCACGTTTGGCTTTGCATTTGACACAATAAGCTTCCACGATGCAACCTCCTTACACGTAGCTGTTGTTGGTCTGCTTCAGCTTCTTCACCACCTCGCGCACGCGCTGCGCCTGATCGATCGGGCAAATGAGCAAGACGTCGCCAGTGTCTACCACTACCAGGTTCGAAACGCCGATGGTGACGATGAGGCGGTGTTCTTCGTTGAGATAAATCAGTGAGTGGTGGGTATCTAGCCCAAGATGTTGCTGGGTGCCCATGACGATATTGCCGTTTTCGTCCCCGGCCAACACGTCGAAGAGCGAATCCCAGCTTCCCACGTCGCTCCAATCCAAACCGGCAGCAGGAATGACGACGACATTGCGAGCGCCCTCCATGATGCCGTAGTCAATCGTCTCGTTTTTCAGGCCGGCCCACACGCTGGCGACGGTCGCCTGGCGATTGGGTTGATGCCAGGCGGCGGCAATTTGCCTCAGGCCGGCGTACAGCTCTGGCATTTGCCGTTCGAACTCGGCCAGGATGCGCTCGGCGCGCCAAACGAACATGCCCGAATTCCACACATGGTCGCCGCTGGCGATCATCTGCTTGGCGTGGGCGGCATCGGGCTTTTCCTTGAACTTGAGGGCCCGTGCAACTTCCAAGCCGCGGAATTGACCGAGCGGCTCGCCGCGCTGAATGTACCCCATGCCGGTCGAAGCAAAGGTGGGGGTGATGCCGAGCGTCACCAGATAACCCTGGGCAGCCACCTCCAACGCCGCCCGCAGGTGTTCGCGGAAGCGCTCTTCGTTGCCGATGAAATGGTCGGAGGTGAGAACGGCCATGACCGCCTGCGGATCGCGCTGTTGCAGGGCGATCGCTGCCAGGCCGATGACCGAGGCGGTGCCGCGCGGCGATGGCTCCAAAAGGAAGTTCTCCGGCGGCAGGTTGGGGCACTGCTCGTGGAGTTGCTGCGCTTGCTCCTCCACCGTCACCACAAAAATATGTTTGGCGTCGAAAACCCCTTCCAAGCGCGCCACCGATGTTTGGAAGAGGCTGCGCTCGTCGAACAGGGCCAGCATTTGCTTGGGCCGCGCCTGCCGCGAGAGCGGCCAAAGCCGCGTGCCCCCTCCACCAGCCATGATGACAGCATAGTCATGCTCAGACATAAATACTCCGTACCCGGGACTCTCGGTGAAGCGTAAGGCTATGAGGCCCTACCGCTCATGGGTTGCGGCAGAGTCGCTGTGATACTCGTCCGATTCTTCGCGTACGCGCACATAGTTCATACCGCCCACCTGCCGCACCATGCCTTTCAGCTCCATCAGCGTCAGCGTGGCAGAGACTTTCTCGATGGGCATACCCGTCTGGTTGCGCAGCTCGTCTATATGCAGCGGTTCTGCGCCGAGCGTCTGATAGAGCAAGGCCTCGCTTGGGTCGCTGGGTAAAACCGCCCGCGCCGTGCTTTGTGCGCCGAGCTGGGTCAGGTTGAGCCCTTCGAGGATGTCCTCGGGGGCGAGTAAGGGGTGAGCGCCTTCGCGGATCAGGCGGTTGGTGCCCTTGCTCTGTGGGGCGAGGATACTGCCCGGCACAGCAAAGATTTCGCGCCCCTGTTCGATGGCGAAGGCGGCGGTAATCAGCGCCCCGCTGTCGAGCCCGGCCTCGGTGACCACGATGGCCAGCGATAGGCCGGAGATGATGCGATTGCGCGGCGGGAAATTGGGGCCCTCGGGGGGCGTGCCGGGGGGATAGTCGCTCAACAAGCCGCCGTGAGCGCTGATCTGTTCGGCCAGGCGCTGGTGTTCGGGTGGGTAGACGCGGTCTACGCCGCTGCCCAGCACGGCCAGTGTGCGCCCGCCGGCTTCTAAGGCTGCCTGGTGAGCCACGGCATCCACGCCGCGCGCCAGCCCGCTGATCACGGTCACGCCGTTGCGCGCCAGGGTGGCGGCAATTTCGCCGGTCACCTGCCGCCCATAGGGTGTGATGCGCCGCGTGCCCACGATGGCAACCGCCCACTCGTCTTCGAGGGTCAGGTCTCCTTTGAGATAGAGCACCGGCGGCGGCAGCTCGATCTCTTTCAGCCGGCGAGGGTAGGCCTCATCTTGCCAGGTCAAGACGGTGATACCCTGGGCATGGATACGCTCCCACAGCCGCTCCAGCGATACCTGGCTGCGCACTTGCTGTAAACTCTCGATGAGCTTCTGGCTCAGGCCGGCCTGGCGCAGCGCATCGGCAGGGGCTTGCCAGGCCAGCGCCGCATCGCCGAAGAAATCCAGCAAAGCCCGAAAGCGTACGGCGCCAATACCCTTGACCAGATTGAAGCCAACCCAATATGGCCGCGAATCGTCCAAGTCCACCTCTAGTCTTCTTGGGCCAGCAGCCCTGGCAGCAAATGCACGCGCATTTCACCGGCGATCAAATCAATCTCGCGGATGGTTTCCTCGATGGCCGGGATGAGAATCTCAGCGCCGGATTCGGGTTGAACCACGTACACGTCATTGGCCCCGGTGACCATGATTTCGCTGAGGATGCCGATGGCCTTGCCTTCTTCGTCCAGCACTTGCAGGCCAATCAACTCGTGGTGGTAATACTCGCCACTGGGTAAGGGAGGGCGGTCATCGGTGCGCACGAAAAGCAACTGATTGCGCAACTCGCCAACCCTCTCGGGCGTGCTGTACTCTTCGAAAGCCACACGCAACAACGAGCCATGCTGGCGCACACTGCGCAGGTGCAACGCACGATAGTCTGGGCTGGCGTACACCACACTGCCGGGCGTCAACCGCTCTGGAAAATCGGTCAGCACCTCCATTTGCATTTCGCCGTGCACGCCGTGCGGGCGGCGCAGCTTGCCGACGACGAGGTAGGCAGGCTTGAGAGGGCCTCCGCCGGCTTTGCCCCCGGCTGGCTGCGGAGCGGTCTGCGGTTTCATGCAGGTTCTTCGACGTCCATGGAAGCTTGCTTGCCCTGGCGTGCTGCCGACACATTGAGCAAAATGCGCATGGCGTTGGCCACGCGCCCGTTGCGGCCAATGACGCGCCCCATATCTTCTCTGGCAACGCTCAAACGGAAATGGGTGACGCTCCCCCGTCGCTCGGTCGTTACCGTCACCTGGCTGGGGTTGTCCACCAGCGAACGAGCGATGAACTCGATCAAATCTTTCATGACTTGCCTCCCGGCTGCTTGGCAAGGCGCGACAAGGAAGCGGCGCGAGCGGATCGCAGGCCTCTCGAAGTGGTGAAAATCCTTGCCCCTGGCGAAGAACTGGTCTCCCGACCAGGTAAACCTCGCCCCGAGGGTTTGTGGGTCGGGAGTACCCCGATCCGCTCGAACGCGCCGCTCGATGTTATGCCTGTACTTTTAGGGCTTTCTTGGCCGGGGTGGGGCGGCGGGTCTTGGGGTCCACCACCGGAGTGGCCTTGGCGGCCTCTTCCAACAGCGTTTCCACGGCCTCGCCAGCCTTCAAGCGGGCAAAGCGGTCGAGCAGACCAATGGACTTGAACAGCTTGACCACGGACTCGCTGGGCTGAGCGCCCTTGCTGATCCACTCGTACACCCGCTCTTCTTTGACTTGGACGGTCGCTGGCTCAGTGCGGGGGTTGTAGAACCCCACGAATTCCAGGGCGCGCCCATCGCGCGGCGCTTCTTTGTCCATGACCACGATGCGATAGCTCGGCTGGCCTTTACTGCCAACACGGCTAAAACGAATGCGAACCATAATCTCTCCTTCCTAAGCTCAAGCTATTTCGACCTGCTCCCGCCAATCGTTGTCATGCCTTGTGCTCAGGCTGTTCTTGGCGATAGGAAACGGGGGGCCCTCTTCTCGTTTGGCGAGGAGACTATCCCGCTGGTGGTATGCAATCGCAGTGAGGCGGCGAGCGGGTCTTTACTTTGTGATTACGCTGAGCAGCCTATACCCCGGCGCCCTTGGGGAGTGGATTGTGCCGGAGGAGAGGGCGCTGAAGGAACGCGGCTTCCGGCTATCCACAACACAGCAGGGTGCACTGCTGTTTCATCCGAACAGACGTGACAAGCCACGCCCGCCGGTTTTTTTCAAGGTTTTGAACATGCGCTGCATCTCGCGGTATTGCTTGATCAGCCGATTGACATCCTGTACTTCGGTGCCAGAGCCGCGCGCAATGCGGCGGCGGCGGCTGGCGTTGAGAATATCGGGATAGCGGCGTTCGTGCGGCGTCATCGAATTGATGATCGCCTCGGTCATTTTGAGCTGGCGTTCGGCGTCGCGCGGGTCCACCATGCGGGCAGCAGCTCCCATTTGGCCGGGCAACATCTCCAGCAACTGAGCGATGGGACCCATTTTGCGCACCTGGCGCAATTGTTCGGCAAAGTCTTCCAGCGAGAATTCGCCCTTGAGCAGCTTTTCGGCCTGTTTTTGCGCTTGCTGCTCATCGAAGGCGCTCTCGGCCTTCTCGATCAGGCCGATGACATCACCCATACCGAGAATGCGTGACGCCAACCGGCTGGGATCATAGACCTCGATGGCGTCCAACCCCTCGCCGGTGCCTAGCAGCTTGATCGGCACACCTGTCACCGCCCGGATGGAAATGGCCGCCCCGCCGCGGGCGTCGCCGTCCATCTTGGTCAGGATCAATCCCGTCAGGCTGACAGCGTCGCGGAAGCCCTTGGCGATGTTGACGGCCTCTTGCCCGATCATCGAGTCCACCACCAGCAGCGTTTCGGCAGGTGTGACCCGCCGTGTGATGGCGCGCAGCTCATTCATCAGGGCTTCGTCCAATTGCGAGCGCCCGGCCGTATCGAGAATGACAACCGTGTAGCCGCCTTTTTGGGCTTTGTCCACGGCGTGCAAAGCTACTTCGGGCGGGGGAACATTGGCCTCGAAATAGACCGGCACATCTAATTTCTCGCCCAGCGTCTCCAATTGGCGCACGGCAGCCGGCCGGTAGGGGTCGCAGGCCACCAGCAGGGCACGCTCACCCTGCAAGCGCAACAGCCGCGCCAGCTTGCCGGCGGCGGTGGTCTTGCCCGAACCTTGCAGCCCCACCAGCATCAACACCCGCGGGCGCGGCCCGGCCAGGTTCAGCCGTTCGGCCTGGCCCAGCGTGGCGATCAGCTCCTCGTGAACGATCTTGATCACTTGCTGACCCGGGTTGAGCGCTTTGGATACCTCGTGCCCTACCGCACGCTCCCGCACGCGGGCAACAAAATCTTTGACCACGCCGTAGTTGACATCGGCCTCCAGCAGCGCCAGACGCACCTCGCGCATGGCCGTGTCCACATCCGCCTCCGAGAGTTTACCCCGGCGGCGAAGCTGGTAAAAGATGTTGTTGAGACGCTCGGTCAGATTTTCGAACACGTGACATCACCCATGCTGGCCAGCTCAGACCTTGTCATAAAGCCTTTCGCCTCGATCTGCCCCGACCACGACCCTTTTCGAATGAGTGAAAATTCGAGGCAAGAGACAGCGCCACGACAAATGGAATCTATGAAATGAGCTGTCGAGCAGCTCTACCAGCCGCAGGCATAGCATTTTAGCGTGGAAGTTGGGAATTGGCAAGGTGGAATTTAATCGTGCAACTGGCTGGCGGGGCCGATCTCCACTCGCAGCCTTACCTGCCCGCAACGCAGTTCATCCCCGCTGGTCACCACCACCGGCTCGCTGACGGCTTCGCCGTTCAAGAAGGTGCCGTTGGTGGAGTTCAGGTCTTCCAGCCACCATTGACCGTGGTGATAGGACAGGCGGGCGTGGCGGGTGGAGACGGTAGGGTCGTCGAGGGGGCAGTCGCAGATGGGGTCACGTCCGATGAGCGCCACCGGCGTGGCGAGATGTCGTGGTGGGCCGCCGTCAAGCGGTTGCAAGATCATCTGCGGGGTCTGTCGCGCCACCACGAGTTCGGCCTGGCGCTGCAGATCGCGCCACAACAGGAGGAGCGCCCAGGTCAGGAAGGCATACACCGCCACGACCAGCAAAAGGCGCAGGATGAGCAGGAGTGTGGCAGTCATGGGGTGGGGGCATCGGTAGGGCGTATTTCTTGTGTGCGCTCCAGCTCGTTGGGCGCTTCCTGCCCGAAGATGAGCGTCACCCCGGCCAGTGAGATGACATCGCCGCTATGGAGTGAGCGCTGCGTCACCCGCATACCGTTGACGAACGTGCCGCCGGTCGAATCGAGGTCGAAAATCATCACCCGCTTGCCCAGCGTGCGCAATTGGGCGTGACGGCGCGAGACGCGCGGATCGTTGAGGACGAGGTCATTGTCTGGCAAGCGTCCAATATTGACCACTGCCGCATCGAGCGGGAAAAGCCGCTCGCCGTTGATGATGAGGTAGGCGCGGCGCTCAGTAGGTTGTTCGCCAGCGAGCGGCATGGCGGCGGTCTCTCCCATGGGGTGGGGCGCGCCCGCTGTTTCGGCCTGCGCTTGCTGCTCGACGCCGGCGGCCTGCTCGCCGGGCGTCAGCAGCCGGGCGGCGTGGCCTTCGACCAGCGTTTCCAGGCTTTCTTCCAGTTTCGACAGCGTTGTTTCCAGTTTCATAGGGGCTATTATAAGGCATTGTCGGCCCTCGGCGCAAATGGCGTTCACGCACTCAGTGTCTGCAACCTCAGCTTCAGCTCCTGCCCTCCTTTGGCGCGCTATCGTATTGCTCTTGAGAATCTCTCACGATCATAAAGATTTTGCAGCTAGCTCATCGTACCGCCAGGCTATGCCTGGCTCTGCAGGGCCGACCCAAGGTCGGCGGTACACTCACCTCTTTGGTTGCGGCTTGCCGCGCTATGCTTCTTGGCGCGAAAATCTCTCTTCGCGGCAGACCATTTTTCTGCACACCCTCTGCGAGATCGTTCCCCCCTTGCGTGTTTCTGCCCCATAAAATCCGGTATACTTAGGGCTTATGGAGGCTGGATTTCGCGAGATCGCTCATACAGCCGATTGGGAGCTGCACGTTTGGGCGCCAGACCTGCCTGCCCTGTTGGAGCAGGCGGCGCGAGGCATGTATGCCCTGGCGGGGGCCAAATTGCACCCTGCGCCGCGCCGCACGCTCGGCTTCACCTTGCGCGCCGCCGACGCTGAAACCCTGCTGGTCAAATTCTTGTCCGAGCTGCTCTTCCTGGGTGAGGAAAAGCGCCTGGCGTTCGACGCCTTTGCTCTGCGCATTGATAGCAGCGAGACGCTGAGCTTGCACGCCGAAGTGGGCGGCGCGCCGTTGGCAGCTTTGGGCAAAGAAATCAAGGCCGTCACGTATCACAACCTGGTCATTCGGCAGACTGAGGGCGGCCTGGAGGTGAGGATCGTCTTCGATGTGTGAGGTAGCTCTTGGGCGGGTGGGCATCCAGCAGCGTGTCCTGCCCGATTACCGTGTGCCCTTCTTCGATATGCTGGCGGCTGCTTGCCCGCGCGGCTTGAGTGTTTTTGCTGGTCAGCCGCGCCCCGAGGAGGCGGTTGTCTCTGCTGCTGGCCTGCATGTGGCGCGCTATGCCGCGGCGCGCAATCGCCATTTTCTCAGCCCGCGTTCGCCCTTTTACTTCTGCTGGCAGGAAAACCTTCTGGATTGGTTGGAAGACTGGCAGCCCGAGGCGCTGATTGTGGAGGCTAATCCGCGCTATCGCAGCACGCCTGCGGCGGTGCGTTGGATGCACGCCCGCCGGCGGCCGGTGATCGGCTGGGGGTTGGGAGCGCCAGCGGCGCGTGGGCCGTTGGGGAGATGGCGTGCTCGCGCCTGGCCGCCCTTCCTGCGCCAATTCGATGCCCTCATCGCTTACAGCCCACGCGGCGCTGAAGAGTACCGCGCCTATGGTTTCCCAGCCGAACGTGTTTTCGTAGCTCCCAATGCCGTCGCTCCCCGCCCGACAGCGCCCCCCCCACCGCGTTCCTGCGACTCGAGTGCTGCGGCCACGGTGTTGTTCGTCGGACGGCTGCAGGCGCGCAAACGTGTGGATGTTTTGTTGCGAGCTTGCGCCTCTCTCCCGCCAGAGTTGCAGCCGCGCCTCATCGTGGTGGGCGATGGCCCTGAGCGCGAGACGTTGCAGCGCCTGGCGCAAGCCGTGTACCGGTGCGCGGAGTTCCCCGGCGCGCACACCGGCAGCCGCCTGGAACCTTATTTCGCTGCGGCGGATGTGTTCGTCCTGCCCGGCACAGGCGGTTTGGCGGTTCAACAAGCCATGGCGCACGCTTTGCCGGTCATCGTTGGGCGCGGCGATGGCACCCAAGACTATCTTGTCCGCCCCGAAAACGGTTGGCGCATTCCCGATGGCGATTTACCTGCCCTGGTCGAGACGCTGCGGACAGCCCTGTCCGACAAACCCCGCCTGCGCCGCATGGGGGAGGCGTCTTACCGCATTGTGGCTGAAGAAATCAACCTGGAAAATATGGTGTCTGTCTTCTTGCAGGCTCTGATGGCCTGCTCGCCTTGCTCATGAAACTGCTCTTTGTTGCTGATGGGCGCTCACCCATTGCCTCGAACTGGATCGCTTATTTCGTCGAGCGCGGCCATGAAGTGCATTTGGCCTCCACCTACCCTTGCGCCCCAGCGCTGCGGCTGGCTTCGCTGACGGTGATTGCGGTGGCAGGCGGCGATTTGGCCGCGCCATCTGTTGTTGGGCGCAGGGCCTGGCTGCGACGGCTCGTGCCGGTGGGCTGGCGCACACAAGCGCGGCGCTTCCTGGCCCCGTTGACCCTTGCCCGTGCCGCGCCGCGCCTGCGCCGGCTGGCTGCGGCGTTGCAGCCCGACCTGATTCACGCCATGCGCATCCCCTACGAAGGTATGTTGGCTGCTCGGGCGCTGGCCTTGCCTGTCTCTCGACCCGCTCCGCCCTTATTGGTCTCGGTGTGGGGCAACGATTTTACTCTGCATGCTCCCGCTGCCCCCTGGATGGCGGCGCTGACGCGCACAACACTGCAGCACGCCGCAGCCCTGCATACCGATTGTCACCGCGATCAGCGCCTGGCGCGCCAGTGGGGTTTCGATGGCGCGAAACCGACCATTGTCCTGCCGGGGGGCGGCGGCGTACAATTGGACGTGTTCTACCCCTCTCCCGCCGCGTTCCCTGGACAGGAAGACCGCGCCGAGAGCGGGGGGGTGGTCATCAACCCGCGCGGCGTGCGCGCTTACATCCGCAACGACGTCTTTTTCCGCGCCATCCCACTGGTTCTACAGCGTCAGCCCAATACCCGTTTCCTCTGCCCGGCTATGGCAGGTGAAAACCAGGCCGAGCGTTGGTTGCGCACCTTGGGTATTGCCGCGGCGGTCGAATTGTTGCCGCGCCAGACCCGCCCGCAGATGGCCGAGCTGTTCCGCCAAGCGCAGGTGGCTGTTTCGCCGGCCGTTCACGATGGCACACCCAATACCTTGCTCGAAGCCATGGCCTGCGGTTGTTACCCGATAGCAGGCGATATTGCCTCCCTGCGGGAGTGGATCATTCCCGGAGTCAACGGCTCGCTGGTGGCCGCCGACGATCCCGCCGCGCTGGCCGAGACCATTTTACAGGCTTTGCAAAATCCAGCTTTGCGGGCTTCGGCAGCGGCCCACAATCTTGATTTGATTCGCACAAAGGCTGAGTATGGCGTGGTGATGGCTCAGGCCGAGCACTTCTATGCCTCGTTGAACTAAGCGCTTCGCGCAGCGGGGCGAAATTCCCAAAGCGAATCTCCTACGGCTTGCGGCCTGTTGTTCCCCCACCCGCACTTCGGGCATCTCCCTCGTGCCGCCTCGATCCTCAATCGCTGTGCGGCTGAGCGTTGGCGGCTTTGCGCCCGTCTGGCAGGATGAGCGGCACGCCGAAGTCGGGATGGCGGATGATATGCACCGGCAGGCGGTAAGCGGCACTGAGGCGTTCGGGGGTGAACACCTCGGTCGTCGTCCCCACAGCTTGTAGGCGACCTTCGACCAACAGCGCCACCCGGTCGGCGTAGATCGAAGCCAGGTTGAGGTCGTGCAGTGCCATCAGAACGGTGAGATGGTTGGCGCGTGCCAGTTCGTAAACGAGATCGAGCAGGCTGGTCTGGTGATGCAGGTCGAGGTGGGCGGTAGGTTCATCGAGCAAGAGGAGGGGCGTGTCCTGAGCCAGGGCGCGCGCCAGCAAGACCCGTTGCTGTTCGCCGCCGGATAGCTGCTCGACGGGACGCTGCGCCAGGTCGAGGGTGCCTGTGGAAGCGAGCGCCCAGGCAACGCGCTGCCGGTCGTGCGGCGTGGGGATGCCCAGCCAACCCAGATGTGGGGTGCGCCCTAACAGGACGGTTTGCCACACGGTGAATCCTTCTGGCAGACTGCGCGCTTGGGGGACGACGGCCAGGCAGCGGGCAGTCTGGGTGGGCGAAAGGCGGGTCAGGTCATAGCCATTAGCGCGCAGGCGGCCAGCGCGGGGGTGCAACACGCCGCTGACGGCGCGAATCAGGGTGGTCTTGCCGGCGCCGTTGGGGCCGATGAGCGCCATGATTTCGCCGCGGGCAATGTGCAGGCTGACCTGCTGCAAGGCCAGGCGGCGGCCATAGGCGACAGTGAGCGACTCGATCTCCAGCATAGGCTTTTACGGGGCGTGAGATTGCGCCCGCCGCAGCACCCATAGGAAGAAAGGCGCTCCGGCCAGGGCGGTGACGATGCCAACAGGTAATTCTTGTGGCGCCAGCAAGGTGCGCGCCAGAATGTCGGCCAACAACAGGGCCGTTGCCCCGCCGAGGATAGAGAGCGGCACCAGGCGGCGATAATCGTGGCCGCACAAGAAACGCACCAGGTGGGGGACGATCAGCCCGATGAAGCCGATCAATCCTGAGAAGGCTACGGCTGCTGCTGTGGCCAGCGAGGCCGCGGCGATGATCAGCGTCTTGAGACGTGTGACCGGCAAGCCGAGCTGTTGCGCCTGCTCCTCGCCAAATTGCAGCACGTTGAGAGCATGACCAGCCGCCGAGAGGATGATCAAACTGACGCTGATGTAGGGCAGGACAACCAGCACTGGTTGCCAGCCAGACATGGTTGCCCCGCCCATCAGCCAGGCCAGGGCGCGGCGCACTTCACCTTGAGCGCGCAGCATGAGAAACGAGGTGAGCGCCGAGGCAAACAACCCCACGGCTACTCCGGCCAGAATCAGCGTGGTGTCGGGCAGCGCCCGCCCGCGGAATGCCAATCCATAGACCAGAGCCACCGTAATCAGCGCCCCAGCAAATGCCGCGACCGGAATGGTGAACATGCCGAGCCGTTGATAGAGACTTCCTGCAGCAAGGTTCTGCGTGGCCGACATGGCCAGCACCGCCCCCAGCCCAGCCCCCGATGCCACCCCAATCAGGTAGGGGTCGGCCAGGGGGTTGCGGAACAGCCCCTGGTAGGCCGCCCCGCTGCCGCCCAAAGCTGCTCCACTGAGGGCCACTAACAGCACGTGTGGCAGGCGCAACTGGAACAGAATCACCTCGAAGGCTGGCGGCCAATCAGGGCGCAGATCGCTCCCCCACAACCGCCCCAGCAGGATGCGTAGCAGTGTGGCAGGTGGGATGGTCACCGCGCCAATGGCGACGCTGAGCAGTAGCGCCACGGCCAGCAGGGTTAGGGCAATCAGCAGGGGGCGGTGCATCGTAGCGATTATTTGAATACCTCCGGGTGCAACAACCGCGCCAATGTCTCCAGCCCGTCTACCAGCCGCGGGCCGGGACGGCTGACCAGGTTGTCGTCGAAGGGGTAAATGCGGTCGTTTTGCACCGCATCCAAGCTCTCCCAGCCGGGGCGGGCTTTGACCGCTTCGGGGGTGGTGCCATAGGCCGCATCGCCCAGGATGATGATTTGCGGGTTTTGGGCAACGAGTTCCTCCGCGCTGATTTGCGCCCATGGAGAATCCAGGACGCCGCCCACGTTCCAGCCGCCTGCCATGTTGATGAGCATATCTACGAAAGTGCCTTTACCAGCCGTGTAGGGGGCGTTGGGGTCGGTAGCGTCCAGTTCGTAGTAAACCGCTGGCTGATAGGAGAGAGGGGCGATTTTCTCGGTGACCGCGGCCACGCGCGCTTTGAGGCTGGCGATGAGCGTTTCGGCTTGTTGGCTGTGGCCGGTAAGCTGGGCAACGGTAGCCAGATTCTGATACAGGCCCTCCATATCGTGTGGGTTGGCCAGGTAGTACACCGTCAGGCCGAGGCTTGCCAGCGTGTCAACCTGTTCGGGGGTGTTGATCTCGGCGGCCAGCACCAGGTCGGAATGTAGGGCAACAATGGCTTCGTTGTTGTAGCCGCCGAACGAGCCACCCACCGACGGCAGCGAAGCGACTTCGGCGGGGTAGTCGGAGAATTCATCGCGGCCGACCACTTGCGCCCCAGCGCCGATGGCAAACAGAATTTCGGTGTTGGAGGGGGCCAGCGAGACTACCCGTTGGGCCGCCTCGCTCAAACGGACTTCGCGCCCCAACCCGTCGGTGAGGACCAGCGGGGCAGGGGTGGTGGTGGGTTGCGGGGTGGCTGTGGGTGCGGCGGTGCGCGGCGCACAGGCGCCCAGCAGCAGGGTGAGGGCAACGATCAGCCCAAGGAAAGCAAATTTGCGTTGCATGACAAAATCTCCACGTATTGTCGAGTGTACCGATGACCTCGGCTAAGCGTCGGCAGACGGTGGTCATCGGCTTGCCGTCTGCCGCTTGGGATGAAACAAAAACCCCTGTCGCGGCGACAGGGGGGGAGAAGAGACACGATAGCGTGGCGGCGTTCCCACCTCCTTTCTGCGAGGTTGTGGTGAACCCATCCAGAGTGGGCGACCTGGCTTGTTCGCTCGGATCGTCTTGCGGCGCGTGAGTGGAGAAGATTGGACGCGCCGGCGTGCTAGGCGAGCGAATTTACAGTTGCGCGACAGCGCCGGACTGACCTCTAAGGAGGCGTCACCGGCTTCGCCTGCATCGGGTGATGCAGCCTTGCCCATCCGGGGGCAAAGGCGCTCTGGCTGGTTGCAAACTATGAGGTTGTCAAGGTCGGCGCGCAAGCATGGGGCCAGGCGGCAACAAGCTAACCGGCAACCCCAATCTCCTGCGACAGGCTTTCGATCAATTCCTGGCGCTCTGCCTCGCTCAGGAAAGCGGCTCTGGCTGCGGCCAGCACCCGCTCTTCCAGTTGGTCCAGCGAGAGCCCCTGCTCGTCGCAAACGCGGCGGTATTCATCGCTCAGGGTGATCTGGCTGATGGAGGGATCATCGGTGTTGATGGTGACGTTCAGCCCGGCAGCCAGCATGTCCGTGAGGGGGTGGGGCTGGGAGGGGGTTACCACGCCCGATTGGTAATTGCTGGTGACGCAGACCTCGAAGACCGGCTGACGCTCGCGCGCCAGCGCGATGGCGGCCGGGTCCTCCATAACCCGTACACCGTGCCCAATCCGCTCAGCGCCAAAAGCCTCGATGGCTTCCACGACGTTCTCAGGGCCGTTCCATTCGCCGGCATGGATGACGACATGCAAACCGGCCTGTTTGGCTTCGCGGAAGAGCGGAATGAAGGGGGTGGCCGGTGAGCTGCTTTCGTCTCCCGCCAGGTCGAGAGCCACCACCCCTCGCTGACGGTAATCGCAGGCCAGGCGCATCACTTCTTCGGCCAGTTCCAGGCTTTCGTGGCGGTTGATGCTCATGATCAGCCGCACGATGGTGCCGGTGACCTGTTCGGCTTGTTGGGCGGCGGCAATGACCCATTCGACCACTTCCTTCAGCGAAAACCCTTGCTCGCGGCCCAGGGCTACCGGCGTGAAGCGCAGTTCCAGGTAGCGCACATTATCGGCGGCCGCGTCCACAATGGCCTCGCGGGTGATGCGCCCGATGATGTCTGGCGAGCGGTAGAACAGCCGCAAGGTCTGAAACTTGGAAAGAAAATTCTTGAAGGTGTAAGGGTCTTCTTCGTTGACCTGCACCAGCGAGCGCAGTTGCCCGGTGTTGGGGATGGTCAGGCCATAGGCGCGAGCCACATCTACCAGGGTGCTCAGACGCACCGAACCTTCCAGATGCCGGTGCAGTTCGACCTTGGGCATGGCCTGGTAGAATTTCTGTGATCGTTGCGGGGCGCGGCGTTTGGTCAAGCGAACCTTTCTACGAGGCAATATCTTTTTCGAGACCCGGCAGGGTCAACTGGCTGGGGGGATGGTTCGTTGGGGTGAACGAATCCGCTTGGCGGTAGGGGAGCGTGAAGTAGAAGGTGCTTCCCTTGCCTTCCTCGCTTTCCACCCAGACCGTGCCGGAGTGCATTTCCACAATTTTTTTGACAATGGCCAGGCCCAAACCCAAGCCGCCGCGGCGGCGATTGGGTGGGCGGTTGACCTGGTAGAACCTCTCGAAAATATGCGCCTGCTCGCTTTTTGGGATGCCCTCTCCCTGGTCGGTGACAGAGACCCAGGCATGGGTGGGGAAGGCTTGCAAACGCACCTCTATTTTACTATCACTGTAGGCAAATTTTATAGCGTTTCCTAGTAGATTGTCCAGCACCTGGACGATGCGGTCGGCGTCGGCTTGCACGGGGGGGAATTCAGCCGGGCAGTTCAGTTCGATGGCAATGCCGCGCCGCGCCGCGGTATGTTGGGCTGCCGCAATGGACAGGCGCACCAGGTCGGGCAGGTTGATCTCGGCCAGGCGCAAGCTCTTTTCGCCCATTTCCAGAACGGTAATATCCTCCACCAACCGCACCAGTGTGCTGGTCTTGAGCTGCACAATCTTCAGGCTCTCGCGCTGCTCGGCGCTCAACTCGCCCATGCCAAAACCGTCTAGCAGCATATCCACATAGGCTTTGAGGAAGGTAAGCGGCGTGCGCAGTTCATGCGAGACGTTTTGCAACAATTGGACGCGCCACTCGTTCAATTCCTGCAAGCTCATATAGCGCTGCTGCAAGTCTGCATAGAGGTTAGCGTGCTCGATGGCAATCGCCACGTGATCGGCAATGCTTTGCAACAGTTGCAGGTCGTGCTCGTCGAAAGCGTTCTCGCGGTAACTCTGGGTTGAGATCATCCCAATCGTTTGGCCGCTGAACTGCAACGGCACCGCCAAGATGGAGCGCACGCTCTCTTCGTCGCCGTAGTGGATAGCAACCGCCGGCAAGGGTTCCTTTTCCACCGAGCGGATGAGCAGCGGCTGGCCGGTGCGGATGACATACCCCGAAATCCCCTGGTCGGCTGGCCAGCGCCTCGGCGGGTAGCGTACCCCTTTGTCCAGGATGTATTGGGCAACATTCTCGTTGGTTTTGCGGTCTAGCACCGTGATGAAAAAAGCATCATTGGACATCAGCCGTGAGATAGCCTGCTGAGCAGAGGCAAAGACCTGCTCCAGGTCGAGGTTTTGGGTGATGAGACGGCTCAGCTCGATAATCGTGTTGAGTTCTTCGGCGCGGCGCTGCGCCGCTTGGTACAGTCGTCTTGTTTCTTCGGGGTCGGAAGCTTCCACGCCCTTTCTCCTGCAATAAAATGCACAGCTGATTGCAGATAGTTGATCTGACCTGCGCCGGCGCCTCAATGCCTGCGGCGGTGTCTCTTCTTACCGGATGACGGTGCGTCTGAAGTGGTCGGCTTGGCCGCGGCGGCCTCTGTTTCGACGGCGGGCTGCTGCGCCTCGCCGGCATTGCTGGCCTCGTCCTCGCTGTCGAGCGGGCCGGCTGTGCCGGTCTGGATGCGCAAGCGGTAGGTGAAAATCCGGCTGACAACGCCCAGACGCATGTTCTTGAGCAGTTCCTGGAACAGCTCAGAAGCGCGGCTCTTATATTGTACCAGCGGGTCGCGTTGAGCGTAAGCCTCCAAACCAATAGATACGCGCAAAGCCTCCATCTGGGTGAGATAATCCACCCACAACTCGGTGATGACGCCGAGCAAGAGCTGGCGATAGGTTTCGTTGAGGATGCGGCGGCCCAAGGCTTCGGCCACTTGCTGGCGCGTGTCAGCGTCGAGGTCTTGCAGTGGCTGAGTTTGCGCAGTTGTGAAGGTCTCTTCCCCTAGGGTGCGGCGTAGCCACTGCTGGGCGGCGGCGTCCAAATGGTTCATGCTCACGTTGGCCAGGCGTGAGAGTTCTTGTTGGCCGATGAATTCCTGTAGGCGTGCCTGAGCGTCTTGCAGGTGTTCCAAGATTTGCCCGGCTGTTTCCTCAGCCGATTGGCCTTCGAGCAGACTGGCGGCGTAGTACGTGTAGGTGAGGCGCGTGGTGCGCTGCACCGTGCGGCGGTGGCTTTTGCGGTCGAAGGCAGCCCGGGTGCCTTGCGGCATGTACAGCAGCAAGTTGAGCAGGTGATCGCTGGTGATAGCGCTGCTGGCGCTCGAGCCGATCCGTTGCAAGGCGGTTTGCAAATCTTGCACGATTTGCCCATCGGCGCCCAGCAGGCGTTCGCTGCGCCGCTGCAAAAGGCGCGCCACGCTATTCAGAATGATGTTCGACACCTCGTCCCAATCATTGGCGGGGAGGCTGGCCGGGTTCAGGCCCAGGCTATCTTCCAGGCGGCGTTCGACCGCACCCACCAGGCGAGCAGCCGCTTGGGCGTGAATGGCGCTCTCGATCTGCTGCCGCGCTTCGGCTTTGGCGCGGCGCGGGTCTGTGCGCAAGGCGCGCACGCTCTCTGACGAGAGGCGGATCGTCAGGCGCACACTTTCGCCCAGGGCTTTTTCCAGTTCGCGCGGACTGAAGTCGCCCTCCGTCTCGTCGGCGTTTATCCCTTCGAAGAAAGCATCCAGCGCCTCCAAGCGCTCTTTCTTGATGGCCTCCAGGCGCTCTTCGGTTTGCTCCAAAAGGAGCTTAAGACTACGATGCAGGTGCGCTTCTTCGCCTTTCAAACTGGCATTGGCAATCTCGGTCAAGGCGTTTAGGACGGCCTGCGGAGCAAAGCGGCTGGCGGAGTCCGTCAGCGCCGCGGCGAGCGGCTCGTCAAGCCGCTTGTGGAGCTGGTTGAGCACTAGCTTCACGGTGAACGAAGGGATGATGGCATTGCCGATCTGTAACGAGGGTTGGATTTGTTCAAGCCACGCCAGCAATTTCCACGCCCCTTCGGCGTCAGCCAGAGCTTCGGCCACGCGGTGGTTGATCTCGGCGCTCAGCATTTCGGCGACATCTTCGCTCAGGTCTTCTTTTTGGAAGATGCGATCCCGCTGGGCATAGATCGAGGCGCGTTGTTTGTTCAGCACATCATCGTATTCGAGCAGGTGCTTACGCACATCGAAGTTAGCGCCTTCGACACGGGTTTGCGATTGCTCCACCAAGCGCGAGACCAGGCCGATTTCGAGGGGCAGGGCATCGTCCACTTTCAGGCGTTCCATCAAGCCTTTGGCCTGATCGCCGCCGAAACGGCGCATCAGCTCATCTTCCATCGAGAGATAAAAGCGCGACGAGCCGGGGTCGCCCTGGCGGGCGGCGCGCCCACGCAATTGGTTGTCAATGCGCCGCGCTTCGTGCCGCTCTGAGCCGATGATGTGTAAGCCGCCCAATTGGCGCACGCGCTGCATGTCTTGCAGGTATTGGAGGAAAAAGCCCACTTCGGCATCGTAGATACCGTAATCGGCAGGGTTCATGGCTTGCAGCGCCATGCGGCGCTCGGCGTGGCTCATGTCATAGGGGTCAGGGAAGCCTGCCTTGCGCAGGACGCGGTTGGCGGCGGCAATGATTTCTTCGGCCAATTCGCCGCCGAGTTTGATGTCCACGCCACGCCCGGCCATGTTGGTAGCGATGGTCACTGCGCCAAAGGCGCCGGCATCGGCGATGATTTGCGACTCTTCGGCGTGTTTGCGGGCGTTGAGCACCTGATGGGGGATGCCGCTTTGCAGGTCGGCCCTCAGCCTTTCGCCATCGGCGGGCGACAAATTGAGCAGGTGAAGCAACCGTTCGCAGTTGGCTGCCTCCTCCGGGTTGAAGGATATTTCCAACTCGCGCGCCATTTTGCGCATTTGGGCGCTGTCTAACAGGTCGAGCGGGGCGCTCAAAGGCTGCAAGGCCTCGATGAGCCGGCCATCTTCGGGGATGTTGTATTTTTCGATCCAGCGCTGGCGGATGAGCAACACCTGGGCCAAACGGCGCAGCGGCTCGGCGCGCAGGCGGTTGGAGAGGCGCTCAGACAATTCGACGGAGGTCGTGCCAACCAGCACAGGCCGCCCTAAAACGTGATTGCGCAAGATCTCCTGGGTAATGGCGCGGAACTTGGCCTCTTCAGTGCGGAAGATGACATCGGGGTAATCCTTGCGCCGGTAGAAGATAGGTTCTTTACGCGGGTCGTCGCGGCGGGCATAGAAGCTGTATTTGTAACCTTCCTCGTCGCGCCCTTCGACTTCGACGAGGGGGGCATCAGCGCCAAAAGCCTGGTATTCCAAGTTGGTGGGGATGGCCAAGACGCCCAACTTGTAGATTTTGTCGAATTCCTCGGCCTCGGTGATGGCGGTGCCCGACATGCCCGCCAGCTTTTGATACATGCGGAAGTAATTCTGGATGGTGATGGTGGCGTAAGTGACGCTTTCCGGTTCGACGTTGACCCCTTCTTTGGCCTCGACAGCCTGATGCAGACCATCGGACCAACGCCGGCCGGGCATCAACCGCCCGGTGAATTCATCCACGATGATGACTTTGCCGCCCTGGACGAGATATTCTCTGTTGCGGTGATAGAGGAATTGCGCCCGCAGGGCCTGTTCGAGGTAGCCCATGAGACGCGCTTGCTCGTGGGTGATGTCCTCTGGCCGATCGGGGTCGCGCAG
>JGI24187J35170_1000173_pt1 | contig 28266 bp, 24 predicted proteins | sample YNPBryBLVA2012_FD_35170 | JGI IMG/M metagenome (IMG submission 35170)
TCGGCCTGCGAATGCCGCACGTCGCCCGGCCGCGGCGGGCCGTAACGGGGCGGCAGCCGCACGCCCTCGATCCGCTCCAGCAGCGCCCAGACTTCGTTCAGGCTGTAGCGGTTGCCGTTGCCCGCGTTATAAACCTTGCCTCCCACGCCCTGCGCGCGCGCCGCCTTCAGCGTCAGGGCCACCACGTCCTCCACGTAAGTGAAGTCCCGCGACTGCTCGCCGTCCCCGAAGATGGTGGGCGGACGCCCCTCGACGAGCGCCTTCATGAACACCGAGATCACGCCCGAATAGGGGCTGCTCGGGTCCTGCCGCGGGCCGTACACGTTGAAATAGCGCAGGCTGACCGTCTCCAGGCCCAGGCAGCCGTGAAACACCGCCGCGTAATACTCCCCCGCCAGCTTCTGGACCGCATAGGGCGAGCGAGGCCGCGGCGCCATAGTCTCGACCTTGGGCAGCGTCTCCGTATCTCCGTAGGCCGAAGAGGACGCCGCGTAAACCACCCGCTCGACGCCGCCCTCCCGGCAGGCCCGCAAGACCTGGAACGTCCCGTCCACATTCACCTCGTGGGTCAGCAACGGCTCGGAGATCGAGCGCGGCACCGAGGGAATGGCCGCCAGATGGAAGACCACCTCCGCGCCGCGCACCAGGGGCGCGATCTCCTCGTAGCGGCGGATGTCCGCCCGGTGAAACTCGATCCGCTCGCGCACCTCCTCGAGGTTCTCCTCCCGGCCCGTCAGCAGGTTGTCTATGACCGCCACACGGGAGGCGCCCTCGGCCAGCAGCCCGCGCACCAGCGCCGAGCCGATGAAGCCGGCGCCCCCGGTCACTACGTATCGTCCCATCTGGCCGACGGCGCCTCAGAGCTGCGCGATCTGCGCCTCCAGATAGCGCAGCGAGGCCTCGACCACCTTGTCGGGCCCGGGCGCGAAATCGAAGGCTTCAAGCGACACCCAGCCCGAATAGTTCCGCCGCTGAAGCACGCGCAGCAGGGGCTTGAAATCGTAGTCCCCCGCCCCCGGATGGCGCCCGTCCATCTCGTTGACGTGGATGTGGCGGATCAGCCCGAAATGCCGCTCGACCAGCGCGTCGTGCGGCTCGGTTTCCCTCACGGCGTTGTGCGTGTCGAACATGGTCCGGACGGCTTCGCTGCCCACGGCCCGCACCACCTCGACCGCCTCCTCCAGCGAGGTGACCACATCGGTCTGATCCGGCGAGAGCGCTTCGACCGCGATGATCACGCCCCGCTGGGCGGCGTGTTCGGCCAGCCCGGCCAGACCCTCGATGAAATGTTTCTTGGCCTCGGCCGGGCTGATGCCCCCGGTGCTGGAGCGCTGCTTGGGCGAGCCGAACACCAGGACGCCGCCCGGCCCCAGGTCGGCGCACAGATCAATCAGCCCGTCCACGTAACGCCAGCTTCGCTCCCGCACCGCCCTCTCCGGCGTGGTCACGTGGATGCCCTCCGGCCCCACCAGCAGCCAGTGCAACCCGACGAAGCGCAGTCCCTCGGCTTCTATGATCGAGCGATAATGGCGCCGCTGTTCGGCCGTCAGCGTCGTGGCGTCCTGCGCCAGCGTAAAGGGCGCCAGCTCGATGCCCGTGTAGCCGATCCGCCGGATCGTCCGGCAGGCAAGGGCGAAATCCCAATCTTTGAATCCTTCGTTGCAAGTGGCGTGTCGGAACTCGTACGACATAGATACTCTCCAGTGTACCCTGACAGCCCGGCTCAGTCAGCCAGTACATGCACGATCTTGGGCCGCGGGCCGGGGCCGGCCGGGATGGTCTGGCGGAACGCGCCGGACGGCGCGCGCTCGATCATCGCCTCGACCACCTCGCGATCCAGCCGCCCCAGATCCTCCACCGCGCGCGCGAAGGACTCCGGCGAGGCGTTCACGCTCCCGAACACCGCCTGGTTGTTCACGATCAGATCCAGGAAGCGCAACGTTCCCGCCGCGTTCGGCGCGCCCAGCAAGGCGCACACTCCCGCCGGCGCCAGCCACTCCAGAGCTGCGAAGGCCGCCTCGGCCGAGCCCGTGGCCTCCACCACCAGATCCGCTTTGCGCTCCGGCCGCGCCAGGTATACGATGCCCGCCCGCTCGACCAGTCGCGCCCGCGGATGCTCGGCAGGCTCCAGCGAATGCAGCCAGACGCGCAGCCCGCGCAGTTGCAGGCACAGCCCCGCCAGCAGCCCGATCGCTCCGGCGCCCAGAACCAGCGCAGTGGCAGGGGGAATTTCCGCCAGGCGAAGAGCCCGCTCGATCGCCTTCTCGACCACGCTCAGCGGTTCGATCAGCACCGCCCGATCCTCCAACCCCGCCGGCACCGGGATGAGATCCTCGGCCCGATCCACCGCCCACTCGGCGAAGTAGCCGTGGCGGCCGAAAATGCCCCGCTCAGGCGCCCGCCCCGAAAGGCACAGGTCGCGGCGGCCTCGCGCGCAACAGGCGCAGGGCGGCGAGCAGGCCCGCCGGATCATGGGAACCACCCAGTCGCCCCGCCGCAAGGACCTCACCGCGGCGCCGGTCTGTTCGACCCGCCCCAGCGCCTCGTGTCCCAGCACCAGGAAGGATTCCCCGGCCGGCGGATAGCCCAGCCGGAAGGCCGCCAGCTCGCGGTCGGTGCCGCAGACGCCCACCTCGTGNACCCGGAACAGCACCTCGTCGTCGCCTTCCAAGCGCGGTTCNTCCAGGCGGCGCTCGACCAACTCCCTGCTCGCGTAGTCCAGCCCGACCGCTCGCATCAGCCCTCCGGCTTGCGCGCCGCCGCCACCAGCGACAGGCCGCGCCAAGGCAGCACCCGGTCCAGCCGCCGCCACAGCCAGACCGTCTTGTCGAAGATTTTCAGGGTCAGCTTGTTGATGGACTGCCGTCCCAGCCAGCCCCCGTACACGCGCCAGGCCAGGGCTCCGATGCGGTTCAACTGAGAGGCCCACTGGAGACGCAGCCCGGCCGCCGCCAGCAGCTCCTCCAGCTCCTCCGACCGGAAGCGCCGCCGATGGCCCAGGCGCCGGTCAATGCCGCAGTAAAGCCCGGGATCTTGGGGCGCCAGCACCAGCAGCGCGCCGCCGGCCGCCAGGGCGGAGGCGGCCGCCCTCAGCGTCANCTCGGGCTCCCCCAGGAACTCCAGCACGTTGATGCAGAGCACCGTGTCAAAGGATTCCTTGAGGCCTTCGAAGTCCNCCGGAGTGGCCGGATCCAGCCGCCGCACTTCGACGTTGGGCGTGCGCAGGAAGCGATTGCGCAGCGCATGCAAATAGAGCGGATCCCGCTCGGCAGCCACGTAACGCAGCCGCCGCCCCATCAGCCGCGCCGTCATGTGGCCGATGCCCGCCCCCAGCTCCAGCACCCGGTCGCCCAGGTGGGGCCGCAGGATGCGCGCCAGCCAGCCCAGATACTGGGGCGTGCCCGTCAGGTTGTTCAGCAGGCCCCGGCCGTAAGGCTCCATGTACAAATCGTCAATCGCCCAGAATCGCAGGATGGTGGCCAGCGCCTGGAGGCCGTCCTTCCAGCCGATCTTCTTGCCTTCCTCGTAAGTGCGGCCGTGGTAGCTGATCGGCGTTTCATAAATGCGAAACATCCGCTTGGCCGACTTCATGACGATTTCCGGCTCGAAGCCGAAACGATTCGAGCGGATGGGGATGCTCTTGAGCAAGTCCGTGCGGAAGGCCTTGTAACAGGTCTCCATGTCGGTCAGGTTGAGGTTGGAAAACAGGTTGGAGACCAGGGTGAGAAACTTGTTGATCATCGAGTGCCGGAAAGGCAGCACGCGGGTCTGCTCGCTGCCCCGGTAGCGCGAGCCGAACACCGCGTCGGCGTGGCCGTCCAGCAGGGGGCGCAGCAGGCGCGGATACTCGCCCGGATCGTACTCCAGGTCCGCGTCCTGCACCAGGGCGAAATCCCCGCTGGCCTGCTGGATGGCGGTCCGCACCGCCGCCCCCTTGCCTTGGTTGAAGGCATGGCGGAAGAGGCGGATTTCCGGATGGCGGGCCGCCAGCCGCTCCAGGATCGGCCAGGTCCCGTCGGTCGAACAGTCGTCCACGATGACGATCTCGCGTTCCATGTTCTCGGGCAACGGCGCGGCCAGCACTTGCGCCAGGCAGCGCTCGATCATGGTGCGCTCGTTGTAGACCGGCATCAGAATCGACAGCTTCATCGGAACCACTCAGTATAATCGGGCCGCGCCGGCCGCAGCGGCCCGCCGCCGTCCCGCCCGGTCGTATAATGGCCGGGAATGCCGCCCTCGCCCGTCTTGCTCCAAACCGAGTTGCCCGGCCTGAAGCCCCTGGCCCGGGGCAAGGTGCGCGACATCTACGAGCTGGACGACCGCCTGCTCATCGTCGCCACCGACCGGATTTCCGCCTTCGATTACATCCTGCCCACGGGCATCCCCGACAAGGGACGGGTGCTCACCGAACTTTCCATCTTCTGGTTCGAGTTTCTGCGCGACCTGACCCCGGTTCACTTCCTCACGGCCGACCTCGAGCAGTATCCCGAGCCGCTGCGGCGCTTCCGCGATCAGCTCGAAGGGCGCTCGATGCTGGTGCGCCGCGCCCGCATGTTGCCCATCGAGTGCGTGGCGCGCGGCTATCTGGCCGGCTCGGGCTGGAAGGAATATTGCCAGACCGGCGCGGTCTGCGGCCTGCCGCTGCCCGCCGGCCTGCGGGAGAGCGACAAGCTGCCCGAGCCGATCTTCACGCCGGCCACCAAGGCCGAGAGCGGACACGACGAGAACATTTCCTTCGAGGCCGCGGCCGCGCTGGTGGGCCGCGACACCGCCGCCCGGCTGCGCGAGCTGACCCTTCGGATCTACCGCAAGGCGGCCGAGTACGCCGAAAGCCGCGGCATCCTCATCGCCGACACCAAGTTCGAGTTCGGCCTCGTTGACGGCGAGCTGGTGCTGGCCGACGAGGTGCTCACCCCGGATTCCTCCCGCTTCTGGCCCCGGGACGGCTATGCCCCCGGCCGCCCGCAGCCCTCCTACGACAAACAGTACGTGCGCGACTACCTGGAATCCATCGGCTGGAACAAACAGCCCCCCGCCCCCGCCCTGCCCCCGGAGGTGGCGCTGAAAACCGCCCAGAAGTACAAGCAAGCCTTCCAGGCTTTGACGGGAAGAACGTTGTGAATTGGCTGGATTATCTGCTGGCGGCCCTGGTGGCGGCCTCCTTGCTGGCCGGCTTTCTCAAGGGCCTGGCCCGCTCGCTGATCGGACTGGTTGCGGTCGTCGTCGGCTTCCTTTGCGGCTTGTGGTTTTACGGCGTGGCGGGCGCGTTTTTCTATGAATATCTCAGCTCGCGGCAGCTCGCCCATTTTCTGGGCTTCCTGATCATTTTCTTCGCCGTGGTCTTGCTGGGCGCGCTGCTGGCCGGCCTGCTGGCCCGTTTGTTGAAGTGGGCCAAACTGGGCTGGCTGGACCGCTTGATGGGCGGGGCCTTCGGCCTCCTCCGGGGCGTGCTTCTGGCGGCCGCCCTGGTGCTGGCGATCATGGCCTTCGCCCCCAAGCCCCCGCCGCGCTCGGTGGCCGGTTCCCGCCTGGCGCCCTACATGCTCGAAGCGGGCCGGCTCATCGTAGCTCTGGCGCCCTACGAGGTGCGCCACAGCTTCCAGCTCAGCTACGAGCGGCTGAAGGAATTCGGCGCCGACGTCCTGAACAAGCCCGCTCGGGAGATGCGCGGGGACCGGCTGTAGGCAGAGCGGTCGGGCCCGGCCCGATGCCTAAGCGGAGCCGCCCGAGCGCAGGCTGGACTGGCGCACGACGAGCCGGGGCGGGATGATGATCCGCCCGGGCCTCGCCGGCCGGCGCCCCTCCATCAACTCCAGCAGCAGCTCGGCGGCCTTCTGCCCCATCAGCCCGCTGCTTTGATCAATCGTGGTGAGGGGCACGCGCAGCAGATCAGAGTAATGCACGTTGCCCGAGCCCACGACCGCCACGTCCTCGGGCACGCGCCAGCCGGCTTCCAACACGGCGCGGATGGCGCCGGCCGCCACCGGATCGTTGTAGCAGAACACCCCGTCGGGCGGCGGCTTGAGCGCCAGCAGCCGCCGCATGGCCTCGTAGCCGGCGGCGCCGTTGTGCTGGGCCCGCACGACGTAACCAGCCGGCGCGCGCAGGCCGTGCCGGGCCAGGGCCCGGCGGTAGCCGCGGTAACGCCCAATGCCGGTCGGAATGTCGGGTCCGCGCAGGTGCGCGATTCGCCGGCAGCCCTGCCGAATCAGATGCTCGGTCGCCAGCTCCCCGATTCGTTCATCCTCGCCGCCCACGTAATGCGCCTTGGCCCCCGCCGGCAAACGATCAATCAGAACGTAAGGCGCCCGGCGCGCCTTGAGCGTCCGGAACAGCCGGGCCGCCCCGTTGCGCTGGGCCGAGGCGATGATCAACCCGTCCACGTTGCGGGCCAGCAAGGCGGCGATCTGCCGCTCTTCGGTCTGGGGATCCTCCTCCGAGTTCAAGATCACGATGTGGTAGCCGGCCGGCTCCAGCCGGGCCGCCGCTCCCTTGGCTACTTCCGCGAAGAAGGAGTGCATCAGATCGGGGATCACCAGCCCCACCATGTAGGTCCGGCGCGAGACCAGGCTGCGGGCGATCCAGTTGGGCTGGTAGCCCAGACGGCGGGCCCGCTCGAGCACCTTGCGCCGGGTCGCCTCGCTGATGTCGGTGTGGTGGCGCAGGGCCTTCGAGACGGTCATCACCGAGACCCCCAACTCCCTAGCGATGTCCTTCATGCGAACGGGCAAGCCCCACCTCCGGCCGCCGGCGCCCCGGCGACTCCCCAATATCCCGCTCTGCCGCCGCCCTTGTCAAGGGCGGTCTTTTATACCGTTACAGTGATCGCTCAAGATGGAGCATTTTTCCGCCCAAAGGGCTTGACCCCGCCTTCCCTCTCCGTTTATAATCAACAGGCGGGCCGGACGCGAACCGGGTCGCGCGTCGCGCCGGCGGCCTCGAACGCCGCGGATCGGCTCCCCAAGCGGCCGCCCGGCAGGGCGGACCGCTTTTCCATCAGGAGGAATGCCGCCATGAGAGCCAGCCTTCTTCTTTCCGTCGCCTTCCTTTTCACGTCTTTGCCGATCGCCGCTCAAACCACGACCGGCATGATCACCGGCCGGGTCGTGGACCCGCAAGGCCATGCGGTCCCGGCCGCCGAGGTCTGGCTCACCCAGGAGCTGACCGGCCTGCGCCGCACGGCCTCCACCGAGCCCTCGGGCGATTTCGTCTTTCCCTCCGTGTTGCCCGGCCGCTACAGCGTCACGGTCCACGCCCCGGGCTTCAAGCGCCTGGAAAAGAAAGGCTACACCCTCACCGCGTTCGAGCGCCTCTCGGTAGGCGCCCTGACGCTCGAAATCGGCGCCCTGACGGAATCCGTCACCGTCACCGCCGAAGCGCCCCCCATCCAGACCGCCAGCCAGGAGCGCTCCGCCGTCCTCAACGACAAGCAGATGAGCTCGCTCTCCACGCCCGGCCGCGACTTCATGAACCTTCTCAAGCTGCTCCCCGGCGTCACCTACCCGGACGGCTACGGCGCCCAGACGCTGGGCGCCAGCGGCGCCCCCGTCATCCACGGCGTGCGCACCGACTACATGGCCATCAACCTGGACGGCGTGGTGGCCAATAACCGCGGCCTGGGCACCACCGAGAACATGCTCAACCTGGACGCCATCGCCGAGGTCAAGGTCCTGCTGGGCAACTACCAGGCCGAGTACGGAAAGAACGCCGGCGCCATCATCAACGTCTCCAGCAAGAGCGGCGCCGCCGAGTTCCACGGCGCCGCTTACTGGTACAAGCGCCACGAAATGTTCAACGCCAACAATTTCTTCAACAACCGCACCGGCGTCGCCAGACCCCGCTACCGCTATAACACGCTGGGTTACAACCTGGGCGGACCCCTTTACTGGGGCCGCACATTCAACCCCAGCCGCGATAAATTGTTCTTCTTTTTCTCCCAAGAAATCCAGCCCAACACTACTCCCAGCGTCCGCAACTACACCTTCCCCACCGAGCGCGAACGGCGCGGCGACTTCTCCGACTCCCGCGAGCCCAATAACGCGCTGATCGTGGTCCGGGATCCCCTCACCGGCCAGCCCATCCCCGGCAATCTCCTCCCGCCCGCCCGCATCAACCCCGACACCCAGAAGCTGCTCGGCGTCTTCCCCCTGCCCAACTTCTTCGATCGCACCATCAGCCGGGGCAACTACAACTATATCGTCTCGGACAGCGTGGACCGCCCCGCCCGCCAGGAGGTTTTGCGCCTGGACTACAACCCCACGCCCCAATGGCGCACTTATTTCCGGGGCATGAACATGGCGGTCAAACAACGGGGGCTGGCGGTCACCGCCAACTCCAACCAGTGGGGCATCAAGCAGAGCTACGACACCACCAACCCTAACCTGGCCTTCAACGTTACCTACCTGCCCGGCCCCACCCTGGTCAACGAGCTGGCCCTCGGCCTGTCGCGCTGGACCGAAATCCAGGAGATTTCCGACGCCGAGCTGGCCAAACTCCAGCGCAGCAAGCTGGGCATCAAGTTCGCCCAGAAATACCCGGAGAACAATCCCCTCAACCTCATCCCGGCCGCTAGCTTCGGCGGCGTCACGGGCGCCGCCTCCATCGGCTACGACGGCCGCTTCCCGATGGACAACTACGTCAACGCCTTCAGCATTTCCGACGGCCTCACCAAGGTCGCCGGACCGCATACCGTCAAGGCGGGCTTTTACTGGGAACTGGCCGAATATCTCCAGCGGCGCCACGGCTCGAATTTCGCGGGCAATTTCAACTTCGGGCGCACCGCGAACAATCCCTTCGATTCCAACCACCCCTACGCCAACGCCTTGCTCGGTTACTTCCAGACTTACACCGAGGTCACCGCCCGCGTGAACTACCAGCCCATCAACAAAGTGGCCGAATGGTACGTGCAGGATAGCTGGAAAATCCACCGGAAGCTCACCCTGGACTACGGCCTGCGCTTTACCTACGACGTCCCGCCCTACCAGAAGAAGAACGTGGCGGCCAACTTCGACGCCGCCCGCTACGATCGTTCCAAGGCCCCCGTGCTGTTCTTCCCGGCGCGGGACAGCCGCAACGCCCGGGTGGCCAGGAATCCCCTGACCGGGGAGCTGTTCCCGGCCGCCTACATCGGCCTGTTCGTCCCCGGTTCGGGCGATCCCTACATCGGCGCGGTCCGCGCCGGCACGCCCGGCTATCCCCGCGGCTTCGTCCACGGCAACGGCGTGCTGTTCGCGCCCCGCTTCGGCTTCGCTTTCGATCCCTTCGGCGACGGCAAGACCGCCCTGCGCGCCGGCGCCGGCATCTTCTACAACGCGCGGCCCCGCTCCGGGCAGATGGGCGATATGTCCTTCAATCCCCCGCTGCAAGCCCAGCCCGTGCAGTATTACGGCCATCTGGATACCTTCCTCAGCGGCGCCGCCCTGCTGGCCCCCTCCAGCTTCAATCGCGTCATCGAGGCGCACGCCCAGGTGCTCACCCTGTACCAGATGAGCTTCGGCATCCAGCGGGACATCGGCTTCAACACCGTGCTCGACGTGGCCTACGCCGGCAACCTGGGCCGGCATCTCGGCCAAACCCGCGGCCTGAACAACGTCCCTTACGGCGCGCGCTTCCAGCCTGAGAATACCGACCCCACCACGAACACCCCCTTGCCGGATAACTTCTTCCGCCCTTATTACGGATTTGCCGGCCTGCCTTACCTGGAATTCGCCGGCGCCTCCAGTTACCACTCCCTGCAAACCCAGGCCAAGCGCAATTTCTCCCGCGGCCTGCAATTCGGCGTAGCCTGGACCTGGTCGAAAGCCATGAACTACGGCGACAGCTACGATAGCGGCGTGGCCTCCTTCAACTCCTGGCGCTACTGGAACTACGGTCCCGGCGGTTACGACCGCACCCACACTCTCACCGGCAACTGGGTCTGGGATTTGCCCAAGGCCAGCCGGCTTTGGTCCAACCCGCTGGTCCAATGGGTTCTCGACAACTGGCAGTTCTCCGGCATCTGCGCCTTCGTCAGCGGCTCCCCGCGAGGCGTCAGCCTGAGCCTGGCCGACGGCGCCGACTTGACGGGCGGCGGCGACGGCAACACCGTCGTCATGACCGGCAAGGCGATGCTCCCCGAGAGCGAGCGCACCTTCAGCCGGTTTTTCGATACCGCCGTCTTCGCCCGGCCCGCCAGGGGCGAGCGGGGCAGCGGAGCGACCGCCAGCCGTTACGCTTTCCGCGGTCCCGGCATCAACAACTGGGACCTCACCTTCATCAAGTCCGTACCCCTCAAGGAACGCGTCCGCTTCCAGTTCCGCTGGGAGATGTACAACGCCTTCAATCACACCCAGTTCAACGGCGTGGACGCCACGGCGCGCTTCGACGTCCAGGGACGCCAGATCAACACCCGGTTCGGCGAGATCACCAGCGCGCGCGACGCCCGCCTCCAGCAGCTCGCCCTGCGCATCAGCTTCTGAGGCGCGCCGTGCTTCGCCGCCTGCTTTGTCTGACCGCAACCGCGGGCCTGTGGAGCCTGCCGCCCGCCCAGGCCGCCGATAACCTGGTCCTGGTCAGTCCCGCCGGCCGCGTTCAGTTCCGCCTGATGCGCCTCGAGGACGGCCGCCTGGCCTACGCCGTGACCCTCCGCGGGCGCGCCGTTGTGGAGCCTTCGCCTTTGGGCATCGTCGTGGACGGCGTGAACCTGGCGGAGCGCGCCGAGATCGGCGCGCCCCGCCGCTACCGCATCCGCGAAACCTATCCGTGGTACGGCGTGCACTCGCCGGCCGTCAGCCGTTGCCGGGGCGGGCGCATCCCCATCAAACATTCTCCCAGCGGTTTGGTTTGGTCCTTGGAGGCCCGCGCCTGCGACGACGGCGCCGCCTTTCGCTTCCTGGTCCCCGGCCCCGGCGACCACTCACGCGTCCCCGAAGAAGCCACCGCCTTCCGCCTGCCCGCCGGCAGCCTCGTCTGGCGCCACGACTTCGAAGGCCATTACGAAGGCGTCCATACCCGCAAACCCATCGCCCAGGTCGCCGCGGGAGAATGGGCCGTCCCGCCGGTCACCTTCAAACTGCCCGACGGGGCCGGTTACGGATCCATCACCGAGGGCGCCCTGTTCCGGTACAGCGGCATGGGCCTCCAGGCCGACGGCCAAGGCACCTTCCTGGCCCGCCTGGGCCACTCCGTTCCGCCCTCCTATCCCTTCCGCCTCCGCTTCGCGCCGGATATCGAGCGCCTGGCCCGGCCCGCCCCCGTCGCCGGGCCCATCACCACCCCCTGGCGGATCGTCATGGCGGCGGCCGATCTGGACGCCTTGGTCAACTGCGACATCGTGCATAGCGTCGCCCCGCCGCCCGACCCGAAACTCTTTCCCCAGGGCGTTCGCACCCCCTGGATCCGGCCCGGGCGCGCCGTCTGGCGGTACCTGGACGGCGGCCAGGCCACCCTCGAAGGCATCAAGGAATTCTCCCGATGGGCGGCCGAGCTAGGCTTCGAGTATCAGGTGGTCGAGGGCTTCTGGCAGAAGTGGAGCTCCGACCAGTTGCGCGATCTCATCCAGTATTCCCGCCGCTTGGGCGTCGGCATCTGGCTCTGGAAGCACAGCGGGCAACTGCGCGAGCCGGCCGCGCGGCGCAAGTTTTTCGAATTGGCCGCCCAAGCCGGAGCGGCGGGAGTCAAGCTGGACTTTTTCGACCACGAAGCCAAGGAAATCGTTGAACTCTACGAGGCTTGCCTGCGCGAGGCGGCCGAGTTCCGCCTCCTGGTCAACTTCCACGGCGCCAACAAGCCCACCGGCGAGGCGCGCACTTTTCCCAACGAGTTGACCCGCGAGGCGGTGCGCGGCATGGAGGCCCGCAATATCGCCCGCGCGCGTCACGACGCGACCCTGCCCTTCACCCGCCTGCTGGCCGGCCACGCCGATTACACGCCGGTTCATTTCGGCTCGCGCCGCAACGACACCACCTGGGCCCACCAACTGGCCACCGCCGCCGTCTTCACCTCGCCCCTGCTGACCTACGCCGCGCACCCCAAGACCCTGCTGGAACACCCGGCAGCGGAGATCATCAAGAGTCTTCCCAGCGTTTGGGACGAGACTCGCGTCCTGCCGCCTTCGGAAATCGGCGAGCTCGCCGCTTTTGCCCGCCGGCGCGGCTCCCTCTGGTTTTTGGCGGTGGTCAACGGTCCCGAAGCTCGCAGCCTTCGCCTGCCCTTGTCTTTCCTGGGCTCGGGTCCCTGGCAGGCCTTGCTGGTGCGCGACGACCCGCAACGGCCGGACGCGGTCCGAATCGAAAAGGCGGTCGTCCGCCCGGCCGACTCCCTGAGCCTCGAGCTGGCGCCCGGCGGGGGCTTCCTCGCCCGCCTGGGCAAATGACGGGCCGCCGCGCTTATCCTTAGATAAGTCAACTTTATCGGTTCGCCCCCTTGCATTTCCCCTGCTTTTGCGCTATCCTCACTACTGATGAGGTCGCCAGCCAGCTCCGAGCCCGGCTCCAGCGGCCTCCCTGCGTCTTTAGCGGTCCTGATTCCCATCGTCATTATCATTAGCCTCGGGGTCATCGTAGCTGGCCCCGCCTGATCGGGCTTCGGAAGTTTTCCCAGGCCGTCGGGCGGGGCGAAAAGGCCCAGCTCGATGGCCTTTTTTGTTGGCTGAAAATTGACCGGAAAGGAGCAGCGGTTCGCAAGATGCCTACTTTGATGAGCGGCGCACGGATGTTGCTGGAGTGCCTGGTGCGCGAGGGCGTGGATTGCATTTTCGGTTATCCGGGCGGCGTCACCCTTCCCCTCTACGACGTCATCTACGACCACCCCATCCGGCACGTGCTGGTGCGCCATGAGGAGAACGCCGCCTTCGCGGCCTCCGGTTACGCGCGCGCCACCGGGCGAGTGGGCGTCTGCTGCGCCACCTCCGGCCCGGGCTCGACCAACCTGGTCACCGGCCTGGTGGATTCCCTGATGGACTCGATCCCCGTCGTCGCCCTCACCGGGCAGGTCAGCTCGAAGCTGATCGGCAGCGACGCTTTTCAGGAGGCCGACACCTTCGGCATCACGCGCTCTTGCACCAAGCACAACTATCTGGTCAAGAATCTCCAGGACCTGCCGGCCGTGATCCACGAGGCCTTCTACATCGCTTCGACCGGACGCCCCGGCCCGGTGCTGGTGGACATTCCCAAGGACGTCTTTCAGGGACAGGCCCACTACTCGCCGGTCTCCAGCATCCACCTGCCCGGCTACAAAGTCGTCACCGAAGGCCACACCGGGCAGATCCGCCGGGCGGCTCAGATGATGTGGGAGGCCCGGCGGCCGATGGTCTACGCCGGCGGCGGCATCATCAGCTCGGACGCCTCCCGGGAGCTGCGCGAGCTGGTCGAGCTGTTGGACGCCCCGGCCGTGCTCACCCTGATGGGGCTGGGGGCGCTGCCGGCCGATCACCCCAACTTCATCTCCATGCCGGGCATGCACGGCTCCTACGCGGCCAACATGGGCATGACCCACGCCGACCTGCTCATCGCCCTGGGCGTGCGTTTCGATGATCGCGTCACCGGCCGCCTTTCCGCCTTCGCCCCCCACGCCAAGGTCATCCACGTGGACATAGACCCGGCCGAGATCGGCAAGAACCGCGCCGCCGACCTGCCCATCGTGGGCGACGCCAAGCGCGTCCTGCGCAAGATTCTCAAAGCCCTTCAGGACACCCTGGCCGAGCGCGAGCGGCACGCCGCCGACCGCCAGGCCTGGTGGCGGCAGATCCGCGCCTGGCAGAACGAGCGCCCTCTGAGGCCGGCCTTCTCCGACAGCGAGATCAAGCCGCAGCATCTGATGGTCGAGATAGACCGCCTCTCGGCCGGCGAAGCGATCGTCACCGCCGATGTCGGCCAGCACCAGATGTGGGCCGCCCAGTTCATCCGCTTCAACCATCCCCGCCATTGGATCTGCTCGGGCGGCCTGGGCGCCATGGGCTTCGGCCTGCCCGCCGCCGTGGGCGCCCAGTTCGCCCGTCCCGACAAGCTGGTCATCGCCGTGCTCGGCGACGGCGGCTTTCAGATGTCCATCCCCGAGCTGGCCACCATCGCCTCCCACGGCCTGCCCCTGAAAATCGTCATCTGCAACAACGGTTACCTGGGTATGGTGCGCCAGTGGCAGACCCTTTTCTACAACAACCGCCTGTGCGCGGTGACCATGGAGGCCTTCCCCGACATCGAGAAGTTGGGCGCCGCCTACGGCATTCCCGCCCGGAGCATTGACCGCCCCGAGCAGCTCGCCCCGGCCCTGCAAGTCGCCCTGCGCGAGCCGGGGCCTTACCTGCTCAACGTGCGCGTCTCGCCCGAGGAGAACGTCTACCCCATGGTCCCGGCCGGGGCGGCCATCAACGAGATGGTCTTCGGCCCGCCTCAGCCGGTGGCGGTCCCCAAGTAGGAGGAGGGCATGCTTCAGGTGATTTCCCTGCTGGTGGAAAACAAACCGGGCGCGCTGATGCGCATCACGGGCGTGCTCAGCGCCCGCGGGTACAACATCGAGAGCCTGACGGTGGCGCGCACGCTGGATCCCACGCTTTCCCGCATGACCATCGTGGTGGACGTAGATCCCGCTCTGCGCCGCCAGGTCATCAAGCAGATGAACAAGCTGATCAACGTCCTCCAGGCCAGCGATCTGACCGAGGAGCCGGCCGTGGCCCGCGAGATGGTCCTGCTGCGCGTCCGCGCCCCTCTGGAGACCCGCACCGCCATCCTCAAAGAGGCCGAGATCTTCTCCGCCCGCGTAGTGGACTCCTCGGTCGAAGGCTTCGTGCTGGAGGCCTCGGGCGCCCCGGAGAAGCTCGACGAGTTCATTGACGTCATGCGGGCCTACGGCGACATCGAAGTGACCCGCTCGGGCATGGTGGCGGTCGCCCTCGAGGCCCGGCGCTTGCGCCTGTCGCCTCCCGTGCCCACCCGGCCCGAGCGCGACAACCCGGCGGCCTCCCGCCTCTCCGAGATTCCCAGTTCTTGAATCCCCTCATGGAGCGACAATGGCAAACCGTTACTACGAACAAGACGGCGATTTAAGCTACTTGAAAGACCGGACCGTGGCCGTCATCGGCTATGGCAGCCAAGGCCACGCCCATGCCCTCAACCTGCGCGACTCCGGCCTCCGGGTGGTGGTGGCGGAAAAACCCGGCGCCCCCAACTGGAGCAAGGCGGCCGCGGCCGGCTTCCCGGTGCTCTCGGCCGGGGATGCCGCGCAAGCCGGCGACGTCATCATGATCCTGGTGGCCGACATGCACCAGCCCGCCCTCTACCGGGAGCAGATCGCGCCCCGGCTGCGCGCCGGCAAGACCCTGATGTTCGCCCACGGCTTCAACATCCACTTCGGCCAGATCGTTCCCCCGCCGGACGTGGACGTCTCGATGATCGCCCCCAAGGCCCCCGGCCACCGCGTACGCGAACTGTTCACGGAAGGGGTGGGAGTGCCGGCCCTGGTCGCGGTCTACCAGAACCCGTCCGGGCAGGCTCTCCAGCGCGCCCTGGCCTACGCCCGGGCCCTGGGTTGCCTGAAGGCCGGCGTCATCGAAACCACCTTCAAGGAGGAAACCGAGAGCGACCTGTTCGGCGAGCAGGCCGTGCTTTGCGGCGGGGTCAGCGAGCTGATCCGGGCCGGCTTCGAGACTCTGGTGGAGGCCGGCTACGCCCCGGAGATCGCTTACTTCGAGTGCCTGCACGAGCTGAAGCTGATCGTGGACCTGATCCAGGAGGGCGGCTTGAGCTACATGCGCTACTCGGTCTCCGACACCGCCGAGTACGGCGACTACACCCGCGGCCCGCGGGTCATCAACCAGGCGGTTCGCGAAGAAATGCGCCGCCTGCTGGCCGAGGTCCAGTCCGGCCAGTTCGCCCGGGAGTGGATCGAAGAGTACACCCGCAACGGCCTGAAGAACTTCCTGGCTCTGCGCGAGGCGGCCCGCAACCAGCCGATGGAAATCGTGGGCCGCGAGTTGCGCCGGATGATGCCTTTCCTGCGCAAGGAAAAAGAAGCCGGCGTCCCGGAAGACCAGCCCGGCGCCGCGACCGCTTGAGAACCGAGCCGGCGGGCTCGCCGCCCGCCGGCCGCACAGCCCGAGGCAGTTATGAAGATCTTCACTTACGACACCACGCTGCGCGACGGCACCCAGGGCGAGGCCGTCTCCTTCACCGTGGAAGATAAGCTCATGATCGCCCAGAAGCTCGACGAGCTCGGCATTGACTACATCGAGGGCGGCTGGCCCGGCTCGAACCCCCGCGACAAGGAATTCTTCGCCCGGGCCCGCGAGCTCAGCCTGCGCCACGCGCGCCTGACCGCCTTCGGCGCCACCCGCTTCGTTAAGAATCGCGTGGACCGCGATCCCAACGTGCGCGCCCTCATTGATGCCGGGACTCCCGCAGTGGCCGTCTTCGGCAAGACCTGGGACTTCCACGCCCGCCGCGCCCTGGGCATCAGCGAAGAGGAAAACCTCAAACTGATCGCCGAGACCGTCGGTTACCTCAAGCAGCACGGGCGCGAGGTGATCTTCGACGCCGAGCACTTCTTCGACGGCTACAACGCCAACCCGGACTTCGCCCTCCGCTGCCTGGAGGCCGCCCGCCAGGCCGGCGCCGACGTGCTCTGCCTGTGCGACACCAACGGCGGCGCCCTCACCTCCCGCCTGGCCGAGATCGTCTCCCAGGTCCGCCGCCGCTTCGACGGAATCTTGGGCATCCACTGCCACAACGACGCCGATCTGGCGGTGGCCAACACCCTGGCGGCCGTCGAGGCCGGCTGCACCCATGTGCAAGGCACCGTCAACGGCTACGGCGAGCGCTGCGGCAATGCCAATCTCTGCTCGATCATCGCCAACCTCGAACTCAAGATGGGCCACACCACCATCGGCGCCGACCGCCTGCCCAACCTCAGCTCGCTGGCCCGCTTCGTGGCCGAACTGGCCAACCTGCCCCTGCGGTCCGACCAGCCCTACGTCGGGCGCAGCGCCTTCGCCCACAAGGGCGGCATCCACGTCAGCGCGGTCCTGAAAGATTCCGCCACCTACGAGCACATCCCGCCCGCCCTGGTGGGCAATCGCCAGCGCGTCCTGCTCTCGGACCTCTCCGGCCGGGCCAACATCCTCTACAAGCTCAAGCAACACGGCATCGCCGACCGCCTCTCCGAGGAAGCCCGGCGCGAGCTGCTCGACCGCATCAAGCAGCTCGAATATCGCGGCTACGAGCTGGAGGCGGCTGAAGGCACCTTCGAGCTGCTGGTCCGCGAGGCCCTGCATCCCGGCCTGCGCTTCTTCGAGCTGGTCAATTTCGAGGTCACCACCAAGATGGAGGACGACAGGCACTCCCGCTCGGTGGCTACCGTCACCGTGAAGACCAGGGACGGCGTCCACTCGGCCACCGCTTCAGGCCACGGCCCGGTCAACGCCCTGGATCTCTGCTTGCGCCAGTGCCTTTCCTCGCTTTACCCCTCCATCGCCCAAGTGCGCCTGACCGATTACAAAGTCCGCGTGCTCGATTCCAAGAAGGGCACCGCCGCCAAAGTGCGCGTGCTGATCGAGTGGTCCGACCACCGCCGGAGTTGGACCACCGTGGGGGTCTCCGAAAACATCATCGAGGCCAGTTGGCGCGCCTTGGTGGACGCCATCCGCCTGGAGTTGATGCGGCTGACCGAGCACGACGAAACGCTGGAGAAGGCGGTCGAGGATTACTGCTGGGGAGTCTGAGCAGCCAGGCGCGGCCCGCCCCCGGCGCCGGACGGGCCGCGCCCACCTCGGCCGGCCTCAGATCCGCCGGCCCAACCGCAGCCCTGCGCCCAGGCCCCCGCCCAAGCCCAGTCCGCAGCCTCGCGGGCAGATCTTAGCCAGCTTGTCCCGCTGCTCCTGGGTCAACACTCCCAGCAGCGTCGCCTGCGTTTGCGCCCGCGCTGCGATCAGCTCGGCGTGCAACTGCCCGAGCTGGTTCGCCAGGGCTTGGATCGCCGGCGCGCCCGCGTTGTTTCGCACCGCCTCCTGGAGCTTCAGGCGCAGCTCCTGCGCCTTCTGCGCGCTGGCTTGCGTCTTGGCCTGCAAGGCCTCCTGGGCCGATTTGAACTGGGCCTTCTGGCCCTCGCTCAAGTTCAGGTAACCGGCCAGGAACTCCAGGCGGCGTTCGGAGGCTTGGGCCCGAGCGCCGGGCTGTCCGGCCGCCCAGCCGCGGCCGAAGCCGCGACCCCATTGCGCGGCGGCGCTGCCGGACAGCAGCGCGGCCGCGGCCATTACCGTCAGGACTCTCTTCATTTCCATCCACCTCCCTTGAGGAATGAGCCTCTTTCGCCCACTGTGGTTTCACATCCGGTTCCATTCGGACATCTCTTGAGAAATCAATGGGTTAGACCTCCAGACCGGGGCCCGCTCGCGCAGCCTTTGCAGGCGCCCCGCTCCGCACGGCGCAAGCTTTGCGCAGCGCCGCCGTCCGCCGTTGTATATTCGTAGCTTTGACGCCGGCCATGCGCTACGTGCTGCGCCTGCGCTTCCCGGAGGTTCGCCGCATTCTGCTGGTGGAAAGCGGTTCGCGGCACATCATCGAGCAACTGGTGCCGCTGCTGCGGCAGTACTGGCCCGAAGCCCCTATCGGACTGGTGACCTGTTACGCCGGGCTGCCCGCCGCCTTGGCCGCCGAGCCCGCCAGCGAGGTCTTTCAGGTGGCCGACTATCAGGGTCGCGCCGGGCGCCGCCGCCTGTACCGCGAGCTGGCGCGGCGCGGTTATGCCGTCATGGGTATCCTGTGCACGGCGGAGCCGGTCATGACGAAGTGGAAGTGGGCGCTGGCCTTGCGCCTGCCGGTCAAGGTCTTCATCGTCAACGAGAACTGCGACTTCTTCTGGCTGGACCGCTCGCAGATCCCCACCCTGCTCCGCTTCCTGCTTTACCGGGCGGGCATGGGCGGCGCGCAGGCGGTCCCCACCCTGCTGCGCCTGCTGCTGTTCCCCTGCACCGTTCTCTACCTGCTACTCTACGCGGCGGCGGTTCATCTGCGCCGCCAGTTTCGCACTCGTCTCAGGAGGCGTCCCGCATGAAAGCCATCGTAGTCGAGCAACCGGGCGGCCCCGAGCAGCTCCGCCTGGCGGAGATCGCCAAGCCCGCGCCCGGCCCCGGCGAAGCCCTGCTTCGCATCGCCGCCGCCGGCGTCAATTTCATTGACATTTATCACCGCATCGGGCTGTACAAGCTCGATCTGCCGTTCACGCCCGGCATGGAGGCGGCCGGTGTGGTCGAGGCGGTCGGCCCGGGCGTTACCGAAGTCGCCCCCGGAGATCGAGTGGCCTACGCCATGGCCCGGGGCGCCTACGCCGAATTCGCCGTGGTCCCCGCCTGGATGCTGGTCAAGCTGCCCCAGGCCTTGGATTTTCATTCGGCCGCCGCCGTCATGCTCCAGGGCATGACCGCGCACTACCTGACCCACTCCACCTTCCCCCTCAAGCCGGGCGACGCCTGTCTGGTGCACGCCGCCGCCGGGGGCGTCGGCCTGCTCCTGGTGCAGATGGCCAAAATGCGTGGCGCCCGCGTCTTCGGCACCGTTTCCACTCCGGCCAAGGCCGAGCTGGCCCGGCAGGCCGGGGCCGACGAGGTGATCCTGTACACCGAGCAGGACTTTCTGGAGGTGGTGCGACGCGGCACGGAAGGGCGCGGCGTGGACGTCGTCTACGATTCGGTGGGCGCGGCCACCTGGGAGAAAAGCCTGGATTGCCTGCGCCCGCGGGGCATGATGGTCTCCTTCGGCAACGCCAGCGGCGCCGTACCCGCTTTCCAGCCGTTGATCCTCAGCCAGAAAGGTTCGATCTTCCTCACCCGGCCCACCCTCATGCATTACGCGGCCACGCGCGAAGAGCTGCTCTGGCGGGCGGGCGACGTGCTGGACTGGGTGCAGTCCGGGCGTTTGAAAGTCCGCGTCGAGCGCGTTTACAGGCTGGCCGAGGCCGCCGAAGCCCACCGCGCCCTGGAATCGCGTTCGACCAGCGGCAAACTGCTGCTCGCGCCGGAGTGAGAGTTGCGGCGCGATTCGGATCGGGCCCGGTCTCGCGCGGGCAGGGTGCGTTTTGCGGCCGCTATCGTGGTCCTCGCCTCGGTGGGTGCCGCCTTCCAGTCCTTCGATCTCGCAAGGCAACTGGCCCGGCATTCACCCGACCCGTTTCAAATCGAGATCGCTCTGCTGCGCTTCTCCGCGCTTGGGGCGCGTCTGCCCGCGAGCGCGGTCGTCGGTTATTTGAGCGACCTGCCGCCAGGCGATCGGGCCACCTTGGCCTTCCTGCAAGCGCAATACGCGCTGGCTCCGAGACTGCTCCGTCCCTTGCCTGCCCGAAGCCGTCCCGATTGGGCGGTCGGAAACCTCTCCCGCCCGCTTGACCTTCGGGCGCTCGGTGCGGAGTACGGCTACGTGGNTGAGCAAGACTTCGGCAACGGCGTGGTGCTTTACCGCCGGGCGGGTCCATGATCGGCTGGTTTTGTCTGCTGGCGGCTGCACTGGGTGGTTGCGGATTGCTCGAGGGCTTGGGGTGGGCGCGATGGCCGGGGCCGACGTGGCTGCGCATCGGGCTCCGCGGATCCTTGGGCGCGGGATTGGGCATCGGGCTGAGCTCCGGCGTCTTTGTGCCCTTACTGTGGGCGGGATTGCAGGTTTCCTGGGCCGCGGTGATCGGCAATCTCACGGTCACGGCGCTTGGGGGGCTGGCCTGGAAGCACTGGGGCCGGCGGACGGCCGGGGAAAGCCGCGCCTTGCGCCAACCTGAGGCTCCACAACCCTGGCTGTGGGCGTTGCGCGCAGCGGGTGTCGTGACGCTGGCGCTGGTTGCCGCCGGCTGGGCAGCCGGCACGAAGGCTTCGCCCCACGGCGACTGGGATGCTTTCTCGATCTGGAACTTGCGCGCCAAGTTTCTTGCCAGTGGGCAGCCTGGTTGGCGTTACGCGGTATCGCCCGAGATCGGAGGGGGCCAGTTGGGCGCGGCTCACCCGGATTACCCGCTGCTGCTCTCGGCCACGGTGGCCTCGCTCTAGGCTTTGAATTCACGCACGGACCCCGTGGCGCCCGCCCTGCTGGCCTTGTTGTTCGCGTTGTTGACGGCGGGTCTCCTGGTGGGGGCGCTCGCGTGGTTGCGGCAGGAGACTTCGGGCTGGCTGGCAGTCTTGCTTCTGAGTTCCAGTGAGCTGTTCGGCTCGCAGGTGGCGGCGCAGTACGCCGACATCCCCCTGGCTTTTTACATGCTGGCTGCCGTTAGCATGCTGGTCGCCGCATGGCGCGAGCAATGGTCGCGCGCGCCCTTAATGGTGGCCGGCGCGCTGGCCGCGCTGGCGGGATGGACCAAAAACGAAGGCATCGTTTTTCTGTTGCTCGTATTCGCCTGGACGCTCGTGCGCGGGGGCGGTCGCTCCTTGCTCAAACTTCTAGGCGGCGCCGCGCCGGTCTTGCTCGTACTGGCGGCGTTCAAACTCGCGCTGGCGCCGTTCACGGTCGGGTTATTCCCTGCCACTGCGGCTGAGGCGCTGGCGAAGATGGCCGATCCGGCGCGTTGGATCATGGTCGGGCGCGCCTGGGCGAGGACGGTCTGGGAGATCTCCCCCTGGTGGGCGCACCCGATGCTCCTGTTGGCGCTGTGGGCCTGGGCCGCGGGGCTCGCCGGCAGGCAACAGAGGAAAGAGGCCTGGGTGCTGGCGCTGCCGGCCGCGATGCTGGCGGCGGATTTCTTGGTTTACCTGATCACAGTAGCCGATCTGCGCTGGCATCTGGACACCTCATGCAACCGCCTCTGGCTGCAAGTCTGGCCCGCCTTGCTGTTCGGGACGTTTCTGGCCGCCGGCCCGTGGCCCGCCCCGCCGGCGCGCACGGTGGAGCGCGGCGGCGAGCGGAGGGATCCGGCGCCCGGCCGGCGGCGCCCGCGGCGGTGAGCGGCCCGGTGCGGAGGTCGCGCCTGCTGCTACCCTAATCCCTTATGGCGCAGGACGCTAAACCACTCGTCGCCATCCTGATGGGCAGCAAGTCCGACTGGGAGACCATGCGCCACGCGGCCGAGCTGCTGGCCTCCTTCGAAGTGCCGCACGAATGCCGCGTGCTCTCCGCCCATCGCACCCCCGAGCACACGATCCAGTACGCCGGCGCCGCCCAGGATCGAGGCATCGAAGTGATCATCGCCGGCGCGGGCGGGGCGGCTCACTTGCCGGGCGTCATCGCCGCTCACACGTTGCTGCCGGTGCTGGGCGTACCCGTCGAGAGCCCCACCCTGCACGGCCTGGATTCCCTGCTCTCGATCGTGCAGATGCCGGCCGGCATCCCCGTGGGCACGCTCGGCATCGGCAAGGCGGGCGCCGTCAACGCCGCCTTGCTGGCGGTGGCCATCCTGGCCGCCCAACGCCCGGACCTGCGCCAGAAGTTGCGCGCCTTCCGGGAAGAGCAGGCGGCCAAAGTGCTCGATCAGAGCGTGCCCTGAGGGGTGCGCTCACCGCCAGTGCAGGATCACCTTGCCGGACTGGCCCGAGCGCATCACCTCGAACGCTTCCCGGTACTCGGTGTAGGGGAAGCGGTGAGTGATTACCGGGCGGATGTCCAGCCCGCATTGGAGCATGATGGTCATCTTGTACCAGGTCTCGTACATTTCCCGGCCGTAGATGCCCTTGATCGTCAGGCCGTTGAAGATCACCGTGTTCCAGTCAATCGCCACCTCTGCGTCGGGGATGCCCAGCAGGGCGATCTTGCCGCCGTGGCACATGTTGGCCAGCATCTGGCGGAAGGCGGACGGATTGCCCGACATCTCGAAGCCCACATCGAAGCCCTCCAGCATGCCGAGCTGCTTCTGCACCTCGGCCAGCCGCGTCGTTCGCGCGTCCACCGCCAGGGTCACGCCCAGCCTGCGCGCCAGCTCCAGTCGGTAAGGATTCACGTCCGTGATCACGACGAAGCGCGCGCCCGCGTGGCGCGCCACCGCGGCGCTCATGATCCCGATGGGGCCCGCGCCGGTCACCAGCACGTCCTCGCCCAGCACCGGGAAGGAGAGGGCGGTGTGCACCGCGTTGCCGAAGGGGTCAAAAATGCAGGCGATGTCCCGGTCCACCCACTCGCGGTGGTGCCAGACGTTGCTCATGGGCAGGGCGATGTATTCGGCGAAAGCGCCCGGGCGGTTCACGCCTACGCCCTGGGTGTGCGCGCACAAGTGCCGCCGGCCCGCCAGGCAGTTGCGGCAACGCCCGCAGACCACGTGACCCTCGCCGCCCACCAGCATGCCCGGGGTGAAATCGGCCACGTTCGATCCCACCGCTACGATCTCGCCCACGAATTCGTGCCCCACCACCATCGGCACCGGGATCGTCTTGCTCGCCCAGTCGTCCCAGTTCCAGATGTGCACGTCGGTGCCGCAGATCGAGGTCCGATCCACCCGGATCAACACGTCGTTGATGCCGATCTCGGGCACGGGCACTTCCTCCAGCCACAGGCCCGGCTCGCGACGGCTCTTCACCAGCGCTTTCATTCGCTCCATCGCTGTCTCCCCCGGCGGAGGCTTGCAGGGCGCGCTTGCTCGGCGGGCTCCGCCCTCCTCCGTAGCATAATGGATGCGTGCTGGCCCAGGCACGCCAGTGGATCCAAGCCGCCCGCTCGGTGGCGGTGCTCACCGGCGCGGGCATTTCGGCCGAAAGCGGCGTGCCCACTTTTCGAGGTCCGGGCGGCCTCTGGCGGCAGTTCCGCCCGGAGGAGCTGGCCACGCCGGAAGCCTTTGCGCGCGATCCGCGCCTGGTCTGGGAGTGGTATGACTGGCGCCGGCAGCGGATCGCCCGGGCCGAGCCCAACCCCGGCCATTACGCTTTGGCCCGCCTGGAGCGGCAGAAATCCGCCTTCACGCTGATCACGCAGAACGTGGACGGGCTGCACGAACGCGCCGGCAGCACCCGCCTGCTCAAGCTCCACGGCGATATCTGGACGCTCCGCTGCCTGCGCTGCGGCCGGCGCACGCGCGACGAACGGACGCCACTGCCCGAGCTGCCGCCGCGCTGCCCCTGCGGCGGGCTGCTGCGCCCGGGCGTGGTTTGGTTCGGCGAGCCGCTTCCTGCCGGCGCCTGGGAGCAGGCCGAGCGGGCGGCGCGCTCGGCGGAGCTGTTCTTGGTGGTGGGCGCCTCCGCCGTGGTGTATCCCGCGGCCGGGCTGATCCCTCTGGCCCAGGCCGCGGGCGCCCGCCTGATCGAAGTCAACCCCGAGCCGACCCCCTTCTCCGCCGGCCTGGATTGCTCGCTGCGCGGTCCGGCCGGAGAGATCCTGCCGGCCTTGATTCCGACCGACGCCGCCGTGCAAACTGGATAGTGCGTGCCTCTTGATGGCTGAGTTCCGGCGGCCCGCCCTTCATCATGCGCCTGGCATATATTGACGCTTTCTCCGGCATCAGCGGCGACATGCTGGTCGGCGCCCTGGCCGACGCCGGCGCCGACGCCGCGACCCTGTGCGCCGCCCTGGAATCGCTGGGCGCCGGTCTGGCGGTCCGCATCGAGCGCACCCAACGGGGCGGCATCGCGGCCGCAAAGTTCCACGCCGAGGCCCGCTCCCCGCAACCGCACCGCCACTTGGGGGAGATCCTGCGGCTGATCGAAGCCGCCGCCCTGCCTGAACCGGTCAAACACAACGCCGCCGAAGTGTTCCGCCGGCTGGGCGCCGTGGAGGCCGCCATTCACCAGATTCCGCCCGAGCGCGTCCATTTCCACGAGGTCGGCGCAGCCGACTCCATCGCCGACGTCATCGGCGCCTGCCTGGGATTTGAGCTGCTGGGCGTCGAGGAGATTCACTGCTCGGCGGTCAATCTGGGCGGGGGCACGGTCCGGACCGAACACGGCCTGCTGCCCGTGCCCGCCCCCGCCACCGCCGCCTTGCTGGCCGGCAAGCCCGTGTATTCCCAGGGCCCGGCGGTCGAGCTGACCACGCCCACCGGCGCCGCGCTGGCCGTCACCCTGGCCCGCTCGTTCGGTCCCCTGCCCCCAATGACCCTGCACGCGACCGGCTACGGCGCGGGCAGCCGCGAGTTGCCCGGACAGCCCAACGTCCTGCGCGTGCTGGTGGGTGAAGACTCCCGCGCCGAGCAAGCGACCGTGGTGTCCGTGCTGGAGGCCAACGTGGATGATTCCAGCCCCGAGGTGCTCGGTTACGCCCTCGAGCGCCTGCTGGAGGCCGGCGCCCTGGACGCCGCCCTGACCCCGCTCATCATGAAGAAGAGCCGGCCGGGCGTGCTCCTGCGCGTCATCGCCCGCCCGCAGGACCAGGAGCGCCTGGCCGGCCTGATCTTCTCGGAAACCTCCACCCTCGGCCTGCGGCTCTACCGCGCCGAGCGCCGGGTGTGCGCCCGCCGCAGCATCGAGGTCGAGACCCCGCACGGCAAAGTGCGCGTCAAGGTTTCCGAGGACGGGCGATTCGCGCCGGAGTACGAGGATTGCCGCAAGCTGGCGCTGGCCTCCGGCCTGCCCTTGCGCCAGATACTAACGGAAGCCGCTTTGGCTTACTGGAAAAGTTCCCGATGAAGTACTATCTCACCACTCCCATTTACTATGTGAACGCGGCGCCGCACCTGGGCACCGCCTACACCACCATCGCCGCCGACACGATTCGGGCCTTCAAGCGCATGCAAGGCTACCACGCCGTGCTCACCACCGGCAGCGACGAACACGGCCAGAACGTCGAGCGCGCCGCTCGCGCCGCCGGCCTCTCCCCTTACGACTACGCCACCCTCATCCAGGACGAGTTCCGCCGCCAATGGGAGCGCCTGGGCCTGCACATTGACCGCTTCGAGCGCACCTCCGACCCCAAGCATCACCGCGCTGTCGTGGACCTGTTCGAACGCTGCCGCCGGAACGGCTACATTTACAAGGGCGCTTACACCGGCCAGTACTGCTTCCGTTGCGAGCTTTACGTCGGCGAGGCCGAGCCCGGCGCCCTTTGCCCGGATTGCCGCCGCCCCACCGAGACCGTCACCGAAGAGAATTATTTCTTCCGCCTCTCGGCCTTCCAGGACCGCCTGCTCGAGCTCTACCGCACGCAGCCGGATTTCATCCGCCCGGAGTTCCGCCGCAACGAGGTGATCGCCTTCGTCAGCCAGGGGCTGAACGATCTCTCGATCACGCGCACCAACATCCAGTGGGGCATCCCCGCCCCGGTCGAAGGGCGCCATGTCTTCTACGTCTGGTTCGACGCTCTGATCGCCTACGTGAGCGCGGTCGAAGGCGAGGACCTCTGGCCGGCCGATCTGCACCTGATCGGCAAGGACATCCTGCGCTTCCACGCCGTCTACTGGCCCGCCTTCCTGATGGGCGCCGGCCTGCCCCTTCCGCGCCAGATCTTCGCCCACGGCTGGATTCTGGTCGAGCAGGACAAGATGTCGAAGTCGCGGGGCAACATCGTGCGCCCCGAACCCATCCGCCAAGTGCTGGGTGGGGACGGCCTGCGCTACTTCCTGCTGCGCGAGATCGTCTTCGGCCAGGACGGCAGCTTCAGCTACGACGCCCTGGTCACCCGCTACAACTCGGATCTGGCCAACGGCCTGGGCAACCTCGCCAGCCGCACCCTCACCATGATCCGCCAGTACGCCGGCGGGCTCATCCCGGACGGCCGGACCGCCGCCGGCGCCTTGCCCGAGATCGCCGCCCAGACCATAGCCGCCGCCGTCTCCGCTTTCGAGAACTTCGAGTTCTCCCGCGGCCTGGAGGCGGTCTGGGGCATGCTCTCGGCCGCCGACAAGTACCTCGTCGAGCAAGCGCCGTGGAACCTGGCGCGCAGCAGCGATCCGGCGGCGCGAAGCCGGCTGGCTGAAACCCTCTACACCGCAGCCGAGATCCTGCGCATCGCCGCCGTTCTGCTGGCGCCCGCGTTGCCCGCCTCGGCCCAGCGCCTCTGGAGCCAGCTCGGCATGACGCCGCCGCTCGATTCTCTGCGCTTCCAGGAGCTGAGCTGGGGCCAGTTAGCGCCCGGCCAGGCGATCGGCGAGGTCGCCCCTCTGTTCCCGCGGGTGGATCCCGAGCAGGCGGTCCGGCGCATGCGCGAACTGGAGGTCCAGGAAACCGCCCGCCAGAAGGCTCTGCTGGAGGGCAAGACCGCCCCGCCACCGCCCGCGACGCCGCCGGCCGGCCCCAAGATCACCATCCAGGATTTCGCCAAGGTGGACATGCGCGTCGGCCAGGTGCTGGCCGCCGAGCGCGTCAAAGGGGCCGACAAGCTGCTGCGCCTGGAGGTGGACATCGGCGAGCCGCGTCCCCGCACCGTGGTGGCGGGCATTGCCGAATCCTACCGGCCGGAAGATCTGATCGGCCGCAAGGTGGTCATCGTAGCCAATCTCGAACCCCGCAAGTTGCGCGGCATCGCCTCCGACGGAATGATCGTGGCTGCTACCCCCGAGGGCGGGCTGCCCGTGCTGGTCGGCCCGCTGGAGGACGTCCCGGTGGGAGCCCGGCTCACGTGAGCCTGGTGGATTCGCATTGCCACCTGGATGACCGCCGGTTCGACGCCGACCGCGAGGCCGTCATCGAGCGGGCCTTGGCGGCCGGGGTCGAATGCATGCTGGCCGTCGGCTCAGGCGAAGGCCCGCCGGACCTGGAGGCCGGCCTGCGCCTGGCCGAGCGCCATGCGCCGGTCTATGCGACAGTCGGCGTACACCCGCACGATGCGGCCAAGGCCGACCAGCGGACCTGGCCCTGCCTGGAAGCCTTGCTGGCTCACCCCAAGGTGCTCGCGCTGGGCGAGATCGGCCTCGACTACCACTACAACTTCTCGCCGCCCGAAGTGCAAAGGGAGGTGTTCGCCCGGCAGCTCGAGTTGGCCCGCGCGGCGAAGAAACCCGTCGTGATCCACACGCGCGAAGCCTGGCAAGACACCCTGGGCCTGCTGGCCGAGCACTGGGATCCCGCCGGTCCGCCCTGCATCATGCACTGCTTTTCGGGAGGGCCCGAGGAAGCCCGGCGCTGCCTGGAGCTGGGCTTTTATTTGAGCTTCGCGGGCGTGGTGACGTTCCCCAAGGCCCAGCGGGTCCAGCAAGCCGCGCGCCTGACTCCGCCCGATCGCCTGCTAATAGAAACCGACGCACCTTACCTCGCCCCGGCGCCGCTGCGCGGGCGCCGCAACGAACCCGCCTTTCTGATCCACACCGCGCGGCGGCTGGCCGAGCTGCGCGGGGAAACCCCGGAAGCTCTCGCCGGAGTCTCGACCGCCAACTTCCGCCGGCTGTTCGGCCTCGCCGGCCCGTAGCCGTTGGGCCCGGCGGGCGCCGGCGTTTGCCAGCCGTCGCCGGCGGCGGGTAGACTGGGATTGTCCGCAT
>JGI24187J35170_1000175_pt1 | contig 28055 bp, 31 predicted proteins | sample YNPBryBLVA2012_FD_35170 | JGI IMG/M metagenome (IMG submission 35170)
GGATGCTTTCGGCCTGTTTGAGCATTTCGGGGGAGGGGAGTGCATGGAGTTCCTGTTGTCGCGTCTCGCAGCAGAGTTGCCACTGACGCCGCGCCCCGGCCAGATCGTCCAGAGCGACGAGGGCGCGCATCGCCGTCAGGTGCATGGCCTCCGTCAACGGATCGCAGGCGAGATATTTCTGCGCACAGGCCAGCACAGCCCGCGCGTCGCCCTGCGCTTCGTGCCAGGCGACAAGCCGATTCAGCGTGTCGAGGTAGAGAGATTCCAGGCGATAGCGTTCCTCGATACACCAATCGTCGTAAAATCCCTCGAGAAGGTCGCCACGATACAGTTCGATAGCCGTGGCCCAATCCTCTGGTTTGTCGGTGCGCCTGCCGACCCGCTTCTCGAACTCAGCCACGTCGAGCCAGAATGAACTGGCAGGATTGAATTGCACGGAGGTAGAATCGGCCAGGAGATAGCCTTCGCCCAGCAGGCGGCGGATGCGCCACAGCGCCGTGGAGAGGGAACGGCGGGCATGGACGTCGTCGCGATCGCCCCAGAAGAGCGCAGCGAGTTCGTCGCGTGAATGAGCCCGCTGGCGATGAAGGATGAGATAGGCCAGGAGCGACAAGGTCTTGCGTGTGGCCAGAGGGGGCAGCATCTCACTGGCCAACCAACACTCTGGCCCCCCGAAAAGATAGATAGCCAGTCGCGGCTGGGTGGGTTCCTCCACACGCATGCCGATCCACCCTGAGATCAGACCCGAGACGAGGCAAAAAGGTACTGCCTGCCCTAAAGCGCTGGCTCCGCCAGCTGGCGCACAGGTGGCGCAGGTCCTTAGCCTGTATCGGCCTGACGGTCAGCACTACCAGCCCAGAAGGGCGTACGACGGGTCACAGACCGGCTTTGAACAATGGCGGCAGTTGGTCAGACAGTAAGAGCGAATTGCGGAACAGAGAGGTCAGTTGCGGTAACAGAAGATAGGGCTTATAATGAAAGTGGAGAGCTTCCTGACAGTCCTCCGCCCACTTGCCCCCGGCGCGACTCGAACGCGCAACCGTCGGATCCGAAGTCCGATGCTCTGTCCAATTGAGCCACGGGGGCGTATCAGATGACAAGGCCGGGGGTGGCGCCCCGGCTCCAGGGTGAGTGGCGGGACTCGAACCCGCAATCTCCTGGGCCACAACCAGGTGCCTTGACCATTAGGCCACACCCACCACGTACGAAAATCTTACCACAGAACGGGGAAAAGAGCAAACGATGGAGCGACGTCCCCCCACCCAGATGTGCGGCGTGCTGCTGCTGACCCCCAGCATGCAGATCGAGGGGCAGATGGAGATCGTCGGTGCGCCGCTGGCCTTTCTCAACGCTGAAGAGCGGGATGGCCTGATCCTGCACCAGGCACACATCCTGCCGCTGCCAGCCGGCGGCCGCCTGAGGGAATGGACCCAGTCATCGCTCACGCTGCGCCGCCAGGAGATCGTCCTGCTCTATCTCACCGACCCCGCCGTCCAGGCAGCCGTGCAGACGCTGACGCGCAGCGAGCAGTACATCTGCTATACCTCGCTGGCGGTCGTGCGCGCCGACTTCCACATGCCAGCAGAGGCGTTGCGCTACGACTTTCTGGCCGCCCTCTCCGGAGACCTGATCCCTGCCACCGACGCTCAGGCCTTCCCGCTCATCCCGACGCCACTGCCGTTTCCCGAACGGTGCGATCTGCTGTTGGTGGGGCGCTCGCACATCCAGATGTACCATCCGACGTAGCCTCCGCCACCACCACCAGCACCCGGCTGCGTCTCGCCGGCAACCACTCGGCGCGCAGACCCCAGCCACTCTGCGCGAACCGCGCCTCATCGGGGCGGGGCAGCGGTTCCCGCTGGCCGGTGACGCGGTACAGCCACTCCAGCAGCCGCACCAGGGGGTCGCCGCCGAGCAAGACGGCGGAGGCCACCACCACCAGCCGCCCAGATGGTCGAAGTACCCGCCGCACCTCGGCCAGCGTCCGCGGGTCCACGATGTACTCGGTGGGGAAGGTGGCCAGCGCCTCGGGGAAGGAACCGTCACGGAAGGGGAGCGCCTGGGCGCGGGCGCGCACCAGCCGCAGAGGAGCCCCCGATCGCCGCAGCCGTCGCCGGGCCAGCCGGCCCATCTGTGGCGAGAGGTCCACCCCCACCGCCCTCCATCCCGCACCGGCCAGCGCGACCTGCATGTGCCCCGGCCCATGGCCCAGTTCCAACACCATCGGGCCATGCAGGAAGCCCAACGCCATCCGCGCCCAGGCGTTCCACTGCCCCAGTGAGACCAGCCAGGCCACCCCGTCGTAGGTCCAGGCGAAGGGGCCGTAGAGGAGCGAGAAGAAGGAGCGGATCAGCCAGCGCCAGAGGGAAAACAAACGATTCGGTCGAATCGAGCACGCCATAGGTATCCGGTCCAGTGCGCCATCACCAAAAGGCCCCGTCCGGGCGAGGACGGGGCCTGAGGGTCGCGTCGGTGAGACGGCGTCACGAGAAAGATGTGGTGATCATTTCCGGCTCAGAGGGTTCCCCCGAACCCGGCTTGACCCACACTCCCAGTTCCAGCGTGACCCGCTGGAAGACGCTGTCGGCGCCCTGCCCCTCGGCGTACTCCAGTTCGAGCAGGCGGGCACGCATCAACAGGGTGGCGGTCTCCAACATGAACTCCGCGCCGGGCGCAGCCTGCACCAGGTCGCCCTTGGTCGCCAGCCGGGCACGCATGGTCTCATCGTAGAAAGCGTAGTCACTCATCACCACACGGGTCACGGTGCGGATGTCAATCTTGTCGAACAGCCACACCTCCAGAGCGGTCACCTTCTTGGGGGTGCCGCTGCCGATCGTCTCGGAGATGCCCACGCCGCACTCGCCCAGGAAGTCGCCATTCTCTTTCTCGATGCTGAAGGAGGGGTCGTAGTGGTCATCGCCCAGGGAATAGGTCGTGACGAACTGGGCGACAGGAGGAAGTTCCTCAGCCGCCCAGGCGGAAGGCTCCACGTAGCGCGAAGTGGTGGCCCGCTCGGAAGGGGCGCGGCGGCGCGAGAGCAGGCGGCTCAAGGCGAAGTAACCCAGGCCGGCAACGCCCACTGCGGCCAGCAGCACCCCAACGACGAGCAACACCAGGCGGAAGCGCGCCGGACTGGCAGCCGCTGGCTCCGGCAGGGCCGCGGCCAGGGCCTCCAGCCGCTGGCCGTCCTCGCCACCACGTCGCTGGGCCAGGTCGCGCAGCACCTCCTGCGGCGTCCCCTGCCGCCAGTACTCCGTCCCCAACCGTGCCTGGGCCTGGGAGACATCATGATTGAGTGCAAACTCCCGCGCCACCTGCACCAGGTACTCATCCCGGTAGTCCTGCCGCAGCAGTTCGGGGGTGGCATTGCGCACACCGACAGGCCATATCACCCAGCCAACGAGCAGGCCCACCATCAACCCCAACGCTGCACCGATGAAAAACATGATCAGAGTCTGGTGCGCGTTGTAGAAGTTCAACAGCCTGTTCATAGCGCCTCCCTCTTGAGCGATGAAAGAGGACATCACGGGCCACGCTTCCCTTGCCAGCCCACCTCTTACAGGTTACCACGAAATGGAAGGAAACGCAAGTCCGGCAACATGCATTTTACCGCAGTTGACACCCCCTGCGCCTCGTGCTATAGTCTACAGCAACCTTGTTTCGTGGTTCCAGGGTGTAGATTTCAGGTTGCAGGCCTTGCGTGGAGGTACCATGGGAGGATCTATCAAGTTACTGAGCATACAGGGCATCCCCATCCGTATGCATGTCACCTTTCCCCTGATCCTGGTGCTCGCCGCGGTTCAGGGAGGCATCGCCACGCCCGCCAACCGGGTAGAAGGCGCGGTCTTTGGCGTGATCACGATCCTGCTGTTGTTCGTCTGCGTGGTGCTGCATGAACTGGCCCACAGTCTGGTGGCGATGCGTTTCGGCACCGGGGTGAAAGAGATCGTGCTCCTGCCGCTGGGAGGCGTGGCGCGCATGGAACGCATCCCAGAGCGCCCCTACCAGGAACTGCTCATGGCCCTGGCCGGCCCGGTGACCAGTGGGTTGATCGGCCTGATCCTGCTGGTGCCAGCGGTGGCCCTCATCCCCAGGCCTCTGCCTGGAGCGTTGATCCAGGCGTTGAGCCTGGGCGGGCCGCTCAGCGGGGTGCGTATCCTGCTCTTCCTGACCGGGGCCAACTTCTTCCTGGCTGCCTTCAACCTGGTACCGGCCTTCCCTATGGACGGGGGGCGGGTGTTGCGGGCGCTGCTGGCCTCAGCGATGCCCTACGGCCGCGCCACGGCTATTGCCGTGAGCGTAGGGCAATCACTGGCTATGTTGCTGGGACTGGTGGGATTGCTCTCCACCGACGTCATGTTGATCCTGGTCGCGCTCTTCGTCTACACGGGCGCGACCCTGGAGGGGCGCACGGTCAAAGTCAAGATCGCGCTGGCCGGCTTACGGGTAGGACAGGTCTACTCCCACAACGCCCGTTCGGTCGCCCCTACCGATCCACTGGGACGAGCAGTGGACCTGACCCTGGAGGGCTTCCAGTCCGACTTCCCGGTCTGCGATGGCGGGCAACTGGTGGGCCTGCTGACGCGCGGCGATGTACTGCGGGGCCTGAAAGAGCACGGACCGCAGGTCGCTGTGGAGCGGGCCATGCAACCCCCCTCACTGACCGCACGGCCGGAAGACGACCTGTACGAGGTTCAGCAACGGATGGAGGAAGCCGGCCTGCGCGTGGTCCCCGTCGTCGGTGACGAGGGCTTCCTGGGCCTGCTCACGCAGCAGGACCTGGAGGAGGCCTATGGCCTGGTCACGGTGCAGCCTGATCTGCTGAGACACGAGTGAAACCGGGAGAGCGACGATGGAGAAACAACCCCAACGCGCTCTGGTGCTTTCTGGCGGCGGCGGACGGGGCGCCTACGCCTGCGGCGTCTACAAGTACCTGGAGGAGATCGGCTGGGAGCCGGACATCCTGGTCGGCACCTCCATCGGGGCCATCAACGCTGCCGCCATCGCCTCCGGCAGGCGGGCCGCCGACCTGGAGCAGGCCTGGCTGAACACCCGCACGCGGGACATCCAGCGCTTCTGGCGCTGGCGACCGTGGCGTTCCATCTACGACACCTCGCCGTGGTACCGCACTCTGCACCGCTTCATTGACTTCGACCGCCTGGCGCAGACGCAGAAGCGGGTGCTCATCGCTGCCTCTGAAGTCGAGGGGGGCAACCTGCACATCTTCGACAACCGGCAGGTCAGACTGACCCCTCAGCATATCATCGCCAGTTGCTCCATCCCCCTGGTCTACCCATGGACACGGGTTGGTGAGACGCACTACTGGGACGGAGCAGTGATGTCGAACACGCCGCTGCGCGCGGCGGCGGACGCCGGGGCGGACGAGATCGTGGTGGTGCTTCTCTCGCCTGTGGGGGAGCGGCAGATGCCCCTGCCCCGCCGGCCGTGGGAGGCCCTCGCCATCATGCTCGACCTGGCTCTCAACGCCACCTTTGAAAGCGACTACAAATACCTGATGACCATCAATCGGTTGGTCGAAGCCGGCCTGGACGTGAAGCACCGCCGGGTCGAGTGCCGTGTCGTCGCTCCCAGCCAGGAGACGGAGATCACGCGCATCATCCGGTACGAGCCGCGGGTCAGCCAGGCGCTGATCGAGAGGGGGTACGCCGACGCCCGGCAGTTGTTGGGCGGGGATTAGAGGCGCAGCGGTGCTGCGCCCTTCATTTGCCAAATACGCAAACGGGAGGGGCACAGGACGCTGCGCCCCTCCCGCAGCGGTACTGCGCCTCTACACTACATGCGCAGGTAGACTTTCCACTCCGCTGGCACCTCGCCGGAGACGATCAGGTAGTTGACGCGCGGCGTCTTGGGCTCCCAGAGCAGACGCATGCCCGCCTCGTGGGGAGTGCGGCCGCCCTTGCGCCCATTGCAGTAACGACAGGCACAGGCGGTATTGCCCCAGGTATTGGCCCCGCCGCGGCTGCGGGGGATCAGGTGATCCACGGAGAAGTCGGCCCGGGTGAGCACCCGGCCGTCTCGCCGGTCGCCTGGCCTGGCCGCGCAGTAGATGCAGGTATACTCGTCACGGGCGAGCACGCCGCGACGGCTCCACACCGCTCCCCGGCGGGGCACGTTGACGTAGTAGCGCAGCCGCAGCACGGAGGGTACCTCGAAGACCGTGCTGGGCGTGCGCAGACGCGCCGCCACGCCGTCCACGGCCTCGGCGACGCCGGACATCAACAGTCCCACCGCCCGCTGCACCGAAACGACGCGCAGCGGCTCGTAGGAAGCGTTGAGCAGCAACACCGTAGTCATCCCTGCCAGACCTCCCAGGCGCTAGGGCGGCATCCCCATGCCGCCTCCGCCGACGCATAGGGATGCGCCGGCTACAGGACACACCGCAGGGCGGCGTCCCAACACCGCCCGCCGACGCAGAGAGACGCGCCGGCCATAGGATCGTTCAGACAGACTCTAACAGAAAGCGCGGAGCCAAAAGCATGGCCCCGCGCCCTTTCCCGCTGACGAGAGACAGGTGCTCAGCGTCTGGTCATCCCCACCCACCGACCGCTCGCTGTCTCACCAGAGCGGGGCCATACCGCACGGCGAACGGACAGGCTACACGCTGATCGGACAGCGGTGATGGGCACCTCGGGCTGACCGCCCCCTGAGCCATTCACACAGGGCTTCATGATGCTAAAATTATAACCCGTTCCTATCCCTTGTCAAGACAGGAAAACATATTCCACTCCTGTGGTAACTGCCTGTCTGGATGCCTGCGGTGCCAGGCGTCAGCGCAGGCCGAGGGCCCAGAACGGAGGGGACAGGAGAGGCGGCGCCTCGCCCCCTCAGTCGGCATGGACAGGCAGTTGCCCCGCAGGAGGGCAAAGGGTGCCGTGCCCGCCAGACTATGATCCGGCGGACACGAGGCGGGCATTTACCCCGCGGGCGGATTTTTCGATGGTCTTCCCTTACCGTGTTGATCGAAGACTGCGCCCAAAACGGCCGAAGAGAGTCAGCGGATTGAGCAGATGAAGCGGATTTGTCTACAGAAATCCGCTGAATCTGCTCAATCTGCTGACCGATTCCTCGCTGTTGGCACTCTGAACCAGGAACAACACTCAAGAGGGAGACTACCGATTTTTCGGACAGGCCCTAACCGCCGGGCCTCCGCGGTTGAAACGCCGGGTAACAGCAGCGAAGACCACCTGCGTGGCCTGGCTGGCGCCCTGTAGTTGATTTTCCCCCTGTTTGTGGTAGGATGGAACCCACGATGGAGGGGGGCTTCACGGAGATCGACCATACCGCCGATGCGGCTCTGCTGGTCTGGGGGCAGGACCTGGCTGCGCTGTTCGTCAACGCCGCGCGCGGCCTGGCCTGGCTGCAGGCCGACCCGGCGAGCGTCACGCCAACGGTGGCCATCCCGGTAGACCTGACCGCCGACGACGTGGAGATGCTGCTGGTCACCTGGCTGGGCGAACTCCTCTACCTGGGCGAGCGTGAGGGCGTGGTCTTCACCACCTTCGATCTGGAGGAAGTAACCCCCACCCGCCTGCGCGGAACGGCCTACGGCGGGCCGCCCGGAGAGCGCCGCTGGCCGGTCAAGGCGGTCACCTTCAACCGCCTGGCGGTGCGTCCCGGCCCGCGCGGCCTGGAAACCCCCATCGTCTTCGACGTGTGAGAAATGGACGTCGAACCACAGTGGTCTGTGGTCGCTGCTGAGAGGAGAGAGATGGTCGAGAAGAAGGACTTCCGCAAGGTGGAGCGCTTTGTCTGGGAGTTGCCCAAGACAACGCGGACGGATATGCGCGTGCCGGCGCGCCTGTTTGCCGACGCCGAGATGCTGGACGCCGCCTTCCGCGACCGCACAGTCGAGCAACTGGTCAACACCGCCACCCTGCCCGGGATCGTGAAATACGCTATGGCCATGCCCGACTTCCACGAGGGGTACGGTTTTCCCATCGGCGGCGTGGCGGCGATGGACGTGAAGACGGGCGTCATCTCTCCCGGCGGGGTCGGGTACGACATCAACTGCGGCGTCCGACTGCTGGCCTCCCATCTGGAGCAGGAGGAAGTCGCGCCGTACCTGCGGGAACTTACCGCCGCCCTCTACAACTCCTGTCCCAGNGGCGTGGGCGAGAAGGGCCGCGTCCGTCTCTCCGACCGCGAACTGGACGAGATGGTCACCCAGGGGGCAAAATGGGCGCTGAAGCGTGGCCTGGCCCGCGCCGAGGACCTGGCCCACACTGAGGAGGAAGGTTGCCTGCCCGGCGCGGACCCTGGCGCGGTGAGCGCGCGGGCGAAGGAGCGCGGCCGCCCGCAGGCCGGCTCGCTGGGCGCGGGCAACCACTTCCTGGAGATTGACGTGGTGGAGGAGGTCTACGCTCCTGAAGTGGCAAAGGCCTTCGGCCTGCGAGAGAACCAGGTGGTCGTCCAGATTCACTGCGGCTCGCGTGGTTATGGCCACCAAATCTGCGACGATTACGTCAAGAGCCTGCAGGCAGCGGTGCGCAAGTACGACATCCCCCTGCCTGACCGGGAACTGGTCTGTGCGCCGGTGGACTCGCCGGAGGGACGCGCCTACTACGGGGCGATGGCCTGCGCGGTCAACTACGCCTTCGTCAACCGACAGGTGCTGGCGATGGGCGTGCGCGAAGCCTTCGAGCAGGTGCTCGCCGGCAAGGTGCGCCATGTGGACCTGTTTCAGGTCTACGACGTGACCCACAACATCGCCAAGTTCGAGGAGCACGAGGTGGACGGCAAGCGGCTGCGCCTGTGCGTGCACCGCAAGGGGGCCACACGCGCCTTTGGGCCGGGCCGACAGGAGGTGCCGGCAGATTACCGTGACGCGGGTCAGCCAGTGCTGGTGCCTGGCTCGATGGGCACCGCTTCCTACGTGCTGGTGGGCACGCCGCAGGCGATGACGCTCACTTTCGGCTCCACCTGTCACGGAGCGGGCCGGGTGATGAGCCGCACCCAGGCGCTGAAGAAGATCTTCGGCGCCGACCTGAAGCGGGAACTGGAGGAGCAGGGATTGGTGATCATGGCCGGCAGCACCAAAGGGCTCGCCGAGGAGGCCCCGGCCGCCTACAAGGATGTCAGCCAGGTGGTCGAAGTGGTCCACGGCGCGGGGCTGGCCCGCAAGGTCGCCCGCCTCCGCCCGCTGGCGGTCATCAAGGGGTGACACGGGGACGCGGGGATGCCTCACCCCGTCGTAGGATCGCCCTGTCACAAAACCGCCCCTCAACGGAAACGTTTCGGGAAGCAAGAAGGACTTGCATTTCACAGCGGATCTCTGTATCATGATTTGCGTCGCGCATCCACCCTGGCTGAGTGTGGTTCTTTCCGAATAAGGAGGTGGTCAAATGAAGCAAGCGGTCACGCTCCTGTCAGCGGCGTTGCTGATCCTGCTGACGGCCGCGCCTGTGGCCGCCGCTCCGTCAGCCTGGGCTATCCTGGGCTACCACATCGTCCAACCGGGGGAGACCCTCTTCTGTATCGGTCGGGCATACGGTGTGGACCCATGGGCCATCGCGGCGGCAAACGGGGTGGGCAGCCCTTATCATCTGTACGCCGGCACCGCGCTGGCCATCCCCGACGCCTACGCCTACATTCCCCCTGGCCCGGTGTGCCGGCCGCAGTGGTCAAGCCCTGTCTATCCCTCTTGCATCGCCTATCATACAGTCGTGCGGGGTGACACCCTCAGCCGCATCGCTCGCTGGTACGGGGTGAGCATGTGGCGCATCGCTGAGGTCAACGGCATCTACAACCTCAACTACATCCGCGCCGGCAGCGTGCTGTGCATCCCTGACCCGTAGACTGTCCTGGCAGACCAGACGCACCCGGCTGCGTTGGGGGGCGCAGCCGGGTGCTTCTTTATTCTGGTACTATTGTCTCATTGAAGCCCCCACACTCACCCTGTTATAATACAACCTGGGACGGGGAAAGATGAGAAGATGGTGGCGGGTGGTTATGCTCCAAATCCTGTTGGGAACGGTGATCCTGGCCGGGGCGAATCCGGCGCAGGCAGATGACCCCAACCCGCCGGAAGNACTCATCGGCCACGTCTCCACCATCGGCCCCGCAGCGATCTCTTCCTTGCCGGCGTCTCCCTCTGCCCGCGCTTCGGCCGCCTCTGCGGATGAGATAGCCCAACAGGTGGTCGAGGCGATCAACGCCGCTCGCTGGGAGAACGGTCACCTTCCCCCCCTCAAGCGGCAGAGCGGACTGGACGCTGCCGCCGCTTACCACAGCCAGGATATGGCCGTGGACAACTACTTCGCACACGACAGCTACAACCGCGTGGCTGGGTCATTGGTCTTCGAGCGTTACTGGTGGGAGCGGGTGCAGAGTTACTACCCTGGCTGGAACGGCCTGGGCGAGTGCATCGCCGCTGGCTTCGCCGATGCCGCGTCGGTGGTGAACGGCTGGCTGGGTAGCACCGGCCATCGCGCCATCATGCTCAGCACAGGCTACACCGAGATCGGCTCCGGCTTCTATCAGGGAGGCACCTGGGGCACCTACTGGACCACCGACTACGGCAGCCGCTGCGACACCTACCCCGTCGTCATCAACCGCGAGGCGGCGAGCACCTCTTCGCGCGCCGTGTCCCTCTACGTCTACGGGGCAGGCTGGGCGCAGCAGATGCGCTTCCGTAACGAGAACGGCGCGTGGTCGAACTGGGAGGCCTATAACCCCGATCGCGCCTGGACGCTCTCCTGTGGCACCGGCACCAAGACCGTCAGCGTCGAGATCGCCCAGGGCAGCCAGGTGCGCTCCTACTCGGACACCATCCTGCTGAGCGGAGAGGATTACCATCTGGAAGCCACCGATCAGGTCGTCTTCTTCTACGAGCGGGGGAGCGGGCAACTGTTCCCTGCCACTGCGCTGCCGATACAGGTCGAGAACACCGGCCTGGGCTGTTCCAGCCTGCAGTGGAGCGCGACCCGGTCGGGGACGTGGTTCACCGTTTCTCCCGCCAGCGGCTCTACGCCGGCAACCCTGACCGTGACCCCGGAGGGCTTCCCAACCGCGGTTGGCGTCTACACCGGGAGCGTGACCGTCACTGCGACACAGCCGCCAGGCGTGACCGGCTCCCCGCAGTCGGTGGAGGTCACCCTCATCGTCGCGGACCACGTCTACCGCCTGGCCCTGCCCTACGTGGCGCGAGGGAGGTCGTGACATGCGCCGCCTGATCCTCCCGCTCATCCTGGCGCTGCTGCTGATGGCGTTCCTCTCCGCCTGGCTTCCCGGCGGCAACCGGGCGGCGCTGGCTGCCTCCCCCGCGGCCGGCCTGCAGGCGACGGTCACCACCTATACCACCTACTTGCCATTGCTGCTGCGCGAGATCCTCCCCTCGCTTTACCCCAACGACCCGCTCCTCAACCTGGAATGGGGGTTGGAAGCCGTCGCCGCGCCACAGGCCTGGGGAGTGACCTGTGGCTGCCCATCGGCCCTCGTCGCTGTCGTGGACTCCGGCGTGGACCTGAGCCATCCTGACCTGGCCGGGAAGGTGCGCACGGACATAGACTGGGACTTCGTCAGCGACGACGACTCGGCGGATGACGGCTTCGGGCACGGCACACACGTCGCTGGTATCGCCGCAGCGGCCACCAACAACGGGACCGGAGTGGCCGGCCTGGGCTGGGAGGCGACCGTGCTCCCGCTGCGGGTGCTGAACGACAGCGGCCTGGGCTACGCCGACGACGTGGCCGAGGCCATCCGCTACGCCACCGATCACGGCGCACAGGTGATCAACCTCAGCCTGGGCGGACTCGGTGCCTGCCCCTCCTACCTGCAGGACGCAGTGAACTACGCCTACGCGCGCGGCGTGGTCGTCGTCGCCGCAGCGGGCAATCACGGCGGGAGCGTGCCGGACGGCTCCTTCTTCCCCGCCAACTGCACGCACGTGCTGGGCGTGGCGGCAACGGAGCCGGGGAACACGATCGCTGCCTACTCCAACACTGGCGACCACGTCAGCGTGGCCGCGCCGGGGACGGGCATCTATAGCACGCTGATCGGTGGGTACGGCGAGAAGAGCGGCACCTCGATGGCCGCGCCGCACGTCGCCGGGCTGGCCGCGCTGGTCCGCGCCGTCTACCCTGCCTACACCCCCGACCAGGTGGCCTCGGCGATCCTGGACAACGCCAGCGATCTGGGCGCGCCGGGTTGGGACCCCCTCTCTGGCTGTGGGCAGATCAACGCCTACGCCGCCCTCACCCGTGGAGCGCCATCCTCCGCGCCGCTCTGCCGGAGCAGAACCTATACAGGGACGGCGCGCACGCTTCCAGCCACCCGCTTTGCTGCCGGCGAGGTCATCTTCACCCTCCGCCCGGGAGCCTCGGCGATGGGGCTGGCCCAGCGGTACGGGGCCCGCGCCGAGTTCATGCCCGACCTGGGGGCCTGGCGCCTGCGCGTGCCAGCGGGCGCAGAGCAACGCACCCTCAGTCTCCTGCGCGCCGATCCGGCAGTTCTTCAGGCCGACCTCAACGTCCAGGTCGCGGCTCAGTGACCCTGGATCCNCCTGATTCGTGAGGTTTGGACACAAGTCTGGCTACCTGCCACTTTTGTCAATGCAGCCCCTCGCAGTTCCTCTCAGGTCGTCATTGCTCGGCTCGACCCTGCGGCGTCAGCATGTCCCTATGCGTCGGCGGGCGGCATGGGGATGCCGCCCTACGGTGTACCCCCATTTAGGGGCGCAGCAGCGCTGCGCCTCTACTGCAATCCATCGGCGCCCGCAGCGGTAAAGCCACTGCGTTCAATATCCCAACTCGTATCCGAACCTCAGCGATTTCACTTGACGATCCCCATCTTTCCCGATATGATACCTCTGCGACACCTCATCGCCCTGCCTGTTTTCTGCCACGAACTGGGGGCGAAGCCATCTCCACTGGAGGCGAAGGATGCCAGCGATCATCATTGTGGGAGCCCAATGGGGGGATGAAGGGAAAGGCCGGGTGGTGGACAACCTGGCCGGGGAGGTGCACCTGGCGGCCCGCTACAACGGCGGGGACAACGCCGGCCACACCGTCGTGGCCGAAGGGCACACGCTACGCCTGCATCTGCTCCCCTCGGCAGTGCTCCACCCGTATGTGACCTGTCTGGTGGGCGCGGGAGTGGTGGTCAACCCGGTGCGGCTGGTGGCGGAACTGGATGAACTGGCCGGCCTGGGGGTTGACGTGGGGCCAGAGCGAGTGAAACTGGCGGCTGCGGCCCACATCATCCTGCCCACCCATCAGGCGCTGGACGGAGCGGGGGAGACAGCACGGGGCGCAGCGGCGATCGGCACCACCCGCCGCGGCATCGGCCCAGCCTACGCCGACAAGGCCGCGCGCACGGGCCTGCGCGCCGGGTTGATGGCCGACCCTGAGGACTTCGGCGAGCGCGTGGCCGAGGTGGTGCGGGCCCACAACCGACTGCTGGAATCGGCGGGAGTAGCCCCTCTGTCCCCGGCCGATGTCGCCGCTCAATACTGCGCCTGCGCCCAGCGCCTGCGCCCCCACCTGGTTGACGGCACAGCACTGGTGGGAGAGACGCTGGAAGCCGGCCGCGTCCTGCTCTGCGAGGGGGCCCAGGGGACGCTGCTGGACCTGGACCACGGCACCTATCCCTATGTGACCAGTTCCTCGGCGGTCGCTGGCGGCGCGCTGACGGGGTTGGGCTTCGGGCCGCGTCACGTCAGCCGGGTGATCGGCGTCGCCAAGGCCTACACCACCCGCGTCGGCGGAGGGCCCTTCCCCAGCGAACTCCTGGACGAGCACGGCGAACGCATCCGTCAGGCAGGCAGGGAATACGGCACCACCACCGGCCGGCCGCGCCGCTGCGGCTGGCTCGACCTGCCCATCCTGCGCTACGCCGTGCGCGTCAACGGCCTGAGCGAACTGGCCCTGACGAAACTGGACGTCCTCACCGGCATCCATCCGCTGCAGGTGGTGGTGGCCTACCGCCGGGGACGGGAGGAGACCCGCCACCTCCCGCTGGGGTTTGGCGCGGCAGGCCTGGAGGAGTGGCGCCCGGTCTATGAGGAGATGGCCGGGTGGGACGAAAGTCTGGGAGAGGCGCGCAGGTTTACCGACCTGCCCGCTGCGGCGCGAGAGTATGTCGCCCGCATCGAGAAAGCCATCGGTATCCCCATCACCCTCATCGGTGTGGGGCCCGAGCGGAAACAGACGATTGTCCCGTAGGGCGCCCGGTGGGTCGCCCTGTCTGGCGGAAGATCGTCAGGCGGGTGGGAGCATCTGTTGCTGCCCCGCGCTGGCCCCCCATGTGCGCATCCACAGCGTCGTCTCGCGGGTGTTCTCCTCGATGGCCAGCAGCAGGAAGATCAGTTCGCCCACGGCGTACAGCACGACAAAGTAGATGAGCGTCAGGATCAGCCCGAAGATGAAACCAACGACGCCGGAGACGACGCTCAGTGCCACCGGCATGCCGCCGCTCCATCCATAATCCTGACCGAACTGGCTCATCATGCTGCCCATGAGGCCGCCGCCCAAGATGTTGACCAGCAGGGCGCCGATAGAGGCCAGGATGCCGACGACAAGGACGATCCAGGCGATCACCTTACACATCGTGCCGATGAAGCGCAGGAAACCAAACTTCTTCTCCATAGGACACCTCCTCAGGTTTGAGACACTATCTTCTTCACCCGCTTCTCGAATTCCGCACGGGTAAGCATCACCCGCCGACCACAGGTCAAACAGCGCAGGCCGATGTCCGCCCCCACCCGCGTCACCACCCACTCCAGGCCGCCGCAGGGATGAGGCTTGCGCAGTTGGACGACATCGCCGACCCCCACGCCAGTCATGTCTCTCCGGTCCTCTGTCCTTCCGCCTCCCCGCCGCCCTGTCCCCCCATTTCCCCAAGATCACCGAGGCGACTCACCCGCACACGGGCCACGCGCAGGCCGTCCATCTCCTCCACGCGCAGCCGCAACCGGTCCCGCCTGCACACCACCTCGTCCCCGACCGCCGGAACGCGGTCCAGCCGCCCCATCACCAGTCCACCGATAGTGGTGTAGTGCGGGTCCTCCAGCGCCGTCTGGAAGGTTTCGTTCACCTCCTCGATCGGGACCAGTCCATCCACCAATGCGCTGCCGTCGGGAAGCCACTGGATGTCCGGCACGGTGACGTCGAAGGCGTCGTCCACATCCCCCACGATCTCCTCCAGCAGGTCCTCCAGGGTGACCAACCCGGCGGTGCCGCCGTACTCGTCCACCAGGATGGCGATGTGCTGGCGGGCGCGGCGGAAGGCGGTGAGGACGTCGGCCACGGAGACGGTCTCCGGCAGGAAAAGCACTTCCCGCATCAGGGCAGAGGCCGGCGTCTCGATTCGCCGCTCGCGGATGTGGCGCACCATGTCTTTGACGTGGACCACGCCGAGGATGTGGTCCAGGTCGCCGTCGAAGACCGGGAACTTGGTCAATGAGGTCTGGGCGGCGAGTTCGGCCATTTCCTCCACGGTCGCATCCGCAGGAACGCAGACCATCTCCGTGCGTGGCACCATCACCTGCGTGGCGCGACTGCCGCGCAGGTCGAAGACGGCCTGGAGCATCTCTTCCTCCTGCTCTTCCAGAACCCCCTCCTCCTGACTCTCCTGGATCAGCATCTTCAGTTCCTGCACCGAGTGCACCTGTTCGCGGCCGCTGGCGGGGTGGACGCCGATGGCGCGCAAGAGGAGATTACCCGCGCCGTTGAGCAACCAGATTGCCGGGCGGAAGAGGGTCAGCGCCACCTCGGTGGGACGGGCGACGAAAAGGGCCGTGCGTTCAGGATTCTGCAGGGCGATGGACTTGGGTGCCAGTTCGCCGACGACGACGTGCAGGAAGGTAATGCCGATGAAGGCCACTGTCGCAGCGATGGAGTGAGCCGTGGCGTTGATCCACGTCACCGGCAAGAAGTTCAACAGCGGCATCAACAGGCCGGCCAGGGCCGGCTCCCCGATCCAGCCTAACGACAGGCTGGCGATGGTGATGCCCAGCTGGGTGGCGGCGATGAACCGATCGGGATCGGCAATGGCCCGCTGGACCACGGCGGCGGTGCGGTTTCCCTCTGCCACCAGTTGCTCGACCCGCGTCGGCCGCACGCTCACCAACCCGAACTCGGCGGCGACGAAGAAGGCATTGAGCAGGACAAAGAAAGCGACGCCCAACAAGCCCAATAGAATCGTGGATAACGAACCTTCCATTTCTCCTTAGCCCCAGCGCAACAAGCCAGCGGCAACGGTCAGGAGGATACCCAGGCCCACGATGACGATGCCGGTCAACCACCGTGCCCGCGAAGGCAGGTCCACCAGGCGCGGCACCCCCAGCCAATCGGTCTGCACGGCGTAACGGGGGATGAGGAACCAGCCCAGGACGATGCCGGCCAGCAACCCACCGATGTGCGCCCAGTTGTCCACGCCGGTGGAGACGAAACCGAAGAGGAGGTTGTAGGCGACGATGCCGATGATATTGGCCAGCCGGGCGCGCCCGGCCACCAGGCGGTCGCGGTAGTGGTAGAGATAGATGCCGGTGACGCCGATCAGGCCGAAGATGGCCCCCGATGCCCCTACAGACGGGTAGGGGCTGAGCAGGAAACTCAGGCTGCTGCCCGCCAGGCCGCTCATCAGGTAGGCGATGAGAAAACGGAATGAACCGTAAGGCCGCTCGACCCCCGGCCCCAGGGCATAGAGCGCGTAGGAGTTGAAGAGGATATGCAGCAGGTTGGCATGGAGGAAGATCGCCGTGCCCAACCGCCAGTACTGCCCGGCGACAATGAACTGGTTGATCTTGGCACCCAGCCACAGCGCGGTCTCCTGGCCGATCACCGCCGAGGCGAGGAAGACCAGGATGTTGACCCCCAGGATCACGTAGGTCAGCACCGGTCGTGACTGGGGCACCCGCAACTGCACGGCTGCGGGCGCGGCGAAGGGAGAGGGCGGAAATCCACCGTAGGGTTGCATAGCGATACCTCGTCTCGCGGGTCAGAGCCGCACCGTGCGTTGGCGAACGCGACAGTGCTCGGCGGTGATGATCGCCACCACCCGATCCACCGCTTCATCCAGGTGGTTATCGCGGTTGAGCACCACGTAGTCGAACTCCGGGATACGTTCCATCTCCTCGCGGAACTTGCCCAGGCGCAACGCCAGCTGGTCCGGCGAGTCGGTGCCCCGTCGTCGCAGCCGCTCGGCCAGTTCCTCCTCCGACGAGGGAGCCAGGAAGATCAGCACCGCCTCCGGGGCCAATCGGCGCACAGTTGCCGCTCCCTGCACGTCCAGGCGGACGATCACGTCCAGGCCGGCCTCCAGCGCTTCGCGGATGGGTTTCCTGGGGATGCCATAGTTCTTGTCGTAGACCAGAGCGTGTTCCAGCAGTTCTCCCGCCTCGATCATACGCTGGAACTCCGCGGTGTTGACGAAGTAATAGTCCCTGCCATGAACCTCGTTGGGCCGGCGCGGCCGGTCGGTGGCGGTGACGCCGAAATGGGCCTGGATGCCACGTTTGCGCAGCTCCCGTAGCACCGCGTCCTTGCCCACCCCTGCCGGCCCAGAGATGACGACCAGCAAAGGGCCGGTTTTTNCCACGTTTCGTGTCTCCATTCTCCCTGTCTCCGCGTCTCCGCATCTCCTCACTTGCGCGACAACCGCCAAACGGGTATACTTCAGGCGCACACTTCTGTCACGTTCGGGAGGATGAGGTGCCGATCTACGAGTATCGCTGTCATCACTGCAAGCGCCGGGTGGCGATCTTCTGGCGCAGCATCGCCGAGGCGACGGCGGGACAGGCCACCTGCCCGCGCTGCGGCAGTACCCACCTCACCCGTCTGATCTCCCGCGTTCGAGTGGTGCGCTCCGCCGAAAGCCGCCTGGACGACCTCAGCGACCCCTCCTCGCTGGCCGACTTCGACGAGAATGACCCCCGCTCGATGGCCCGCCTGATGCGCCGTATGGCCGACGAGACGGGGGAGGACCTGGGGCCGGAGTTCGAGGAGGTTGTCGGTCGGTTGGAGGCGGGGGAGGACCCCGAAGAGATCGAGAAGTCCATGCCGGAACTGATGGGTGAAGGGGCAGACATGGGGACAGAGGTGGAGTGAGGCATCACGCTTCACCTGCCCATCCTCTCCGTCACAACCGTCCAGATCTCCGCCTGCACCTCGTCCACGCTGCGGGCGGCGTCAATCACCACCCAGCGATGCGGCTCCAGGCCGGCCAGTTCCAGGTAGCCAGCGCGCACGCGGCGGTGAAACTCCAGCGCCTCCTGGTCCAGACGATTCCATTCCTCCCCGCTCAACCGCCGCCGTTTCAGACCCTCCTCTGGGCGGATGTCCAGGCAAAGGGTCAGGTCAGGCACCAGCCCGCCGGTGGCGAAGCGGGTGATCTCCCACAGCGTCGGCAGGTCAAGGCCGCGACCGTAGCCCTGGTAGGCCAGCGTGCTGTCGTAGAAACGGTCGCTGATGACCACCTGCCCCTCCGCGAGCGCCGGCCGGATCACCTGCGCCACCAGTTGGGCGCGCGAGGCGGAGTACAGGAGGATCTCTGCCTGGGGGCGCATGTCGCTATTGGCCGGATCGTGAAGGATGGCGCGGATCTGGTCGCCGATGACCGTCCCGCCCGGCTCGCGGGTCAACACCACCCGATGCCCCTGCTGGCGTAGCCGCTCCACCAGGAGGTGCGCCTGGGTGGTCTTGCCGCTGCCATCGGGACCCTCGAGGGTGATGAACACGGTTACTCCCGATAGACCCGCACGCGGCGATGAGGCTCCTCTCCCGTTGAGCGAGAGGCCAGGTTCGCCGCACGGATCATCTCGTGTTGCTGGCGGCGGATGAAGGCGTTCTGCGGGGAGAGTTCCACCTCATCCGCGCCGTGCAGGACTTGTTGGATCGCCTCCTCGACCTCCCGCAGCGCCCGCTGCAGCGGGTCGGCGGGCCGCCTCTCCAGTTGGAAGTGGTCGCTCAGGCAGGCTTCCATCTGCGCCACGGTGTTGGCGCGCAGCACGTAGACCGGCAGCCCGCGCCGCTCGGCATCGGAGACCAGGCGCGGGCGACGACGGTAGAAACCCTTGCTGGTGATGACCACCGCTGCATCCCGCAGGTCGTTGACCATCTGCAGCGGCACCTGCATGCGCTGGGCCGCCCGCTCCAGCCGGTCGCGGGCAATCCCGTAAGGGAAGACGCGCAACGGCTCGGTCACCGAAATCGGAGGCACAAAGGCCTCGTCCAGGGTGACCCGCCGCGGCTGCTCGTGGTTCCGTTCCTCCAGCGGGGCCGGGCGGACGCGCTCGCGCTGTACTTCGCCGTCGGCGCCGCGGAAGCGCACCTCAGCGTCCAACGGACGGCCGCGCAGCAGCGCGTCCACCGACTCGGTCACGTCGGTGTGGATGAGCAACCGCTGGCGGTCCTGCATCTCGACCAGCACATCGAAAGTGGGCGGAGCGCGCCGCTCCAGGATCGTCTTCTGCGTCCCCCGGCGGCGCGCTTCCTCGTCGGAGAGGGTCACGCTCTCGATCCCGCCGACCAGGTCGGAGAGGGTGGGGTTCATGAGCAGGTTGTCGAGGGTGTTGCCGTGCGCGGTGGCGATCAGTTGCACGCCGCGCTCGGCGATGGTGCGGGCAGCCAGGGCCTCCAGTTCACGGCCGATCTCGTCAATGATGATGACCTCGGGGTTGTGATTCTCCACCGCCTCGATCATCACCTCATGCTGGAGCGAGGGCATCTCCACCTGCATACGCCGGGCGCGCCCGACGGCGGGGTGAGGGATGTCGCCATCGCCGCCGATCTCGTTGGACGTGTCCACCACGATGACCCGCTTCTTCTCCGCCAGCACACGGGCCGCCTCACGCAGGAGTGTCGTCTTGCCGATGCCGGGGCGGCCCATGATCAGCACGCTCTTACCGCTCTCGATGATGTCCTGGATGATGGCAACCGTGCCATAGACGGCGCGTCCCACCCGACAGGTCAGGCCGACGATGTTCCCCTTGCGGTTGCGGATGGCGGAGATGCGGTGCAGGGTGCGGGCGATGCCGGCACGGTTGTCGGCATCAAACTCGCCCACGCGGTCCACCACGTGGGCGATCTCCTCCGCGGTGACCTCGCTCTCGCGGAGCACCACCTCGCCATCGGTATATCGGGCCGTGGGCACGCGCCCCAGATCGAGGATCACCTCCAGCAGGTCATCCCGTCGCCCGACCTTCTGCACAGCCAGGCGGATGTCGTCGGGCAGGACGGCCAGGATGGCATCCAGGTCATCAGTGATGTGGTTGGTATAACTCATCTCCTCAGTGTCACTACTCCTCTACGTTTCGTCCGTGGATAGCACAGCGGAAGAGCCGCCGGGGCTGCACTCGCCGCGGAAGAAGGCCCACTCCTCGCACTCCGAGCCGTCGGGGAAGATGCAGTAACCGGCCTGACCGCCATCCTCGGCGGTGCGAATCTCCAGTTGTCCGCCCTGCTCCTCGCAGTAGACCGAGGCCGGGTTGGGCATGCCAAGCATCCCGCCGGGGCTGCACTCGCCGCGGAAGAAGGCCCATTCCTCACACTCGGAACCATCAGGGAAGATGCAGTAGCCAGTCTGGCTGCCGTCCTCGGCGGTGCGAATCTCCAGTTGTCCGCCCTGCTCCTCACAGTAGACCGAGGCCGGGTTGGGCATACCCGCCTCAGGTGTCGGTGTGGCGGTGGGTGTGGGCGGGCGGCACGCCGCGAGAGACAGCAGAAGCGCTGTCAGCACGAGAGCAATAGCCTGGTACCTCATGTCGTTTCTCCTCTCAGCCAGTAGTCAGGTCCCCGCTGCCGCTACCCGGCGGGCTTTCTCAGGGGGTCCTGCTACCCTGAGAGACGCTTTTGGAGGCTACGGAGTTCCCTTCCCGCTCCCCTTCTCAGGCTACGGCACGCTTAGCGGCCACTCGACCTGTTCTCCTGTTGCTTCGTTGATGAACAGGAACAGGTTCCCATCCTCCCGTACCAGTTGCTCGTTCGCGTTCAGAAGCTCAATCCCATAGATAGCCCCGTCGGGCGCAAGGTCAACTACCAATTCCTCACTCACCTTGATGGCTTCCACCTGCCCCCGCTTCTCCCGAAAGCGAATGTAGGCCACGTTGTATCGGGGATCATACGTCAATCTCATCCCCTTCCCTCCTTTCGGAAAACTTCCACGGGCTCAGAAGTAGCGAACAATGATCGTGATCACCAGCCATTCGCCTTCCTCGTCGAACGGGAAATTGCGACGAAAGCCAGCCCGCCCGAACTTGGCTGGAAATCGCTCTCCTTCATCCACAGTGGATACGACCTCGCCCTCTGTGGCCCCGCGCTCCTGCATCCGCTCCAAGGCGTGAGGGTGGAACCGCACGGTCATTCCCTCTCCCGCAGGTTCGAAAACGACTGACAACNGGCCAGCCAGGTCATCGCNTANTCGCCAGCGCTCAGGCGAGTGAAGTAGCGGTGGAAGCGGTCATCGTCGGTCAGTTCGGGGTGAAAGGCCGTGGCCAGCAGGTGACCCTGCCGCACGGCGACGACCGTCCCGTCCTCCAACCGGGCCAGCACCTCCACTCCTTCCCCCACGCGCTCGATGCGCGGGGCGCGGATGAAGACGGCATGGAAAGGCGGGTCGCCCAACGCCGGCACCTCCAGGTCGGCCTCGAAACTGTCTACCTGACGGCCAAAGGCGTTGCGACGGACCGCCACGTCCATCAACCCCAGCAGCGGCTGGTCGGGCAGACCGTCGCTTGCCTCCCGCGCCAGGAGGATCATCCCGGCGCAGGTGCCCCAGACGGGGCGGCCCGACCAGGCGAAGTCGCGCAGCGGCTCCAGCAGCCCCCAGCGGACGGCCACCTTGCCGATGGTGGTGGATTCGCCACCGGGGATGATCAGCCCGTCCAGCCCTTCAAGGTGCTGGGGCAGGCGGACCTCAACCGGTTCCGCGCCGATGCGCTCCAAGACCTGCTCGTGTTCGATGAAGGCCCCCTGTAGGGCCAGAACGCCGATCTTCATACCAGAGTCACCAGCCGCGCACTGCCAGGCGCCCCGCTTCGGGGATGTCGCTGACGTGAATGCCGACCATCGCCTCGCCCAGGCCGCGGCTGACCTCGGCCAGGATCTGCGGGTCGTTGTAGTGGGTGACCGCCTGAACGATGGCGCGAGCCCGTTTGGCCGGGTCGCCGGACTTGAAGATGCCGCTGCCGACAAAGACGCCGTCCATCCCCAACTGCATCATCAGCGCCGCGTCCGCCGGGGTCGCCACGCCGCCCGCGGCGAAGTTGACCACGGGCAGACGGCCCAACCGGGCGGTCTCGACGACCAGGTCGTAGGGCGCGCCGATCTCCTTGGCGTAGGCCATCATCTCCTCGGGGGCCATCGTCGTCAGCCGGCGGATCTCGCCCATCACGGCGCGGGCGTGACGNACCGCNTCGACCACGTCGCCGGTGCCGGCCTCCCCCTTCGTGCGGATCATCGCCGCCCCCTCACCGATGCGTCGCAGCGCCTCGCCCAGATTGCGACAGCCACAGACAAAGGGCACCTTGAACTGGCGCTTGTCAATGTGATGGGCCTCGTCAGCAGGGGTGAGCACCTCGCTCTCGTCAATGAAGTCCACCCCCAGCGCTTCCAGGATCTGCGCCTCGACGAAGTGGCCGATGCGGCACTTGGCCATCACCGGGATGGAGACCGCTTCCATGATCTCGATGATCTTCTCCGGGTCGGACATACGGGCCACGCCGCCCTGCGCGCGGATGTCCGCCGGCACCCGCTCGAGGGCCATCACCGCGCAGGCGCCCGCGTCCTCGGCGATGCGGGCGTGCTCGGCGCTGACCACGTCCATGATCACGCCGCCCTTGAGCATCTGGGCCAGGCCGCGTTTGACCTTTTCCGTTCCCACTTCCCGTTCCATCTTTACGCCTCCTCACTTCCGTCACGATTCATCCTTTACTATTCTACTGCCATTCAGCCAAACCGTCAACGACCGTAACTGCCTGCCCGCCGACACCGGAGGAGCGATATCCCTAAGCCGCCCCGCCGACGCACAAGGACACACCGACACCGCAGGATCATGTAAGGGCGCAGCGACGCTGCGCCCCTACATGGGGCACACCGCAGGACGGCATCCCCATGCCACCCGTACAGACCAGGCAGGAGGGCGGACTCGCAGGGTGGGCAGTCACCAACGACCTTGACAGGGCTGCCGTTTTCGGTTAGAATCATACATAAGGTAATTATGTAAGGTCCTGAGGTAGAGAGTGACCAGGCTTTCTGACGATGAAGAGAAGGCCTTAGCCCGCCGGATCGAGCAGATGCGCAAGGGCACCACCACCCTGGCGGTGCTCAAACTGCTGGCCGACGCCGCGCAGCCGATGCACGGCTATCAGATCATCCGTGAACTGGAGGCACGCGGCCGTGGCTCCTTCCAGTTCAAAGAGGGGCTGATCTACCCCCGCCTGCACCAGATGGAACGGGAGGGGCTGCTGCACGGGCGATGGGAAGAGGGAAGCGGCCGCAGACGCAAGGTCTACACCATCACCGAGAGCGGCCGTCGCCGGCTGGAGATGGAACTGCGCGAATGGGAGTCCTTCCGTCAGGGCATGGGCTGGCTGCTGGGCCTGGAGAAGGGGACATCAGCAGGGTAGAGCCGCCGATGAACTCCATTGACGACATCCTGCTCCTCATCCGTGCCCGCCTCGACCTGGAAGCGGAGACGGAGACGGATGTCCTGGAGGAGATCCGCACTCACCTGGAGGAGGCTGTCGCCGAGGGGCGGGCCCGCGGATTGACGGAGGCGGCAGCCCTGACGCAGGCGGCAGCGCGCTTTGGCGTGGAAGAGGCGGCGCAGGCGTTGCAGGTCACCCACGCCGGCTGGGGCGCGCTGGAGGGGATCGCTGCTGCAGTCCTGCCGGTGCTCTGCGCCCTGACGCTGCGCTGGCTGGTCTTCGCCCCCGACGGCACGGCGGTGGGTTGGCGGGAGGTGCTGACCCGTCCCGCTTTCTGGGCCGTTGCGCTTCTGGCGCTCTTCCTCCCGTTGCTCCGCTTTCCCCGCCGCCGTTATGCCCTCATCTCCTGGGGTATCTTCTGGGGGNTGTCGGTNTTGACGGTCATCGTGCCAACGCTACGCTGGTAGGACCGTTTCGATCAGCCGGCGCGGGGTGTCTCCCAGGAGACGCGGGCCGCCAGCCTCCACGACGACGGTATCCTCAACTTTCGCCATCAGCCCGGCAGCGGGAGCGTTGACCTCGATTTCGACAGCCAGCACCCATCCGGCCTCGACAGGGCTCTCGTCCTTCTCCCACACCACCGGCGGCTCATCCAGTTCCACCCCCACCCCGTGGCCGGCGAAGCCCGGCAGGGCCAGGTCGCCCGGGGCGAAGTGGGGCGGCGCGCCGTGGGCCACGACCTCCGCCGCCGCAGCGTAGAGTTCGGCCACCGGAACGCCAGGCCGCAGCGCGGCGAGCACCGCCTCCTCGGCAGCCAGGGCCACGTCGAAGAGCGCCTGCTGCGCCGCTGTCGCCTTGCCGACCACGAAGGTGCGTGCCACGTCGGCGGTATAGCCGTCGCAGGCTGCCCCGATGTCCAGCACCACCAGGTCGCCAGGGCGGACCGGCTGCCGGGAGGGGCCGTAGGGAGTGGCCGGCCCCAGACCCGCGCCGGTGATCACCAGCCCGTGGCCGCCGCGAAAGGTGAGGCGCTCACCGGCCATCAGGAAGACGCCACCGCCGCGGGCGCCGGGGTAGCGCAGCGGCTGGAAGGCCTCGTGACCGGCGCGACGCAGCGCCGCCTCCACCTGCGCCGCCAGTTCCAACTCACTCAGCCCCGGTCGCAGGATGCGGGCCAGCGCCGCGTGCCCGGCATCGGCCACGGCCGCGGCGCGGGCCGTCGCCTCGATCTCCTTTACTTCCTTCACCTGCCGCTGAGCCAGCACCAGCGGGCTCACGTCAGCCAGTTCCCAGCCGGGCAAGGCTTCGCCGATCCGCAGGAAGAGGCGCGCCGGGATGACGTCCAGTTCGACTCCCAGACGTCCGCCGTCCAACCCCTGCGCGGCCAGTTCCGCCGCCACTGCGTCCAGGCCCCCGCCTGGCTCGACGCGGCTCACGGTCGCCTCGCGGCGGGCCAGTTCCAGGCCGCGGCGCACGAGCAGGGTCTCCTCGCGTGGCCCGATCACCAGCGTCGCCGGGCGGGCGGTGTTGACGTAGTAGAACAGGTCTCGCGGATGGACCAGCACCGCGGCATCCAATCCGGCCATGGTCATCCGCTGCCGCAGGCCCTCCAATCGTTCCTTCACGCATCCCTCCGTTCAAGCCGCCGCCGCTCCTCCTGCACCAGCAGCGCCGCCAGGATCAGCAACCCACCGCCAGTGAACTGCAGCGCGCTGAGGCGGTCGCCCAGGAAGAGNACCGCCAGCAGCACGCCGGCCAGCGGCTCCAGCGCGGTGACAATGGCCGCCCGCGCTGCGCCGACGACCTCCGCGCCAGCGAGGAAGGCGAACATCCCCAGAAGCGTGGGCAGAAGGATCAGGCCGGCGACTGCCGCCCAGCCAGCGGGCGCGAAGCCCAGGTCCAGCCGTCCGGACAGGCCGCTCCACAGCAGGCTGAGCACGCCCGCCCCGGTCGTCACGCAGGCCGTAGCCACCAGCGGCGAGAGAACGCGAGTGGCGCGAACGCTGACGACGATATACAGGGAATACAGGCCAACCGCCACCAATAGCAGCAGCACGCCAAAGGGATCGACGCGCCCGCGCGACCCGCCAGCGAGCAGTACCCCACCAATGACAACCAGGACCAGCGCCACCCGACCTAGAGTGCCCAGCCGTTCCTGCAACAACAGCCTGGACAGCACAGCCACCATCACCGGGACGAGCGCTACAACCATCGCGGCAATTGCCCCAGGAACGCGGGCCGTACCCTGGTAGTAGATGAACGCGTTGGGAGCGTAGAGCAGCATGCCAATGGCTGCCGCCAGGAACGCTGGCCGCCAGGGAATCCGCAGCGGGGAGCGACGGGTCAGGATCACCGCCCACCAGATCGGCGGGGCGATGGTGAAGCGAAGCGCCAGCGCCGTCTCCGCGTTGACCCCTGCCAGCACGGCTGCCTTGATCAGCACCGCCAGGCTGCCGTAGGCGCCAGCGGCAAGGAGCAGGAGGGTCATGCCCCGGCACATCAACAGCACCTCCCCTCATCTGACGCCGCCGGTCTGTCCTGTAGAAAGTCCGCCAGGAAGTCCGCGAAGCCCTGGGGACAGGTCTCACTGTAGCGGAGCAGCGTGCAACCGTCCACCGGGTAGCGGGGGTAACAGGAGGCAGGCCACGCCCCACAGGGTGCCTCCACCACTGCGGTCACGATCAGGCTGCCCAGGTCCACCGGCCCGGGCAGCCGTTCGACCACCTCCTCAGCCGTTACGACCGTCTTCCTGGCGACCATCGCCAGTTCCACATCCACCGCCAGATTACCCCCCAGAACGGCGTTGCCGGAGCGGTCGGCGCGCAGGGCGTGGATCACCGCCAGGTCACAATGGATGGCGGGGTAGGCGATCAGTTCCTCGCCGCTGTAGGGGTCGCGCACGGTGCGCACGTCCGGGCGGACGCGGGGGAGGTCAGTGCCCAGCCAGCCGCGCCCGGGCATAAAGCCCACGTCGGCCAGTGCGGCGCGCAGTCCGAAGGCAATGCTGGCCTCCGTCTCCTCGACCACCTCCAGACGCCCCTCGCCGACAGCCTGGGTGAACATCGGGGCCAGGCCGAAACTCTCCAGGCCGAAGTAGCAGGTGCGCACCCGGCGGACACAGCCGGCGCCGACCAGCAGATCCGACTCCAGGCCGGCGGTGAAAGCCAGCAGCGTCAGGTCGCGGGGAGGCGGGTCACGCCGCAGCAGCGCACGCACGAAGGCGGACGGACGGCGGTAGAGAGTCATGCCGCCCAACGCCAGGGTCTCCCCGTCGCCCAACAGGGCGGCGGCTTCTTCCATGGAGAGGCGTTTGTCGTTCATCAGCATCTCTTCAGCCGCCGCGTGCGGCCAGTTCAGGAACGGCCCCGTGCAGGAGCCTCTCTACCACGGGTCCGACTTCCACCACATCCTGCACCACGAAGTCCACCCCGTCTCCGCCGGCACCGTCCACCTGCACGGTGGTCATCCCCAGGCGGTGCGCCGGCAGCAGGTTGGCCGCGCGGTCGTCCACCAAGATACAGGCTGGCCCGCGGGCGTCCAGCAGGGCCAACAGCCGCCCATAGGCCTCTGGGCGGGGCTTGTTGCAGTAATCCAGGCGACGGATGTCCACGAGAGCGGTGAAGTGTGCCTCCACGTCCAGGGCGCGCAGCACGCGGCGGCTATGTTCGGCCGTCGAGTTGGTGAAAATGGCTTTCTGCAGGGGGATGGCGCCCAGCATCGCCCCGAGGGCCGGGTTCGGGCGCAGGAGGGCCTCGACCGGCACGTCGTGGACGAACGCCAGGTAGGCCTCAGGGTCTATGTGGTGCTCAACGATCAACCCGCCCAGGGTGGTGCCGTACTCCTCCACGTACTGGCGGCGCAGGGCCAGGGCCTCCGTCGGGCTAAGCCCCAGGCTCTGCTCGAGCCACAGCGAGATCCGCTGGCCGATCGCCTGCATCAGGCCGCCGCTGCGCGGGTAGAGGGTCTCATCGAGGTCGAAGATGATGTGCGTGAATGCCAAGTGTGCGCTCCTGTGGTCCACTGTGGCGGGAGTATACCTCATTGTGGGTTGGGGAGCAACTGTCAGCGCCCTGAGCGGGGTCGAAGCGAAGGGCGCGGGGGGCCTTCGGCTGCGCTCAGCGCAGCGCGCTCCGGGTGGCTTGCGCACATCCTGGCTCTCTGCTATGATTGTCCCTATGTCACGCTCCCGCTACCTGCTGCTGGCTTTCGTCCTCATGGCCGTTGTCGCCCTGCTGCTGGCATCCTGCCTGGCATTGCTGCCGACCCTGGTGCGCGCCCTCCCCGGCCGGTACGCCTACTACCTGCCGGAGCCGCTGCAGGAATGGCGCCACGTCGAACATCCCGACGTTCTCCCCACCCCTCAGATGGCGCCGACGGCCACGCCGCTGCCGCCCCCTTCCACCCCTCTCCCCCCCACCCCATTGCCGCTGCCGACGCCCAAGCCCACGCCCTC
>JGI24187J35170_1000180_pt1 | contig 27674 bp, 23 predicted proteins | sample YNPBryBLVA2012_FD_35170 | JGI IMG/M metagenome (IMG submission 35170)
TGAACATCATGGAGTACACGCACCAGGCGTGGAAGCAGGGCCGCCTGAGGTTGAGGGCGGATGCGATCAGCGAGCCGGTGACCTATCACGACCCGTGCAACCTTGCCCGGCTGGGCTGGATCGTGGAGCAGCCGCGCGAGTTGCTGAGGGCTTTCTGCGCCCGGTACGTCGAGATGACGCCCGGCGGGCGGGAGAACATCTGTTGCGGCGGGGGAGGGGGCACGGTGTCCATAGACGAGATTCGCCCCTACCGCATGCTGGTCGGGGGGCGGGCCAAGGCCGAGCAGATTCGCGCCACGGGGGCGCGCTATTGCGTAGCGCCCTGCGCCAACTGCAAGAAGCAGCTTCGCGAGCTGGCGGAAGAGTACGGCCTGGAGTGCGAGATCGTGGGGCTGCACGATCTGCTTTACAAGGCCATCATTTTCGATCGAGAGTCCGAGTACGGAGGGTGAGGCGGTGGAGTTCTGGCTGGAGCTGGGCCGCGGACCGCTGTTCCGGCTGGCCTTCGCTTTGATGGTGCTGGGCCTGGGGCGGATCGTGGTGTTGACGCTGGCGGGGGCGCTGGAGGCCTGGCGGCGGAGTCCGGATCGGATGGTGGACTGGAGGCAGGTGGTCCGGCGGACGGCGGAGTGGCTGATTCCGGTGAACCGGTTGTGGCGCCGGCGCCCGCTCTACAGCACGATCTCGCTGGCGTTTCACATCGGGCTGCTGGCGGTTCCTCCCTTTCTGGCGGCGCACATTCTGTTGTGGGAGCGCTCGACCGGGCTGAGTTGGGCGGCGCTGCCGCAAGCCGCGGCGGACGGGCTGACGCTGGCGGTGATAGTCTCGGCCCTGCTGCTGGTGACGGGACGCCTGGCCGGCTCGACGGCGCGGGCGATCAGTCGCCGGCAGGATTACCTTTGGCCCCTGCTGCTGGCGACGCCCTTCGCCAGCGGCTACGCCTGTTCGAACCTGCGGCTGGGGCCGGCGAGCTATCAGGCGCTGATGCTGGTGCACGTGTACTCGGGCGATCTGGTGATGGCCCTGATCCCCTTCACCAAGATCGCGCACTGCGTGCTGGCGCCGCTCTCGCAACTGGTGACGGCGCTGGCCTGGAAGTTTCCGGTGGGAGCGGGCGACCGGGTGGCGGCCACCTTGGGTTACGGCGACCGTCCGTCGTGGCTGGAAGGGGCGCGCAGCGCGGGGCCTGCGCCGGCGGCGGCCCGCTCCGCCCAGGAGGTGTGCGCGCGATGAGGGCGGCGATTCTCACCGACGTGAGCAAGTGCATCGGCTGCCGGGAGTGCGTGCGGGCCTGCAAGCTGGCGAACGGGTTGGGGCCCGAACTGCCGCACCGCTGGAATCTGGCGGACGGTCTTTCGGCCCGGAGTTGGACCTCGGTGGTGGAGGGCCCCCGAGGAAGTTTCGTGCGCAAGCAGTGCCGGCACTGCCTCCAACCGGCCTGCGTGTCGGCCTGNCCGGTGGNGGCCTTGCGCCAGACCGACAGCGGCGCGGTGATCTACGACCGGGAGCGCTGCATGGGCTGCCGCTACTGCATGATGGCCTGCCCGTTCGGGGTCCCGCGCTACGAGTGGGACCAGCCGGTTCCCTACGTGCGCAAGTGCACCCTCTGCTTGCAGAGGCTGCGGGCCGGGCAGAGGCCGGCCTGCACGGAGGCCTGCCCCACGAAGGCCACGGTCTTTGGCGACCGGGGCCGGCTGATCGAGGAGGCGCACCGGCGAATTCGCGAGCGGCCGGAGCTGTACTGGCCGAAGGTGTGGGGAGAGGAGGAGGTCGGGGGAACCTCGGTGCTCTACGTCGCGCCGGTGGACTTGACCGCCCTGCTGGCGGGGCGGCCGCTGGAGGAGGCGCCGCTGCCCGAGCGGACACGGGCCGCCATGCAAGCCGTGCCGTTCGCTTTCACCGGCGTGGTGGCGACCATGGCCGGGCTGCGCTGGGTGATCGAGCGGCGGATGAAGCGGCAAGCGGAAGAAGGCGATGAGTAGGGTGCATAGGCTCAAGCTGGCGCTATGGGCGGTGACCGGGCTGGCCGGGGCGGTGGCGGCGGCGCGCTTCCTGTTCGGGTTAGGCGTCACGACGAACCTCTCCGATGGGGTGCCCTGGGGCTTCTGGATCGGCTTCGACGTCATGGGCGGGGTGGCGCTGGCGGCCGGAGGCTTTGTGGTGACGGCCGCGGTGTACATTTTTCGCCTGGAACGTTTCCACTCGATCGTGCGCCCAGCGGTGTTGACCGCCTTCCTCGGCTACCTGGCGGTGGTGGCGGGCCTGCTCTTCGATCTGGGCCTGCCTTGGAACATCTGGCACATGGTGGTGTTCTGGAACCCCCATTCGCCGCTGTTCGAGGTGGGCTGGTGCGTGATGCTGTACCTGACGGTGCTGGCGCTGGAATTCTTTCCGGTGCCGGCTGAGCAGTTCCCCCGCCTGGCGGCGGTGCGGCGGGCTCTGCTGAGGGCGCGGATTCCCCTGGTGATCGCGGGCATCGGGCTTTCCACGCTGCACCAGTCCTCGTTGGGATCGCTGTTTCTGATCATGCCCTACCGGCTGCACCCGTTGTGGTACACGCCGTGGCTGCCGGTGCTGTTCCTGGTTTCGGCCGTCGGGTTGGGGCTGATGATGGCCGTCTTCGAGAGCCACCTGACCGCTTGGCTCTACGGGCGCCGTCCCGAGACGGAAGCGCTGGCTGCGCTGGGCGGCGCGACGCGCTGGGTGTTGTTGCTCTATGTCGCGCTGCGCGGGGCGGACCTGGCGGCGCGCGGGCAACTGGCGTGGCTGGTCCGGCCGGGCTGGCGCACGGCGATGTTCTGGGCCGAGCTGGGCTTGATGGCCCTGCTGCCGGCGGCCTTGTTGTTCGTCCCGGCGGTGCGGCGCTCGCGCGCGGGGCAATGGACCGCGGCCGGTGTGGGCGTGCTGGGCACGGTGCTGAACCGGATCAACGTGGGCGGGCTGGCGCACCTGGGGCGCGGCGATCAGTTCTACGTGCCGGCTTGGACGGAGTTGGCGGCCAGCGCGGGCGTGGTCTCGGCGGCGGCGCTGGCGTTTCTTTTCATGGTGGAGAAGTTCCGGGTCTGGGAGGAACGCCCGGCGGATCCCGAGGCCGATCCCTTGAAGCTGCCGGAGCTGGCCCCGGTGGGCGCCACCTGGCTGGGGCCGCCGGCCGTGGCGGGGCGCACGCTCTACTCGCTGAGTTTCCTGCTGGCGGCGGCGCTCGGTTTGGCGCTGTTGGAGCCGGTTTCCGCATCCGGGCGGGGTGTCGAGCGCATGGCGGCCAGGCGCGCCCGGGGCGGAGAGGTTCTTTGGGTGGACGGAAACCGGGACGGCTACGGCACGGCCTTCCCGCACGAAGCCCATCAGAAGCGGGAGGGCGGCAAGGCCTCCTGCCCCCTGTGCCATCACATGAATCTGCCCGGGGACCGCCATTCGGGCTGCTTCGAATGCCACCGCGACATGTACCTGGCGAGCGACGCTTTCCGTCACGACTGGCACGCCTCGCCCCGGGGCGGGCGGGTGGCCTGCTGGCGGTGCCACGCCGAGGGGCAACCGCGCCGGGCGGCCACGGCCAGGCGCTGCCTCGAGTGCCACAAGGATCTGACGCCTCCGGGCGCCACGATCGCCGTGCGGCAATACCGCGCGCCCGGCTATGTCGAGGCCATGCATCGGTGGTGCGTGGGCTGCCACGTGCGGCGTGCGCAGCAGATGAACAAGCCCGACCTGGGGCGGTGCACGGCGTGCCACAGGGAGAGGCGGCAGTGGCCGGAGCAGCTTGCGGCGGGCCGCAGCGAGGCCGGGCCCGCGGGCAAGCGGCTGCTTCTGCCGGCTTGGTCCGCGCCATGAGGCAAGCAGTTCCGGAGGAGCTGGACATCCTGCTGGCGCGCGGCCTGTTCGAGCAGGCGCCGTTCAACGTCGCGGTGATTGACCGGGAGTTTCGCGTAGTGACGGCCAACCGAAACTTCCTTGAGTACTTCGGCGAGTGGCAGGGCCGGCGCTGCTATGAGGTGTATAAGAACCGCAGCGAGCCCTGCCCGCACTGCCAGGCGCGAGCCACCTTTCAGGACGGGCAGGCGCGGGTCTCCGACGAGACGGGCCTGGACCGGCGCGGCCGGAGCTGCCACTACGTGTTGCACGTGGCGCCCTTGCGGGATGCCGCCGGGCGGATCGAGCACGTCGTCGAGATGACGACCGACCTGACGGAGACCCGGCGCTGGCAGCGAGAGTACGATCTGCTGTTCGAGCGTGCGCCTTGCTACATCACGGTCATTGATCGCGACTACCGGATCGTGCGGGCCAACGAACGGTTCCGCCGGTCCTTCGGCGAGGCGGGGGATCGGCTCTGCTACCAGGTGTACAAGCGGCGCAAGCAGCCCTGCGGTCGCTGTCCGGCGGCGCTGACTTTCCGGGACGGCGCCGAGCATGTGTCCCATCAGGTGGGTGTGCACCGGGACGGCTCGCCCGCCTACTACGTGGTGACCACCGTGCCGCTGTCCCGCGGGGAGGGCGAGGTGGCGCACGTCATTGAGATGGCGGCCGACGTGACGCCGATCCGGCGGCTGGAAATCGAGCTGAAGCGTGCCCAGAGTTACTACGAATGCCTGATCGAGAACGCCGCTACGGCGATCGTGGCGGTGGACGCCCGGGGACAGGTCACGGTCATGAATCCTGCGGCGCGGACGTTGCTGGGATGGAAGGCGCGGCAGCCGCCCGGGGCGGAGCGCCTGAAGCAAATGCTGCCTGCGGAGTTCTTCGAGACCTCGGCCCCAGCGCCTTCCGGCTTCCGGGAGGCGACCGTGCGGGATGCCCAGGGGCGGCCGGTCCCGGTCCGCTGGGCGGCAGCGGAGCTACGCGGGCGGCGAGGAGAGAGGGGCCGGGCGGCCTTTCTGGAGGACCTGCGCGAGGTCAAGCGGCTGGAGCGGGAAATGCTCGAGGCCGAGCGCCTGGCGGCGGTCGGCCAGACCGTGGCCGGGCTGGCGCACACCATCAAGAACCTGCTGATGGGGCTGGAAGGCGGCATGTACATGATGGACACCGGCCTGCGCCGGGCAGACGCCGCGCGAATCAGCGAGGGCTGGCAAGTGCTGCAACGCAACGTGCAGAAAACCACCGCCCTGGTCAAGGACTTCCTGAGCTTCGCCAAGGGCCGCCAGCCGCAGTTGCGGCCGGCGGATCCCAACGCCCTGGCGCGCAACGTGGTGGAATTGTATCGGGAGGCGGCGCGTTTGCAAGGCGTCGAGCTGCGGTTGGATGCGGGCGGCGAGGTGCGCGAAGCCCCGCTGGATCCGCAGGGCATCGAGACCTGCCTGACCAACTTGATCTCCAACGGCATTGACGCCGCGGTGTTGCGCGAGCAGGGCGGCGGCGAGGTGACGGTGCGCACCCGCGAGGCCGACGAGGAATTGATCTTCGAGGTGAGCGACAACGGCTGCGGGATGGATCAGGAGGTCAAGGAGAAGGTCTTCACCACCTTCTTCACGACCAAGGGAGGCAAAGGCACCGGATTGGGGTTGCTGACCACGCGCAAAATCGTACAGGAACACGGCGGCCGGATCGAGGTGGACTCGGCGCCGGAGCTGGGTTCGACCTTTCGCATACGCTTGCCCCGGCGGCGGTTGCAAGCCCTGGCAGCGGCCGAGACCGGCGGGGTTCGGCCCGAGGAGGCGCCATGAGCGGAACGGGGAAACGCGTGCTGGTGGTGGATGATGAGGCGGACGTGCGGGGATACCTGCGCACCGCACTGGAGGACGAAGGCTTCCAGGTCGAGACGGCGGCCGACGGGCTGGAGGCGCTGGAAAAAGTGCGGCGCCGGCCGCCCGACTTGATTTCGCTCGATCTGGTCATGCCCCAGCACTCGGGCGCGAAGTTCTACCGGGAGCTGCGCAAGGACAAGGAGCTGGCCCGCATCCCGGTGCTGATTGTCACCGGACACGCGCGGGACGAACTGGGGCGGGCGGACTTCCACGAACTGGTCATGTCCGGGCCGGGTGTGTACCTGGAGAAACCGGTCAGCCCGGCGGCCTATGTGGCGGCTGTGCGCCGCCTGCTGGGCATGGAAGCGCCCGAGGAGCCGTCCGAGGACCGGCTGCGCCAGGAGCTGGCGCGCGCCCTGGCCGAGGCCGACGCCGAAACCTTGCGGCGCGCCCTGGAAGCCTTGAGGAAGAAGTAGAGCGGCGATGGCGGAGGTCCCGGCGAAGACCATCCTGGTGGTGGAGGACGATGCCGACGAGGCCCGCTACCTGCGGGCGCTGCTGGAGGATCATGGCTTCGCGGTGATTACGGCGGCCGACGGGGCGGAGGGATTGCGGCAGGCCCGGGCGCAGCGTCCGGACTTGATCACGCTGGACATTTCCATGCCCCGGCACTCCGGGGTGCGCATGTTGCGGGAGTTGGGCGCCGATCCGGCCACCGCCCGGATTCCCGTGGTCATCATCACCGGGGTCTCGCACGACCTCAAACGGTTTCTGGAAAGCCGGCGGCAGATTCCCTCTCCGGCAGCTTACTTCGACAAACCGCCGGACCGAAAGGCGCTGCTGGCGGCCATCCGGAACCTTCTCAACGGCGCCTCGCAGGCCAACTGAGCCGGGCGGCGCGGTCCACCCGGCATCGTGCTAGTCTGTCTGGGAAGGCCAGACGAGGAGGCGCCCTTTGCCACGTCGGGTTTGCCCACGCCATGGCGACCGATACCCTTGCACCTGCGCCATGGGGAATCTTTACCGGTTCACCGAGCCGGTGGTCTTGCTCCTGTTGAAATTGAAGGGGCGCTCGTACGGCTACGATCTGGCGGCGGCGTTACCCCAGTACGCCCTCACCGACGCCGAGATCGAGCGGGGCGCTCTGTACCGCACCCTTCGCCAGCTCGAGGCCAACGGCAATGTGGTCTCGGAATGGGAACTGACCGACAGCGGCCCGGCGCGGCGCGTCTACCGCCTCACGCCCCAGGGCGAGAAGCACCTGGAGGAATGGGCGGCGGTGCTGGAGCACGTTTCCCGATCCATGGCCCGCTTCGTGAGGACCGTCAGGAGTTTGGAGGGCGGGGCGGCGGCCCGCGCCAGGCCGGCCTGAGGTGCGGCACCGCCTTTGAACCGAAGAGCAAGGCCGGAGGAGAACCGGGAGGAGCTCTGATGAGAGGCGCAACGATGAGAGGGTGGGTTTTCTGCGCGGCGCTGGCGGCATCCGCCGTCGTGCAGGCGCAAAACATTACCGGAACCATCTTGGGCACGGTGACCGACTCCAGCGGTGCGGTGGTGTCCAACTCCAGCGTAACGGTGGTCAACGAACAAACCGGGGTGGAAACCAAGGCCGCCACCTCGGCGACCGGCGAGTATGTGGCGGCGAACCTGTTGCCGGGGAGCTACACGGTCAAAGCCGAACTGGCCGGCTTCAAACCCAGCGTCACGCGGGGCGTGCGCTTGCTGGCCAATCGCTCGGTGCGAGTGGACGTCGTNCTGGAGCCCGGGGCGGTGACCCAGACCATCGAGGTGCAGGCGGCGGCGCCGGTGGTGAATTCCGAGAGCGCCACCATCGGCAACATTCTGGAGGCCAACGTCATCAGCGCAATCCCGCTGAATGGGCGGACGCTGGACCGCCTGATCCGCATCTCGGCCGGGGTCACTTCCGACAGCGCTTCCAACCCGCGGGTGGCAGGGAGCGCCTATTGGGGCGGCATCCAGTTCAACGTGGACGGCGCGATGTACAACGACACGGGCAACGGCGGGGGTGCATACTCCTACCGCAACGGGCTGGCCACCCTGCCTTCGGTGGACGCCATCAGCGAGTTCAAAATTGACTCGAACAACCAGAAGGCCGAGTTCGAGGGCTCGGTGGCGGTGACCGTGGTCTCCAAATCCGGCAGCAACGACCTGCACGGCTCCCTGCTGTGGTTCAACCGCAACAAGGAGTTCGCCGCCCGCTACTACTACACCCACGCGCCCACGCCGAAGCCGGCTTACAACCGCAACGAATTCGGCTACACGGTCGGCGGGCCGGTGCTGTTTCCCCGCTGGTACGACGGCCGTAACAAGACCTTCTTCTTCCACAGTTACGAGGGATTGCGGGAGCGGACTGCGCCCAACTACGTCACCAGCGTGGCCACGCAGGCGATGCGGGAGGGGGATTTCACGGGCCTGCCCGCGATCCTGGATCCCCTGGCGGGCGCCCCCTTCCCGGGCAACCGAGTGCCCGCCGCTCGGATGGATCCTCGCGCCAAGACGCTGATCGGCTACGTTCCCTTGCCCAACACCGCCGGCCTGGGGCCCGCCGGCACGCTCTCGAACTATCGCTGGACCATCGCCAACATCTCGGACATCAACCGTTACGGCTTGCGAATTGACCATCGCTTTACGGAAAGCGACAGCATTTGGGTGCACCTGAATTACTCCAAGGGCTATCCGTACTTCGTGGCGGTGGGTTATCCGCCGGCTTACGGGAACTGGGCCAACGGCGGCTACAGCACCCAGAGCGCAAACCTCACCTGGAATCACGCCGCCTCCCCGCGGACGTTGAACGAGGCGCGCTACGTGTATTTCCGGCACGCTTCCACGCGCCAGGGCTTGAACCGGACCTTCGACCCGCGCAGCCTCTTTCCGGCGCTCTATCCGGTGGCCTACGGAGGCCTGCCTAACATCAACATCAGCAACCACGTGGCGATCGGGGACTACGGCGGAGGGGATCCCGGCACACAGTTGACGCCCCAATTTATTGACAACGCGACCCTGGTGCGGGGCCGCCACACCGTGAAATTCGGCGCCGACATCGGCCTCCACAAGGCCCTCTCCCCGCCTTTCGTGGCGGGCATGGGCGCCGGCCTGGCCAACAACGCCGCCCTGGGCCGGTTCGATTTCAACGGGCGCTACACCCTGGACGACAAGACCAAGAGCGCCCAGCCCGCCCATGCCTTCGCCGATTTTCTGCTCGGCTATCCCTATCGGGCCTATCGTTCCACCACCAGTCCGAACATGGTTTTCCGCGGCCCGCGGGTCAGTTTCTTCCTCCAGGACGACTGGCAGGTCTCTGCCCGCCTGACCGTCAACTTCGGCCTGCGCTACATGTACCAGGCGCGCTGGAAGGAGCGCAACAACACCGTCTCGAACTTCGACTTTGCCACCGGCAAGCTCGTCATCCAGAGCGACAAGATGCCGTCCCAGGCGCAGGAACGGCTGGTGAAAGCCTATCCGATCGTGCTGGCCGGCGAGGCGGGACTGCCCATCGAGGACATCCAGGCGGACAAGAACAACTTCGGGCCGCGGCTGGGCGTGGCCTGGCGGCCTTTCGGCAACGCCCGCACGGTGTTTCGCGGCGGCTTCGGGGTCTACTATAACTTCCTGCCGCTGTACATCGGCTTCCGCCAGCGGGGCTTCAACAATCCGCCGTTCTTGCTGGCGGAGTCCTTCGAGGCTTCGGCCAGTTACACGCCTTCGATTACTCTGGCGGCGCCGTTCCCGGGCGGCGGGGCCATCTCGCCCAATCCAAGCCTGACCGCCGTCCAGCGGAACATCAAGAATAGCGAAAGTTACCAGTGGAACCTGACGGCCGAGCGCGAGCTCCGAGCCAACCTGGCCCTGCGCGTCTCTTACGTAGGGAACCACAGCACGCATTTACCCTGGTATAACTATGGCATCAACGTTTCGCGCGAGCAGATCCCGGGGGCCATCCAGCCCTACCGGCCCTATCAGCCCTGGTCGGATATTCTGGTGCTGGCCGGAGGAGGCAACTCGATCCTCCACCAGTTACAGGTGGAGGCGATCCAGCGTTACTCGAGCGGCTTGAGCTTTCAGGTGGAGTATTCCTGGAACCGGTCCCTGGATGACGTGCCGGTCGTGGGCGGTCCGCAGGATCCTTACAACGCGCGGGGCGATCGGGGCAACTCCGACCAGATCCGCCGCCATATCTTCACCTTCGCGGGCAGTTACGAACTGCCTTTCGGCCCGGGCAAGAGGTTCCTGGCGAGCCGCCACCCGCTGGCCCGCCACGTGGTGGGCGGCTGGCAGGCGGCCTGGATTGCCTACCTGCGGACGGGGACGCCGTTCGCTCCCAGCTTTACGGCCACCCTGGCCGGCTGGCGAGGCGGGCGGCCCGACTTGGTGAAGGACGCACCCTTGTATCCCCAGAAGAAGACCATGGACCAGTGGTTCAACCCGGCGGCCTTCGCGGCGCCCGCGCCGTACACTTACGGCAACGCGGCGCGGAATCTGCTGTTTCAGCCGGGCGACATCGTCATTGACCTCAGCGCTCTGAAGGACTTCTCGCTGTGGGAACGGGCCCGGCTCCAGTTCCGGGCGGAGTTCTTCAACGCGCCCAACCATTTCAACTGGGGCGGCGCGGCCGGCAACATCTCGGTGCCGGCCAGCGTGGCGCGGATCACCTCGGGCGGCGAGGCGCGCATCATCCAGTTCGGGTTGAAACTCCTGTTTTAGGCCCGACCCCCGGACTGTGGCAGAATACCGCCTGATGGACGGCAAGCTCACTCGCCGTGAGGCGTTGGGGGCCGGGCTGACCCCGGCTGTGTTTCGCGGCCGCTGGAGCGCCCGGCGCGCTTCCCGGCCCCACATCCTGTTCCTGATGGCGGATCAGTTCCGCGGCGACTGTTTGGGCGCGGCGGGCCATCCCGCCATCCGTACGCCGAACCTGGACCGGCTGGCGCAGCAGGGCGCTTTGTTCCTCTGCGCCTACTCCTCGACGCCCACCTGCACGCCGGCGCGCTCGGCCCTGCTGACCGGCCTTTCTCCCTGGCGCCATGGGATGCTGGGCTACGGGCGGGTGGCCGAGCGCTATCCCTTCGAGAAGCCGCGGGCGCTGGCCGAGGCCGGCTACTACGCCTTCGCCATCGGCAAGATGCATTACCATCCGCAGCGCAACCTGCACGGCTTTCACCAGGCGTTGCTGGACGAATCCGGGCGGGTGGAGTCGCCCGACTTTCGCAGCGACTACCGCGCCTGGTTTCATTCGGAGGCCCCTCATCTGGATCCCGACGCTACCGGCATCGGCTGGAACAGCTATCGGGCGGCGCCCTACGCGCTCCCTGAAGAGCTGCATCCGACCGCCTGGACGGGCCGCACCGCCGTCCGCTTCCTCCAAAGTTACAGCCGCCCGGAACCTTTCTTCCTGAAAGTATCTTTCGCCCGGCCGCACAGCCCCTACGATCCGCCCGAGCGCTTCTGGAAGCTTTACCAGGACGCGCCCCTGCCGGCGGCGGTGGTGGGCCGCTGGGCGCAGCGCTACGCGCCGCGCAGCTCGGAGCAGGACACGCTTTGGCACGGCGATCTGGGCGCCGAGCAGGTGCGCCGATCGCGCCAGGGCTACTACGGCTCGATCAGCTTCCTGGACGAACAGATCGGGCGCATGCTGGAGGCGCTCGAGCGGCGCGGCCTGCTGGATGAAACGCTGATCCTGTTCACGGCCGATCACGGCGACATGACGGGGGACCACCATCTGTGGCGCAAGTCCTATGCCTATCAGGCCTCGGCGCGCATCCCGATGCTGGTGCGCTGGCCGGGTGCTCCGCGCGGGCAGAAGATCCGCCGGCCGGTCGAGTTGCGCGACGTGCTACCCACCTTCCTGGAAGCAGCCGGGCAGCCGGCGCCCGAGGGCCTCGACGGACGGAGCCTGCTCGGGCTGATCCGCAATCCGGGCGCGGAGTGGCGGCCCTGGATAGACTTGGAGCACGACGTCTGTTACAGTCCGGAGAACCATTGGAACGCGCTCACGGACGGGCGCTGGAAATACATCTTTCATGCGCGCGACGGCCAGGAACAGCTCTTCGATCTGGAGCGCGACCCGGGCGAGCAGAACGATCTGGCGGGCGAGCCCGGGCAGCAGGAAACGCTGCGGCTGTGGCGGCAGCGGTTGGTGGAGCATTTGGCGGAGCGGGGCGAGCGGTTCGTTCGGAACGGCCGGCTGGCCTTGCGGCCGGAGTCGTATCTGTATTCGCCGAACTACCCGGGCGCTCGCGGGAAGGCTTAAGCGCCGGGGCCTGGCCCGCCCAGGCGCGCGGCTTGCGCCGGCGGCGGAGGGAGCAAGCCCGGCGGGCGTTGGCTAGCATCAGGCGGAGGCGCGGAGATGTTGGCGCGGGCAAGTGCGGAGGAGCTGCGGCCCCTGCGCGAGGTTTGCCGGCAGGCGGACTACACCGAACACGGCCTGCTGGAGATGTTCGGCCCGGTCCAGTTGCCGGGCCGCTTGGGGCGGGAGGCGGCGCACTTCCTGTATCTGACGCGGGAAGGGCGCGCGCTGGACACCCTGGTGCGGCTCTTCCTGCTGGGGGTGGCCGTGCCGCGGCGGGCGGCGGCCGCAGCGCTGGGCGAAGACCTCCTGGAAGCCTGCGGGCGCTGGGGGCTGCTCGAGCGGTGCGGCGAGGCGGTGGCGGGGCTGGTCCGCCTTCTTCCTTACAAGGGCTTGCTGCTGGCGACCGATCAGGCCGAGCGACCCGAGATCGCCCGGCGGTCCGATCAGGTGATGGGAATCACCGCCAGCACGGCGGCGCTGGCGGACTTCACGTTGCGGCGGCCGGTGGAGGACGCGCTGGATTTGGGCACGGGCTGCGGCGTGCAGGCCCTGCTGGCGGCGGCCCACGCCCGGCGGGTGGCGGCGACGGATTGCAATCCGCGGGCTCTGGAGTTCGCCCGCTGGAACGCCCAATTGAACAATCGAGCAAATATTTGTTTTATTCAGGCCGATGCCTTCGGCCCCCTGGGCCGGCAGCGGTTCGATCTGGCGGTGGTCAACCCGCCCTTTGCCGTTTCGCCCTCCCGCCGCTTCCTTTACCGCGACAGCGGCGAGCGGGCCGATCAGTTCTGCCGCCGCCTGGTCCGCGAGGCGCCCGAACGCCTGAAGGAAGGCGGCTTCTTCCAGATGACCCTGGATTGGGTGGAGCGCGCCGGCCAGGACTGGACCGAGCGGCTGGCGAGCTGGTTCGAGGGCACGGGGTGCGACGCCTGGGTGTTGCGGCTGGGCCGCGAACTGCCGGCTCACTATGCTTACCTCTGGATCCGGGACACCGAGCCGGGCGGGCCCGAGGAGGCCGGCCGCCTTTACCAGGAGTGGATGGAGTACTTCGGGCGCGAGCAGATCGAGGCCGTCTCGACCGGCTTGATCGCCATGCGCCGCCGGAGCGGGCGCGCCCATTGGCTCAGGATCGAAGAAGCGCCCGAGGGGATCGCCGGTCCGGTGGGCGAGTGGGTGGCGCGCGGTTTCCTGCTGAAGGATTTCCTGGAGGAGACCGGGGAGGAGGCGTTGCTGGCGGCGCGGTTGCGTCTGGCGCCGGAGGTTCGTTTGGAGCAGGAATCCGAGGCGCGGGAGGGCCGGTGGCAGGCGGTGGGGACTCGCATTCGCCTGACGGGCGGGTTGCCCTGGGGCGGCAACCTGGACCCTCGGCTGGCCGCGTCCTTGGCGCGCCTGAACGGCCGGCGCCCGCTCAGGGACGTGCTGGTGCATCTGGCGGTCGAGTTGGGGGTGGAGCGCGAGCGCCTCATCGGGCAATGCCTGCCCCTGGTGCGCGACATGATCCTGCGCGGTTTCCTGCTGCCGGAGGGGATTCCGGCGGCCGGCGAGGGCCCCGAGGGAACAGCGTCGAAGGCGGGGGGAGTATAATCGTGCTGCTATGAGTAACGTCGCGATCAGCCGCCGCCAGTTCGCTTTCTCGCTGGGTTGCCTTTCCTTACGGGCGGGTGCTCCGGAGTCGCCGGTAGTGTCCGGGCCGTGGTCCGAGCCCGCCGTGGTGCACAAGGTCTACCTTTCAGGCACGCAACTGCACTGGCCCCGCCCCACGCTGGATGTGGCCCGAGAGGTGGCGGAAGTGGACGCACGTCTGGCCGAGGTGGAACGCAAGCACCGCGGCCAGGTGCGTTTCGTGGGGGGAGAGCTGTTGCGCACCCCGGAGGAGGTGGCGGCCTGGGCCAAGGGCTTGGGGGATGTGGACGCGGTGCTGGCCACTTACGTCAGCATTCCCAGCCCGCTGGGCAACTTGCTGGACGCGGTGAAGCTGCCGGTTCTGGTCTACGCCATTCCCTACGCCGGGCACCATTGGGCGGGCATCGCCGCGCGGCGCAAGACGCGAGGCAAGCTGGAGGTGGTGGCCTCCTCGAGCTACGGCGACTTGGACCCTTACATGGGCATCTTCCGCACCATTCATCACCTGCGCAAGAGCAAGGTGCTGGTGGTCTCGACGCGCCCGGAGAATCTGGCCCGGCTGGCGGAGGCTTTCACCGCCCAGTACGGCACGGCGATCAAGTTTCTGACCTACGACGATCTGCACGCCGCGTTCCGGGCGGCCGAGGCGGGCCGGGCCAGGCGGGAGGCCGACGAGCTGGTGCGCGGCGCGCTTCGGGTGGTCGAGCCCAAGCGGCAGGACATCGAGGACGCCGTGCGCTACTACCACGGGGTGCAGGAAATCCTGCGTCGCGAGCAGGCCAACGCGATGACGGTGGACTGCTTCGGAGGGCTGCTGGCCCACAAGATGCCGGCCTATCCTTGCATCGCCTGGTCCAGGCTGAACGATCAGGGCCTCTACGGCGTCTGCGAGGCGGATCTGCGCTCCACCATGACTCAACTGCTGGTGACGTCCTACTCCGGCATGCCGGGCTTCGTCTCCGACCCGGTCTTCGACACCAGCCGCAACGAAGTGATCCACGCCCACTGCGTCTCGGCCACTCGCATGAAGGGCATCGGCGGGCCGGCCTCCCCTTACATCCTGCGCAACCATCTGGAGACCAATGACGGGGTGGTGATGCAGGTGCTGATGCCGGCCGGAGAGACCATTACCTGCGCGGAATTCCGCGAGCCGACCGCCTTGCTGGCTTCCACTGCCGAGGTAACCGCCGCCGAGGAGAGCGATCGGGGCTGCCGCACCAAGATCCGCACGCGCGTGGCGGATGCGGAAAAGTGGCTGCAAGCCTACTCGGGCGGGCTGCACCGCGTGATCTTCTACGGCAACCACCTGCCGGTGTTGGAGAAGATGGGACGGTTGATGGGCTTCGAGGTGATTAAGGAAGTCTGAAGGGCGATGGAGGGGGGCGAAGGGGAGAAGCGCGTCCGGGTGAGCTTCCACCTGCGCGTGGGGGATCGCACGCTGGAAGCCGAGGTCACATTGCCGGCCGGACCGCGCCGCCCTCTGGACTTGCTGCCGGCGTTGTTTGCCTTCGCCGACGCCTATCTGAGCGCGGTCACGGCGCAAGTCGCCGAGCAGGGGCGGCGCATCTCCTGCCGGGCGGGCTGCGGCGCCTGCTGTTCGCAACTGGTCCCGGTCAGCGAGACGGAAGCCTGGCGCCTGGCGCAGGTGGTGGCGGGGCTGCCCGCGGCTCGGCAGGCTGTGGTGCGCCGGCGCTTCCGGCAGGCGATCGAGCGGCTGGCTGCGGCGGGGTTGCTGGAGCGGCTGCGCCACACCGAGAGGCTGGCGGACTTAGAGGCGCGCCGGCGGATCGGGATGGAGTATTTCTGCCTGGGGATTCCCTGCCCGTTTCTGGAGGAGCAGAATTGCAGCATTTATCCGGACCGCCCGCTGCGTTGCCGGGAATATCTGGTCACGTCGCCGGCCGCGCACTGCGCCGATCCGCGCCCGGAGACCATCGAAATGGTCCCGCTGCCGGTGAAGTTCTCCGAGATCCTGTTCTGTTTCGGAGACGGCCGGGGCGGGGAAGCGACCCGCTGGCTGGCCCTGCCGCTGGCGCTGGAGTGGGCCGAGCAGCATGACCCCGGCGCGCAGCCCGCGCTGCCCGCGCCCGAGCTGTTTCGCAACTTCCTGGTGCAGATTGCGCCGCCCCCGCGCTGAGCGGGACCGGCTCAGGCCGGACGGCGTCCCAGGCGGCGCATGGCGGACGCCCAGCGCAGGTAGCGAAGCAGATCGGCCCGGCGGGCCCATAAGAAGGCCCAGAATTCGCGGCAGCCGATGGTTTCGGCGGGGATGCCCCAGTAAGTCTCGATACGCCAGCGCAAGTACGGACTGCGCCAGGGTCTGAGCCGGTAGCCGCGCGTGAGCCGCCACAGCAGGCCGAGCATTTACGGTTTCAGGGCGGAGGCCGGCTGGACGGCGAGCGGGCCCGCAGCGGCCGCCGGCCGGCGGGNGGGCTCCGGCGTGGCGTAGTAGCCGGTTCGGGTCCGGACGACGGGGCGGTTGGGCCCGTTCACGGTGACCCGGATCTGGCGGAAGCTGCCGTCCAGGGTTTGGTTGGTGGGGCTGTAGGCAAGGATGTACTGGCTGCGAATGTCGTGCGCCACCTGGAGGGAAATCTTGTTGACCTCGTCGAGTTCCCTGGGGTAGTAAGCCTGGCCGCCGGTGGCCTGCGTGATGGCGTCCAGAGCGCGTTTGGCGCGCCGCGCCTCCCGCTTGTCCTCCTCGCTGAGCAGAGCGATGGCGTAGATGAGAACCTCGCTTTGCTGGGCCCGTTGCACCAGTCGCTCCAGGGTGATCTCGCTGGTGTTGTCGTTGCCGTCGGTCACCACCAGGATGACCTTCTTGTCGCGCTTGGCTTTCTCTTTGACGTGCTCGATGGAGAGATTGAGGGCGTCGCGCATGGCGGTGCCGCCTCGGGAGTCAATGCGCGCCAGGCCCTCTTCCATCTTCTTGATGTCCCCGGTGAAATCCACGTCCAGATAAGCGTCGTCGTTGAAGTTGACGATGAAGACTTCATCCTGGGGGTTGGAGGCCTTCACCAGGGCCAGGGCGGCGGCCTCCACCTTCAGCCGCTTGTCGCGCATGCTGCCCGAGTTGTCAATCACCAGGCCGAGCGAGACGGGCACGTCTTCGCGGCGGAAGATCTTGATCTGTTGTTCGACGCCGTCCTCGAAGACCCTGAAGGCGCTGCGCGGGAGGTTGGTGACCAGGTTGCCGTTGCGGTCCAGCACGCTGGCGTGCAGCACCACCAGCCGGGTGTCGGCGCGAAAGATCGCCCCGCTGGGCTCCTGGCCCGCCAAGTTCGCCAGCCAGAGCACGGCCGCCAAGGCCGCTTTACTGGGTGGGCGCATAGTACCCCAGGCGCCAGAAGGCCCTCAGCGGCGGCAATCCCTTGGGCTGGACCAGCTTCACCTGCACGCGGCGGTACTTGCCGTCCTTTTGCTGATTGCTCGGGGAGTAGCCCAAGACATACTGGTTGCGCAACTCGATGCCGATCTTGGCCGCGATATCGGGCAATTCGTTGACGTTCTCGACCGGGAAATGGCGGCCGCCCGTCTGCTCGGCGATCTCGCTGAGCAGGCTGGGGCCGGCCAGCTCCTCCGCCGTGCGCCCGCGGGAGGCGATCGGCTCGAAGATGCCGATGGCGTAAATCTGCACGTCCGCCTCGCGCACCAGATTCTTGATCTCGCTTTCCGTGTAGCGGCTGGAGTTGTCGCCGCCGTCGGAGATGATCAGCAGGGCTTTGCGCGGATTGCGGGCCTTCTTCATTTCGTGCAGGGCCAGATACACGGCGTCCAGCAGGGCGGTGCGTCCCTTGGATTGGGTGAAGGCCAGCCGGTTCTGGATCTCTTCGCTTTCGTGTGTGAAGGCCACCGTCAGCTCGGGCCGTTCGCTGAACTGGACGAGGAAAAACTCGTCCTCGGGATTGGCGGTTTTCAGGAACTGGGCGGCCGCTTCGCGCGACTTGCGCAGCTTGGCGCCCATGCTGCCGCTGACGTCGAAGACGAAGCCTACCGACAGGGGCGCGTCCTCGCTGGCGAAGTGAGTGATCTGCTGCTCGACCTTGTCTTCGAACAGCTTGAAGTGATCCTTCTCCAGGCCGGTGACGAAACGATTCAGCGGGTCGGTCACCGTCACCGGGATGAGAACCAGTTCGGTGTCCACGCGGATGTTGGCGCTGCGGGGACCGGCTTCCTCGCCGGCCGGGGGGCGCGGCCGCGGCTTGATGGTGACCCGGGGCTCCTGAGCGCCGCGGGTGTCGTCGGCCGAGATTCCGAGGCTGCACAGCCAGAGCGCCGCGGCCAGGCCCGAAAGCGTGCGGATCAATGGGGACCGGGCTGCCATGACCATCCTCCCCGTCTCATGCCCCTTGCGCCCTTCAGTATAGCACGCGCCGCTCATGGTATCATCATTCGTGCATCCTCGAATCCTGGGCGTGATCCCCGCCCGCTTTGCCTCCTCGCGCTTCCCGGGCAAGGCCTTGGCGCCCCTGGCGGGTCGGCCCTTGCTCCAGCACGTCTACGAGCGGGCCCTCCGCGCACGGTACCTCTCTGGCCTGCTCATCGCCACCGACGACGAGCGCATCGCGGCCGCGGCGCGCTCCTTCGGAGCCCCGGTGCGTATGACCCGGGCCGACCACGCCTCGGGCACGGATCGGGTGGCCGAGGCGGCCTCGGCCGAGAGCGCCGAGGTGGTGGTGAACATCCAGGGCGATGAGCCGCTGATTGACCCGGCCGCGATTGACGCGGCCGTGTTGGGATTGCTGGCGGCGCCCGAGATCCCGATGGGGACCCTGAGGAAGCGGATCGAGGATCCGGCCGAGCTGGGCAACCCCAACGTGGTCAAGGTGGTGACGGACCGCTTCGGCAACGCCATTTACTTTTCCCGTTCCCGCATTCCCTATGTGCGTGCGGGAGCGGAAGAGGCCCCGTGTTACAAACATGTGGGCTTGTATGTGTACCGGCGCGATTTCCTGCTGGCCTATCCGGATTTGCCGGTCGGGCCGCTGGAGCAAGCCGAGAAGCTGGAACAGTTGCGCGCCCTGGAGAACGGCTACCGGATTCGGGTGGTGGAGACCGATTACGAATCGCGCGGGGTGGATACGCCCGAGGACCTGGCGCGGGTGGAAGAACTGTTGGGGCTGGCGGCCCCGGGGCCCGATGAGCCCGGCCGGGCGGGCGGCGGCGGTTGATATGGCGAAGTTCGTCTTCGTGACCGGCGGGGTGGTCTCCTCGCTGGGAAAAGGCATTGCGGCGGCCTCCATCGGCTGCCTGCTGGAGAGCCGGGGGTTGCGGGTGACGCTGCAAAAGTGCGACCCCTACCTGAACGTGGATCCGGGCACCATGAGCCCCTTCCAGCACGGCGAAGTCTACGTAACCGACGACGGCGCGGAGACCGATCTGGACCTGGGGCACTACGAGCGTTTCACGCACGCCCGGCTGACGCAGGCCAACAACGTCACCTCGGGCCGCATCTACGAGCGCATCATCACCCGGGAGAGGCGGGGCGACTATCTGGGCAAGACCGTCCAGGTGATCCCGCACGTGACCAACGAGATCAAGGCGGCAATCCGGCGGGTGGCGGCGGAGGCGGACGTCGTGATCACCGAGATCGGCGGTACGGTGGGCGACATCGAATCGCTCCCCTTCCTGGAGGCCATCCGGCAGATGCGGCGCGAGCAGGGGCGCGACAATACGCTGTTCATCCACGTCACCCTGGTGCCCTGGATCGCGGCCGCCGGAGAGCTGAAAACCAAGCCCACCCAGCACAGCGTGCGCGAGCTGCGCGCCATCGGCATCCAGCCCGACATGCTGCTGTGCCGGACCGAGCGCAGCCTGCCGGCCGAGGTGCGAGAAAAGATCGCACTGTTCTGCGACGTGGACGTGGAGGCGGTCATCAGCGCCCAGGACGTCGAATCGGTCTACGAGGTGCCTCTGTTTTTCGCCCGCCAGCGCGTGGATGACATTGTGCTCCGGCTTTTGCGCCTGGAGGCGCCGCCCCGCGATCTGAGCCGGTGGAGCGCGATGGTCGAGCGGCTCAAGCATCCGGCCGACGAGGTGGACATCGCCTTGGTGGGCAAGTACACCGAATATGTGGATTCCTACAAAAGCCTCAACGAGGCGCTGCTGCACGGGGGGCTGGCCCATAACCTGCGGGTCAACTGTCACTGGATCGGCGCCGAAGGGCTCGGCGGCCCGGAAGCCCTCGAGCGGCTGGCGCGCTACGACGCCCTGCTGGTGCCCGGCGGCTTCGGCGAGCGCGGTATTGACGGGATGATCCAGGCCATCCGCTTCGCCCGCGAGCGCAAGCTGCCCTATTTCGGCATCTGCCTGGGGATGCAGCTCATGGTGATCGAATTCGCCCGCCACGTCTGCGGGCTGCCCCGGGCCCATTCGACCGAGTTCGAGCCGGACACCCCGGATCGGGTGATCTACAAGCTGCGCGAGCTGAAAGGGGTGGACGAAATGGGCGGCACCATGCGGCTGGGCGCCTATCCTTGCGTTCTGGCGGAAGGCAGCCTGGCCCACCGGGCCTACGGGGCGCACACGATCAGCGAACGGCACCGCCACCGCTACGAGTTCAACCGCGAGTACGAGTCCCTCCTGACTGCCCGCGGCTTGCGCGTCACCGGGCGCACGCCGGACCAGACCTACGTGGAGATCTGCGAGCTGCCCGATCATCCCTGGTATCTGGGCTGCCAGTTCCATCCCGAGTTCAAGTCCAAACCCCTGGAGCCGCACCCGCTGTTCCGCGCTTTTGTCGGGGCCGCCTACCGGCAGCGGCTGCGCCGGCTGGGCCGCGCGCTCCCGGAGATAGCGGAGAAGGCATGGTCCGGCTGACGACGCCGCGGGGCGAAAGCATCCGCTTCGGGCAGGGCGCGCCGCTCGCCCTCATCGCCGGCCCCTGCGTCATCGAGAGCGAGGAGCATGTCCGCTTTCTGGCCCGCGAGATCCGCCGCCTGGCCGGCCCCTTCGTCTTCAAAGCCTCCTTCGACAAGGCCAACCGCAGCAGCCTCTCCAGCTACCGGGGACCGGGCTTGAAGGAAGGGCTGCGCATCCTGGCGGGGCTGAAAGCTGAAGGCTACGCCGTGCTGACCGACATCCACGAGCCGGCGCAAGCCGCTCCGGCCGCCGAGGTGGCCGACATCCTGCAAATCCCCGCCTTTCTGTGCCGGCAGACCGATCTGCTCGTGGAGGCCGGCCGCACCGGGCGAATCGTGAACCTCAAGAAGGGCCAGTTCCTGGCCCCGGAGGACCTGCGCCTGGCAGCCGAGAAAGTGGCCTCGACCGGCAACGACCGGATTCTGCTCACCGAGCGAGGCACCACCTTCGGCTATCACAACCTGGTGGTGGACATGCGCTCCCTGGTGATCCTGCGCGGCCTCGGCTATCCGGTGGTGTTCGACGCCACGCACAGCGTGCAGCTTCCGGGCGCGGCGGGCGGGGCCTCCGGCGGCCAGGCGCAGTTCATCGAGCCGCTGGCGCGGGCGGCGGTGGCGGTGGGCGCGGACGCGCTGTTCGTCGAGGTGCATGAGGCGCCGGAGCGGGCGCTCTCCGACGGCCCGAATGCGCTGCGGCTGGAGCGGCTGGGGCCGTTGCTCGAGCAACTGCGGCGCATCGAGCGGGCCGTGAAGGCGGACTGAATTTCTTCCTACTCTTTCCAGAACCGCTCGGCGTCCGAGCGCCGAACGTAGCAGGCATCCACCGAGGCCGGGTCCTGGGCCTGGCCGGCGCGAAAGCGCTCGGCCGCAATCCGCGCCACAGCGCCGGCCAGCGCCCGCGGAACCTCGTGCGCGGGCGCGCCCGCCCAGCGGGTGGCTGCCAGCGCCGGGAGGAAGGGCGCCAGGTGGGTGGAAAGAAACTCCAACTCGCCCTGCGGCAAAGTCTCCAGCCAGGCGGGGAACTTCATGACCGTCTCAGGGCAAACGATGCGCAGCCCGGCGTCGTAGACCGCCCCGTAGATCTCGCCGCGCCGGGCGTCCAGCAGGGCGGCGCGCAGGGGAGCGCTTCCGTGCCAGGCGACGGCTTGCAGATTGGAAACCGCCACCAGCGGCCGGCGGCTCGCCTCGGCCAGCCCTTTGGCCGCCGCCAGGCCCACCCGCACGCCGGTGAAGGCGCCCGGACCGGCGGCCGCAGCGTAGCAATCCACCGCCTCGGGACTCCAGCCGTGGCGGGCCAGCAGGCGCTCCAAGTGGTCGAACAGGAGGTGGGCGAAGCCCTCGGGTGAGTGCAGCAGCACCTCCTCGAGCAGGCGGTCGCCCTCCAGCAAGGCCAGGCTGCCGAAATCCGAAGTCGTGTCCAGGGCGAGAATGCGAACACTCACGGCGCCAGCTTATAAAGGTGATCGAGGGCGTAAAGTTTCCCGTTCGCGTTGAGCCCGTACAGGCGCAGGGTGAGCACGGCGGGCAAGCGGCGAGCCATGTTGCGCGCCCAACGAAATGTTCCCTCCGGCCCGACGCCCAGCACGCGGTACCCCTGGCCCTCGGCCGGAACCTCGCCGATCCACAGCCACATCATCGTCCGGGTGGCGCGGGTCTGGCGGGTGAGCTGGACCGCATAATAGGGCGGAGCCTTCAGCGACAGCGTCTCGGCGGACGGCGAAGCGATCTCGAAGGGCGCGCGCTGGGGACTCTGCTCGATTTCCTGCATCAGCACCGGCCGCGACTCGAACTTGTAAGAGCGCAGCATGGATTGCTTGCGCCCCTCGCGCGAGATATGCAGGACCCAGTCGTGGTCGCGGCTGGGCGGCTCGGCCCGGAGGCGTTCTCCCTTGAATTCCCGTTGCTTAAGGAACGCGCCGGTGAGGGGATTGAACCAGGCTACGTCGTAGCCGTGCCGCTCGAGTAGAATTTCGACCGGCCCTGGTTTTTCTACATAAACGATATACTCTACGCCTTCCAGGGCCAGGGCCCGCCCGCCTTCCACGTCGAAATAGGGCTCGAGTTCCCAGTGGCGCGTGCGGGAGAAAAACTCGAACCAGGCGGTCATTTGGCGGGCTCCGGGCGAGTCCAGATACCTCGCGTCCACTGCAAAGTTACTCCCGCCGTAAGTGCCCGTGTTGCCGAAGGTGGGATACTGCCCGTTCATGGTGGCGTTCCAAAGGCGCCGGCGGAAGGTGTCCGTATCTACGTGGTGGGGATGGGATCGGCCGGCGCCGGAATCCTCGTAGGCGAATTCGGCGTTGACCTGGGGAGCGGGATAGATCTGGTGTTCGATGGCGCCGAGCTGGTCCTCCGAGGACTGGTAAACGATGTAATCCATCCAGCCGTCTTGGAACAGAGGCGCCGAGGTGGCGGTGCTATGGGTGGAGCGCGGGTGCTGGTAAGGGTCCAGCCGGACCAGTAACTGGCCGATCTCTTTGAGCAGAGCCCGTCCCTCGTCGTACTCCTCGAACTCCTGCACGCCTTGCCAGGTAACATGCAGGGCGGCGTAGCGGGCTGCCAGGTAGCGCACGTACCGTTCGCGCTGGGCGGCCGTGGGGAACAGCTTGACCAGGTGATTCTCGTCGCCCGCCAGCACCAGGTCTGCGATGATGCCCTTGCGGTTCATGAAAAGGATGCGGCGATCGAGTTCCTGGAAGTAGGCCGGGTCCGGCCGGTCAGGGGAGGGGAAGGCCTGCGCCGCTTCCCTGGGGCCGCCGATGACCAGGCCGCGCAGGTGGTTGAATTTCTGAGCGGCGCGCGCCTCGATGAGGCGTTCGAACAGCTTGCGGTCCAGGAAGGCGAAACGGTAGCAGGTATCCCCCATCCAGAGATGGGGCGTGAGGTTCAAGCCGTCCACGTAGGCCCAATGGTGGACATTGGCCGGGCGCAGGAAGCCGGGCGAATCCGAGGGGACGGCTTGCAGGCGGCCTTCCAGGCCGTTCAGCCCGGCCGCATTGCTCGCCGTGCGGAAAAGCCACTGGCCCGCGCCGGTGGGCGCGAAGCGGATCACCCAGCGCCTTTCGCCGTCCCAGAAGCCGGGCAGTCTCAGGGTGCGGAAGCGCGGGGAGCGGAACTCGGCCTCCAGGGTGATGCTGGCGTAGGGGTTGGGATGGGCCGCGGCCTCGGCTTGGGGCAACTCGAAGACGATGTCGCAAGGCGAGTAAGTCGGCGTGGGCGGACAGACGGTCTGGGCCCCCAGAGCGAGCGCCGCCAGCAGCGTCCAGCTCGGCTTCGGCAGCCTCATCAGCGATTAGTGTAGCAGCCGGCGGCCTCGGCTCCGCGCTGCGGCGGGCAAGGGGAAATCCGGCGACTCGCTGCGAGCCTCGGCCAGGATGCGCTCGAGGCGGGCGATCAGGTCGGGATGGCGGGCGGCGACGTTCCGGCTTTCCCCCAAGTCGCTCGCCAGGTCGTAAAGCTCCAGCGGCCGGCCCGGCCCTTGGCGTACGGCCTTCCAGTCGCCCAGCCGCACCGCCTGCCGGAAGCCCCCCTCGTGGAACTCCCAGTAGAGATATTCATGACTGCGCTGCGCTCGGCCCAGAAAGGCGGGCAGCATCGAGAGGCCGTCCAGCCCGGCGGGAGGCGCCAATCCGGCCGCCTCGGCCAGCGTGGGCAGCAGGTCCCAGAACGCTATCACCTGGGAACTGACCTGGCCCGGCCGGATGCGGGCCGGCCAGCGCGCCACCAGCGGCACGCGGATGCCGCCCTCGTACAGATCGCGCTTGATGCCCCGCAGGGGGCCGCGGGACTGGAAGAAGTCCGGGTCGTGGCCGCCCTCGCGATGCGGGCCGTTGTCGCTGGTGAACAGCACGAGCGTATTCTCGTCCCAGCCGGCCTCGCGCAAGGCGGCCAGGATCTTGCCCACGTCGGCGTCCATGCGGGTGATCATGGCGGCGAAGTTCTTCTCCGGCTGCGGCCAGTCGCGGCCGGAATAGGGCGCGTCGGAGGGCGCCTCCATGCCGTTGCCGGTGTCGCGCCCGAGCTCGTTGTTGGCGTGGGGAACGGTCCAGCACAGGTGGAGGAAGAAAGGCCGCGGGTCAGGCCGGCGCAGCAAGGCCAGAGCACGCTCGGTGAACAGGTCGTGGGCCCAGACGGTCTTGCGGGCGCCGAGGTTACCCCGCACCAGATACTCGCGTTCCTGTTCGAGCAGTAAGTCCGGATAGTAATTATGAGCATGAGTCTGGCTGAAGTAACCGAACCATTCCTGGAAACCCTTGCGGGTGGGATAGCCCGTGGTGCCCAACCCGCCCAAGGACCATTTGCCGAACAGGGCGGTGCGATAGCCGGCCCCTTGGAGGAGTTCCGCCAGGGTGAGGTCCTCGGGCTTGAGGGGCAGGTCCGGGTAGCGGTTGCCGCGGACGCGCGCGTGGCCGGTGTGCCGGCCGGTCATCAGCACGCAGCGCGAGGGGGCGCAGACGGTCGAGCCGGCGTAGGCCTGCGTGAAGCGGATGCCCTCGGCCGCCAGCCGGTCCAGATGGGGCGTGGCGATGCGCTGCTGGCCGTAGCAGCCCAAGTCGCCGTAGCCGAGGTCGTCGGCCAGGATCAGAAGGATGTTGGGCCGGGAGGCCGGGGCCCGGGCCGAGACGGCGGGCGCGGCCAGGAATTGCCTGCGGGTCATACGGTCCATCATAACGGGGCGGCGCCGGAGTCACTCGGGCGGCCGGCTGTGCGAGGCGGGTTGGAGAGTGGATTCCAAAGCCAGCAGCAGGCGCTCCAGTTCGAGCTCGACGATGGGGCGCGGCAGCAGGTGAATCTCCCCCTCGGGCAGGCTGCCGGCGAGCTCGGGATCGTAGCCCTGGGTGACCAGGATGAAGGCGGCGATGCGGCGGCGAATGGTCTGAAAGAAGTCCAGCCAGTTCAAACCCGGCAATTGGGAGGCGCAAAAGACCAGGTCGAAACGCAGGCGCTGAACCAGCTCGACGCCCTGCTCGGCGCTGCCCACGGGAACCACGCGATAGCCGCGCCGGCTCAGCAGGCCGAGCAGTTTCTCGCGCGCGCTGCCGTCGGGCTCGACCAGCAACACGGTGGCCAGGCGAGGCGTGAAGTTCTCGCCCAGCAGGCCGGGCCGTGCGGTGGCGCGTTCGGGGGCCAGGGGCAGCTCGACCTCCATGCGCGAGCCGGCGCCGGGCAAGCGGACCAGCCGCGTTTCCCCGCCGTGGCTCTGGATGATGCCCCGCACCACGCCCTCGATCAGCACCCCGGTGTCGGTGCGCTCCTCTGCGGTGCGCGGCCTGGGAGCGGCGGCGGTGTAGAGGATCTCGACCAGCGCCCGGCGGGCCAGCACGCTCAGGCTGATGCTCAGGCGCTTCTCGGCCGAATCCGCCAGCGCCTGCTCGGCATGCACCATCAGATTCAGGAACACTCGCTCGAGCTGGCCGCGCGAGCCCAGCACCCAGACCGGTTCGTGCCCCAGCAGCTCGCGCACCTCCAAGCCGCGCAGGGCCCATTCCTGACGGCGGAATTCAATCAGGCTGCTCAGCAGGTCGCGCAAATCCACCGGCTTGGCCTCGCGCCGCTCGGGACGGCTGAACGACACCAAGCGAGCCAGGATGCCGGCCGCCTTCTCGGCCTCCACTGCGATGGCGCGCATCTCTTCCTCGGTTACCGGCCCCCGCCGGCGGTAGAGGAAGGATTCGGTCAGGCGCACGATGGCCTCGACCGGCGCCCGCAGCTCTCCCGCCACGCCGGAAAGCAACTGGGCGGCGGCCGCCAGCCGCTCGGTGCGCGAGAGCTGCTCGCGCACCGTTTGCTCCTCCATCAGCCGCAGAGCGATGGCGGCCTGGTTGGCCAGATGCTGGGCCATCATCTGCTCGTCGGGGCCGAAGGGGTGCGTTTGCCGGGCGTCGTGGATTTCCAGCACCCCGCGCACCTCCGCCTGGGCCAGCATGGGCACGAACATCACGGCGCGAATCCGCCGGGCTTCCTGCTTGTCGCGCAGGAACGGGCTCCGGCGGGTGTCGGGGACCGCCAGCAGCGCTTGATTGCGAAAGCAGGCCGCTGCGCCCGAGGGGATCAGCCCTTCCGGCCGCTCCAGCGAGATCGAGAGCGGCCGCGCGTCGGGACCGCCTTCCACCTCTTCCAGCGTGTGGGCCGTCCGGTTGTGAACCCACAGGCGAACGCCCGTCACTCCCAGCAGGCCCGGCAGGACGGCGCGAATTTGCTGGAGCAGATCGGTGGGGGAGCCCGCCGCGAGCAGCTCCTCGCCCAGCCCCAGCAGGGTTCGGATGATCGTGCGCTGCGCTTCCAGCCGGCGGCCCCGCGCCCACCACAGCGCCAGGGTCAGGCTCAGCGCCGCCAACACGGCCAGGAACAGGGCCAGGTTGACTTCCCAATGCCGCCCCGCGTCGGCCCCCGCCACCGGGGCGGCCGCCGGCGCCGCCGCAGGTAGCAGCGCCGCCCAGCCCGTCAGTGCGCCCGCTCGCGCTGCCGCAGCCATGCCTCCAGCTCCGGATCCAGAAAATCGCGGATCGCCAGTTCGGCACCGGCGAACTCCTGATAGGTAGTGCGCACCGCCACGACCTGGGCTCCGGCCCCTCGCGCCGCCTGGACCCCGGCGGGGGAATCTTCGAAGACCACACAGGCTTGCGGCGGCACGCCCAGCCGGCGCGCCGCCTCCAGGTAAATCTCCGGATCGGGCTTGGGCCGCGCCGCCTGGGCGCCGTCCAACACCACGCGGAAATAAGGGCGCAACCCGGCCTGATCCAGCACGAAGTCCACGTTGGCCCGCTCGGCGTTGCTGGCCAAGCCGGCAGGCAAGCGGGCCCGGCGCAGGAAGTCCGCCACGCCGGGGACCAGGCGCTCGCGCAGCAAGGGTCCCATCAGTCGGCGGTAGAGCGCTTCCTTGGCCGCGCCGTGGGCGGCGATCTGCTCCGGGCTGAGGCCGTCGCCGAACAGGTCGCGGACGATCTGATCGTTGCGGCGCCCGAAGATCAGGCGATCCGCCCCCGGGGGCAGGCGGCGGCCGCAGGCCTCCAGGTACCGGCGCCAGGCCAGCACGTGGATCGGGTTGGAATCCACGATCACGCCGTCCAGGTCGAAAATCAGGGCCGCCGCCATGCCTGGAGCTTCCTCCGCCTGTTCTGGGATGGATGATAGCACAGGCGGGGCGGAAAAAACAGAGCCGAGCGTTTATGTTTCGATGCGGCGGCCGCCCCGGCGCCGGCCCCCGCC
>JGI24187J35170_1000182_pt1 | contig 27523 bp, 9 predicted proteins | sample YNPBryBLVA2012_FD_35170 | JGI IMG/M metagenome (IMG submission 35170)
AAGACCTCGGGGCTGTACATTTCCTCCGCCCGGGCGGGGGCGACGACGAAGGTGCCCCGGGTGGTGGCCCTCGCCACGTAGGAAAAGACGTGCTTGCCCGCCGCGAGGCGGGTGGCGAAGAGGAGCACCCGGTCGTCGTGGCGCTCCACGTGGTCGAAGCCGCCGCGCTTCCAGAAAAGGGACCAGCCGTCCTCTCCCCCCTCGCCGCCGGACGGCGGGGGAGCCGCCTGGAGGTCCCTCGCCGTGGTGGCGAACCACGACTCCACCGGTTCGAGGCCGGCGGGGAGGGGATCGGTGACGGCGACGTAGCGGCGCTCCTTGGGAAGGTTGAGGGTCAGCGTAACGCGGACCAGCGTTCCTTCCTGGAAGCGAAGGGCGGGCTCCAGCCGGCCGTTCTCGGTGTAGGGTTCGTACCTCCGCTCCACGGCGATGCCCTCGTCCAGCGCCCCGAGGCCCTCGGGGGCAACGGCGTACCGCAGGCGGGCGGTGTAGAAGAGCCTTCCAACGCCCTTCTTGGAGAAGACGAGGGGCAGGCGCGCGCCGGCGGGGGCTTCGGCCTCCANNGACGCCAACGGCCGCGTCGCCTTCTTCGCTTCGGTGCTCCGGCCCTGGAAGCGTTGCTCCAGGAGGGTCTTTCCGGCGAGGGAGACCACCGCCCGGAAGTCGGGGATCTCCTTCTCGTAGGCCCGGTAGTAGTCAATGAGGGCCTCCAGGGCGTGGGCGTTCTCCTGGGTGTTGCCCCACCGGCCCTTCCGGCGGGCGTCGAGGAGCCAGCGGGCCATCCGTTCGGCCGTGTGGCGGCGCCCGGGGTCCCGGGTGAAGGCCGAGAGGACGATGGCCGTCGAGCGGACGTTGGAGTTCCAGAGCCACAGGAGGTACGGGTCGGAGAGCTCTTCCACGTGGGCGGAGGCCCCCTCGGGGAGGATGGCGTTGTCCATCCGCCGCAGAAGGTCGTCCCGCTCGGCCTGGAACCGGCCGCTCCGGTCCATGGCGCCTTCCAGGTAGGCCAGGCCGAAGACCGGCATGCGGTTGGCGTAGGCGTAGAGGCGGACCAGGTGGCTGTCCACGGTGCGGCCCCCGTCGGCGAGGACCTTGACGGCGTAGGCCTGCCAGGCGGTGTAGTAGGGCCACCACCCCTCGTTCACCTCGGGCTGGTGGGCCAGCTGGCGTTCCAGGAAGGTGTACCCCTTCTCGAGGACCACCGGGTTCACGGAGAAGCCGAGGGCCTGCGCCCGCTGAAAGACGTGGAGGAGGTAGGCGGTGAGGTATTCGGAGGCATACATGCAGCCCTCCCCCCTCCAGTAGACGAAGCCGCCGTTTTCACACTGGAAGGCCTCCAGGATCTTGAGGTTCCGCTGGGCGACGTCGCGGATCTGGGCCGTTTCGATGCCGGGAAGGTGGAAGGCGCCCGAGAGGTCCGAGACCAGTACGAGGGCGAGGGTAGCGGAACCGCGCTGTTCGGCGCAGCCGTAGGGGTACTCCACGAGGTACTGGGCTCCCGCCTCCAGGCCCGTCAGGGCCGTGGAAGAGAGGCTGGTCTCCAGGCCGCCGAAGCCGGGGACCACGCCGCCGGGGATCTCCAGGACCTCCTCGGCCCGCTCGTCGGTGGAACCGACGGCGACGGCCGCTTCGGGGGAGACCAGAACCTCCACCGGAAGGACCTGCTCGAAGGCGTCGCTCTCTCCCCCCAGCGTGGCGCGGAAGCGGAGGCGGGCCGTTCCCACCCCCCGGGCCTCAAAGGCGAAGCGGACCTCCACGGGGGCCTCCGGCCCCCCCTCGGCCTCCTGAACCGAGGGACCCACGAGGGCCAGCCGGCCGCCGTCGAGGCTCTCCGCCTCCACCCGGACCTTTCCCGCCGCGCCGCTTCGGTTATGGACCACCACGCCGAAGGAGGCCCGGTCGCCCCGCGCCAGGAAGCGGGGCAGGGAAGGCAGGAGCAGGAGGGGCTTGGAGGTGCGGATCTCCTTCTGGCCGAAGCCGAAGCGGGAGGCCCGGTCGTGGGCCACGGCCATGATGCGGTAGGTGGTCAGCCCTTCGGGCAACGTCACCGTCGCGGTCACTTTCCCCTTGCCGTCGGTCACCAGGCTCCCCAGGTAGAAGGCCAGGACCCGGAAGTCCTTCCGGATGTCCCCCGGCCCTTCCTCTTCCCCTCCGCCGCCCCCTTCCGCCGCGCCCTTGGGGGTGAGGACGCGCCGGGAGACGATGCGCTGGCGGGAATCCTCGGTGAGAACCTCGAGGGCCTTGTCCACCCAAACCGAGGGGAGGAGATCCGGCGTTGCGTAGCCGGTGAGGGAGAGGACGCCGTAGTCCACCGCCCAGAGGGTCACCTGGGCCTCGGCGGGCTTGCCGGCGCCGTCGGTCACCACGGCGGAGACGACGGCCCGCGCGCCGGGGCGGTACTCCTCGGCGTCGCTGGAAACGGCCACCGACAGCCGCTTGGTGAGGTTCTCGACGTGCAGTTCGGTGATGCCCGCGCGAAAGGCCGGCTTGCCGGGATCGGAGGGATCCTCGCCGGTGTAGGCTTCGGTCCGGCCCTTGAGGAGAACCACCGAGACGAAGAGGTTGGGCACGTCCCCTTCGCCGATGGGAACCTCCACCGTCTGCTGGGTGGAGACGAGGTCGAAGACCCGGTGGGTGCGGATCCCTTCCCGCTCCACGGTCAGAAGGGCCTTGGCCTTCTCCCAGGGGGACTTGACGAGGATGCGGGCGGTCTCGCCGGGCCGGTAGGTCTTCTTTTCGGGAACGAGGTCAATGCGGTTGTGGTCGTACCGCTCCCAGGCGGTGAAGCCGGCGCCCAGGGCGTAGAAGGAGACCGTGCAGCGGGAAACCCGTCCCTCCCTGTCCATGGCCTCGGCCGTCAGCAGGTAGTACCCGCCCTCCTCCACGGGGATCCGGACCTCCGTCGGCCGGGCGGCGGAGGAGACCTCCCCCATCCACCGCTCCACCTCCTTCCGTTGNGTCTCCCAGGTGTAGAAGCCGTTGCCCTCGGCCCTCCGCACGGCGTGCCACTGGACCTGCACCAGCTTCAGGGTGACNGGGAGGCCTTCCACGGGGTTCCCCTGAAGGTCCGGGGTGATGACCTCCGTCACCAGGTCCTTTCCCGCGTCCACGAAGAAGGGCGGATCCTTGAGGCCGGTGAAGAACGGTGCGGCGTAGATGGGAAGGGAGCTCCTCCCCGAAAGGGTCTGGCGGGAGACGTCGGTGACGGTCCCCTCCAGGGTGTAGAGGTAGGAGCGGCCGTCGGAGGGACCGGTGGGGACCTCCACCCGGAGCTGCCCTTGGGCGTCCAGCGTCCCCTCGGCCTCCTTCACCGTATATTCCCCCCGGGTCTCCCAGTCGGAAATGCCCTCGGCGAAGACCCAATCGCTGGGGTACCGATCGGTCACGGCGGCCGGTACACCGGTGAGCCTCCGCTGGGTCACGGAGAAGCGGCAGGGCCTCCCCGCCATGGGGGCGCCGAAGAGGTACCGGCCCGTCACCGTCCCCACGAGGGGAACGCCGGCCACCGGCTGCTCGGCCCCGAGGTTGGCGTCCACGCGGAAGTCGGGCTTCCGGTAGGCCGCCACCAGGAAGGTGTCCCGCACCTCCCGGTGGTGGCCCTGCAGCGAGGCCGTCACCGTGTAGGTGCCCAGGGGGGCCTCCTCGGGGACCTTCACGACCACTTCCGCGGCCCCGAAGGCATCGAGCTTCACCGTCCGCTGGTCCACCTTGCCCCCGCGGCTGTCCTCCACCCGAAGGGCCACCTCCGTCCCTTCGGGGGGAACCTTCATGCCGGAGGCGGTGTCGCTGCGGAGGACCGCCTTGAGGTGGACCTCCTCCCCCAGCCTGTAGACCCCGCGGTCGGGAAAGACCCGGCCCCGCAGGACCGGCTTCTGCTCGTTGAGGTCGAAGGGCACGCCGAAGGCCCACGGCTCCAGGCCCTCGTTCCAGTCGGAGCAAAGGTAGGCGATGTCGCCGTCCTTCTCCGCCGACACGACGAAGGAGAGTTCCCACCACTCCTCGGGGTCCCTCAACGAGAAGGGCGGTGTAAGGACCGTGCCGTCGGGGCCGGTGACGCCCTCAAAGACCCGGGTCCCGTCGAGCTTCCAGACGACGACGGTGGCCCCGGCGACGGGCCCTCCGTCGGAGAGGCGGGTGACCCAGACCAGGAACCCCTGGGGCGAATCCTTGACCGTGAGGCCCAGGTCGGTGACCTGGATCAGGGAGGCCTTGATGTCCGTTGGCTCGCTTTTGGGGGCCCCCGGAATGGGATCGCCGTCCTGGACCGCCACCCACGACAGGCCCTTGCCTTCGCCGTTCAAGGTGGCGGAGAGGTCGAGGCCCACGAAGGCGGTGCGGTCCACCGGCGTCTTCAGGCGCCGGAGGGTGGAGGGGACCGGCGGGGCGAGGGAGAAGGGCAGCCACCCGTAGTCTCGCTCCTTCTCCCCCGTGTTGGAATCCTTGAAGGAGGGGCGGACGGTTAGATCCCGGACCGCCGGCAGGAGTTCACCCAACTCCAGGGGCATGACCCAGAGCTTCACGGTGGTGAGGTTGCGCACCGAGAGGGGAAGAACGGGGCCGCCGGAGGCCTCCCAGACTCCGAAGCCCGACTCGAAGGCGGAGAAGGCGGTGCGGTGGCTGGTGCTCATGGGGCAGAGCCAGGTGTAGCCGAGGACCTGGCCGTCCTCAGACCGAAGGGTGCGGTCCACCTTCACGAAGAAGGAGGTGTCCGGGGCCGGCTCCAGCCCCAGACGGTCCAGGGACCAGCTCGCGGAAGGCCAGTCCCAGCTCTCCTCGGCCCCTTCCTCCAAAGCCGTGCGGACCACCGGTCCCCCCGGACCGTCGGTGAGGACGGAGACCTTCCCCTTCAGCTCGCCGAAGCGGACGCCGGTGGTGAATTCCAGGGGGTTGTACCGGTCCGGATTGCACCGGTCGGTGCAGCGGAAGCCCTCGACGAAGAAGGCCGGCTCCAGCTCCACGGTGTAGCGCTCTTTTTCCCCCGAGACCTCGGGCCCCTCGGGGCTGGGGGCCTCTCCGTCCAGCACCAACTCCATCCAGGCGTTGGGGGGCGGAACCGACCGGGTCCTCAGGACCAGGACCTCGGGGGCCCGGGGAAACCTCTTCTCGTCCCAGGAGGCCGCCGCCTCAAAGAGAACGGGGTCGGAGGACCTGGCGGCCAGGGAGGCGGCGGCCGCCTTGAACTGGTAGTCCTCCACCGCATGCGGGTCCTCCCGGGAAAGGCGCTCCTGGACCCCCTCGGGCAGGGGGGGCGGCTTGTAGCGGTGGGGCTTGAAGGCCAGCGAGAGGTGGGGCAAGACCCGCCGGGGCTCCACCTTCTGGTTGAAGGCCACCGCCAGGAGGACCGGCGAGCGGACCGTCCCGTCCTCCCGGATCCATCGCACGCTACGCAGCCTTACGGTGGGGGTGGTGAAGGAGAAGACGTAGGGGCTTGCGAGGCTCCGGCCGCCCACCGACCGGAGGTCGGGGCCGATCCGCACCTTGTACCGGGTGGCAAAGGGGAGGGGGGCTTCGGGCCGGAAGATCAGCGTATCGGTCCCCGCCCACCGGAAGGTGCCGGACACCGGGGGGGTGATGGAGAAGCCCGGCACCTCCCGGAGTTCCGCCACCCGGCCGAGGGCCACCATGGGCTCCGAGAAGACCACCCGGATTTCCCCGGCCTGGTCGAGGTTCGCCGTCTCCCCCACGGGCCCCGCCCTCAGGACCCGCAGGGCCTCCTCCGGCCAGGCCTGGTCGAAGAACAGGAGTGCCGCCGCCGCCATCCACAAGCGCTTGGTTTCCATGGATACCTCCCCACGGGTTCCGATGGACGTCCCTTACCCCCGGGTACGAAGGAAGTCTACCGCTTCCCCTTTTCCCCCGAAAGGGGCACCTGCCCCCCGTTTCCCCTGGCCGCCTCCCGGGGCTTGAAAAAACCGGGGAGGCGAACCTATATTTTTCTCACCACCAAGGAATCCACGGCTGGCAGGGGGTTCGGGGGCTGGAATCCGTCTTGATTCGAACGGTTCGTTCTGCGCGAGGAGGTGGAGCGATGAAGCACCGTTTTCTCTCTCTGATCGCGGGGTCGGTCCTGCTGGCGGCGCTTCCCCTGGGCGCCGCCGGACCCAAGGAAAGCGCCCGGTCTTCCCCGCCGGGACCCCTCTCCTGGGGGCCCGGTTCCCCGTACATCGAGGTGGCCATTGACGACACCTCCGGCCAGTTCACCATGGGCGTTCCGGGGGGGCCCGTGATCCTTTACGGCCACCCCTCCCCCTGGTCCTCCTTCTCCTCCATCCAAGTGGACGGCACGGCCTACACCAACGACGGCAGCGCCTTCGGAACGCCGGTCCAGCCGCCGACCAACACGGGCGACACCAACGAGGCGGTCTGGATGCTGGGTTCGGGGCCCCTGCGGGTCCGCCAGAGGATCCGCCTGGTGACGAGCACCACCACCGGGCGTCCCGACACCTACTTCGTCTCCTACACCGTGGAGAACCTGGACTCCGCCTCCCACGTGGTGGGGTGCCGGATCATGCTCGAGACGAAGATCGGCGCCAACGACAACGCCCCCTTCCAGGTCCCCGGGACGGGGGCCATCCCAGAGGAGCGGGAGTGGACCGGCGCCTCCATTCCCCCTTACTTCTTCGTCTTCGACGACCTCTACAACCCCACCACCACCTGCCAGGGGACGCTCCTCGGCGGTCTCGTTCCCACCGCGCCCGACCGCTTCCAGGTGGCCGACTGGAGTTACATCCATGATCAGGACTTCGCCTACACCGTGGACCCCCAGCGCACCATCCACAACACCGCCTACGCCGTTTACTGGGAGAACCGGACCCTGGTCCCGGGGGGGAGCCTCACCTTTGGCACCTACTACGGCCTGGGGAGCATCGCCGTGGACACGACCCCCCCGGTGGCCACCGCCCTCACCGCCCCCTCCGTCCTCGATTGCATAAACCACCTCTTCTCCCCCAACCCCTTCACCGTCTCCCTTTACCTCTCCAACACCCTCTCCGGTTCAAGCGGGACGGTGACGGGCCTCAGCGCCACGCTGAACCTCCCGGCGGGCCTGGCCCTGGCCGCCGGAAGCGCCACCCAGACGGTGGGAGACCTTCCCCTCCAGGCCGCGGCCCTGGTCTCCTGGCAGGTCAGCGCCAGCGGAACGGTGACGGGCCCCCTCTCCTACACCATCCAGGTCGCTTCGACCAACGCCGGTTCCAAGACCGTCCCCGGCCAGGTGACGGTTCCGCCGGGATGCCAGTCCACCTGTCCCGCCACCCTGCTCCTGAACCAGGTGGACACCTCGGCCTGTCCGACGGTCAAAGCGGTGGTCTCGGTCCTCGACGGCGCCGGCGGGGCGGTGACGGGCCTCACCGCCTCCGACTTCTGCCTGAGGGAGGACGGGGCGCCGGTGACGGGATTCACCGTGACCACGGGCTCGTCGGGAGGCGGGGACCTCTTCGCCGCCCTCGTGGTGGACAACTCGGGGAGCCTCGGCTCCTCCGCCTTCGCCGACGAGAAGAACGCCGCCAAGGCCTTCGTCGCCTTGCTGGGCCCCTCGGACCAGGCGGCCTTCTACGGCTTCACCAGCACCGTGGACCTGGTGATGGACTTCACCGCCGACAAGCAGGCCCTCTCCGCCGCCATTGACGGCTACCCCTACAAGGGCGGGAATACCGCCTTCTACGACGCCGTCTACCAGGCCCTCTCCAACACCGCCACGCGGTCCGGCCGGAAGGCGGTGGTGGCCATGACCGACGGGAAGGACAACTCCTCCCACCACAGCCAGTCCGAACTCGTCTCCTACGCCCGGAGCCTGGGCATCCCCGTCTTCACCATCGGCTTCGGAAGCGCCGACGCCCAGGTCCTGGAGTCCATCGCCAACCAGACCGGCGGGAGGTACTACGCCGCCGCCTCGTCGGGGGACCTCCAGGCCATCCTCCAGGCCATCGGCGCGGTGGTGAACAGCCAGTACGTGATCACCTACACGACGACCCACACCGACGGCCAGAGCCACACCCTGGAGCCCTGCGTCCAGGTCCCCGGGTGCCCCCTCCTCTCGGCCCAGGGTTCCTTCACCTGCGGCACCGGAGGAAGCTGTCCCACCCTCACCGTCTCCCAAGTGGACACCGCTTCCTGCCCCACGGTGAAGGTGGTCGTCACCGTCACCACCCCCCAGGGCCAGGCGGTCCCGGGCCTCACCGCCTCCAACTTCTGCCTCTCGGAGGACGGGGTTTCCAAGAGCTTCACCCTCTCCACCGGGAGCGCGGGAGGGAACGCCCTCAACGCCGCCCTCGTGGTGGACAACTCGGGGAGCCTGGGCTCCTCGGCCTTCGCCGACGAGAAGAACGCCGCCAAGGCCCTCGTGAGCCTCCTGGGATCCAGCGACGCGGGGGCCTTCTTCGGTTTCACCAGCCAGGTGGACTTCGTCCAGGCTTTCACCACCGACAAAGGCGTCCTCACCGCCGCCATTGACGGCTACCCCTACAAGGGCGGGATGACGGCCCTCTACGACGGCGTGTACCAGGCCCTTTCGGCCACGGCGGTCCAGAGCGGGCGGAAAGCCGTGGTCGTGATGACCGACGGCGAGGACAACTCCTCCCGCCACAGCCAGGCGGAAGTCATCGCCTACGCGCAGGGGATGGGGATCCCCGTCTTCACCATTGGCTTCGGAAGCGCCGACGCCGCGGTCCTTGCCGCCATCGCCACCCAGACCGGCGGCCGGTACTACCCCTCCGCCACCTCCCAGGACCTCCAGCAGATCCTCTCGGACCTCGGCTCCGTGATAAACAGCCAGTACGTCCTCACCTACACGACCACCCAGAACGACGGTCAGAGCCACTCCCTGGACGTCTGCCTGCAGAACGTCTCCGGGTGCCCCACGGTCCACGCCGCGGGAACCATGGCCTGCGGAACGGGCGGTGGCGGGAACTGTACCCACCAGGTCACCCTCACCCAGGTGGACGCCGGCTCCTGCCCGACGGTCAAGGGCATCCTCAGCGTGCGGGACGCCACCGGCGCCCCCCTCAACGGCCTCCCGGCCTCGGCCTTCTGCGTGGAGGAGGACGGCGCCTCCATCTCCGGCTTCACCGTCACCACCGCCTCCCAGAGCGGCACCAACCTCTACCTGGCCCAGGTTCTGGACAACAGCGGATCTCTCGGCGCCTCGGCCTTCAACGACGAGAAGACCGCCGCCAAGGCCCTCGTCAACCTCCTCGGCGCCTCCGACCAGTGCGCCGTCTACGGCTTCACCAGCACGGTGGACCTGGTCCAGGACTTCACGTCGAACAAGTCCACCCTCCTCTCGGCCATTGACGGCTACCCCTACAAGAACGGGATGACGGCCTTCTACGACGGGGTCTGGGCGGCCCTCTCCAACACCGCCTCCCGTTCCGGCCGGAAGGCCATCGTCGCCATGACCGACGGCGAGGACAACTCCTCCTCCCATGGCAAGGACGAGCTGATCCTCTACGCCCAGAGCCTCGGCATCCCCGTTTTCACCATCGCCTTCGGAAGCGCCGACCAGGCGGTTCTATCGGACATCGCCACCCGGACCGGCGGTCTCTTCTTCACCTCCGCCTCCTCCCAGAACCTCCAGCAGATCCTCTCCGCCATCGGCAACCTCCTCAACAGCCAGTACGTCGTCTCCTACACCACCACCAAGACCGACGGCGCCCTGCACAACCTCCGCTTTTGCGTGACCTACGGCGGATGCACCCGGTGGGTCCAGGGAACCTTCCGGTGCGGCCCCCAGGGGGCCTGCCCGGCCATCACCATCGCCCAGGTGGACCCCTCCCGCTGCCCGACGGTCCAGGCGGTGGTCAGCGTCTTTGACAGCCAGGGCCACCCCGTCCAGGGGCTCACCGCCTCCTCCTTCTGCTTGAACGAGGATGGCGTGCCGCAGAACTTCACCGTGACGGGGGCGGGCCAGAGCGGCTCCACCCTCTACGTGGGGATCACCGTAGACAACTCCGGGAGCCTGGGCTCCAGCCAGTTCCAGCTGGAAAAGGACGCGGCGAAGACCTTCATCGGTCTCCTGGGGGCCTCCGATCAGGCAGCGGTCTGGGGCTTCGACTCCCGGGTGGACTTGGTCATGGACTTCACCGCCGACAAGCAGGCCCTCTACGCCGCCATTGACGGGTACGCCTACCGCGGCGGAGCCACGGCCTTCTTCGACGCCACCTGGAATGCCCTCGTGGCCACCGCCGCCAAGACCGGCCGCAAGGCGGTCCTCGCCATGACCGACGGGGAGGACAACAGCAGCTCCCATTCCGAGGGGGAGATCATCGCCTACGCCCAGCAGGCCCACATCCCCATCTATACCATCGGCTTCGGAAGCCCCGACGATACGGTGATGCAGCGGATCGCCGACCAGACCGGCGGAAAGTACTACCGCGGGACCGACGCCGGCGCCCTCCAGCAGATCCTCACCGACATCGGCAACCTCATCAACAACCAGTACGTCCTCTCCTACGACACCCTCTACACCGACGGGTCGGTCCACGACCTGGAGATCTGCGTGACCTACCAGGGCTGCACCGCCTACGCCCACGCCGCCAGCCGGTGCGGCAACCCCTGCGCGGTGACCTGCCAGGCCTGGGCGCCCACGTCGGCCTTCACGGGCGTCCCCGTCGCCTTCTTCGGCCAGGCCGCCTCCTCCTGCGGGACCGGGGCCCCCGGCTACGAGTGGAACTTTGGAGACGGCTCCGCCCTCGCCGCGTCGCAGAACCCCACCCATGCCTACGCCTCGCCGGGGACCTACACCTGGACCTTCACCGCCACCTCCAGCGGGGCCGCTCCCTGCGTCCAGAGCGGGACCGTCACCGTAACCAACGCCTCCTGCGTGAAGCCCCGCATCACGACCCAGCCCCAGAGCCAGGTGGTCCTCCCCGGAGCGAGCGTGACCCTCTCGGTGACCGCCCAGGGGACCACCGCCCTCTCCTACCAGTGGTACGAGGGACCGAGCGGCTCGACGGCGAACCCCGTGGCCGGCGCCACCCAGAGCACCTTCACCACGGGCCCCATCCAGGCGACACGGCAGTACTGGGTGAAGGTCTCCGCCTCCTGCGGCACCACCAACAGCCAGACGGCCACCCTCGCCGTGGCCTCCGACGCCCACAGCTGGGGAGACAACAACTCTGGCCAACTGGGGAACGGCTCCTTCTATACCGACTCCGCGGTACCGATCCCCGTGCTGGGACCTCCCGGCTTCGTCCAGGTGGCCGCCGGAAGTAATCACTCCTTGGGGCTGAAGTCCGACGGAACGGTCTGGGCTTGGGGAAGCAACGGCTCCGGAGAGCTGGGCGACGGAACCCACACCAACCGCAACACTCCCGTTCCNGTTCCCGGCCTCACCAGCNTCGTGGCCGTGGCCGCCGGCCAAAACTGGAGCATGGCGCTGCGGTCCGACGGAACCGTCTGGACGTGGGGAACCAACGGAAACGGCAACCTGGGTGACGGCACCACCACATCCCGTTCCACCCCCGGCCAGGTTTCGGGGCTCANCGACGTCACGACCATCTCCGCCGGCTACTTCCACGCCCTCGCCCGGAAGTCCAACGGGACGGTCTGGGCCTGGGGCGACAACGCCTCCGGCCAGTGCGGAGACGGTGGGAGCACGGACAGGCTGACCCCCGTCCAGATGACCGGAATCACCGGCGCCACCGCCGTCGCCGCCGGGCAAAACCACTCCCTGGTCCTCAAGTCCGACGGCACCGTCTGGGCCTGCGGGCTGAACACCGACGGCCAGGTGGGGGACGGCACCACCACCACCCGGCGCACCCCCGTCCAGGTCTCGGGCCTCACGGGCATCACCGCCATCGCCGCCGGCTGGGACCACAACCTCGCCGTCAAGTCCGGCGGGACCCTCTGGGTCTGGGGTGACAACTCCTCCTACCAGCTCGGCGACGGGACCAACACCGACCGGAGAACCCCCATCCAGCTCCCCGGCATCTCCAACGCCCTCGCCGCCGCCGGAGGATCCCTCCACAGCCTGCTGATCCGCACCGACGGGACCCTTTGGGCCTGGGGCTACAACGGCCAGGGACGCTTGGGCGACGGGACGACCACCACCCGGAGCACCCCCGTGCAGGTCACCGGCCTTTCCGGCGTTGTTTCGGTGGACGGCGGGTACGCCCACAGCCTGGCCGTCGCCTTCGGCGTCACCACGACCGCCACGCCCTCCTCGGGACCGGCCCCCCTGGCCGTCACCTTCCAGGCCCTCGCCACGGGCGGGACGGGTTCGGTGACCTATTCCTGGAACTTCGGCGACGGCCACACCGCCAGCGGGGCCACCGTGACCCACACCTACTCCGCCGCCGGCACCTACACCGCCACCGTCACCGCCACCGACGGCCAGGGCCACACCGCCCAGGGCTCCACCACCGTCACCGTGAACAACCTCCAGGTGAGCGTCACGGCCTCCCCCGCCAGCCCCTCCGGCGCGGCGCCGCTTTCGGTGGACTTCTCCTGCTCCGTCACGGGAGGAACGAGCCCCTACACCTACGCCTGGTCCTTCGGGGACGGAGGGATCGCCACCGCCGCGGACCCGCCGGCCTACACCTACGCCGTTCCGGGGACTTACTCCGCCGTCGTGACGGTCATGGACAACCAGGGCAACGTGAAGTCCAGCACCCCCGTCACCGTGCGGGTTTACTCCCCCATTCTGGCCAAGGCCACCGCCCAGCCCTCCCGGGCCCGGGTCGGCCAGCCGGTCTCTTTCCACGTCTCCGCCGACGGTGGAAGCGGCTACTTCACAACCTTCAGCTGGAACTTCGGGGACGGGGCGCTGGGATCGGGCACGAGCGCCACCCACGCCTATACGGCTCCTGGAACCTACACCGCCCGGGCCACCGTGCAGGACGGCGCCGGGAACTCGGGGCAGAGCAACGACGTCACCGTGAAGGTCTACGGCCCCGTCAGCGCCGCCCTTTCGGGCCCCGCCTCCTGCGGCCCCAACGTTTCCGTCACCTTCACCGGGTCCGCATCGGGGGGGGACAACCACTACGCCTACGCCTGGACCTTCGGGGACGGCGGCACGGCGACGGGCGCCACCGTCACCCACGCCTGGAGCGCCAAGGGAACCTACACCGTCACCCTGACCGTCACCGACGGGCTGGGCCAGACCGCCACCGCGACCCGCCCCCTCACCGTCGTGGATCCGCCGGTCATCACCTCGCTGGTCAAGAAGTCGCCTCCCTTCAAGATCATCGTCAACGGGTCCAACCTCCAGTCGGGCATCCAGGTCTTCATCAACGGAACCCCGTGGACGAGCGTCGTCTACAAATCCACGGCAAAGATCGTCCTCACCGGGTCCACCCTAAAGACCGCCGTGCCCAAGGGGGTCCCCACGACCTTCCGCTTCGTCAACCCCGACGGCGGCGAGGCGACCACCGTCTGGTCCCGGTAAAGAAGAACGTCCTTCCCCTCGGGGGGCCCCTTCGGGGGCCCCTCTTTTTTGGGTGGCGCCTCTTCTTCGTTGCCCCCGCCCTTTCCCCGTGCTACCTTTTTCCCCGCGGGAGGCGCCATGCGCCTGGCCATGGTCCAGCTGGGGTGCCCAAAGAACTGGGTGGACGGCGAGTGGATGCTGGGACAGCTCCAGGAAGCCGGCCACGAGGTGACGGCGGACCCCGACGCCGAAACGGTCATCGTGAACACCTGCGGCTTCATCGACGCCGCCAAGGAGGAGTCCATCCGGGCGATCCTGGAGGTGGCCCGCCGCAAGCAGGAGGGCCGTGTCCGGCGCCTTCTGGTGGCCGGGTGTCTGGTGGAGCGGTACAAGGAGGAGCTCCGGAAGGCCATCCCCGAGATCGACGGCTTCATCCCGCTGGGGGCCGTGGGACAGGTGGCCCGCCTCCTCGCCGAGGAGCGGCCCGACGCCCCCGTGGGCGTCGAAATGCCGCTTTACGACGGCCTCTCTCCCCGCCTCCTCGCCACGCCGCCCCACCTGGCCTACGTGAAGATCGCCGAGGGGTGCGACAACCCGTGCTCCTTCTGCCCCATCCCCTCCTTCCGGGGCGCCTTCCGGAGCCGTCCTCCGGACGACGTGGTCCGGGAGGTGCGGAATCTCGCCGCCCGCGGCGTCCAGGAGGCGGTCCTCGTCGCCCAGGACACCACCGACTACGGCCGGGACCTGGGGCTCCAAGACGGCCTGGCCCTCCTCCTCGGCCGCCTCCAGGAGGAAACGGAAATCCCCTGGATCCGGGTTCTCTACGCCTACCCCAACCACCTCCACCGGCCCCTCCTGGAGGCCATGGCCGGCTGCCCCCGGGTGGTTCCCTACCTGGATCTGCCCCTCCAGCACGCCCATCCGGAGATCCTTTCGGCCATGAAGCGGGGAGGCTCGGCGGAGTCCTTCCTGCGGCTCCTCCACCGGGCCCGGAAGACGGTGCCGGGGCTGGCGGTGCGCTCCACCTTCATCGTGGGCTTCCCCGGAGAGCGTCGGGAGCACTTCCGCCTCCTGCTGGACTTCGTGCGGGAGGCCCGCTTCGACCACCTGGGCGTCTTCACCTACTCCCGGGAGGAGGGGACACAGGCCCACCGGCTGGGCGACCCGGTGGACCGCCGGACCAAGCGGCGGCGGCAGGAGCGCCTCCTCGAGGTCCAGCAGGCCATCTCCCGCGAAAAGAACCTGGCCCGGGTGGGAGAGACGGTGACGGTCCTGGTGGAAGGGGTCTCGGAGGAGAGCGAGCACCTCCTCGAGGGCCGCCTCGCCACCCAGGCTCCCGACGTGGACGGAAAGGTCCTCCTCAACGACGGTTTCGCGCCGCCCGGCTCCTTCGCCCGTGTGAAGATCACCGAGGCGCACCCCTACGACCTTGTGGGAGCGATCCTTGGCCCCGCCTGAGGGCAGGTCCCTCAAGAACGGCCCCCTCTGGGCCCAGGCGGCGGCCACCGTCCTGGGGCTGGGCTACACCCCCCTCATGCCCGGGACGGTGGGAGCCGCCGTGGGAATCTTCCTCTACCTGCCGGCCTTCCTCCTCCCTCCCCGGACGGGCTGGCTCCTGTCCCTGGGGGAGATCGCCGTTCTCGTGGCCTTGGCCTTCCTGGCCGTGCCGCCGGTGCTGGCCGCCTCCGGCAAGTCGGACCCCTCCTTCGTCATTCTCGACGAGGTCGCCGGCATGCTGGCGGCCCTCGCCTTTCTTGACCCGGAGTTTCCCTACCTCCTCATCGCCTTCGTCCTCTTCCGCCTTCTGGACGTCTTCAAGCCCTTCCCCATCTCGGCCCTGGAGAAGCTGCCCGGCACTTTGGGCGTTCTGGCCGACGACCTTTTGGCCGGGGCCCTGGCCGGCATCCTGACCATCGTGGTGACGAGGCTCGCATGATCCTGCTGAAGGACCTGGACCGCATTCCCCCCTTCACGGCCCCGGTGATCCTCACCATCGGCAACTTCGATGGCCTTCACCGCGGCCACAAGCGGATCCTGAGGAAGGTCATCTCCCGCGCCCGGGAGGAGGGAGGCACCAGCGTGGTGGTAACCTTCGAACCCCACCCCCTCAAGGTTCTTTACCCCGAGCGGGCGCCCCAGCTCATCCAGACCCTCTCCCAGAAGCGGGACATCCTGGCCCACCTGGGCATCCAGGTTCTGCTGGAAATCCCCTTCAATGTGGAGTTCGGCCGCCTACCCGCCGACGCCTTCGTCCGCCTTCTCTGCGAAAGGCTCGCCCCCCGGGAGATCTACATCGGGGACGACTTCCGCTTCGGCTTCCAGCGGGCCGGCGACATCACCTTCCTGAAATCCCTGGCCTCCGAACTGGGGTACGCCGCCCACGCCTTCCCCAAGCTCAAGGTGGACGGCGTGGAGGTTTCCTCCACCACCATCCGCCGCCTGCTTCTTGAGGGAGAGATGGAGAAGGCCGTCCGCCTCCTGGGCCGGCCGTACATCATCGAGGGGGTGGTGGCCCACGGAGACGGCCGGGGCAAGGAGCTGGGGTACCCCACCGCCAACCTCTCCATCGAGAACGAGCTGATCCCCGCCCGGGGGGTCTACGTGGCCGCCGTGGACGACGGCGATCCCCTCCTCCGCCCCGCCGTGGCCAACCTAGGGGTCCGCCCCACCTTCGGCGAGGGGGAGGTGACGGTGGAGGTCCACATCCTGGAGGGCGCCGGAGACCTTTACGGCCGCCGGATCCGCTGCCTCTTCTTCCAGTTTCTGAGGCCCGAGAAGAAGTTCCCCTCGCCGGGGGCCCTCAAGGCCCAGATCGCCGAAGACGTGGAGCGGGCCCGGCGGTATTTCGAGGACCTTCCCCTCGCCCGCCGGATGTTCTACTGAGGCCGGGCAAAAAAGGGCGCGGGGCCTATGCCCCGCGCCCTTGGGTCAAGCCCAACCGGCCCTCACGGGCAGGGGCCGTTGTCGGTGGTGTTGGTGTCCACGATGGTACTGTAGGCGCCGCTCCCCGAATCGCTGAAGTACGCCCGCGCCCGCTTCCGCCGCACATCGTGCGTCGCGTAGATGTACACCGGGTCCGAAGGAGCCGTCCAGAAGGCCGTCCCTCCGTTGGCCACCACGCCCATCCCTTCGTACACCGTGCTCGTCGCCAGGATCGTCCACCGGTACGAACCCGTCACCGCGTCGATGCACAGGTCCGACCGCCCGTAGTTGTCGTGGAAGTGCAACCCGTAGTTCGGCGCCGAGGTCAGGCTGTAGCTCTGGCTCCCCGTGCACCCGTTGTCGTCCGTCGCCTCGATCGTGAAGTTGTACGACCCCACCCACGTCGGCGTCCCCGACAGCGTCCCCGTCGCACCGTCAAACACCAGCCCGGGCGGCACGTCCCCCGTCAGCGTGTAGGTGTACGGCGCCGTACCCCCCGAAGCCGTGAAGGTCACCGTGTACGGAACCCCCCGCACCATCGGCGCCAGGGGCGGCACCGGCGAGATCGTGATGGCCGGACAGCCCGCCGTGCAGGTGAAGAGGACGAAGGGGAAGCCCTGCTGGGTCAGCGTGCCCGAATCCTGCGCCGGCGCCCAGGCGCCGGTGAACTGCAGGGCGTTGCCGGTGGTCGTCTGGCCGAGGATCGTGATGGGGGGGGCCCAGGGGCCGGAGGACAGGGAACCGTCGGTCATCCACTCGATCCAGTAGGTGCCGGCGGGAAGGAAAACGCCGGCGGAGCAGAGGTTCCTGAAGAGGTACCGGTTGTTGGCGCAGTTCGAGGATTCTGAGTCCCGCTGAATGTGAAAGTATTCGGTGGAGAGGAGGCGGTTGGTGACGAGGTCGCCAAAGACGACGGTGCTTCCGGGATTGTCGGGAGAGCCGTCCCAGATCTGGTAGTAGACGCCGGTGATGGGGGAGGTCGTCCCCGCGCCGGTTTGGTAGGCGTAGAAGGCCACCTGGTCCACCTGCCAGCCGCCGGCGGGCACCGTGAAGTCGTCGGCAACGCGGTAGTTGAGTGAAAACTGGTGGCCGAAACCCAGGGTGTTCATCCCGAGGCTCACACTTTGCAGGCGGCTCGCGTCGTCGCCGGCGCAGGCGGCCGGGTGCGTCGTCAGAGGCCCGTTGTCGTGAAGGACGGTGCAGGGAGCCAACTCGCCGTCTAGGCGGAAGGCCATGTCCTGCTGGGCCGGCCCTAAGACAAACCAGTCCTGGAGACCCGTTCCCAATCCGAAGCCGCCCCCGGGGTTGATGAACTTGGCCACGGAGCCGTTGGTGGTGTCGCTGGGCTGGCGGCCGTACTGCCCCCCGACGGAGAAGGCCATCTCCGGCCAGAAGCAGAGCCACCACGTTCCCGGCGGCAGGGCCACGGGGGCCGATAGGGTGAGGAGCGTGTTGGAAGGCTGACCACCGGAACCGTTGGTGATCGTCACCTGGGGATCACCGGGAGGGAGGCTGAGGCTCCAGAAGGGGGCGTTTCCCCCGCCGGGCCAGCCGTCGGGAAGCCCCGTGCCGTCGTCGGCGTAGATGGCCCAGTTGAGGGCCGTGGCATTCGCCAGGGTCGTGAAGCCGTTCCAGCCCAAGCCGGGGATGAAAATGGCGGTGAGGTTCCAGGGTTGGACGTTGGCGAAGTCGTCCAGGAGGTAGGAGGAATAGGCGGGATAGTCGGAGAAATCCTGGTCCACGTAGGCGTTCGTGTTGACCCCCGAGAGGGGCTGGTTCCAGAGGACGATGGGGGCGTAGGAGGCCACGGGGGCAGCGGGGACGNAGACACCGCCCTCNTCCACGATCTCCGCTGCCTGTGNAGCCTGGGGGGTACGGGGGGGCCGGTCGAGGCCCTTTCCCGAAGAGGTGGTTGGGAGCGCCGGCGCCGTCGCCCAGACCACCGCGCCGAAAGCCAGTACCAGTGTCGCCAGGAGAACCGTCTTTTTCGCGAACATCGTTCCCTCCCCTGAAAAGAACTTCTCTTCGGTGAGCGTCGAGGTGCAAAGAAAATATGCGGCCTTCTCTGGAGAAACGCAAGCCGTTCCCCCTCTCCGCCGGCCTCTGTGTGAGATGCCTCACAAAAAAGGGCGCGGGGCAAAGGCCCCGCGCCCTTAGGGTCAGACCCAACCGGCCCTCACGGGCAGGGCGGGTTGTTGGTCGTGTTGCTGTCGCTGATCGTGCTGTAGATTCCCGTCGCCGAGTCGGAGAGGTACGCCCGCGCCCGCTTCCGCCGCGCGTCGTAGGTCGCGTAGATGTACACCGGGTCCGACGGAGCCGTCCAGAAGGCCGTCCCCCCGTTGGCCACCACGCCCACGCCGTGGAAGGTCGTGCCCGCGTGCGGCCCCGTCAGGATCGTCCACTGGTACACCCCCGTCGCGCGCCACACGCACAGCACCGCGCGCCCCAGGTCGTCGTAGTAGTTCCCGTCGAAGGGCACCGACACCGTCACGTCCACCGTGGCCGTCCCCACGTTCGAATGGCCGTCGGTCACCGTCAGCGTCGCCGTGAAGGTCCCCGGTGCCACGTACGTGTGGTTCGCGTTCTGGGTATAGGCGTGCGGCGAGCCGTCCCCGAAGTCCCACTCCCAGCTGTACGACCCGTCTCCTCCCGTCGCCGAACCGCTGAAGGCCACCGCCAGCGGGGCCACCCCGCTCGTCGGCGCCGCCGCCGCCGTCGCCACCACCGGCGCGTACGTCACGTGCAGCGTCACGGGGACCATGATCCGGCCGTAGAGGGTGTCGTTGTTGATCTGCAGGGTGGCGAGGTAGTCGCCGGGAGCAAGGCCCGTGCTGTCGAAGGAAACGGTGACGGCCTCGGTGCCGCTCGCGGGGATCGTTCCGCTCGTGGGGCTCTCGGAGAGCCAGGGGACGTCCATCGCGGCGAAGGAGGCGATGGCCAGGCTGTCCACCTCGGCTCCTCCGGGGAAGGCGCCCACCAGGGTGCTCGCCCCCGTCGTGGTGTTGATGGTCCGGAGTTCGCCGGAGGCGCTGTACGAAGCCCAGTAGAGGGTGCCGGAGAGGTCGTCGAAGTCCAGGCCCTGGGCGTAGTTGGCGTTGACTCCCAGGGGCCCGACGACGGTCCCGGCGCCGGTCGCGGGATCGATGCGCACGAGGTTGTTGCCCACGATGTCCACGCCGAACATCTCCCCGGCGGGGTTGATGGCGATGGCGATGATGCCGGGGGCGTTGGTGATCTGGCCGACGACCGTCGCCGCGCCGGTGGAGGGATTGATGGTGTACAGGGTCGAGCGGCTGACGTTCGTGGAGGCGGCGTAGAGGGTGCCGTCCACGGCGCCGGTCATACCGGTCCAGACTTCGCCGCTCAAGGGGGTGGAGGGCCCGATAAGGGCCGGCGTCGCCGTGGCCGTGTCGATCGTGTAGAGGGCGTTGGTGTTGTACTCGAGGACGTACAGCGTGCTGAAGTCCCCGCCCAGGAAATCGCCGGCGAAGAAATCATAGGAGCCGTAGTTGCCCACGGTATTCCAGGTTCCCGGGACGTCAATGTCGGGGAACTGCTGGAGGGTAGTGGAGTCCAGGTTGCAGCCGTAGGCCGCCTCGCCGGGGTTCAGCGGCAGGGGCAGGGAGACGGCGGGAGCGGCCGGTTCGGCCTCCTTCGGCGCCACCACGGCGGGGGCCCTGCCCGTGGAGGTCTCCTGCTCCGCCTTCTCGATCTGCTTGGCCTTCTTCCGCATCTCCATCATGGAGGCCTTCACGTTGCCGCGGAAGGGCACGGGGGCCACCACGTGGCCGTCGCGTTCGAGGATGGTGTAGTTCGCCGCAACCCCGCCGTCCTCGGTGAGGGTGAGGGTCTGGGAGGTGGTCTGGTTGGGAGGCAGCGTCACCTCAAGGGAGGTGGGATCGGCCGTCAGGTGGGCCGTCGGAAGGTAGAAGTCCTGCCGCACGGCGCCGAAGTGGGGCACCGAAACGGTAGCGCTGTCGGGGCCGTAGCCGCTCTTGGAAGCGGAGAGGTCGCTCGTCGGCTCGGCGCCATAGAGGCAGTAGAAGCCGTCGTCCACCGCCGGGTCGGGGGTGGCCGCCGTGGACGCCGCGCCGCCGGTCGTGGTGTTGGTGACGACGGCGCCGTTCAGCGGGTTGTTCGTGTTGGCGTCGTAGACGTTGCCCAGGATCAGGCCGCCGGAAGTGGGCGCGTTGCAGGGCAGGGTGGGGGGAGGGGGAGGTGTCCCGGATTCGACCGCCACGTCGTCCAGGTGGCAGTCGTTTCCATAGGCGCTGATCCCCAGGAAGGCGATGCGGACGTCGGTCAGGGGCCCGGTAAAGCCGGTCAAATTGATGGAATGCTGCTTCCACCCCGTTGTGCCGTCGTATCGGTTGACCGCCGTCCCTACGTCCTGCCACACCGATCCGCCGTCCGTGGAAACCTGCAGCTGGACACGGTCAGCATTGCCGGAGTACCCAGTATCGTGGTACATCCAGAAAGTAACCCGGGGATTGGTGACGGCCGAAAGGTCAAGGCCTGTTGTTCTGTACAGACGGGTTGAATTCCCGCTCCCGGCGGTCCAGGAGTTGAAGAAGACCAGGTTTGGAGCCGAGTGCGGCGGTTGACCACCGGGATGGCTAGTGGTGGTTCGGGTCTGCCAATCTCCTGCGGTTCCGGAAACGTCCGCAACAGCCCATCCGGGAGGAATGGTTGGAGCAGACACACCGTCAAAGTTTTCGGACCAAATCGGCGGCGGCGGCGGCGGCACCACGGCCATGCCCACGCCCACGTCGTCAATGTAGTAGCCGGGGTAGGTGACGCTGGAGTCGGAGCGGAAGCGGAAGCGGATCCGGAAGCCGGCGACGGCGTAGGTGGGGTCGAGAACCACCAGGTGCTTGGTCCACGTCAGTTCCACATGGCCCGACACCTCGCCGTAGACCGGCGTCCAGGTGGTCCCGCCGTCCTTGCTGACCTGCATGCTGGCAAAGTCGTAGTTGGGTTCCGAGTCGAGGTACTGGAACCACTGGACGATGGGCGTCTGGCCGGCATNGGCCGAGAGGTCAATGGCGGGCGAGGTGATGTAGCCGTCCTCGCTGTTGTTGTAGTTGCCCGCGAGGTTGGTGCCCCAGACGTTGGCCCCCGAGTGGGCGGCGCCGGGGCCGCTGGTGGGCGCGCCCCAGGCCCAGGAGGTGGTCCCGCTCACGGTGAAGCCGCCGTTGTTGGCCTCGAAGTCCTGGAACCAGACGTAGTCGTAGTGGTAACCGGGGGCGGTGCAGGCGGAGGTGTCGGCGTTCAGCGGGAAGTCCTGGGTGACGTTGGAGCCCGAAGGGGTCACCACCGCCGAACCGGCGGAGTAGCCGGCGACGTAGGCGTTGACGGTGAAGGTGTAGGCGACGCCGTCGGCCAGCGTGATCGCGTAATACCCGCTCAGCGGGTCGCTGTAGATCGTCGCGCCGGGGTAACCCGAGCCGCTGACGGAGAGGGTGGCGTAGAGCGGCCAGCCGGTGGTGGCGTCGGTCACGTAGCCGGAGACGACGTGGGAGGGGGCGGTGTTCAGCGCGAAGTCCTGAACGGTCGTCCCGCCGTTGGTGATGACCACCCCCGAAACCGACGCCGTCTGGTACCCGTACTTGGAGGCGGTGACGGTGTAGTTGGGCGGGGAGACGGGAAGGGTCAGCGTGTAGGAGCCGTCGGCTTGGGTGAGGGTGTTCACGGTGATGGAGCCGTTGTCGGCGGTGACGGTGGCGCCCGGCAGGGGCGCGGAGGTCCCGGCGTCGGTGACGTGGCCGGTGAGGGTTCCCGTGGGACCCACCGAGCAGGAGCCGTACTTGAAGGCGCCGATGCGGGTGGCCCAGTTCCAGCCGCCGGTGGAGTACTCCTGGGTGTACCAGAAGGTGCAGTCGTCCGCCGGGTCCACGCTCAGGGTGGAGTAGTCNCCCCAGCGGTTCACCCCCGTCTGGGAGGCGGCGCCGATGTACTGGGGGGCTTCGCCCTGGGCGAGGGTCCCCGGGGGGTCACCGNCGAGGCGGCCGGCGTAAAAGATGGACGGATACATGGAGGTGCCGTCGGAGACGCTGTAGCCGACGGCAAAGTTGCCCATGTGGTCCTGCGCCGCGCTGCCCATCCAGCGGTTGTAGGTGTCGGAGGGGGCGTAGGTCCCCTGCTGGTAGATGGACCAGGGGTTGCTCCCGGTCTTCCGCAGTTCGTACCATCGGATGCCCGACCGGCCGCTCCCCACGTCCACCGAGTGGTTGACCACCATGGATTCGTAGGAGCCGTAGTTGCGGTACTGGAGGCGGTACATGAGCCGGTCGCCCAGGGCGTCGAGGCGCCACGTGGTGCCGGGCTGGGAGATGCAGTTTTGGTTGCCGATGCAGAGGGGGTCGAAGGGCGCCGTGTCGAGGATCTGGTTGGGCTCCCCGGCGACGCCGACGGTGAAGGTTCCCGTCGTCCAGTTGACGTGGCCCTCCCAAAGGCGCAGGGCGTCGTTGGAGTAGCCGGGAATCCAGGTCCCGTCGTCCACCTCCACGAAGTAGCAGGGAGAGCCGGCCGGCGGGCTGGTCATTCCCTCGAAGTGGGCGGGGAGGAGGGAGCCGTAGTTGATGTTGACGGCCCCCAGGTCCACCTTGAGCATGCGGGCGGTGGAATCGCCGTTGATCATCTTGTCGGCCTCGAAGACGCAGAGGCCGGCGCCGGCCCAGGAGGACATGTTGGCGAACTGGTTGACGGTCATGTAGTAGCCGTCGGGCCAGATGCCGAACTTGGGGTAGTCGTTCATGTTGGTGGCGTCGTACTGGAAGCAGTAGAGCCACCATTGGCCCGTCGGGTCGGCGGTCTTGGAGACGGCGATGGCTTGGTAGTAAGGGCCGGGAAGGGCGAACTGGCTGATGACCCAGCGGTTCCGGAAGCGGTCCCAGAGGACGATGGGGTCGCCGTCGTTGCTGTTGGCGCAGGGACCACCCAGGCTCGACCAGATGGTGTTGCCGGCCACGGGGCCCAGGACCAGCGTCGCCGTGTAGGGAGTGGTAGAGCGGTTGATGGACCACCCCGCCAGGTGCAGGTTCACCCACTGGACGTAGTGGTTGGGACCGATGTCGCCCTCGGTGTCGGGAGGAGCCACTCCGTCAATGTTGCTGATGCCGGCGAACTCCGCCACCGTGCCGGGCATGGCCAAAAGGCCGGGGCTCGACTGGAGGGCCCCGTCACCGGTGGGGACCGCCTGGGGCCCGTTGAGGGACTGCCCCTTGGGCGTGGGTTGGTTGGGGATCTCCCGCTCCGGCCCCACCGCCACCTGGGTGCTCACCGGCAGGTCGCGGAAGGGGGGCGAGAGGACCACCGTGCAGGGGTAGACCACCTCGGTCTTGAGCTGCTGCCGCCCATCGTCGCCCCCCGCCGCCCACAGGGGCAGGGCCACCACGGCCAGCAGGACCAGGAACCAGACTGCGCTGCGTTTCATCCGGCGTTCCCTCCTTTCCGTTTCACCAAAGACACACCCTAAAAAACCGTAACTCCCTCCGCCTCTGGTTCCCCCTCCTTGCTTCTCCCTTAAGGAAATGCGCTTCTTGCGGGAGAATCGTCCCCCCGGCCCCAACCCTGAAAGTTCCCTTCCTGCTGGACGAGCCCGGTGCTTACGGTTTCAATATAGCCCCCTCTTCCCTCCCCTGTCAAGGGCAGGAATATTCCTCCCCCGCCTGGGCCGTCTTCGCCCGCGGGGAAGTGGAACGGGCGCGCCGTGCTCCCTCCCGCCGGCGGCCCTTTTCGCCCCCGGGAGGCGCGCAGGAAGAGAGGGAGGGCACGGCGTGTTGTTCCCGGGCGGGGAGGCGGATACACTCCCCTGGGAGGCGTTCGGTGAAGGACCGGTTCTGGGACCCCCTTCTCGGCCACCCCGCCCTCAGGGCCTTCCTCCCGGACCGGCGGGAGCGCGGTGCTGCCTGGCTGGTGGGCGGCGCCCTTAGGGACGCGGCCCTGGGCCTTCGGCCCAAGGACCTGGACTTGGCCTGCGAGGAGCCGTACGCCCTGGCCTCGGAGGCCGCCAAGCGCCTGGGGAGCCGGGTGGTGGCCCTGGGCAAGGAGGCCGCCCCCACCTACCGAGTCCCGTACGAAGAGGGCCTCCTGGACTTCACGGGCCTCCAGGGACGCACCCCGGAGGAAGACCTCCAAAGGCGGGATTTCACCCTCAACGCGCTGGGGCTGGACCTCGCCTCCGGCGACCTCCTGGACCCCACCGGCGGCCTCGGCGACCTCCGGCGAAAGGTCCTCCGGATGGTCTCGGAGGAGGCCTTGGTCCGGGACCCGGTGCGGGTCCTGAGGGCCTTCCGCTTCCTGGCCCAGCTTCCGGACTTCCGCTTGGAGCGGGCCACGGAAAGGGCCCTGGCGGAGAACGCCCAAGGGCTCCTCGACGCCCCCCCCGAGCGGCTCCAGGGAGAGATGGAGAAACTCCTCCGGGGCCCGGCCGCCGGAAGGGCCCTCCGGGGGATGCACGGGGCGGGGGTGCTGTTCCTGCTCTTGCCGGAGCTGCGCCCCCTCGACGGCCTGGGCCAGAACGAGCACCACCACGCCGACGCGCTGGAGCACACGCTGGAGGCGGTGGAGGCCCTGGACGGCGGCCCCCCGTGGCTCCCGGAGCTGGGCCTGCCGCCCTTCGAAGGACCGGACTTCGTTCTTCTTCGGCTCGCCGCCCTCCTCCACGATACCGGAAAGGCCTCCACCCGGACGGTGGATGAGGGGGGGCGGGTCCACTTCTACGGCCACCCCAAGGTCTCGGCGGAGACCGCCCTCGCGGCCCTGAAGCGCCTTCGCTTCTCCCACGCCGTGGCGGAGAAGGTCTCCTTCCTCTGCCTGCACCACCTGCGCCCCCTGGCCCTCACCCGGACGGAGCCGCGCCAGACGGCCATCCGCCGGCTGGTCCACTCGGCGGGGGACCTGGTTCCCCACCTCCTGGCCCTCTCCTACGCCGACAAGACCGCCGCCGAGGGACCGGAGCGGCCGCGAAACCTGGAAGCCCTGAAGCGCCTCGCCCGGGAGGTGCAGGAGGTGGACCGCGCGGAGGGCGAGTCGCTCCGAAAGATCCCCAAGCTGGTGAGCGGCCTTCAGGCCCTGGAGATCCTGGGGCTCTCCCGGCCGGGACCGGAACTGGGAAGGGCCCTGGACGCCCTCCTGGAGCGCCAGGTGGAAGGCTCGGTGACCACCCGGGAGGAGGCGGCCGCCTTCCTCGCCCGCTGGGCCCGGGAAAACCTCCGCCCCCGGGGCTNAGCGGTCTCCGCCGCTCCCCGTTGCTCCGGCGGCCCCTCTTCCCCTATTCTTTCCCCCCATGGGAACGCCCGAGACGAACCCCGCCGCCGATGCCCGTCCTTCCTCCGCCAAGGGCCCCCTTCGGCGCCTTCTCGCCCACTACTGGACGGTGGCGCCGCGGCTCGCCCACGGCCTCAGGCCCCAAGAGGCGCCCGTCGCCGAGCCCTGGTCCACCACCGTGGAGGATCCCCGGGTGGGGACGGTCCGCCTCTCGGGCCTCCTCCGGAGGCGGGAGGGACCGGGCCTGCTGGTGGTGGTCCACGGCCTCGGGGGCTCGGCCGACTCTTTCTACGCACGGCGGGCGGCGCGGGCGGCGGAGGCGGCCTCCCTCTCCTGCCTCCGCCTCAACCTCCGGGGCGCCGCCCTGGACGGGGAGGACTTCTACAACGCCGGGCTGGTGGAGGACCTGGAAGCGGCCCTCCATTCCCCCGAGGTGCGGGGCTTCGACGACGTCTACGTGCTGGGCTTCTCCATGGGGGGCCACCTGGCCCTCCGGTGGGCCTGCCTCCCGGGCGACGGGGCGGTGCGCGCGGTGGCGGCGGTCTCCTCTCCCCTGGACCTCGCCCGCTGCGCCGGATGGATCGACCGGCCGGCGGCCCTTCCCTACCGGAGGTACCTCCTCAACGGCCTCTTCAAAATCTACGAACGGGTGGCGGAGCGCCGTCCCGTTCCCCTTCCTCCCGCAGAGGTGCGGAAGATCCGGACCCTCAGGGCCTTCGACGAGGCGGTGGTGGCCCCCCGCTTCGGCTTCGCCGGGGCCTCCGATTACTACGCCCGCATGAGCGCCGGCCCACGGCTCCCCTCCCTCCGGCTGCCGGCCCTCCTGGCTTGGAGCCCCCTGGACCCCATGGTTCCACCGGAAGGGGTGCTCCCTTTCCTGCCGGAGGCCCCCCGCCTGCGCCTGGTCCTGCTCACGCGGGGGGGCCACGTGGGGATGCCCGAGGATCTGGAACTGGGCCTTCCCGGCCCTCGCGGACTGGAAAACCAGGTGATCCGCTGGCTTCTCNAAGCCGGCCGTCGGGCGGATCCTCTGCCGTCCGGAGAACAAAGTGGACCGGCGGGCTCGTGAACGCTTCCTGGAAGAGTGCCTTCGGGCCCGGGAGTGGGAGGCCCTCGCCGGAGCGGGGCTGGCTCCGGGCCCCGTGCTGAGGCGCCTCGTCCACCTCCTCCAGAGCCCCGACGAACTCCTCTCCTGGCGGGCGGTGGAGGGCCTGGCCCGCTTTGCCGCCCGGCCGGGCCCCCCGGAGCCCCTGGTGGAGGAGACCCTGAGGGGCCTCTTCTGGATGATGAACGACGAGTCGGGCAACCTCTGCCGGAAGGCCCCCGAGGCCGTCGGGGCCGTCCTGGCCCTCTCTCCCCGGTACCTTCCGGCCTTCGGCCCCCTCCTGCCCCCCTTCCTCCACGAGGAACCCTTCGAGGCGGGAACGCTGTGGGCCCTCTGCCTCCTCCTCGAAAGGACCGGCCGGGACCTCGCCCCCGACCCCGCCGACCTTCAGGCCTCGCTCCGCTCGCCGGACCCCCGCCGGCGAGGCCTGGCCCTGAGGTATCTCCGCCTCTCCGGCTTGACGGCCTCGGGGGAGCCGGCCCGCTTCGCCGACTACGACTTCGAGGAAGGCCGCCTCTTCGACGCGGAAGAGCCGCCCCCTTGACCGGTGACGGGACTTCGCGGCGGAAATCCGCCCCGCATAGCATTTTGAAAAGCAGTAAACCCCCTTGCAGAAACCGGGCTATGGAAGGCGGTTTCCCTGCTTTCCTCCTGTCCTACTCACGGCCTTCGGAGGGGATGAGGAAGAAGCAAGAGACCTGAACAACCCCCAATCCCGCGATGGGAACCGAACAGACGGTGCAAGTCCTTGATAGCCTTGCAGATTCCAAGAATAACCCCATCACCTGCCAAGGGATTGGGGGCATTCGAGCCGAAGGCGAAGAATGCGCCAAGGGTGGGGTGAGGCTCCACGGGCTTTGCCC
>JGI24187J35170_1000186_pt1 | contig 27266 bp, 34 predicted proteins | sample YNPBryBLVA2012_FD_35170 | JGI IMG/M metagenome (IMG submission 35170)
CAGTCTCTTCGACCGCCGGGGCCACCTCAGCGACCGGTGCAGTCTCTTCGACCGCCGGGGCCACCTCAGCGACCGGTGCAGTCTCTTCGACCGCCGGGGCCTCTTCAGCGACCGGAACGCTCGACTCGACGACAGGTGCTGTCTCAGCCGTTGGTTCATTCACGGCTGCGGCTGGCGGAGCAGGCGGTTTAGCCAGTGTTACTGTCCCGATCGGGGCGACATTGGCGGCGACCTGACTCGGTGGCAGCGGCGGTACATCACCATAGAGCGCCTCGGTGGAGACCACATAGAAGGCTCCCACCGCGACGATGATCGACATGCCCCGCACGATGAGTTGGCTGTTGTCGCTAACTCCCAGCATGGCCCGCAGCGACGCAAGGCCTGGCAACTCTTCACTCATTGGGATCCTCCTCTCGGTTCAAGTATCGACTGGATCGGTTTGGATACGGCTAGGCACGTCTAGGCTGCCTGAACAGACCCGTTGGTTCAAGACAAGAGTTCGGTGGCAAGATCGGGATCACACCCAGGGCGCGAACGGTGTCCACCGATTCAGCCTGGCTCAATGCTCAGGATTGATGGACTCTCGGGACGAGCATCATCCGGCTGGGGTATATTTTCTAGATTATGACGTGGTCATTGCAACCAATGATCACCCGCTCAGGGCGACTCGGCTCAATCTCCAACCCTGGCTCATACCAGCTCGCCCGCACGGATGGTTCCAGCCCCCCAGACCGCACCGCCCGGATACCCTGAATGAAACACAGACCTTATCCACAGACCGGAGTAGCACAACGATGACCGACTACGTCCGCTGGCTCAGTGACCTCGGGATGGACGATGTCCCCGTCGTCGGAGGCAAGAACGCCTCTCTCGGCGAGATGATCCAGAACCTGACCCATCTCGGCGTGAACGTTCCGGGCGGCTTCGCCACCACGTCCGACGCCTATCGCGAGTTCTTGGCTCAGGATGGGCTCGATGAGCGTATCCAGGACGTGCTCGATGGATTGGACGTGGACGATGTCGCCGCGCTGGCCGAGGCCGGGGCCCGGATCCGCGGTTGGGTGATGCAGCAATCCTTCCCGGCAGGACTGGATGCTGCCATCGACGAGGCCTATGCCAAGCTGACCGCCGAGGCCGGGACCGATGATGTCTCCTGGGCTGTGCGTTCCTCGGCAACGGCCGAGGATCTACCTGACGCCTCTTTTGCTGGTCAGCAGGAGACCTTCCTCAACGTCCATGGGCTCGACACCATCAAGCACCGGGTCAAGGAGGTCTTTGCCTCGCTGTTCAACGACCGCGCCATCGCCTATCGCGTGCACCAAGGGTTCGAACATCGGCATGTTGCCCTATCGGCCGGCATCCAGCGCATGGTGCGCAGCGATCTGGCGGCCTCGGGCGTCATGTTCACGCTCGACACTGAATCGGGCTTTCGCGACGCGGTCTTCATCACCGCGAGCTATGGTCTGGGCGAGCTGGTGGTCCAGGGCGCCGTCAACCCGGACGAGTTCTATGTCCACAAACCGACCCTTCTGGCCGGACGTCCGGCGATCCTGCGCCGCACCCTCGGCGACAAGGCCAGCCGTCTCGTCTATAGCGATCCGGGTGAGGCAACGCCGGTCAAGACCGAACCCGTTCCAGAGGAGCTGCGCCAGCGCTTCTGTCTCACCGACGCCGAGGTCCAGGCGTTGGCCAAACAGGCGCTCCTGATCGAGCAGCACTATGGCCGGCCGATGGACATCGAGTGGGCCAAGGACGGGATCGACGGCAAGCTCTATATCGTCCAGGCGCGTCCCGAGACGGTCCAGAGCCGCATCGGCACCGTCATCGAGCGCTACATCCTCAAGGGCAGGGGGCCGGTGCTCACCAGCGGACGCAGTATCGGCAACCGTATCGGCGCGGGTGTCGCGCGCATCGTCACGGGCATCGCCGACATGAGCAAGGTCCAGCCGGGCGACGTGCTCGTCACCGACATGACCGATCCCGATTGGGAGCCGATCATGAAGCGCGCGGCGGCGATCGTCACCAACCGCGGGGGTAGGACATGCCATGCGGCCATCATCGCCCGCGAGCTGGGCGTTCCCGCTGTCGTCGGCTGTAACGATGCCACCGCCAAGATCGTCGACGGCCAGCCCGTCACCGTGAGCTGTGCCGAGGGCGACACCGGCTTCATCTACGACGGCCGGCTCGAGTTCAAGTACAAGACCATCGAACTCTCGGCCATGCCCGAGATCCCGGTCAAGATCATGATGAATGTCGCTAACCCAGACCGCGCCTTTGCCTTCGCGAGCCTCCCCAATGCCGGCATCGGTCTGGCGCGGCTGGAATTCATCATCAACACCATGATCGGGATCCATCCCAAGGCACTGCTCGAGTTCGACCAGTTGCCGGCAGACCTCAAGGCCGAGATCGCCCCGCGCATCGCCGCCTATGCCAACCCGCGCGAGTTCTATATCGCCAAGCTCGCCGAGGGCATCGCCACGCTCGCCGCCGCCTTCGCGCCCAAGCCGGTCATCGTGCGCCTGTCGGATTTTAAGTCCAACGAATACGCCAACCTGATCGGCGGGCCGCGCTATGAGCCGGAGGAAGAAAACCCGATGATCGGCTTCCGCGGTGCCGGACGCTATGTGGCCGAGAATTTCCGCGACTGCTTCGAGCTGGAGTGCGAGGCACTCAAGCGCGTGCGCAACGACATGGGCCTGACCAATGTCGAGATCATGATCCCCTTCGTGCGCACCCTGGGTCAGGCCAAGGCCGTGACCGAGGCGCTGGCCGCGCAGGGCTTAGCGCGAGGCAAGGATGGGCTGCGTCTGATCATGATGTGCGAACTGCCGTCCAACGCGGTACTGGCCGAGGAGTTCCTGGAATATTTCGACGGCTTCTCGATCGGCTCCAACGACATGACCCAGCTCACGCTCGGTCTGGACCGCGATTCGGGCCTGGTGGCCGAGTATTTCGACGAGCGCGACCCGGCGGTCAAGAAGATGCTGTCGATGGCGATCGCCGCCTGCCGCGCCCAGGGCAAGTATGTCGGTATCTGCGGCCAGGGACCCTCGGACCACAAGGACCTCGCCGACTGGCTCGTCAAACAGGGCATCAGCAGCCTCTCGCTCAATCCTGACACCGTGATCGACACCTGGCTCTATCTGGCCGAGCAGGCCAACACGCTCTGATCCAAGACTGGCTTCCGTAAAAGACCAAAATCCCCCGTCTGGGGGATTTTTTATGGGCTCATCTTTAACAGAGCTTCAGGCGTCGAAGGAGGACAGGACGCGATGCCACCAGCACGGTTGCATCGCGAGCCGTGCGAGCCCAGCAGAGGGCAAAACGTCCCAGGGGCGCCTGGGACGCGCGTTGCGCGCAGGCGCGAGTCAGTCTGACGGACTGACGATCGCTCGTCTTGTTTCCATAAGGTGCGCGGCGACGGGATCCAGTCAGTTTTCTGCTGCGCTCCAGCGCAAGCCCAAACAAAAACGGCACCGATCGCCAAGCGATCGATGCCGTTTGATTTTCGGCGCGCTGGGATCTTACTCCTAGATCCGAGTCTTACTTCCAGCCGAGGCCGACCGAGAAGACAACCGCGTGGACGGCGATGGCCAGGACCAGCAGGGCATAGAAGATGGGCATCAACCAGGTAGCCGGGTTCACGACCAGCCAGATCTTCCAATCGTCTTCGGGGTTACGCGGCTTTGCGACGTTGCTCATTGCCTTGACTCTGTATAAGTGAGGTTTAAAACCGCTTTACCACCAAGGATTGGCGGCGATGACGAGCAGGTGAGCCAGGGCGGCCAGGCCGACGAACGCGGTGTAGGTCACCTTGAACTGCTCATGGAATTCTTTGGCTTGCTGATCGGTAAGGCCGGAAAGACTTGCCATGGACTTGGTCTCCATTGTGGGTTTAGCGCTGCTGCCCTTGGTTTGGGCAGCGGCAGCTGGTTTCTTTGGTTCAGCCACTGATGACTCCGAAGGAAATCGAGTACTACCGCCTTCGTGACGCGCGGATGGGGCGCGAATACTACATCGACACCGCCTCGGCTTCACTCGAACGGCTGGTGCTTGGTTCGAAGGGGTCTTCTGCTGCTCGGGCGATGTCATCTTAGCTTGACACCAGATAATGTCAACAGGGATTTACAAAAAACTTAGGGGATACCCAGCCATTTGTGGGTCTGGACGCTCAGACGCCAGTGCGGATGGGCCTTGCAGTAAGCCACGGCCAGGCGCGTGTTATGGGCGCGCTGCGGTCCATCCAGGGGTTGTAGAAAGAAATACCGAAAGTCCAGACCAAAGAAACGCTCCGGGTCAAGTCCAGGCTGCGGGTAGACCAGTTTGAGTTCATCACCTCGGGTCAGTCGCAGTGGGGCATCGACCTTGGGGCTGACACAGACCCAGTCGAGACCCGGGGGAGCGGGACGGGTGCCATTGGTCTCGACTGCGACCTCGAAGCCTTGCCGATGTAGGGCGTCGATCAGCGGCACGTCGAGTTGCAGCAGGGGCTCACCCCCGGTACAGACGACATAGGGACGCCCGCTCGCGTCCGCCGCACGCGACCAGAGGGCGCGGAGGTGGTTGGCCAAGGCCTCTGGTGTGGGATAGCGTCCGCCACCCTCGCCATCCGTGCCGCGAAAATCGGTGTCGCAAAAGCGACAGCGGGCCCAGGCACGATCCTGCTCGCGCCCCGACCAGAGGTTACAACCGGCAAAGCGGCAGAATACGGCCGCACGTCCGGTTTGGGCGCCTTCCCCTTGTAGACTGTAAAAGCTCTCCTTGACGAGATACCCCATGCGTTCAGACCGGCAGTGCCGGACCCAGCTTACCCCAACACAGCGAAACACCATGATCTGGCGTCGGGTATAGATCGATACGATCCAGCTCGGGCAGATCCGTTTGGATGTGCTCGCGGATCCAACGGGCCAGACCCCCAGGGTCGGCGGACTCCACACCATCGAGCAGATCGAGCCGGTGATGATCGAGCCGGACATAGAGCGGTTGGAACAGGCGCTTGACCTCGCCATAGTCGAGCGTCCAGCCGAGCACCTGGTCCAGCGGCGCGGTCAGATGCAGTCGCAGCAGATAGCTGTGTCCATGCAGACGCCGCCGTGCGTCGCCGGCGGGGGCGTGTCTCAGACAGAGCGCGGCCTCGAAGCGCTGCTCCTTCCAGATCCGGTAGTGGAGTCCATCGAAGTGACAGCCGGCGGTCGCGGTCTCCTGGACCGTAACCCAGGACAGCCCCGGCAGCTCGGAGGCAAGCCGCACCCAGATCCAGCGTGCCAAGAGTTCGCTGGTCGGATTCTCCAGGCCAGGGATGTCGTTGAGACAGGTCTGATGCAGCTCGGCATGCAGCGGCGCCCAGAGCGCGGCGAGCTGGTCGCCGTCGACGCCCCTGTCGTCTCGATCCTGATCGGCGTGGAGGATGACCTCGAAACCATGGCCGTGCATTCGCCCGCAAGGGTGACCTGGGGGGACATTCGGCAGCCGATGGGCCGACTCAAAGCGAAACCGACGCCAGAGATGGGCATGACCTACCCCATCAAGATCCACCCCCTGGTCGTGTCTGCTCTGGATCCCGACGCAGGCGCGGCCGGGCAACGCGAGCCGGTCGCGTACCCAGCGCGCCAGGTTCTCGTCGCTCGGGGTCGGCAGGAGGGTATTGAGATCGCGATGGTCGAGCGGCTCGATACAGTGCGCGAGCGCGGCCTTGAGCGCATCCTCCTCCACCCCAGGGCTGGCCCAGCCAGCAGGCAGCTCGGCACGTAACCGGACCAGGAAGCCGTGACCATGGAGACGCCGTGCAGGATGTCCCGCGGGCAGGTTCGGGAGCCGTCGCGCCGCCTCGAAGTGGGCCAGGGCGAGATGAAAGACTCTGGCGGTCATAAGTCGCCCCCGAAGCGGGCCAGGAGCGGATCGGCGACCCCGGCCTCGGCAAACCCCTTGGCGCGCAATCGACAGGAATCACAGAGCCCGCAGGGCCGACCGTCGGGGCCAGGGTCATAGCAACTACTGGTCAGGCTGTAATCGACCCCGAGCGCAAGCCCGGTCCGGATGATCTCGGCCTTGGTCATCTCGATCAATGGGGCATGGATACGATAACACTGGCGTCCCTCGACACCGGCGGCTGTGGCTAGATTCGCCAAGCGCTCGAAGGCGGCGATGTATTCAGGTCTACAGTCCGGATAGCCGGAATAATCGAGCGCATTGACCCCGATGAAGATGTCGCCCGAGCCCAATGACTCAGCCCAGGCGAGTGCACAGGAGAGAAAGATGGTATTGCGTGCGGGGACATACGTCAGGGGGATCCCTAGGCCCATCTCGGCTGGATCGCGCCCCTTGGGGACCGGTAGATCCGAGGTCAAGGCCGAACCGCCGAACCGACGTAGATCGATCTCGGCGATCACATGCTCGACCACACCCTGAGAGTGAGCGATGCGCGAGGCAGACTCCAGCTCGATCGCATGGCGCTGACCATAGCGGATGGATAGGGCATGGGGCGCGAAGCCCTGGGCGCGGGCGATGGCGAGCGCCGTGGCCGAATCCAGTCCGCCGCTTAAGAGCACGATGGCGGGTTTCATCGCCCGACCCCGCGCACCGAAACGCGCCCCGACTTGGCGGCGCTCGATGGATTGAGCGACACTTGCAGCCCCATCCTCTCTTTGGTCACTGAATGATGCAGGCACATCGAATCAAACTCTGGGATCTTCCGACCCGTCTCTTTCACTGGTTGCTGGTCTTGCTGGTGGCGCTGGCCTTCGCGACTGGTCTGACGGGCGGCAGTTGGATCGGCTGGCATGGCTGGATCGGGCTGGCGATCCTTGGATTGATCGTCTTCCGGATCGTCTGGGGCTTCATCGGTTCGACCTATGTCCGTTTCAGTCAGTTCATACCTGGTCCTCACACCATCCTCAGCTATCTGCGCGGACGCTGGCACGGCATGGGGCACAATCCATTGGGTGGGATCTCGGTGCTGGTCCTGCTGACCTTGCTGCTGGTCCAGGGTCTGACCGGACTCTTTGCCAACGATGATATCGCCTTCTCAGGACCGCTCAGGTCGCTGGTCTCTAGCGAGACGAGCCGCTGGCTCAGCGGTCTGCACCGTCAGTCGATCTGGATCATCGGTGGTTTTGTCGCCTTGCATATCGCCGCGATACTGTTTCACACCTGGGTGCGCGGCGACAACTTGATTTGGCCCATGATCACCGGCTACAAGATGACACAGGAGCCGCTCGCCCACTCGGCCCGCGGCGGTGGACCCTTGGCCCTGGTCCTGGCGTTGGCGATCACAGCCGGCGCGGTCTGGATCGCCGCTGGCGGGCTGCTGCCACCACAGCCTCCCCCACCGCCAGCAGGCAGTGTACTGGATTGGTGAGAACCACGACAGGCCGCCCAGTTCCTAGGGCGGCTGTCTTTTAGGCCCTCGACGAGGGATCAGTCGGCCCGGTACTTTTGATGGCACGCCTTGCAGGCGGCGCCGACGTCGGCGAAGGCGGATTTGACGGCATTGGCCTCGCCGGTGGCAGCGGCCGCGGCGAGCGCATTGGCCGCGGTGCCCAAGTCACGCGCGAGCTTGCCAACGTCTTCCAGGTTCTGGAACAGCTCGGGCTTCGCGCGGGTCTTGACCGCTCCGACGTTCTTGTCGGTTCCCGGACCATAGAGCGCACCCATACCCGAGTTGGCGATGGCAGCAACGACATTGGCAGCGGCCCTGACCTGGTCGGCGTTATATTCGCCTTCCAGGTTGGCCTTGATCTTGCCCATATTCCAGGCCATGAACGCATAGCCGGCCTGGCGAGTCTCGATCTGCTCCTCTGGGCTGAGATCGGCAGCGAGGGCAAGGCTGGCGAGGCCGAGGGCCATGAGACCGGCGGCGGTGCTGGCGTACAGGTGTTTCATCAGACATTCTCCATTGGTTGATGGATCGGATAGGGTTGGAAAGGCTTGAATCCGACGCCCTGTTTTTCCGGAGTGCGCAGGTCGGGGCGACACCGGGCCGATTCAAGTCGAAAACCGGCAAGGGCGTCGGCCATGTGGCACGGCTGGCGCACAAAAGTTCCAGCTCGACTACCCTGACTGGAGGCTCGGGACAGCCCCAACACGCCAAGTAAGGATGGTTAAGCCGATCGATCACGCGACACGATTTCTGGCCAGGATCAAAAACCGGATCCTGGTGTGGTGTTTGACGGTGAGGCGTTGGCACCCAGGCGACATCGGTCTAGACTGCCCGCAACCAGGATGATTGCGAACAAAACATGCACGAACTCTCACTCTGTCAGGCGCTCATCGATCAGGTGACCGACATCGCCCGTGAGCACGGGGCGAGTCGTGTCGATCGCATCCGGCTCAAGGTCGGTCCGCTGTCGGGCGTCGAGCCGCTGCTGCTCCAGCAGGCCTATCCGCTGGTCGCCGCCGGTACCCTGGCTGAGGGTGCCGAACTCGTCATCGAGCCGTCCGAGATCCGGGTGCGCTGCAACCTCTGTGGCGCAGAGACCCAGGCGCTTCCGAACCGGTTGCTGTGCAAGGCCTGCGGCGCCTTCCAGACCCGACTGGTCAGCGGCGACGAACTGCTGCTCGAAAACCTCGAACTCAGGATCCCCGATTGATTTCAGGCTTTTTGCATACTCAAGGGTAACAGCCTCATGTCGTCGTCCGCGCCGCCCCATCCGCCCATCTTCGAGGTCCACTACGAGGACTTTCAAACCCAGGTCATTGCGGCCTCGTCCGAGCAGCCGATCCTGGTCGATTTCTGGGCCGACTGGTGCGGTCCCTGTCACGCGCTCACGCCGCATCTGAAGCGCGTCGTCGAGGAACACGCCGGGCGTCTGCGACTGGCCAAGGTCGAGGTCGACGCGGGCGAAAACATGCGTCTGGCCGGACACTATCGGGTGCGCGGCTTCCCGACCGTGATCCTGTTCCAACACGGCGAGGAACGCGGCCGGTTCAGTGGCGCGCGTTCGCGTATCCAGATCAACAACTGGCTCCAGGAGCATCTGCCAGAATGAGCATCAAACCCCGTGTCTCGCGTCGACTCGCGTCCATCTTCGCCGCCCTCTGTATCGGCGTCACCGGTTCGGCCCAAGCCCTTTCGCTCGTCGTCGAGGACGGCGAGATCGCGGGCGTGTCCGGGCTGGACATCCAGGGCCGACTGTACGATGTGACCTTCAGGGATGGTGCCTTCAATGCCATCTATCCGTCCGAACTCAGTGGATACGGACCGCTGGCGCGCGCCCTCGCCCAGGCGCTGCTCGCCACTAAACTGCCCATCCAGGCTGTGCCCGGCCGGCGGACCGATCTGCGACCACGCGGCTGCCAGTCGACCGATTCCTGCACGATTTTGATCCCGGAGCATTCCGACGGCACGGCCCCGAATGCACGCATGACGCACACGGTCGAAGTCATCTATACCAAGGATCGGTTCAGTAAGGTTCCCGAACCGCTCTGGCCGTTCGATGCCGACACCGACACCCAGTCCATGCCGGATATGCTGTATGCCGTCATCACCCCAGCACACTAGCCGCGCTCGGGCGACTTGATCCGGGTCAAGGTCCGAAGTGGCCTCGGTACCCTAGTCTCCAACCTGGATATAACCCGCACTAGGAGTGCCACCATGAACCCGGATGACGAAACGCCGTCCGCTTTGGACGAACTCGAACTCTCCGACGCCGATATCCTAGAGGCAATGCGCGAGATCCCCGGCTATCTCGATATCAGCACGGACGACTTCCGCGCCATCTATCACCTGGCCTATCGCCGGGCCCGCGAACGGCTCTTGAGTGGATCGGGTAAGACGCCGGGAGAGGGCCCCCGATGAACCTTGGCGCGCNTGGACATTATTTCGGCAAGATGCGCGGCATCACCCGCGGTAGCCCGCCGCGGGTGAACGGAGCCGAGATCCTCTGGTCCTGGGTCGGTGCCTTCCTGGGGATCGCCGCTGTGGCCTGCATCCATCGCTGGTTCCTCGCCGACACGGATCTGAGGCTGCTCATTGGCTCGCTCGGCGCCTCAGCGGTGCTGGTCTATGGTGCAGCGCGCAGTCCGTTGGCCCAGCCGCGCAATCTGATCGGCGGGCATGTGCTCTCGGCGCTGGTCGGCGTGACCTGTTGGCAGTGGCTCGGCTTCGTACCCTGGCTGGCGGCGGCGGCCGCAGTGGCCACGGCCATCGCGCTCATGCATCTGAGCCGAACCCTCCATCCGCCCGGCGGCGCGACGGCCTTGATCGCCGTCATCGGTTCGGACCAGGTGCACGCCATGGGCTATCTGTTCGTGGTTGTGCCGGCGCTGATCGGGCCGCTGGTGCTGTTGCTGGTGGCGCTCATCGTCAACAACATCCCCTCTGACCGGCGCTATCCCGAGTTCTGGTTCTGACGTCTCAGGCGAGCGTCCCGATGGCGTATGATGGCGTCTCATTCCAAGCGCCGCCATGCCGCTGTCTATGATCGCCGATCCCGATCGACGCCTCCGGATCCTGAAAGGCTTCGACTTTCTGCGCGCCGCCTCGTCCGAGTTCCAGCGCGAGTTCTTCGCCCGGGTCATGCACGTGCGTCTGCCCGCCGGGCAGGCCATCTGCCAGGCAGGCGCCTACTGCGCGCATTTGCCGCTGGTGCTCGCAGGCAGGGCACGGGTCTATCAGCTCGGTGAAAACGGGCGCGAGATTACCCTATACCGCGTGCATTCGGGCGAGGGCTGTGTGCTCACCGCCTCCTGTCTGCTCAGCGCGCGTCCCTTTCCGGCGTTTGCGGTCTGCGAGACCGAGGTCGAGGCCGTGGTCGTGCAGCCAGCGAGCGTGCGCCTCTGGCTGGGGAACTGCGAGCCCTGGCGCGAATATCTGTTCGGTCTCATCGCCAGCCGGCTGGTCGAGGTCTTCGGTGTGCTCGATGCCGTGCTGTTCCAGCGGCTCGACCAGCGTCTGATCGAGCATCTGCTGCGCCAGGCCGAGCACCTGGGCTCGGATGCGATCCAGGCGACCCATCAGATGCTGGCCGCCGAGCTGGGATCCTCGCGCGAAGTGATCAGCCGGTTGCTCAAGGGGTTGGAGGAACAGGGTCTGCTGCGGGCGCGGCGCGGCTGGATCGAGCTGCTCGATCGGGATGCGCTGCGACGCCGCGCACTGGACGAGTGACGCCGGAAACGACGCCGGCGTCAGTGTGACAAAGTCACCGACAGGGTCGGCGCCGACCCGTAGAGTGCGTTTCACAGTCAACGTCCAAGCGGCCTCCCGCCGCCCGCACTCGAACGGAGATCCTTAGTATGACCCAGAACCTCGGTACACTCGATCGCACCATCCGTGTCCTCATCGGCCTGGCCCTGGCCTTCTGGGCACTGAACACCCAGAACTGGCTGCTCGGCGCCCTGGCCCTGATCCCACTCGGCACCGCCCTGATCGGCTGGTGTCCGCTCTACCTGCCCCTGAAGCTCTCGACCAAGCGGGCCTAATTTATTCGTACACCCGCCCCACCCGGGACGGGTGTAATTCGGAGTCATCATGGAGAACATGTCTCACACTGAAACTCGGCTCGCCAATTTCCCCATCTCCTTCTTTTCGATGATCATGGGGCTGTCGGGTCTGACCATCGGCTGGGAGAAGGTCCAGGTGCTCCTTGGCCTGGATCTTGGACTCACGCCCTGGCTGCTGGGCACGACGGCCAGTCTCTTCGCTCTGCTCGTACTCATCTATCTGCTCAAGCTGTTACTGCATCGTGCATCTGTGGTGCGCGAGCTGCGCCATCCGGTCAAGATCAATTTCTTCCCGACCCTCTCGATGAGCCTGCTGTTGCTGGCCATCGCCTTTCTCCCAGTCTCGGCATCCGTCAGCGCCCCGCTATGGATGATCGGCAGCGGGCTGCATCTGCTGTTTACGCTCTATATCGTCAGCGTCTGGATCCATCACGAGCACTTCCAGATCCACCATATGAATCCGGCCTGGTTCATCCCAGCGGTCGGCAATGTCTTGGTACCCATCGCCGGTGTGCCCTTGGGCTATGGCGATCTGTCCTGGTTCTTCTTCAGCATCGGCATCCTGTTCTGGCTGATCCTGCTGGTGATCGTCTTCAACCGGGTACTCTTCCATCATCCGCTCGAAGCGCACCTGATGCCGACCCTCTTCATCCTGATCGCCCCGCCGGCCGTCGGCTTCATCGCCTATCTGAAGCTGGTCGGCGAGATCGACAGCTTCGGGCGCATCCTCTATTTCGCCGGACTCTTTTTGACGCTCCTGCTCTTTACCCAGATCCCGCGCTTCTTGGGGCTGCGTTTCTTTCTGTCTTGGTGGGCCTATTCCTTCCCCCTCGCCGCGATCGGGATCGCGAGCCTGACCCTGTTCGACAAGACCAAGCAGGCGTTCTATCTCCAACTCGGGACCGGATTGGTCGCGCTGCTGAGCGGGGTCGTGGTGGTTCTGTTGGTGCAGACAGCCATAGCGATCTGGCGCCGGGCGATCTGTGTCGCCGACCACGGACCGGCGCCGGCGGCACAACCGACGCATCCACCGCGCCTCTTCATCCCCTGGCTGATCGTCTTCGCCTTGCTGCTCGCCTTCGCCGCCGGGGTATGGTTGGCGATGTCTTTCGCACCGCCCTTGACATCCTCATTGGACTGAAGACCGGGGATTCCTAAGGCGCTCAGGGGTGGCTTAATACCGCCCCTGAGTCGATTCGGTGGGTTTTGGGGCCGAGCACTCCATGACAGTGCGTCTCTCCACAGGTGTGACTTCCAGCCTGCCCCGCCGTCGGCCGCCTTGGGTCTCGGCGGCAGAGACATTGCGCCCCAAACGACAAGGCGTGTCGCGCACAGGGTCAAGTCGATGTAAGACAGAGTTCACTCCGTACCCTTGTGTCGCAAGAGCCTGGGCACGGGTCGCCAGGTGTCGATCAGATGCCACAGGCTCAGGATCGGATGGGGTAAGATCATCCGCGGTCCGGCATAACGCATCACGGCCCGCACCCGCTCGCGCTGGATCGCCGAGTAGCAGTGCACCTCGCAACGGTTGCAGGCCGGTTTTTTCTCCTGGAAGGGACAGCGATCCAGCCGGCGCCGGGCGTAGTCGAGCAGTCTGGCGCAGTCCTCGCACAACTCCCGTCGTCCGCCGTGATGGTCTCGACAATAGATCGCCAGCATGACGGCGATGGTCTTCTGCTCGCGTTCGAGTCGTTGTCCGGATGGCATCGAGATTCCTCGTATTGTGTCTTTGGCCACCGATGATCAAAGAACGAGTCTTGGTTGATTCACGACGACCAGCCTTGATCGAGGTCAAGCCACGCACGTTGCTTCAGCACTCATGCTCATCTCCCCGACCTTGTCGCACATACCCGATCTCGATGGCAAATGAGAAGTCATTGCATTCATGAGGGAGCTCACCTAGAATAAGAATTATTCTTGTTATTTCTTGAGGCATTGAACATGGATCTTGCGCCCTCACTGCATCCGGGCGATCTCAGCGATCCCCTCGACCCGGCAACTCGGGTTGATCATCGCGAGAACCAACCAGCCGTAACCAACAGCTTCCCGCTGGTGCTGGCCAGAGAGGGCCAGCGGGTGCGCATCCGGACCCTGCACGGCGGCAAGGGTCTGGCCAGGCGTCTGACCGAACTGGGCCTGAATCCGGGCACCGAGGTGCGCGTCGTAGCGCGTCAGGGCGGCGCTCTAGTCCTCGCGCGCGGTGAGACCCGCCTGGCGCTCGGGGGTGGGATGGCGGTCAAGATCCTGGTGGAGGCAGTCGAGGCATGAACGCGACCCTCAAGGACTTCAAGGCCGGTGACCAGGGGCGCGTACTCGGGTTTCGTGCCGCCGGCGGAGCCTATCGACACAAGCTCTTGGCGATGGGATTGACGCCTGGTGTCGCCCTGGAGGTGATCCGGGTCGCCCCCTTGGGTGATCCGGTCGAGATCCGGGTGCGTGGCACCGCGGTCAGTCTGCGCCGCGATGAGGCGGCGGTGCTCGAAGTGGAGCGCATCTGATGACTCAGCCCCTCTCAAAACCGCACTACTGCATCGGTGTCGTCGGCAACCCCAACTGCGGCAAGACCACGCTTTTCAATGCCCTGACCGGCGCGCGCCAGCAGGTCGGCAACTGGCCGGGGGTCACGGTCGAGCGCAAGACTGGAGGCTATCGCTTCGGCGCGGCCGAGTTCAGCCTGGTCGATCTACCCGGCACCTATTCGCTCGACGTCTCCGACCCCGCGGTCGCGCTCGACGAGCGCATCGCGCGCGACTTCGTCTATGCCCGCGAGGCCGATGTCATCCTCAACATACTCGATGCCTCCAGCCTGGAGCGCCATCTCTATCTGACCACCCAGCTGATCGAGATGGGCCGCCCGCTGGTGCTGGCGCTCAACATGATGGACATGGCCGAGTCACGCGGGCTCCGGATCGATGTCGCCGCGCTCTCCAAACGGCTCGGCTGTCCGGTAGTACCCCTGGTGGCGTCTAAAGGCCAGGGGGTGGCACAACTCAAACAGGTCCTGCTCGAACAGGCCCAGCATGCCAGCGTGCCCTCGGTCCAGATCCCGTTCGGGCCCAGGCTAGAGGCGGCGATCAGCGCGCTCGAACCGCGTCTGCGTCCGATCGCCGAGGCACAGGGTGATTCCGTGCGCTGGCTGGCGGCACGGTTGCTGGAAGGCGACGATCTGGCGCTCCGGCTGGCCGGCCCGGTGGTGGGCCGGGACGAGGTCCGCGCCCTACTCGGCGATCTGGCCGACGACGTCGATATCCTGTTCGCCGACGCGCGCTATGGCTTTGCGCACGCCCTCACCCAGGCGACGGTGAAGACATCCGGCCAAGCGTCGCGCTCGCTCTCCGACCGGGTCGACCGGATTGTGCTCAATCGAGTGTTTGGCATCCCGATCTTTCTTGCCGTGATGTATCTGATGTTCATGTTCACCATCAACATCGGCGGGGCCTTCATCGATTTCTTTGATCTCGCTGCCAGGGCCCTCTTTGTCGAGGGTGCGTCCGAGCTTTTGGGTCGGATCGGTACGCCCGAGTGGCTGATCATCGTCATCGCCAAGGGGCTCGGGGGCGGGGTGCAGGTGGTTTCGACCTTCATCCCCATCATTGCCTTTCTGTATCTGTTCATGTCGGTGCTGGAGGACTCGGGCTATATGGCGCGCGCGGCCTTTGTCATGGATCGCTTCATGCGGGCGATTGGGCTGCCGGGCAAGTCGTTTGTACCCCTCTTGGTGGGTTTTGGCTGCAATGTGCCGGCGATCATGGCGAGTCGTACCCTGGAGAATCCACGTGATCGGGTCTTGACGGTGCTGATGACGCCCTTCATGTCGTGCGGGGCGCGGCTGCCGGTCTATGCACTCTTCGCGGCGGCCTTCTTCAGCGCCGGCGGTCAAGACGTGGTGTTTGCGCTCTATCTGATCGGCCTCCTCGCGGCGGTGCTGACCGGCTTCATCCTCAAGCACACCCTGCTCAAGGGTCAGGTCATGCCCTTCGTGATGGAACTGCCGCCTTATCATCTGCCCACCCTCAAGGGCGTGCTGCAGCGCACCTGGGACCGCACCAAGGGTTTCGTCGTGCGCGCGGGGGCCGTGATCGTGCCCATGGTGCTGGTGCTCAACCTGCTCAATACCACGGGCACCGACGGCAGCTTCGGCAACGAGGACACTGAGCAGTCGGTGCTCGCCGCCATCGGGCGCACCCTCGCCCCGGCCTTTGCGCCCATGGGTCTGGACGCCGAGAACTGGCCGGCGACGGTTGGCATCTTCACTGGCCTCCTGGCCAAGGAGGCCGCAGTCGGTACGCTGGATGCGACCTATTCGCGTCTGGCCGCCGCCGAGTCCGGTGAGGGGCCCAGCGCCGAAGAGGAGGGGCCCTACAGCCTGAGTGCCGGCTTGAGCGAGGCCGTGGCGACCATCCCGGTCAATCTAGCCGATGCCTTGGGCCACTGGGCCGATCCACTGGGTCTGGGCGACGTTGCTGAGACCGCTGATCCCGAGGCCGCGGCGGAGAGACTAGAGGTCGGCAGCGGCACCTTCGGAGCCATGGCCGCGCGCTTCGATGGGCAGGCCGGGGCCTTTGCCTATCTCCTGTTCATCCTGCTCTATTCGCCCTGTGTCGCCGCGATCGGCGCCATCCAGCGCGAGATTGGCACCGGCTGGGCGGCCTTTGCGGTGCTCTGGACCACAGGACTGGGCTATGGCACAGCGACTGTGTTCTATCAGGCCGCGATCTTCAACCGTGATCCAGTCAACGCCTCGATCTGGATCGGCGTGATGTCCGGGCTGCTACTTGCCGTCGTCATCGGGATGCGTCTCTGGGCGCGGCGCGAGTCGGTGCCCGTCAAGCTGGCGACTGAGAGGGGGCTGTCATGATCCTCAGTGAACTCTCGCGCTATCTGCGCGACCACCGCCGCGCCGCCGTGCGCGATCTGGCCTATCACTTCGATGCCGAGCCGGACGCGCTGCGTGGGATGCTGGAAACACTGGAGCGCAAGGGTCAGGTGCGGAGGCTCCCGGCCAATACGCCCTGCACCGGCTGTCGTCAGTGCGATCCGACGACGATCGCGATCTATGAGTGGGTGGAGTCGCTGGACTAAGCAAGACCCTCTCGGGGCGCGACCCCTGGATTCGACTTGCCATCGCGCCGTTCCGCTGGCAGAGTCGCGAGATTATGAATCTATCGCTCGTCGTACTCCTGCCCTTCGTCGGTGCGGTTCTAGCTGGCTGGGTGTCACACCTTGTCCGCATGAAGTCTGCCTGGACGGCCGGGGCTGTGACCCTTCTGGCGCTGCTCTGTCTGGCACCCTTGGCCCCGCTGCCCTTCAGCGGTCAGACCCTGGTGTGGCGCCTGGGGTGGATCCACCAGATCGGGCTCGATCTGGTGTTCCGGCTCGATGGCCTGGGACTGCTGTTTGCGTCCATGATCCTGGGCATCGGGCTTTTGGTCATCCTCTATGCCCGCTACTACCTGCCCGAGCGCGATGGACTCGGGCGATTCTATGCCTATCTGTTGTTCTTTATGGGTGCGATGCTCGGCATCGTGCTGTCGGAGAACCTGATCCTGATGCTGATCTTCTGGGAGCTGACGAGTCTGTCGTCCTTCCTGCTGATCAGCTATTCCTACCGCAAGCCGGAGAGCCGGCGCGGGGCGCGCCTGGCGCTCGCGGTCACCGGTCTGGGTGGACTGGCGCTGCTCGGTGGCCTGTTGCTGCTCGGCAAGCTGGCCGGCAGCTACGACCTCTCGGTGATCCTGACCCAGGGCGAGGCGGTGCGCGCCGACCCGCTCTATCCCCCGATGCTGGTGCTGATCCTGATTGGGGCCTTCACCAAGTCGGCCCAGTTTCCCTTCCATTTCTGGCTTCCGCACGCCATGGCCGCACCGACCCCGGTCTCGGCCTATCTGCATTCGGCAACCATGGTCAAGGCCGGGGTCTTTCTCCTGGCCAGATTGTTCCCGGTGCTCGCCGGCACGCCGGAATGGACCTGGCTGGTGATCGGCGCCGGTCTGGCGACCCTCTTGATCGGGGCCGGGATCGCGCTCTTTAAGCATGACCTCAAGGGGCTCCTGGCCTATTCGACCGTCAGCCATCTGGGACTGATCACGCTCCTGTTCGGACTCGGCACCCCGCTGGCGGCGGTCGCGGGCGTCTTTCACATCTTCAATCACGCCACCTTCAAGGCGTCGCTGTTCATGGCCGCCGGGATCATCGACCACGAATGCGGCACGCGCGACATGCGCCGTATCAACGGACTCTGGAGGTTCATGCCCTATACCGCAACCCTGGCCATGGTCGCGGCGGCCTCGATGGCGGGTGTACCGCTGTTCAATGGCTTTTTGTCCAAGGAGATGTTCTTTGCCGAGACCGCGGATTTTGCGACCGGCTTCGAATACGGCTGGCTGTTGCCGGCCTTGGTGGTGCTCGCGGGGGTGATGGCGGTGGCCTATTCGTTGCGCTTCATCCACGATGTCTTCTTCAATGGTGAGCCGATCGATCTGCCGCGCACCCCGCACGAGCCGCCGTTCTGGATGAAGGCGCCGGTGGCGGTATTGGTGGCCATCTGTCTCTTGGTCGGCATCCTCCCGGCGCTTACGGTCGATCCGATTCTGCGCACGACCGTGACCAGCGTCCTCCAGGCCCCGGCGCCTGAGTTCGATCTGGCCATCTGGCACGGGTTTGGGCTGCCGGTGGTCATGAGTCTGACGGCCTTGGTCGGGGGCGTTTTGGTCTATGGGGCGCGCCGACCGCTGTTTCGGCTCGCGACGCGCCTGGAGGGGCGGCTCGAGGCGCGGGCCCTGTATGACGGGCTGCTGGCCGAGCTCACCCTGTTTGCAGCCTGGCTCACCCGGCGGCTGGATCCCGGCTCGCTGCCGTGGCGGGTGCTGGTGCTGCTGCTGACGGTGTTGGTGTTCGGCGTGCTCGGATCCATCGGTTCCGGCTCGCCGCTAACCGGGACGCGCGCCCTATTGCCGGTCGATGGCGTCAGCCTGACCCTGACCGCCGGGCTGATCCTGGTGACCCTGGTGACGGTCGCGCTGCATCGACGCCGGTTCACGGCGCTGGTCGTGGTCGGGGCGCTCGGGTTGCTGGTGGCGCTGATCTTCGTCAAGTTCTCGGCACCCGATCTGGCACTGACCCAGCTCTCAGTGGAGATCGTGACCATCGTGCTGCTGCTGCTTGCACTCTATTTCCTGCCCCAACGCGGGCCGGATGAGTCGAGTACCGCGCGGCGTTGGCATGATGGTATGGTCGCGGGTCTGGCCGGACTCGGCGCCGGTGTCCTGACCTGGGCTATCCTCACCCGCCCGTTGGAGTCGATCTCGGACTACTTCATCGCCAACAGTCTGCCAGGTGGAGGTGGGGCGAACGTGGTCAACGTCATCCTGGTCGATTTTCGTGGCTTCGACACCCTGGGCGAGATCACGGTGCTGGCGCTCGCCGGACTCGGCATCCATGCCATGCTCTATGGCCTGCGGCTACCTGGGATGACCCAGGATGCCGATGGTCGTCGCTGGAACTGGGACGTCCATCCGGCAATCATGGCGGCGCTGGCGCGACTGCTGCTGCCGTTGGCGCTCTTGGTGTCGGTCTTCATCTTCCTGCGCGGACACAACGCGCCGGGCGGCGGTTTCATCGCCGGGCTGATCACGGCGGTGGCGCTCATCATGCAGTATCTGGCCAATGGCGTGGCCTGGACCCATCGGCGGTTGTCAAACAACATGTTGCCTTTGATCGGCGCGGGTCTGCTGATCGCGACCCTGACCGGGCTGGGGAGCCTGGTGTTCGGCTATCCCTTCCTGACCTCAAGCTTCACTCATCTCAACTGGCCGATCATTGGCGACCTCGAGCTGGCCACAGCCATGTTGTTCGACCTGGGTGTCTATCTGGTGGTGGTCAGTACAACGCTCCTGATCCTGATTCATCTAGGTCTGATGCATCGCGCCACCCATCCCGGCGAGGAATCGGCCTGACATGGAGGCCCTGATGAGTCTGATCATTGGTGTGCTAACCGCCGGTGGCGTCTATCTGCTGCTGCGCGCGCGCACCTTCTCGGTGGTCCTGGGGCTGGCCCTGCTGACCTATGCGGTCAATCTGTTCCTGTTTGCCAGCGGTCGCCTGACGATCGGCGCGCCACCGATCCTCGCCCCTGGGGTGAGTCGCTCTACCGATCCCCTGCCCCAGGCGCTGGTGCTCACGGCCATCGTCATCAGCTTCGCCATGACCGCCTTCGTCATCATGCTCGCGCTCAGAGCGCGAGCCGAGCTGGGCAATGATCATGTCGACGGTCGCGATCCTGATGATGTCAGGAACCGCGAGGGATCGGAGGCATGAATCACCTCGTGATCGCCCCCTTACTCCTGCCGCTGCTGGTCGGGACCCTGTTGCTGGTGTCGCGCCGGACGCTGTCGCTCGCCGCGCGCCGTAGCCTGAGTCTGGCCGCGATCTTTGGCCAGATCCTGTTTGCGATCGAGCTGGGGTTCTTGGTCGGGGACGGCACCATCCTCACCTATCACCTCGGCCACTGGCCTGCGCCCTGGGGCATCGTGCTGGTGGCCGACCGGCTGGCGGTATGGATGCTGTTGGTCACCTCACTGCTGGCCGGCTGCGCCCTGCTGCACGCCATGCACGGCACCGACCAATGCAGCCGCCATTTCCATCCGCTGTTCCAGCTCCAGTTGTTCGGTCTCAACGGCGCCTTCCTGACCGGGGATCTGTTCAACCTATTCGTCTTCTTCGAGATCCTGCTGCTGGCCTCCTATGGCCTGCTGGTGCATGGTGGCGGGGCGGCGCGGGTACGCGCTGGGCTCCAGTTCGTCGTCATCAATCTGGTCGGCTCGACGCTGTTTCTGTTCGCGGCCGGGGCCTTCTATGGTCTGGTCGGCACGCTCAATCTGGCCGATCTGGCGCTCAAGGTCGCGCGACTACCGCCCGAGGCTCTGGGACCGGCGCAGGTGGCGGCACTGCTGTTGCTGGTGGTGTTCGCGCTCAAGGCGGCCCTGGTGCCGCTACATCTGTGGCTGCCCTCGGCCTATGCCGCGACCTCGGCGCCGGTGGCGGCGCTGTTTGCGATCATGACCAAGGTCGGTGCCTATGCCCTGCTGCGGGTCGAGACCTTGATGTTCGGCAAGCAAGCGGGTATCCTGGCCGGTCTCTATACCACCTGGCTCCTACCGCTGGGCCTGCTGACCCTGGTGCTCGGCGCCTTGGGGGCATTGGCGGCAACCGAGCTGCGCCTGCAGGTCGCCTATCTGGTGGTGGTCTCGGTTGGACTGCTGATTTCGGCCTTCGGGCTCGGGACGGCGGATGGGATCGCGGCCGGACTCTATTATCTGGTCCATACCACCTTCGCGACGGCGGCCTTCTTTCTGGTCGCCGATCTCATCCTGCGCACGCGCGGCTGGGCCGCCGATCGACTGGTGCCCGGACCGGCGCTGCCCAATGCAGGGCTGCTCGGCGGGCTGTTCTTCGTCACGGCGCTGCTGGTGGCGGGTCTGCCGCCGCTCTCGGGCTTTGTCGGCAAGGTCCTCATCCTGCGCGCGGCACTTGAGCAGCCGGTCTGGCCCTGGATCCTGGGGGTGGTGCTGATCGGCGGTCTGCTCGGGCTCATCGCCTTGGCGCGCTCGGGCAGCCTGCTCTTTTTCAATGTCCGGGGCGGGGGCGCCAGCGCCCATCTTGAGGCGGGCGCAACCCTGCCGACCCTTGGGCTGCTTTCGCTCTGTCTTGCGCTCCTGATCGGCTCGGGTCCGGTGTTCGATCTGGCCCGGGCGACGGCCGACCAGCTGCTCGATCCCTCGGATTATATTCATGCCGTGCTCAGGCCGATTGGAACCGGGTTTGAACCATGAAACGCTGGCTGCCGCATCCGCTCCTCACCCTGCTGCTCGCCCTGATCTGGATGGTGCTGACCAACAGCCTCACGCCCGGCTCACTCCTGCTCGGGCTGGGGCTCGGTTGGCTCATCCCCATCTTCACCCGGCCCTTCTGGCCGGATCCGCTGCCCGTGCGTCGTCCGCTGACCCTGATGCGCTTTCTGATCCTGGTGGGCTATGACATCCTGGTTGCCAACCTCGCTGTGGCCTGGCTGATCCTGCGCGGACCCCGTCACATCCGCCCGGCGTTCGTGATGGTGCCGCTCGAGCTGCGCTCAGAGCTCGCCATCAGTCTGCTCGCCAACATGGTCTCGTTGACACCGGGGACAGTGTCATCCTGGCTGAGTCCGGACCGGCGCATCCTGGTGGTCCAGGGGTTGAATGTGGCCGATCCCGAGGCCCTGGTCGACACCATCAAGCGCCGTTACGAGGCACCGATCCGCGAGGTCTTCGAGCCATGCTGAACATCGCGCTCTCTATCGCCTTTGCCCTGGTCACGGGCGCCCTCGGCCTGACCTTCTGGCGTCTGTTGACCGGACCAGACGATCCAGACCGCATCCTGGCCCTCGACACCCTCTATGTGAACACGATCGCACTCCTGGTGCTCCTGGGGATCCATCTGGACTCGGCGCTCTATTTCGAGGCCGCGATCCTGATCGCCATGATGGGGTTCATTGGCACCGTCGCCCTGTGTAAATATCTGCTGCGCGGCGACATCATCGAATAGGTGGCACCATGCTGGAGATCGCGCTTGCCCTCCTGGTCCTGATCGGGGCCGGTTTCACCTTCATCGGCTCGCTGGGTCTGGTGAGGATGCCGGACTTCTTCACCCGCCTGCATGGCCCGACCAAGGCCACGACCCTCGGCGTCGGGAGCCTTTTGATTGCCTCCATGCTCCATTTCAGCGCCCAGGGCCAGGGGCTGAGCCTGCACGAGGTGCTGGTGACCCTGTTTCTCTTCATCACCGCACCGGTGAGCGCGCACCTGCTGTCCAAGGCGGCGCTGCATCTGCGCACCCGATCGCTGGCCGAGCCGCCGCCGCTGATCGATTCAGCCGATCAGGTCGCACTCACCAGCGACGCGCCGCTTCCTCATCCGTCGCCCGCGCCTCGACCCAGCGCTCACCCGCCTCCGTGACCTCCTTCTTCCAGAAGGGGGCACGGGTCTTGAGGGAGTCGATCAGGAACTCACAGGCGCGAAAGGCCTCACCCCGGTGTCGGCTCGCGACCCCAACGAAGACGATGGGGTCGAGTGGTTCCAGCGTCCCGACCCGATGCACGAGGCGCACGCCCTCCAGCGTCCAGCGTTCACTGGCCTCCGCCACGAGCGCGCCGAGTGCCTTCTCGGTCATACCCGGATAGTGCTCCAGGGTCATCCGCACGACACCCATTCCGGCGTTGAGATCGCGCATCAGCCCGACGAAGGTGACGAGCGCGCCGACCCTGGGGTTGTCTCGGCACAGCGCCTCCTGCTCGGCGTGGATATCGAAAGGCTCGGTTTGAACTCGGACTAGACGCATGGCATTGACATCCTCCCCGGCCTTCCGGACGGAGATTCTTAAGGCGCCTTGAGGCATTGATCCACCCCTTAAGTCGCTTGCGGTGGGTTCCTGGACCGAAGGCCTCACGGCAGCTCCTCTCCACAGGCGTGATTCCCGGCGCGCCCGATCCCGCCCCAAACGGCAAGGCTTGGCGCGCCCAGGGTCAACCGATCGGCGCCACACCTAGCATGGCGCGATGCAGCCAGAACATGAACAGCAGATAGAACCCCAGTCCACCGACAATAGCGATGGCATCGTTGATCGGACCCGGCGGTGCGCCCTGGACCGGCGGCGCGGTGCGATACCTGAGCGAGATCCGATCCGCCACTGCCCAGACGAGAAAGGCGCCAAACAGCAGCACGTCCGCCAGCATCCCGTTGGCGAGCAGATGGGCAAAGGCCCAGATCTTGACGGCGCCGAGCATCGGATGCTTGACGGCGTCCTGGATACGCCCCGGCAGATAGGCAGCGAACAGCAGCGGAAAGACAGGGAGCATCAAGAGCAGCGTGATGTGTCTGAGCCAGGTCGGCGGCTCGTAGAGCACGACCGGCGCGAGTCGAGCCTGACCATAGCCCTGGAGGATCAGAACGAAGCCGATCAGCGAGATCAGAGCATAGACGGCCTGCCAGGGCACGACTCCGAAGCGGGCAACGACCGTGGCGCGCAGGTTGGGCTTGAAGATCGAGATCGAGTGTGTCCCGAGAAAGAGGAGAAGTCCAAGGATGAGGACGACCATTGGGTGGATCCTTGAGTGGAAACGAAGACCGGGATTGTAGGTATCCAGGCGGACGTTTCAACGTGGATTTCAACGTGGACGGGTGATCGAGATCAGGTGCGCACTGCCCGGATCAAGTCGGCTCCAGTCATCTGGCATCTCCAGACGCGCGACCGTGGCCGTGGGTAGGAGCTTGCCGTCGGCGGATCGCTCGATCTCTTCGCCGACCAGATACAGCAGCAGCTCTTCTAGTCCTGGATTGTGCCCGACCAACAGCACGATCGCGGCCTCGTTCGGACAGCGGGCGAGTACATCGAGCAGGTTCGTAACGCCGGCCTCATAGATCTCGGCGTCCCAGACAATGCGTCTCTTCTTGAAATCCAGACGTTTGCAGACCTTGATCGCGGTTTGACGCGCGCGCGTCGCCGGGGAACTCACCACATGGTCGGGCACCAGCCCCTCGCGATAGAGCCAGGAACCGACCTTAGGCGCGTCGTTTTTGCCGCGCTTGGCCAACGGACGCTCAAAATCACTCGCCACGTCTGAATCCCAGTCCGATTTGGCATGACGCAGTAACAACAGCTCGCGTGGCATGTGAAAAAATGGATCGGTGTATCTCAAGGGAGGGATGTAAACGCCGGGTCTCGCGCCGGCAATGGGTCGCGAGATTGGACATCATTCGGATGAAGCGCGTTTTTAACACATTTGTAATCTTTGCGTCACCTCAAGCTGTCTCGGCGAGCAACCGTTCGATCATGGATTGCGACTGTTGGAGATAACCGCCACCAAAGAGATTCAGATGATTGAGGACGTGATAGAGGTTATAGAGGATGCGGCGCACGGCATAGGCGGGATCGAGCGGCCAGGTCTCGCGATAGGCGGCCTGGAAGCGGGCGTCAAAGCCACCAAAGAGTTCGGTCATGGCCAGATCGGCCTCGCGGTCGCCATGATAGACAGCTGGATCGAAGATGACCGGCTCACCTTCAGGTGTCGCGCCGATGTTGCCGCCCCAGAGGTCGCCGTGCAGAAGCGATGGGGGCGGGTGATGGCCGATGAGTGTCTCGAGCCTGGACAGGAGGCGCTCACCGTCCGACTGGAGGCGCCCGCGATAGCCATTGGCGGCGGCGAGTTTGAGCTGCGGGCCCAATCGACACTCGCGCCAAAAGCTGACCCAATCGTCATGGGGCGTGTTGAGCTGGTGGGTGGAGCCGATGGTGTTGTCACGATGCCAGCCGAAGCGTTCGGCGGTGGCGCGATGTAGCTGGGCCAATTGACGCCCGGCGCGTTCGCTGTCGAGCCGTCCGCTCAGATCCAGACGCTCCATGGCTAGGAAGCTCGTGTCGCCGGCGAGCCCGACACAGATCGGCTCGGGCACCCGGATGGCCCGCGCCGCAGCCAATGCCGCGAGTCCCTCGGACTCGGCCTCGAACATGTCGAGCCGCTCTGGGGTATTGAGTTTGACGAAGTAGGCGCGTTGATCGTCCTCAACGACAACGGCGCGATTGATACAGCCGCCACCAACCGGACGCTGTCGCTGGATCTTGAAAGGCTTGCCTGTCGCCGCGCTGATGCGCTCGGCGATGAGATCCCAGCGCGTCATGCACGCCCTCCCTCTACGAGACGCCGCAGCAGGGGACTGGAACGTGGGAAGTGCGCGCGCAGGAACTCCATCTGGTCGGCCAGGACATGGCGTCCCATCAGATAGACATACTCGGCATGGGTCGGAGTGAAGGGCACGGCGAGCAGTTCCATCCCGGCATCCTCGGGCGTGCGGCCAGCCTTGTAATTATTGCAACGCACGCAAGCCGTGACGACGTTGCTCCAGACATCCGCCCCACCCTGGCTGATGGGGCGGACATGGTCGCGCGAGAGCTGGCGCCCCGGGAAGCGCTGACCGCAGTAAAGACACATGTGGTCGTCGCGCTGAAAGAGTGTGCGGTTGGAGAGCGGGGGTGAGTAGTCGGCGCGCCGCTGTTCGAGCGCGTGATGCAGGCCGTGAGTGGCGATGATGGAGTGGATCCGAAGTTGGCTCTGACGGCGCGTGCCGGCGTTGATGCCGCCGCGCAGCAAGAAGAGCGGATCGCCACAGGAATAGGCCACCTGACCGAGGACATGGAGTCGCGCGGCGTCGCGATAGTCGATCCACTCCAGCGGCATACCCGCTAGATCCGTTCGCAGTACCTGTTGAGTCAGTGCAGACATAGTGGTGGATACGGCTCGGAATATCTGGCCATCATACAGGCTCGCCCGGGTCGTGCAACCGCCCTCGACCAGGCTCAGCTGTCGAATGTCTCGACGCCAACGAGCGCACAGAGGGCCAGCGCCAGGGTCTCGGTCAGCTCGACCAGGGCGCCAGCGGTATCACCGGTGAAGCCAGAGATCCGCGCGAGCATGGCGCGCCGCGCGAACCAGTAAAGCGTCAGCACCGCCAGGATCAGCGCAGCCCCGATCCAGCCAGCGACGACCAGGGTAGCGAGCCCGGACAAGACCAGGCTCAACCAGGCCATCCGCCGGGGTAGATGATGGAACTGATCACTGGCCATCCCCTGGGTGCGGGCATAGTGGGTGGTCAGGAGCAAGAGTGGTAGCTGCGCCCGCGCCAGCAGGGGTACGATCAGCAGGGGCCAGAGCACCCCGGTCGCGACCAGGGTCTTGAGCGCCGACCATTTGAGAAGTAGCGTCAAGACGATGGCCGTCACCGCCGCTGGACCGCTGCGCGGATCCTTCATGATCTCCAGGGTCCGTTCGCGGCTGCCGAGCCCGCCGATCCAGGCGTCCGCACTGTCGGCCAATCCATCCAGATGCAGCCCACCGCTCGACCAGACCCAGAGGATCAGCACCAGGGCCGCGGCAAGGTCGGACGGGGTGTCTGCAAGCAGGAGCGCGGCCAGGGCGGCAGGCAGGCCCATCAGGAGCCCGACCAGCGGATACCAGGGCACGGAGCGCCCGACCTCGGTCGGGGCGGTGGGCCCTGGGTCGGGGAAGGGCAGCCGGGACAGGAAGCGTCCGGCGATCCAGAACGGGCGCAGTCGCGTCATGGGCACAAAGAGCCGTGCGCCACCAGACTCGGACGACCTGGTGGCGGATGGATGCGCACTCGGGTACGGCAGGCATAAGGGACCTCCAAGAGCAACAGACCGGCATCGGTCATACCCAGCACCTCGGCGACCAGGACGCGGATCNCCCCGCCATGGGTGATCAGGAGCGTCTGGGGCGCACGGCCATCGAGCAGGCCTCGCCAGGCCTCCAACACGCGCGCACGAAATGCGCTGAAGGGTTCGGCACCCGGGGGCGTATAGCCGACCGGGTCGGACCAGAAACGCTGTAGCTCGACCAGCGGGATCTCAGCGCAGGTCAAGCCCTCCCAGGTGCCGAAGGCACGCTCGCGAAGGCCGTCCATCAGGGTCAGGGTGAGTCCCTGCCGCTGCGCCAATTCGCGCGCAAACTCAGCGCAGCGGCGTGCCGGGGAGCTGACGACCTGCGCCCAGCCTGGGCAAACAGAGGTCGCGCGCTGCATCTGTTCCCAGCCGAGCGCGCTCAGAGGATCATCGCGCTCGCCGCGAAAGCGCGCCCCCCCCTCCACCTCGCCGTGACGCAACAGATCGACGAAGGACTCGGACGTAAACAACCCTCGACTGAAGTCGAAGGCTTTATTGTGAGACGCAGCAAACATGGTTGACCACATCCCCAACATTGGGCGTGTTTACAGCCGCCCTTG
>JGI24187J35170_1000188_pt1 | contig 27062 bp, 25 predicted proteins | sample YNPBryBLVA2012_FD_35170 | JGI IMG/M metagenome (IMG submission 35170)
CCTNCGGATTTCGGAACTTTGAAAACTATCGGAGGAGAGTTCGGGTATTGTGCGGAGGAGCAGCTTGAGAAAGGCCTGTCCCCCAAAAATGGCGAAGAGCCAGGTTTTGAGGACAAGACCGTTAGCATGTCCAAGTGGCTGGCTTGAAGGCAATGGTGGGCGGTACTGGACTTGAACCAGTGACCCCTACAGTGTCATTGTAGTGCTCTGCCAACTGAGCTAACCGCCCGAAGAGGCTCCTTATTATGTCCTGCTGCAAGCGTCGATGTCAACGGCAAGTCATCTCTTCGAGAACCCCTCCTCTCGGGGTTGACGTTCCATCAGCATCGCGACGCCCTCCATCGGTTTGATTCGGCCTCGGATCACGTTTTCTATGGCATCGAACACAGGGACAGCGATGGCGTGGCGCCGGCCGATGAGGACGGCGCTCTCACTGGTTGCGACCCCCTCGGCAACCTGTCCGATGCTCGCGAGTGCCTCCTCCAGGGTCATGCCCTCGCCCAGAGCGCGGCCGACTCGATAGTTGCGGCTCAATTTGCTGACGGCCGTGGCAAACAGGTCGCCTACGCCGGCGATGCCCATGAAAGTGTCCATTCTTCCACCGAGGGCCATGCCCAGACAGGTCATCTCGTGGAGTCCCCGTGCCAGAAGCGCGCCCTTGGTGTTGTCGCCGAAGCCGAGCCCGTCCGATAGACCTGCGCCAATCGCCAGCACGTTTTTCAAGGCGCCCGCCAGTTCGACGCCTACCACATCCGAGCTGACATACACGCGGTACGTCCGGCACATGAAGGCCTCGCGCACCTTGGACGCCGTGTCGGGGTCTGAAGAAGCCGACACTGCAGCCGTTGGGATGCCGCGAACGATTTCCACGGCTAGGTTCGGGCCGCTGATGGCTGAAACGATTCCATGAGGGACCACCTCGGCCGCCACCTCGCTGATCGGCTTGGCCGACGAAGGCTCCAGGCCTTTCGATGCGATCGTGACAATCGGCCTTTCGCCTTTGATGTGGCGCATGACGGAACGGGCGGCATGGGAGGGCACGGCGACCACCCAGAGGTCCGATTCCTCAAAGGACGAGGCATCGTCGGTGGCTCGGACAGAAGCAGGGATGGCGAATCCGGGCAGATAGTGCAAGTTCTCCCGGTGCGACCGGATGATCTCCATGTCTTCAGGGTCGTGGCCCCAAAGATCGACGTCGTGCCCGTTTCTGGCAAGCAGGATGGAAAGAGCGGTACCCCAACTGCCCGCGCCAAGAACCGTCACCTTCATGCCGATATCATACACGACTTCTGAGCCGGGTATCTTGGGTGGGTGTTTGTCACCTTTGAGGGTCCTGAAGGGGCAGGGAAGTCGACGGCCTTGGCCGGGGTGAAAGAACTACTGGAGGCCGAGGGCTGGCACGTTCATGCGACGCTGGAGCCTGGGGCCGGATCGTTCGGAGCTGCCGTTCGGCAGATCTTGCTGGGCGGAATGGCCGTCGAACCGCTCGCCGAGCTTTTCCTGTTTCTCGCGGATCGGGCCCAGCACGTTGCCGCCGAGATCCGCCCCGCCCTGCAACAGGGATGCGTCGTTCTTTGCGATCGCTACGGCGACTCGACCGTGGTTTATCAGGGTTACGCTCGGGGCATGGACGTCGACCTGCTTCGCAGGTTGAACGACCTTGCAACAGGGTCCCTGGTCCCCGACATGACCATTCTTATCGACATCGAACCCAAGGTGGGGCTCGCGCGGATCAAGAACTTGGACCGCTTGGACGCCGAGCCCTTGGAATTCCATCGAAAGGTGCGGAACGGTTTTCTTGCGGAGGCCAGCCTTTTTCCTGACCGCTACCGAATTCTGAAAGGCGACCGGCCGCCCGACGATGTGAAGCGAGAGGCGGCCGAACTGATTCTAAGCGCTTTGCGCCGGAACCGTTCTCTCTGAACGGAACAGACGCCGGCCGTCAGGCGGCTGCGGCAATCTTCGCGCGCAGGCTTTTCGGCACAATCCCGTTAGGATCCAACAACACCAGGAGCTGCTCGTTGTCTTTGCCGATGCCGCGGATGAAGTCGTCCTGCTTTGAGTCGAACATTTCCGTTTTCTCCTCGATGTTCGCATCGTCGAGGGTGACGATCCCGTCCACATTGTCCACGCTCAGGGCGCATCGGCCGTGCTCGGTCAAGACGACCACGAAGTTGCGAGCGTCCGTTGGCGGCATGTCGAAGCGAAGCCTGGCGTCGATTGTGGGAACGGTCGTGCCGCGCATCTCAAAAACACCGAGGAACATCTTGGGCGTTTTGGGAAGCCGTGTCACGTTCTGCGTCGGGAGGATGCGTTCGACGCACTCGATCGGCAGCCCGTATTTCTCCGAGCCCAGTTGAAACACAACGTATTTGTTTTCAGCCATAGCGTTACCCTCTTGGCACAGTTTGCCCACGACGTAGATTCCTTCTTGGAAAGCCCTCGGATGCCCGTACTTTTTGCGGTATCGGCGAATCCTGCTAATTTCGCTAGGCAATGCGGTTATAATCAGGCAGATGGTGATCTTGCCGATGCTGATTGGGTTTTATGGAAACGCCGAGCAGGCCGTTGCCCGAAATGCCGCCTACCTGGCCAAGGTCCAGTCGATGAGCGTTCAAATCGAGGCGACCTCGAGCAGCAGACCCGGCAACGGAAAAGCGTTCTTGCTCTTCAAAAGGCCCGCCAGCATCGCCTTCGACCTGAAGTGGGGCGATGAGGACTATTCCTTGCGCGCCAACAAAGCCAAGATTATCGAAATCGAACGGAACAGCCGCATGTACTCGGTTCACGAGCCCACCGGAGGGTTGTTGCTGCCACCGTTGGATCTCTCGCGCGGCATCGGGTTGTCCTTTCCGGGCATGCTCCTGCAAAAAGGCGTCGCTTCAGCCATTCCCCCGGGTGCCCGACTGAAGTTCGTCGGATCGGAAAAGACCGGCGGCATTCTCGCGGATCGTATCCGAGCCAACTATAAAACGCAAGTCGCTGAGGTGACCGTGGATGCCTGGATTGACAAGTCGGGCGCGTTGCGGAGGTATGACATCCAAGTCGTGCAGGCGATGAGCCGTTTTGCCAATTCCCTTCAACTTTCGAACTACAGAATCAACCCCAAAACATTTCCGGGCCAGTATGAGATGACTCTGCCTATCGGGTACGTGCCGTTTGTTTTTGATGAAGAGCCCTTGGTCATCGGGCCGGGCAAGAAGCTTAAGATCGGCAAATTGGCAGACATGGGAGGTAAGTCTTTCGACCTAGAGAAGTGGTTGATTGGTCAGAAAACGCTGGTGGTTGTTGCCGGCAAAGGATGTCAGCCCAGCTTGGACCTTTTGAAGCAGTTGCGTTCCCTTGCCGGCACGTTGCGCAGTCTGGCAATCGTGCCTGACCGAAGCGTTAGCGTCAGCGCGTCCAAGGTGGTCATTGACGCGCACGGGGCGGCTATCGAGTCCACAAGTACGCCCTCAACACCTCTAATAGCATTGGTGGATTCGAGGGGTGTTGTTCGCCAAGTATGGCTAGGATTCGACAAAAAGAATATGGAATCCCTAAGTTTGGAAATTCGAACAGTATCGGCGCAGGTCAAGTAGGCTGGGTTATATTAGGAGTGCATGTTGGAAGTAGAAATCAAGCGATGCGGGCTGTCGGCCAAGGGGATGCGCCTTGGCGTCGTCGTGAGCCGTTGGAACGAGCTCGTGACAAAACAGCTTCTTGAGGGCGCCTTGGACGAGTTAGAAAGGCTCGACGGCGATGCGGCCGAAGTCGTTTGGGTGCCTGGCACGTGGGAGGCGCCTGTCGTTGCAAAAGCCCTCATTGAGCGGGTCGCGTCTCCCGTCGACGGCGTTGTGGTGCTTGGATGCATCATGCAAGGCCAGACTCCCCATGCTGGTCTGCTTGGCTCCGATGTCTCGGGCGCTTTGATGTCCATTCAGGTGGCATGCGGCAAACCTATCGGTTGGGGCGTGTTGACGCCCCAAGACCTGGATCAAGCCTTGGACCGTGCCGGCGTCAAGCATGGCAACAAAGGACGGGAGGCCGTTAAAGCGACTGTTGAAGCCGTTGCTTGCCTGAAATCCGTTCGGGCTTGAGACATGCCGCGCGAAGCATATTTATTAATATCAGTTATATTAAAATCGTGCCGTCGGTTTTGTTTTCGATAGTTGTCGCTTTCAAGGGCTTTCATCGGGCTTCGCGTTTTTGCCGACAGCCGTTTTAAGTCTGAAAAAAGCTAAGGCGCGGCCGTAGGCAGTCGGGGGCTATATTTCTTGATGATTTTGTCCGTGTCAGTTAATCTCCATAGCGCTACACGTCTCAATGGTCAGGCCATTTTGAAGGTTTTACTACAAAAATTTGCAACGGGGCTGACAAACAACATCATTGTGCTGTATTATAGACCTAGTGGTCGCTTCAAAGCTGTCCACAATGCTTGCAAATAGGTTACCAGCGATGTTTTATGGTTCTAATCGTAACTTGACTCTATCACAACGCGAGGAGGAAATCCTTCTCCTCGCCAGCCGCGGCCTCACCGACAGGCAAATCTCTTCCGAGCTCGGCATCCGCGCTGGCACGATCAACACGCACTGGTCTCGAATTCGACTCAAGCTCGGTGCTGCCACGCGGTCCGAGGCCGTCTCGATCCTGCTCAAGGAAAAAGCGCTTGCTACGCAACAGGCCTTGGAGCAAGAGAAGGAAGCCCTGCTTAGCGAGGTTGCCCAGCGACAGCAAATTGAGCAGGAATTGCGTTCGAGCCGACAGCTTTTGCAGGTCGTAATTTCCAACGCGCCGATCATCATTTGGATCATGGACAAGGACGGCAACGTGGAAGCAGTGGAGGGCAAAGCCATGTCGCTTTTGGGCCTCCGGCCGACCACCGGCCTCGAAAAGCGTGCGGCTGCTGTCAAGGCTCTTATTCCTGAGCAAGCGCTCAAAAAAGCCTACGAAGGTGAAGAAGTGTCCGAACTGGTGACTTACGACGGCAGAAAGTTCGAGCTGAGGATATCGCCGATTTTTGACTCGAGGAAGAAGGTCGCAAGCCTGAACTGCGTCGCACTCGACGTCTCCATTCGCAAGTAGGAAAAGCTCGTCAGACCAACAATCAAAAAATCCCCGCTCGATTTTTGAGCGGGGCAACGGGTTGGAGTTGGGTTTCTATTGGTTGTCGGTTTGGTAAAGCTAAAAAGCTCGTCCAACGCACTCATCGCTACACGGCCTGGTCTCGCCAAGATGCCGAGTGCCGTACTTTATACCTAGATATCGGCTGGGATTTTTAAATCATTAGCCCATTCTTAAGCTTAATCAAAAGTGCAGGCCAATGCCTTTGAAAATAAGCGTTCAATTGAGGCACTTGCTTCGCCCTCAAGAATAGATACGCCGGAGCAAGTTCTCGTTGCCAAGAACTCCGGAAAGTGTTCCTTCCGATGTTTCTTATCTTAAGTCCTTGATGCTGAGGAGGTCCTCCTCATCGACCGGGAGATGATCGGGAAGGGCCGTATCGACAACCAGAACGATTCTTCCATGCGCCGAATCGGACCTGGGAACCGTGAAGTAGCCGATGATCTGTTCGGAATGACTTTTTATGCCGAGACGTTTGGCCTCCGCGGACACGGGCAACAAAGAGAGCACCGCCTCATAAGCCTCAGGACGGATGAACAGCAGGTCCCGTTGCCTTCCGCCGTGCCGGTAGCGCAAGACGGCGCAGAGCTCCTTTGGTGAAAAGAACCAATGGAGCTGGTTGTAGCCGGATGGCTTTCGGGTCCGGGGACTGCGACATCCAAGTTTCAGGCAGCCCACCTTTCGGTGCCGCTTGGAAGCCGAAAAAGATATCGTTTGTGGCCGTCAACGTTGAGTAGCCGGTGATCGCCCGAAGGTCAGTGAGCTTCAACTCTGGCCGAAGAGCGGTGTAATCGTCGGACATGTCGGACCACTTGTAGGTCCTTGGCGACTGCGGGTTTATTGTTTTTTCTCTTGGCACGGCGAACCCCTGGGGCGCCGTTGACTGCCAACGCATACCAGGCACTGCTTTGTTCTTGATGTCGCAAAAACGAACGCTGAAACCCCAAGTGCCTTCGAGCTGAATTCCAGTTTGCCAGTCCGGCCCTTGCTGGCGGCCCGTCACCTGCATCACGAATTCGTTCCAGCCTTTCCGAAGGCTAATGGCAGACGCGATTTGGTCGACCATTCGGCGCCCGTAGAATTGGCACGTTGACCAATAAACGCCCTTAAACACCTGCTTGCCGTTCAGCCATATCCTGGCGTTCGCGTCGAATCCGAGCCACATGCGGACCCGTTGATTTTTTGGCGAGTAGATGTAGGTGCGCGCGAAACCGCTGGAATTTTGGTTCGATTCGGGCCAAAACGCCTTCAGGTCCACGTATCCGTTGACGGCCTTGGCTTCTATGAAGGGCTTGCTTTGCGGTAGTCGAGGGCGGAGAGCCGCTGAACAAGGTCCTTTGTGTAAGCCTCGTCGATGAGCTTCGTGTCTTGAATGTCAGGGCGGAGATGTACGGTCCGCTGACTTGCCAGGCGTCCACGTGCTTGGTTGTGACGGGATCGGAGCCGCGGACCATTCGGTACATGCCTGGGGTCATGTAGTATCGATTGCACGAGTGGTGGCCAATGCCCATGCTTGAAATCGGCTGAAATCCGCACCAATCAGAAGAGTGCGTTTCCGGAACACCGACCCCCAGCTCGCTAGCGATCATGGCCCAATCCATAGAGTGGTTCCATTCATGAAGCATTACATCCCACTCGCGGATGCCCAGGTTGATGAAAGCCGAGCGGTCGGGTCCGGTGTCCATGCCGCAGCAGGCCGAAGCACCCCATCTCGTCATCTTCACGAAAACTTCGGTGCTTCCGGGTTCGATGATTCCTTGGAAGGGGCGCGGGTCCCACTCGTTGATGCTGTCGTAATCCTCGTCAATGACCTTGAAGGTGTTGACCATGCGAAGCGCGCCTCGCGAAGCGGACTCCATGGTCGCCGAGCACCAGTCCCAGTTTTTCTTGACGTGCTCGATCTGCTCGTCGGTCATGTGAAGGACGCGGGTCTGGTTTCCATCGCGAACCTTAAGGTTACGAAAAAGCCCGAAGAAATTGCGGAACGTGTTCGAGTTCTTGCGAGGATAGAGGTCCGCGGCCTTGCGGTAGAAAGGAGCGATTCTTTCCATCTCGTCGCCAAGGTCAGACGACTTGTACGAGAGGGCATCGGCTTACATATGCCAAGCGTGTGGATTCTTTGGCATGAGTTCCGTTGCTTTCTTGAAGCTCCGTACGGCGAGATCGTAGGCACCTATGACCATCGCATATTGGCCCAGTTTATAAAAACTCGAACCTGAGCGAATGCGCTTGAAGGCGCCTTCCGCTTCAGCCCACCGCGCGAGTCGTCGGCAGAGGCGCGAGGCCTCAGGGTTGCGGAGGTTCGAGGCCGCTTTTCGGAAAGACTCGGCGGCAGCCGCCGTTTGACCGCTGAACAAAAGCGTCAAACCTTGCTTGTAGAGCAGGAACTTGTCTGAGGGTGAGAGACGGCCGATGTCGCCGACCAGTTCAACGCCCAGCTTGTCGGCATCGTCGTTGGCAAAGAACCTGAACGCAAAGCCGGGCGTCCGTTCCACGTTCCTGGGGATCTTGATCTCAACCGTGACCGGCTTGGGGGTTGCAGACCAGTCCGTCGGGAGAAACACGACCTGCCCAACGGGGCCGATTGGTCTGCCGTTGACCAGGATCCGCGGGGGCGTCTTTGGTTTGCGAACGTCGTCGACCAGCCACTCGCCGCTCTGCGCCATGACAAGCTGCTGGCGGGGAGCGTCAAATCGCGTCTTTCTTGGCCTAACCGTAAACTTCTCGCCCGCTGGCGTCCTCTTGTAGTCGAACGGCGCCCAGGTGTCCGTCCGACCTGGCTCAAGAACACCGTTCGGCATCCAGAACATGTATCCGTCGTAGGGGTTCTGGGCCGGAGACAAGCTGAACAACCCAATGAACAGGACGGCAAGCGGCAGGGTTTTCACAAGCCCATTCTATTCGGAAGGTTTGAATCTTGCAACTTAAGCGCCAATCCGGCAGTTTTCCTAGATTTTTGGACGTTCATTTCATTGGCCATTTCGATCGGAATACAATCTTGATAAATCGATAAAAAAGGAGATAATCATGAATTGTTCGGCATCGGGCCGGGCCGCCGGTTTGCTTGTTCTTGCTTGTATGGCAACGCCGTTCGCCAATGCCCTTACGTTTAACTTCAGCTATTCAGGAAGCATCGACCCCCAAGCTTTGGCAGGCTTCCAGGCGGCCGCCGCGGTATACCAAAACCTCTTTTCCGACAACATCACCGTCAACCTCAAAATCGGGTTTTCAAACTTGGGGAGTTCGATTCTTGGCCAATCGTCTTCTAACTTTGACGTGAAGAGCTACGCCTCTTTTTTGAGTGCCATTCAAGCCGACAAAACGTCCTCGAACGACGTTAAGGCCGTGGCAGGCCTGCAAACGGGGTCGAGCTTCGACTATTGGACGAACCGCTTTTCGAACAATCCGAACGGTGCAGGCAGCATGGCGGCGTACAAGACGTCGGCCAGTTACGTTGAACTCACCTATGCCAACGCAAAGGCTTTGGGGCTTAGGGGTGCCCAAGATCCCAACCTTGATGGCGAGATCACGTTCAACAGTGCCTTCGGCTGGGACTTCGACCGGACTGACGGCATTTCATCGAATCAATACGACTTCATTGGCATCGCGATCCACGAAATCGGCCACTCGCTGGGGTTCGTCAGCGGCGTGGATTTTGTCGACTATTCGAACGTGACGAGCGTCACAGACAGCTATTACGCTTGGGTCAACCCGCTCGACATGTTCCGCTTCAAGGTCGGCCTGGCCGATCCGTACCTCTGCGCTGGAACCGAAGCCAAGTACTTTTCTCTTGACAAAGGGCTGACTGGATCTTCGAACCTGTTCTCGACCGGTGTCAATCTTGGCGATGGGCGCCAGGCCAGCCATTGGAAAGACAATCTGGGACTTGGCATCATGGACCCGACGGTGGCCAATGGCGAGTTGCTGTCAATCACGCATCTTGACATTCTCGCTTTCGATGTGATTGGCTACAACGTTCAGGCTGTTCCGGAACCGGCTTCCATCGCAGCCCTCGCCGTCGGCGGGCTGACGGTTCTGTTCCGCCGCAGAAAGAAGTAGTTCTCTGCAGGCTTCCGGGCTTTTCAAAGCGGCCTCCGCATAGCGGGGGCCGTCGTTCATAATAACCCAGCGTATGAACGTCACTTATGCGATCCTAGGCTCGGGCATGCAAGGCACAGCTGCTGCCTTTGACCTCGCCCGATTCGCTTCACCCGCCCGCATCTTGATGGGCGACGTTTTGCCTGACCAAGCCCAAAGAGGTGCTTCCCGCGTCAATAAGCTTTTGGGGCGAGCGATCTGCGAATCGAGGCAAGTCGATTGCCTCGATCCGGCAGCCCTGGGTGCCTTTCTCGAGCCGGTGGACGTGCTGGTCAGCGCCGTTCCTTACCACTTTCAACCTCAGGTTTTGCCTGTCGCCCTAGCCAGCAAGACCAGCATGGTCGACATGGGCAACGACACCGCCGACACCTTTGCCGCCCTTGAACGGGACGCCGAAGCCAAGGCGAACGGCGTCGCGTACGTGCCAGATACGGGTTTGGCGCCAGGCCTCGTCAACAGCCTTGCCCATTATTTCATTGAACAGCTCGACGCAACGGACACGGTACGGCTTTATTGTGGCGGTCTGCCCCAGCATCCCAAGCCGCCGTTCAACTACATGCTGGTGTTCAGCTTAGAGGGGCTGATTGGGGAATACACGGACGAAACGATCGTTTTGCGTGACGGCAAAGTTCAGGCCATCGACACGCTGATCGAGCTGGAAACGATCTATGTCGAGGGCCTTGGCGAGTTGGAGGCGTTTGCGACCTCCGGTGGTACCGGCACGGCGCCTTACACGCTCCAGGGAAAGGTTCGGAATTACGAGTACAAGACGGTTCGCTACCCGGGGCATTGCGAAAAGATGAAGCTGTTCAAGGATCATGGGTTCTGGGGGCTGGAACCGGTTGCCGTGAATGACGCGAAGGTTGTCCCTCGAGATCTTTTTTGCCGTTTGATGGAGCCTCACTTGGTCGATCCGTTCGACCACGATTTGGTCGTGACCCGAGCGACCGCGTGGGGAACTCGGAAGGGCAAAAAAGTGAAGTTGCAGGCCGAGATCCTCGACTATCACGACGAAGCGACTGGCTTTTCCGCCATGGAGCGTCTGACTGGCTTCTCGTCGGCAATTGTGGCCGCGGAGATCGGCAATGGCGGCATCCCTCCTGGTTGCCACCCCTACGAGAAAGCGATGACCGGACGACGGTTCGTCGAGGAGCTTCTTAAGCGGGGTTTCAACGTGAAATTCACGGAGGAGGAAGGATGAGAGCGGAGATTGTGTCAGTCGGAACCGAGTTGCTTCTGGGCCAAATCGCCGATACGAACGCCCAACACCTCGGCCAATTGTTGCCGCAGCTGGGAATTGGGCATACGCATCGCCAGACTGTGGGCGACAACCTTGCGCGCCTGGAGGAGGCCTTGCGTCTGGCGCTATCCCGCGCCGACATCGTGTTCACCATCGGCGGCCTTGGGCCGACCGAGGACGATCTCACCCGCGAGGGCATCGCCAGGGCATTGGACGACGAGCTGGTTCATGACGAAGTTCTTGAATCCGAGCTCAGGCGCATCTTCGCCGATCGCCAGTCCAGCTGGGTGGATTCCCAACTGCGTCAAGCCTTTCGCCCGTCTTGCGCTAGAGCCATACCCAACCCGAACGGCACGGCGCCTGGGCTGATTTGTGAGAAGAACGGCAAGCTGGTCATTGCCTTGCCTGGTCCTCGGGGTGAGTTTGTGCCGATGGCAGACGGTCCGGTCCGGGAGTTTTTGTCCATGCGAGCCGGCGAGGGCGTGATTGCCTCTCGTCTTTTGCGTGTGTGCGGCATCGGCGAGGGAGTGCTGGAAAAGAAGATCGGCCACTTGCTGGCGTCCTCGAACCCAACCGTTGCGCCTTACGCCAAAATCGGCGAGGTCCACTTGCGCCTGACGGCCTCAGCAAAATCTGTAGAGCAGGCATGGCGACGGATCGAGCCTTTCGAGGAAGAAATTCGCTCGATCGTCGGTTTGGCCGTGTACGGTATCGAAGATCAGACGCTGGAATCCGTTGTTGTCGAGATGCTTCGGAAAAAGAGGTGGTCGCTAGCGGTAGCCGAGAGTTGCACGGGTGGCGGCCTCGGCTCGCGAATCACGTCCGTTGCGGGGTCTTCCGACGTTTTTGTTGGCGGCTTTATCGCTTACTCCAACGATGCCAAGGCGAAGCTGTTGAGAGTTTCCCCTTCAATTTTTACCGAGGGCGGACCGGGTGCCGTCAGCGAGGAATGCGCTAAGGAGATGGCCCTCGGCGCCTCACGGGCACTGAATGCCGACTACGCGGTCAGCGTCACCGGCATTGCGGGGCCGGGTGGAGGTTCGCAAGCCAAGCCAGTGGGCACGGTTTACATTGGAATTGCTTACCCCGGGGGGGTATGGGCTGAACGCCAGACATTCCGCAGCGACCGTGCCGGCGTCCGCGAAAGGGCCATTCAGTGGGCTCTAATCCGGCTTAGGGAGCGACTCCTGGATCACGGTTGATCCGCGAGCTTTACTCAGATGAAAAGCCGTGAAGCGGTTGTTGACCGTGCCCTTTAAGGCCTTTCGATCGGCGGTTGATCGACACCCGCCAAGAAAGGGCCAGTGTGACAAGCTCGACGAGCATCCCGGTCGTTAGGGCGAACGCGGCCACATAGATTCCCGGCCAGCGCATCGAAACGCTCCAAACCAGACAAAACACCAAGACGCCGATTCCGGCAAAGATGGCCCGCATTCGGGCGACCGTTTCATGAATCGACGTCAGTAGCCCGCGGTAGTAAACCATCATGGCGTTGATCGTTGGAATCAGGCACGAAGCCAAAAGCGCATGGCGGGCAAGTTCCGCGACGTCAGGTTTGGCCCGTAAAAAAGCGTGGAAGACCCAGTAATCGATGCCGGTCACGTGCAGAGCCGCGGCGGCCATAGTCAACGACGCGCCGGTTGCCAAGCAAAAGCGCATCAAGGCCCTTCGGCCGGCTTCGTCCCGGTTCAGCGCAATTACCACTTCGTTCAGGGCGAAGGTGACGGCTCGGAGCAGGCCGAGCAAAGTGATGGCCACCTGCCAGGCGGCTAACGACTGCACGCTGTCCGGTGTTCGGGCCAGCGCGGCTCCAACGGCCGGAGTGCTGAGCATCATCACCATCGTGGCAATTGTCAGGGGCATGTGGAACGACACCACCTTTCGCAAGGTCACCGGCTTGGAGCCGTCGTCAGACAGCCGGGACAAGCTCGAAACGGCATCACGGCTTGCGAAACTGATGAACAACGACTCTGCTGCCACAGAACACACCAGAGCGATGGCGGCCACGGCTAACCCGCTGAGGGGCAAGGTGCCTTGAAGCATGTACAAGCCGACGCCGACGCCCAACATCGTGCCGAAACGAACAAAGGTGCCGACCGATATCGCGCGCGTTTGGCCAGCGCCGATCATAAGCCCTTGCAGGTAGCGCCGCCAGCCGATGAAACCGCTCCAGGGGATCATCAGGATGAACGGAACGCGGATTTTCTCCAACATGTCGGGAGGCAACCCAATCACAGATCCCATCAACCAATCGTAAACCGGCGTGCAAGAAACCAAGGTGTGCGCTAGCGTCACCCACAGAATCATCCACGAAGCGAAGCGCCGAATGATGCTTAAGCCGGCCCGAGATTTGGCCAGGGTCGTCGACGTGGCCAGCAAATCGATTACGGGGCTCTCAATCCAGATCGCAAGAGAGCTCATGATCAAGTAACCAGCCGTGTTCTCTTTGGCATCGGCCATCCTCGAAATCACCCAAATTGCCGTCGGCGTTTCGATGGACATGAACAGCCAAGAAAGAGCCAGCGGCCAATAGAGCCTCAGAATGTCCCGGTTGGCCAGCGGTTGCGCTAGAGAATGTCCTGGTGCAGGGGTCAACAGGTATTCATCATACCGGCTCACTTGTTTTGGTTTCTTTGCCGCCAAGACCGGTGGATCGGGCACAATGGAGCCATGCAAACGCTGATATGCGGTTGTTCGCAACTGGTCACGTTGGCTGGTCCGGCGCGCCCGCGCTCCGGGCCCGAAATGAGCGATTTGGGGCTCGTTCCCAAAGGCTTGCTGCTGGTGGAGGACGGCCATGTGATCGCCGTTGGCTCGACCGACGAGGTGCGGCGGGCTGTTGAAGAGGGCTGCATCGAGGTTGATGTCGGCGGCCGCATCGTGTCGCCAGGCCTCGTGGACGCCCATACCCACCCGGTCTTTCAAAGTCCGCGCCTGAACGACTTCGAACAACGAGCCCAAGGTCGCAGCTATGCCGAAATCGCTCAAGTGGGTGGCGGCATTCGTTCGACCGTTCTTCGCAACCGTGCACTCGACGAAAACGGCCTATCTCGTGCGGCCAGCCGCAACATTCGGCGAATGTTGGCCGCGGGCACCACGGCCCTTGAGGCCAAATCGGGTTACGGGGGATCGGTGGAAGCCGAGCTGGCTGAGCTTCGGGCACTGGCGAGCATCGCCAGAAAGGAGCCGGCAACCATCGTCCCGACCTTGCTTGGGGCGCACGCGGTTCCCGAAGGCTTCACCCCGTCGTCGTTCGCGGCCGTTGTTGCCGAGGAAATGATTCCCGTTGCAGCCCGCGAGGGGCTGGCCAAGTTCGTCGACGTTTTTGTCGAGGATGGTTATTACTCGCCAGACGACGCCAGGCTGATCGCTTGCGTAGCCAATCGCCATGGGCTTGGTCTCCGCCTGCACGTCGACCAGCTTCGTGAAGGCGGTGGAGCAGCCCTCGCCGCAGAATTGGGCGCTCGGTCCGCTGACCACCTTGAGCACGTTTCCGACGAAGGCATTCAGGCATTGAAGGCCGCCGGGGTGATGCCTGTGTTGCTGCCTGGCTCCGTTTACTTCCTCGGTTCCTCTCGTTACGCACCCGCGCGGAAGATGATTGACTGCGGCCTGCCGGTTGTTTTGGCTACCGACTTCAACCCCGGCTCGTCACCGGTTTTTTCGTTGACGTCGGTGATGAACCTGGCGTGCACCCAGATGAGAATGTCGCCGGCCGAAGCCCTTGTTTCTTGTACCATCAATGCGGCTTACGCGATCGATTTGGGCGAGCAAATCGGCTCGCTTGAAAAGGGAAAGCGGGCTGATTTTGTTGTTTGGGACGCCGAGGACTTCCGAGAACTCGCCTATTGGGTCGGCGCGGACCTGGTTCATGAGGTCTGGGTCAGCGGTGGGAGGCTAGATCCGCTTTAAAATGGCATAGGCGAACTTGTTCCTGTTCGGATAGACGGCGAGTTCGACTTTGAGCCTGCCAACCGTGCGCAGGCGCGTGGCCAAGGTGTGCGGATCGAGCCGCACGCCCTTCGTCTTGACGGCCGCAATTTGGGCATCGTTTTCTTTGAGCCATCGTCGCACGGTCTGCTCGCTTTCTAGGCATGGTTGCAGGGCTTCGAACGGGGTGAGCCACGGGCTCTGCACAAGGCTGTCTCCGGCCAGGTAGCCGTTCGAGTCCCCTACCGCTTTTAGTCTATGCCTTTGGCATAGCGTGCCCAAGCAGTGGGCGCGAACAGCCGCCGGGTCCGCTTCATAAAAGTAGCGGCCGTTTCCCGTTGCAGGAACAACCCCTTCGGCCTCCAGTCTCTCGCCGGACTCGATATGAATCGCATAACGCCCTCTTGGGGCGCTCCTTCCGAACCAAAGCAAGGCCTCCCGACACTCCCCGCCGAACGACACGAACTCGATGCTGGCGGCCAGAGACTCGAGTTGTGGGTCGGGGATCATCGGGCTGAGCTTCATGCAGGCCAGTTCCGATTTGTTCAAATGGTCGACCAAGGAAAACGGGTTGGGTTCAAAGGACTTCAGGTCGAGGGTTCGTTTTCCTTCCACACGCCTTGAGGGGTCGGCCAAGGCGTAGGGGCAAGCTCCGTGCTTGGTGCCGTCGCCATGCCGTGTCTCGGCGTAAAGGCCGTGGACTTCGAGGTTGTGCCGGGCGCACTCCAAACGCTCGTTATCCGTTTCATAGCCGATCGCAGGGCCGCGACGGGCCAGGGCAATGAGGTCGCCGCCGATGCCGCAAGTCAGGTCGACGACAGGGACGCCCTTGGGAAAGCGTGATGCGTGGTATCTCGCCACTTGTTCGTGAGTCGCCTGTTCGAGCGCCTCGGCGACGAACAGCATGCGGTCGGCCAGCTCGAACTTCTGCTTGGCTTTGCGCCTCAACCGCCATTGAGTGAAGGCCCAGGCCGCGGTTTCTTGGTCCGTAAGTGCCGCCACGCGCTGAATGTTCGATGCGGTGGGCTCCAGATCTCGGGCCAAATCGAGGGCCAATTGCCTATGACTCACCGTGGCATTATGGCTCGGAAATCCGTGCAATGAGTCTTAGCCTGACATACATTAGACCGGTGCCCGGATCCAACAACCTTCGAATAGCGGTCTGCCAATCCTCCTTGTCAAGTGGGATCACGCCGTCCGGTTGACTGCCGTCGCCTGCAACGAGATAAGCCAGACGGCCGACTGAATCGCTGTCAGTTGCCTTGGTACAGACCATGACCATGCGCGCTTTGCCGGCCTTAGAAAGCTCCTTGGGCAACCTCGTTTTGGCTTGGGACAAGTCCACAGGCTCCGGAAAGGCCTCGGCGTCCAGGTTCACCGGATCGAAAACGAACCCCGGCTCTATTCCGTCTCTTCGGCCAATGCCCAAGTGAAGGTCTCCAGAGAGGTAGTCGATCGAATCCAATCGGCTCAAGGAATCCAAGTGCCGGTTGAGGAACGCGACGGCTTGTTCGGCGATCGAATGGGCCAGGGATGAAGCCGACCAATCCAGCATAGGCGATCCGTCAGCCTCGGCTGCAAAGTCGGCTTCCTTGCGGAAGTCGGCTTTCGAGAGGGACAGGGTTCCTCGGATGACGACCTTAGGTCCTTGCCGTACGAGGCTTTTGAAGCTAATTCCAAGGATGGCATCGGCATCCAGGGGGTTCTCGGTAGGTCTCAATGCCGCGGCGTTTCTTAAAGTCTGGCTGGCTAGCGAGCCGATTGCAGGAACCTTTGCGGCCCACGCTTTTGCGATCTCGCCGTCAAGCGGCACGGCGATGCCTTCCGACATTTCGATTTTGACCTTGTTGCGGACTGGCATCTTTTTGGGAACGACGGCATCCATGAGCAGGGGGAAAGGCCGCCAAGCCTCAATGGACGCAACCAGCAAAGTCGATGCGTCGACAGAGTATTGCAAGCCTTGACTTAGATACGCCCGATAGTTGGCGCGCGGCTTGCCGAACAGCTCAGACAGCTGGCCTTTTCCCAGGCGGTGGTAGAGGAGATCGCCGCTGTCTCCGACGCCGATTCCTCCGATCTTGCCGGCTTTCGGAGAAACGAGCCGGACAAGCTCGACGACTTTCTGGCTTTGCTCTGGAGAGGCGCTGACCTTTCGAACCTTGAAGCTTAACCCTTGGGATGAGTAGTGCATCCACTCGCTGCCATCGGGCTTGCTGAAAGTATAGGACGGTTCAACTTTGTCCGGCTTGCCGAGCGCCGTCACGACTTGGTCCGCCGTGAAAAGGGCGAGTTCTTGTGCGCGGCCGAAACTGGGTTTAAGGTCGACGAGGGGCACGCCTTGGAAGCCAATTCGAGTGATCACCCAGTCTTCATCTGGGACTTCGAAACTGTTCAGGCCGTACGCGCTCACAGGTGAGCCGGATTGGGCCAGAAGCTCGCCGGCATCGACCGTCGCCCGCCGTTCCAGTTGGTCGTCTGACAGCAGGAGGCTGAGTTGCAGGTCGCGGTTCGCCGCGATATCGACGGGAAGGCTTATTTGAACGCGATCGTTGTTTTCGCCGAGACGCCGAACAGGACATTCGTCTCCTGCGACGAACACGCGGCATCCGGGCGGCACGCCTTTGACCGTTAAGTCGGCAAAGTTGCGTTTGATCTTGAACAAGAGAGGCTTGAGCGTTTGAACTGCGGGGCTGGATTTGGAGCTGATCGGAAGGCTGACCGCCGCCTTTTCCACATCAACAAGCTCGTACTCCGGGTCCTCATAGGCTTGGTCGGCCAACAGGAAAACCACGCCGGCCTGAAACCGGGCGTCTTTTATAGTGACCGCAAGGCTTGCCCGGCCGGAGGCGTCGACCAATAGAAAATTGGACTCGACAACGCGGTTTTTCCTGGACGCGGTGCCTTGGACAACTTCATAACGAATGCGAGGGTAAACCTTCAGGGGCTCTAAGTGTTCATTAAGAAATGTCAAAGGAAGGATGAAGCGCCGCGGTTTTGCAGAGAAGGTCTTTGAAGTGTTGTAGACGGGAGGGTTCACACGCACGGCCCGCCGTTTCGTTCTGACGGCAGCAACCTTGATCTTCTTTTCTACCGGCTTGTCAAAACCGAACTTGGTATACGCGGGCGCGACTTGTGAGCAAGCGCCCACCCGCAACAACAGTGCCAATGACAAAGACATGATTCTTAAAAAGCGCATGCTCGACCTCCTAACTACTTAAGTCTCGACTTAAGCTTTGCAAGACTTTTGCTGGCGGGATAATTGTCAGGAAGACCGATTCCCTTGCCCATCGAGAGGTATGAGCCGATGCTGCCAATCACATCGGCTCGCAAGGTAGGGTCGGCCCTGAGCGACGTCAAGGGTATCGAACAAAGGGATTCGGCGGCCTTTGTGAAGCTGACTTTGGCCTGTGCGCGGTCATTTTTCGTAGCCGCGTTGCAGGCCTGCAAATAATGGGACAAGGACTCCCAGTAGACGGCTAGGTCGTTGCGGCCCAGCTTTCTAGCTTTGCCGGCTAGTGCCTCAAGTGCGGGCAGTCTTATTTTGCAAGCGGCATCGCTGAAGCCGGCAGCAGAAATATCACTGATCGCCTTGGTGGCCTCCGTGCGCAACTCCAAGACGGCCTCGGAACTGCCGAGAGCAACCTGCTCTTTGGCCGGGCTTTGGGTCGGTTCCATTTTGGTTTCTGGGGCCTGGGCGCCGGGTTTTTCGGCGACTGCCGTGCCGCCATCTTGCTTGGCCGGCTTTTCGCCAAACGCCTGCCAAACGCCAAAGGAAAGACCCAGCAGAACGACGGCGGCGACCATCGCGGCCAGGAAAGTGCGACGTTTGGGCGCCGCCTTGTCCTCGAGTGCCGAAGCCGTGGCTGCTTGACCCGCGGCCGGAGACTCCGCTTGCTCGCGCGATACTGACGGATGGTCTTTATATGCGACTTCCGGCGAGGCCTCCTCCGCTTTTGTTGGTTTGGGCTGGACCGGTATGACCGGGCTCGTCTCATCGGCCTCCACTTTGGCTCCGCAAACCGTGCAGAACAAGGCGTCCGGCTCGAGCCTCGACCCGCAAAACTCGCAATAGTTCGCCATTTCAAGGCATTTTAACTGATGCCGCTGTCATAACATCAACTGTTGGTTAGGTGCATACTGTGTGCGCTTTCGCTGTCGTCAATATTGGCCTTGGCAAACGGCTCCATTGGGCCGGGCTTTCTGGTACGATGATTCGATAAACTGGCCGATTAGGCCTCTAGCAGACAGACCATGCCAAGCTACTTCGACATCCAAGCCACGCCAAGTACGCCCAGCGAACTGATCAACCTTCTGCAAAGCGATGACGGGCGCCTGGATTGTTTTTTGGCGCACGAAGTCTACGCCAATGACGATCCCGTTTATCTGAAATCGGTCAAACAGCGCTACCTTGACACACTTCTTGCCCACCGGCAGCGATTTGGCGAGCGTCCGACAGTCTTGGCGCGCGCGCCGGGGCGGTTAAACGCCTTTCTCGAGTATCTGGACATGTGCGCGGGCGACCACATGTCCACCACAATTGACGGCGACATTCCGGTTGCTTTTTCGCCTCGGGACGACGACCGGCTGACCGCGTTTAACGTCAACAAGCTGTTTCCTGAGACGGAGCTGTCGATCGAAGAGCAGTTCGCGGCTTTCCGCAACGCGCCGATGGCGGGCAATGCGGCTCAAGCTGAGGACAATTGGGACAACCGATCGCTTTACTGTCCGCACGCGGGCCGCACTGCCGGCCATTGGGTGAACTATGTGCTCAGTCCTTATATGAGAGCCAAGTGGAACCGGCCGGATCAGCCCTTGCTGGGCGCCGACATCACCTTCGGTCCGGCCACGGCTCCTTTTCGCGCAGGCACCAGCTCGTCATCGGCCGTGGTGGTTCTCTCGTTTTTGGCGATGTACCTGACGAACAAGCAACGCCTTCCCAAGTGGCAGATCAAAGACGTTTGCAAATTCCTAGGCGAGGCGGAATGGTACGTGGGCACTCACGGCGGAGCCAACGACCAGACCACTATCCTGCGAAATCCCGTCAACAGCGTGGTGTACAACCGGCACAGCCAGCCGGAACTGGACAGCACGCCGCTCCCGTTCCTGAAGGGGGTCCACGTCGTTTTGGCCAACTCTCTTTGGGAGGTCAACAAGACAACCGTCGGCAACCAGAGCTTCAACATGCGGAAAGGCTGGATGCAGATGGGCGACGAGGTTCTCCAGATGATCATCGACGCTGCTTGCGAGGCCATTCAGCAGGGAAGGAACGGCCAAAGGGGCTGGCTGACCGATCTTGTGCGAAGCCGCTTTGGGTTTGACCCCGGAATTGAGCCAGTCGAGCTCGAGACGAACCTGGATCACTGGGATTGCATTCGGCAGAACTACAAGAAGTTCGGCAGCCTGTGCGACGACATCCTCGGGATTCCGGACAGCGCGATCTCCGAGCTGGTGCACCTCCTGCCGGTCAAGATCGTGCCGGCCGAGGCTGCCAGGCTGCTGGGCAAGGACATTGAGACGATCGAGCGGGTATACACCAAGCCGAAGCGGGCAATAGGGGGGTACCACCTCAGGACAACCGCACGATTTTTCCACAAAGAAAACCAGATCGGAAGAGCTTTGGAGCGCATTTTTCTCGAAGCGGAAGAGAAGGTTGCGAAGGGCGAAATTACCGTCGCCGATCCCTTTTACGACGCCTACCGAATCAAGGTCGGCCAAATGGTCGACGAGCTTCAAGACGCCCTTTGCTTCGATTTTCGCGTTTCGATTCAGCAAATCGATCTTTTGTTGACCATCGCTCGGCGCGGGCCCGGCTATTTGGGCGGCAAACTGACTGGGGCGGGGAAGGGCGGTTGCGTTTCGATTCTGGTACGGGCCGAGGACTCTGGGCTGATGTGCGAATACCTCGACCGGGAGTACTATTCGAAGCCAGAGCACTTCGAGTTCTATCGGATGGTGTTGGAGGACGATCTGAAAAACGGTGCGCCCGGTTCGGTCGAGAGGGAGTCGGCCGAGGAAAGGTTGGCCATTCTGGAGAGTGCCCTCAAGCGGATTCCGGAGCAACGCCGGGTGATCACCTTCAGCCGTGGAGCTTGCGTAATCCCGTTGGGCAACCTTTAACCGAAGTGAGGCCGTCGATTGAGAGCCGGCTCCGAAAACCCAATCGGGCCTACTTCAGCGCTTCGGCTTCCTTCGTACGTTCCCACGTAAATGCCGGGTTGCCAAAGTGCCCATTCTTTGCCGTCTGCTTGTAGATTGGCCTCTGAAGGTCCAGGTGCTTGATGATGCCCTGCGGGGACATGTCGAAAACGTCCTTGACCTTCTTGACGATCTTGAGCGGGTCTTCCTTCTCCGTTCCGAACGTCTCAACCTCGATGGCTACGGGCTGGGCGACGCCAATGGCATAGGCCAGGGCGATTTGAACGCGATCGGCGAGCCCTGCGGCGACAATGCACTTAGAAATGTGCCTGGCCATGTAAGCCGCGCTGCGGTCCACCTTGGTGGGGTCTTTGCCGCTGAACGCCCCGCCGCCGTGAGGGCAATACCCCCCGTAGGTATCCACGATGATTTTTCGACCTGTCAAGCCGGTGTCGCCTTGAGGGCCTCCGATCTCGAACTTCCCAGTCGGGTTGATGTGGTATTTGATCTCCCCGTCCACGTATTGGCTGAACTCCTCGATTACCGGGTTGATGATGTGGGTCTTGACCACCTCCTCCACGCCGGCCTTGTCGAGGGTCGGCGCGTGTTGGTGGGAAAGAACGATGGTGTCAATTTTGACCGGCCTGTTTCCCTCGTAAACGACGGTGACCTGGCTCTTTGCGTCGGGACGCAAAGCAAAGGAGGGGCGCTTTTTTCGGACTTCGGCCGCCTTTCGGGTTAGCGCGTGCGCGATCGCGATCGGCAGGGGCATGAGTTCGGGGGTCTCGTTGGTGGCCATTCCGAACATCATTCCTTGGTCGCCTGCGCCGCCGGCATCGACGCCCATCGCGATATCCGGGGACTGCGACTGGATGGCAACCATGACCCCGCAGGTGTTGCCGTCAAAGCCAAGTTCTGTGTCAACGTAGCCAACTTCTTTGATCGTGTCCCTCACAATCTGGGCCACCTCGACGTAGCCTTCAACAGTGACTTCGCCGGCAACCACCGCCAGTCCACGGGTCAACAGGATTTCGATGGCGACACGGGCCTTGGGGTCTTGTCGCAGGCAGTCGTCGAGGAGGGCGTCGGCGATCTGATCGGCAAGCTTATCCGGGTGTCCCTCGCTAACGCTCTCGGAGGTGAACGTTCTCAGGTGATTCATCGCTGAGAAATGGTACCTCAAGGCGGCAAGGCGCAATCGGCTAGAACTGATCAGTCAGGAACATTTGAGGACAGCCTGGTGTGTTCCGTCCCATGAAAAGGAGTTCCTGCCTAAGATCTGTCAGATTCAGGTTGCAGGACTTGGCCATGGAGGACAGCCCAAACCATTCGGCGTCGCCGCCGACGCCCCACTGGTCGGGGACCGTGTTGGCAACGCATTCGCGGATGGTTCCGCCCTCGACGCATACGTAGCCGTCGCTTGCGGCGGTGCAAACCCGAAGGTTCCACCGCCAATAACGCCATCTTCTTTCGTCTCGGCGGAGCCTGTCCGGCGACCTCGAAGCCCAATCGTCATAAATACGCTGAACTTCTTCAAAAGTCAGGATGCGGGATCTGTGGTCGTCGAGCGAATCCAAAACCTTCGAGCGAATGACTGCGTCAATGACTTGAAAACCAAGACGCTCGTAGAGCCGTGGGTCCCTCGCAAACAGAAAGGCCGACTTCTCCCCGTTTTTGGCTGAGGCTTTCAAGGCCCGCTCAAGGAGCATCGCGGCAAGGCCCTCGCCTCTTCTCTCCGGCACAGTGGCCACTCCGGCGATGCCGATCGCTTTGCCCCAGCCGAATTCCAAGGGTACGGTGGTAAGAATCGACAGCATCTCGGTGCCTTCGAAAAGCGCCCATTTACGGTCGAGGCTGAACATCGGCTCGTTGAAGAAAATGTTTTCCGCACGGTAATAGTCGAGCGAGAAAACGTCGCAAAGGAGCCTTAAAAAGGCGGTCGCTTCGTGCTCCCGAATCGGCCGAATGTCGCGCATCGTCAATCGCCCCTAGATGCCGTCGGCTCGATGCGAAGGCTGACTTGCACAAGCGGGCTCGACTCGACTTTCACGCCCGGAGGGATCTTCAGCGTGGTTTTCAAAATCGCGCTTTCTTTGAGGCCGTCCAAGTTTAAGGGCTCGGTCTCGATAGACACCAGTCGGGCCAAAACCTCGCTTCTCCCGGTCACGGCCACTTGGTTTGGCTTGATTTGCACGTCGGCAAGCCGGTGCCCCAGGGCGAGTTGCCCTTTCCACGTTGGTGTTACGACCAGGTACTTTTGGGTCGGCGCCGGGATCAGGGCGGGCCTTACCGCGACCTCACTCGGATCGCAAATCACGTCGGCAACGGGTTTTCCCTGGGCGTTCAAGGGCTCCAACTTGACGATGTAGAAGTTGCCGGGCTCCGCCGTGGACAGGTCAAGGCTTGCCCTTACGGATTTGACGGACTCGACCTTCGCCCCCGCGCCGCGGATCTCGGTTTTCAGGGGTTGAAGGGTCGCTCCCGTGTAGACCAAGTACGGCTTGGTTAAACCCCGCGTTTCCAGAACGATGTCTTTGACGGCCATCTTCACCTTGTCGATGTCAACCCAAATCACGTTTCGCGATAGTTCCCATTGCCATCCCGAGCCCAGCCCAGGGGGCGGGGTGAACTCGACGATGCAACGGTTGCGTCCGATCTTGACGCTGGAAAGATCGACGGTCGCCGACAACTTGTCGATTTCAGCGGGGGTCAAATCTCTCGGTCCGGTTGCCTTCAAATTAATGTCGAAGGTTTTCTGGCTGGTAATCACGAGGTCGGCAGGCGGGTCTGGCAAGGTCATCTTGAAACTGTGCGTGGAGACGTGCAACTCGGCCGTGTCGTACTGAACGTACAACCAAAGAAACACAGCAATCAGACAGGAAGACATCTTGAGCCAAAAGTTGTGCCGGATGAGCCAAAGCGGGCCTCCTCGGGCAGTCGAAGCTGGCGCAGACAGAACGCTTTTCACTGCGCGTGCCTCCTTTTGCGGCTCTTCACTTTGCTGACGAGCTTTTCGGGCTCCGGGGCTTGAAGTTCGCGAATCATGGCCTCCCGAAGCTCGGCCGGACTGGCCACGCGCTTGAGGTGACCGTTGACGGCGTACGAAATCGTGCCTCGTTCCTCGCTGACAACGACGGAAAACGCATCAAGCGACTCGGTCACGCCGACCGCGGCACGGTGCCGCATGTGCGCTGTCGAATCGAGCCTCGAGCTTTCGCTAAGCGGAAGCCGACACGCCGCCGCCACCACCCGGTCCCCGCGAACGATGGCCGCTCCGTCGTGCAGAGGGTTCGCCCCATAGAAAATCGAAGCAATGACCGGGGCGCTGACCACGGCCTCCAGCTTGATTCCTTTGTCGATGATGTCATCCAGGTTTGCGGTTCGCTCAAACACAATCAAAGCGCCGACCCGCTCGGCGGCGAGATCGGTTACGGCGGCCACAACCTCCTCGATGGTGTGCGTGGCGCTGTGCGTGTCTGAAGCCACCAGCCGGTCCGGCCAAAGTCCAAGCTTCCCCAAACCTTCAAGAGCTTGCCTAAGCTCCGGCAAAAGGAGAATCACCAAAGCAACTGGCCCAAGAAGCGTCGCTTTGTCCAGCAGCCAGTTTAGCGTGTTTAACCCGAGCCATTTGCTCAGGTAAAGAGCCAGAACGAACGTGGCGATGCCCGCGAGGATGCGAATTCCTTGCGTCCCCTTGATTATAGATAGAATTTTGTAAATAATGAAGCTGACAAGCAAAATGTCAATGATGTGAGTGACATTTGAAATCGTCGCCGCGTTGGCGTTCCAGAACTGTTTGATCGATTCCTGCAAGGTCGTTTCCTTTCTGATTTTGTCAGAATAGCCGCCGCGTTTTCAGCAAAAGACCCGCCCTTTTTGCTCTATTGCCGATATCGACCCAAGATGATCAGTGCGGTGAACGCCAAACCCACGATCCGGCAAGCGACGTTTTGTGCTTTGCTCATTCTGCCAAGGCCGGCGAGCAAGGACACGTCTGGCCACAAGACAAGCCCAGTTAAGATCATGAAAGGGTCGAACTTGAATTTGAATGCCATGAAGATGCCTGCCATAAGCAGGGCGGTAAGGGCATAAGCGAGCAGGCCGAGATAAATCTGCCGAACCGTCATGACTACTCTCCTAGGCGGCTCCGCACAAGTGCGACCCACTTCGCGAGCCGAGCCACGTCTTGTCGGGTGCGGTAAACGTCGCGGAACACGATCTCCAAGTTGCAATCCCTGGCGGCATCGAGCGTGGCGTCCAGGTCTTTTTCAAGGGCCTCCCAGTTAGGGCTTGGCCCGCTGATATGGCCGGGAACTGGTTTGCGTGAGAAGACATAGTCTTTCCCCAAGTGTTCGGCGATGGCCTTCAGGTCGCACCAAGGTGAAACGGAGACGGCCCGCACGTTGGGAATCGCCTTGCGGATGAATTCCCAACGGTCGTGAACCCCATCGCAACAGCCATAATAGACCAGACCGAACAGCTTGGCCGCACGGGCCATGTGCGGCAAAAAAACCTCGGCGAACATTCTTGGTGAAACAGCCGATGTTTCTTGCAACTCGCACCAGACCCAGCAGTCTTTGAGCCTTGTTTCTCCAGGCGGATTGAATTCCGGCAGGCCGGTGACGAATCCAGGGCTGCCGGAACCGACGATGTTCCCGTTGTTGTTCGTTCCGAGCAGCCCTTGACTTTCGAGCCGTTGGTGGTATCGAATGCGGTCATTACTCAAGTAAGCCATCAGTTCCTGCATGGCATCCGGTTCGTTGTAGGGCCACATGTGCAAGCGCTCGTTGCCAAGCAACTTGAAGGCGTCGTTGGTCATTCCGAGGTGCAGGCCTGTGGTGCCATGCATGACGACTGGAATGACACCGCTCAGGATTTCGCTCGATTCTTCGAATCGCTGGTTGGTGCTCTTGCGGTCGAACCGCCAAGTCTGCGATCGCAGCCTTTCGACGTCTTCGGGAGTCTTGACGGGATGGTCGAAAGTGTAACCATTGGATCCTCCTTCGATATCGGTGGCGTGGTAGGCTGGCAGGTCGATGCCGCAGCGATTGCCGTGCAAGAGGCCCCATCCTATAGACCGGCTCCAGCACAGTGTCGTCCTTAAGCCGGGTGACCTGCTTTATCTGCCGCCGAAGCTCCCACTCCACTTGGCGCAACCAGCCGTCCCTGAAGGCCATTTTTTCCTCTTCGATGAAGCCTTTAACCGTCCAAACCTCGAATGACACCATTTAGCGTTCGGCCTTTAATCCTTTTAGGATGGTCCATTGGCGTTTGCGCCTCTCCATGATCGGGTCATTTGCAAGCTCCATGACATGGGAAGCGAGTTCGCGCAAGACTTCTTTGATGTGGGACGACGACATATGGCGGCAAGATTACCCAAGCGCATGAATCAAGTTGGCTCCGTCGCCAAAGGCCGGAAGGCCGCGAAGGGGTTGGCGCCCGTCTCGTCCAAAAAACCGAAAGCTTGGACTTTCCGTTAACTGGAGGTCCTAAGCCACCGACACTTCCAGACCCTCGCCGTCGATGACGACGTTCACGCTCGCCTTCATATTGGCGGGATCGCGAACATAGGCCAAGTAATTGCGAAGGCGCTCTGTGCAGTTCACGCTGTTGTGCGCCAAAACGACGCTCCCCGGGTGCAACCAGGGCTTAGCCGCTTTGAGGATGTCGAGGTAAATGCCTTTGCCGCGTTCTTCATCGCCATCGGCATCCAAGTAAAGCAAATCGATGGGATGCCTGTAATGCCGCACCACGTCGACGGCGTCGGCAACCACGATGCGCGCCTCGCCAGTGGGGTCGATCTTGCGCATGTTCTTTTCGGCCCTCTCAGCTTCCGAAGGCACGATTTCGACGCCAACCAGGTCCTCGGCGTCATAAACCTTGCCGGGACCCACGGCGGCTCCCGCGTTGGAAATAAAAGTGTTTCCGCAAAAGATTCCGGCGGCAATCATGCGCCTAGGCTGAACGATGGCGTTAATCGCGTAGATCAGGCGTTGCAAGCGCGGCGTGATCGCCGTCCAAGGGATCTCGAACCACTCGGCAACGGCCTCTCGGTGGGCGAGAACCTTTTCCTTGTCATACATTCGGCGGGGAAGGATGCCGGCCTCGACCAAGGTGCGGAGCACGTCGTCGACAATCTCGATTTCCTTTTCCTCGGGCTCCAGCCGCTCGCGCGGCTTGTCGATTTGCATTCGGTAGAGGTGGGCGTCGCTCGCGACGTATTGCCTGGCCATTGTGTCGACAGTCTTGCACTTTTGCCTTGGCAGAGTCAATCCGATGGGGATTCTTTGCCGAACCGGAAGCACTCGGCCGAATTGGTGGTACAATAATCGTCCACGCGCTCGTAGCTCAGTGGATAGAGCAACAGGTTGCGGACCTGTAGGTCGGAGGTTCGAGTCCTCTCGAGCGCGCCAGTTCTAAACAGCAACGGTTCAGAGAAAGACGGCTCTTCGCCGTTTTTGGGGGACAGGCCTTTCTCAAGCTTCTCCTCCGCACAATACCCGAACTCTCCTCCGATAGTTTTCAAAGTTCCGAAATCCGTAGGCTTGTCTTTGGA
>JGI24187J35170_1000190_pt1 | contig 26837 bp, 26 predicted proteins | sample YNPBryBLVA2012_FD_35170 | JGI IMG/M metagenome (IMG submission 35170)
CCCGAGCAGCGGGGGCAAGAGACGGGCCCTGTCCAGGACGCGTGCAGACGGACCCTGCTTCCGTCCGATTCGATTCGGGTAACTTTGTAGCCGGGCAGGCCCACTATCGCTTCATCGCTGGTCAAGATGTTCACCTCAAGGATGTTTTATCAGCTTGAGGCGGGCTCTGCCCCCATTAATGATCTAGATCCCAATTTTTAAGTCACGCCCTTTGCCAAGGCGCCAATCGCATTCCTCTTCATTCCAAATGAAAAAGGCCGCCCTTTGACGGGGCGGCCTTTTTCGGTTTTGAGCCCTTCAGAGGCCTACTTTTTTCGTCGTTTTAGGGCAAGCAACAGGCCGAAGCCCAGCGCCGACATCGTGGCGGGCTCGGGAACCGGCTTGGCCGCCATGATTTTAAAGTTGTCGACGTAGGCCAGGTCGCCCACGTCGCCTGAGGCGGCGTCGTGCGAGAACCAGATGTCCCAGCCGGTCAGCGTGTTGATGTTTTTGACAGGAATGCCGTTGTCGACGATCGCTCCGTCGTACCAAGAGTAAGCCAAATTGGTCTCGAGGTCCCACTCCATTTCGACCTTGGCGTATCGGCCGAAGATGGTTGGCGCCGAGCCCGCGCCGGGGTTCCAGCCGTGCGGGGCTGTCCCGCCAATATCCCACTGCAGACCGTACGTCGGTTCGCCGGTATCCACGAGCCACCACCAGAGGTTCTGGTCGGTGCCGTCGGCAACGCGGTAAACGTCGAACGACACGAACAAATGCTTGTAGCCCTGGGCGATCAAGTCGGAGAAGGCGTACTCCATCCACGAGGCGTCGCCCTGGTCCTTCCCGATCTCGAGGAGCACTGCCTGGTTTCCAATGGTCGGCCCGGCGGGCGTTTTGAACACGACGGGCGCCTTGCCGCCTTTCTCCTTGCCGGCGGTCCACCCGAACTGTCCGTGCAAGGCGCCGATCGAGTAGTTCTCGAAGTCAGTGTCGATAACCGGGACCCAATTTAGCGCTTGCGCCGATCCAAGAACGCAAGAAGCGACAATCCATGACAGAAATGTTCGTTTCACAACACTTCCTCCTTTACGAAACGATGTTCACCTTACAGTATGTATCATGCACGCAAAACAGAAAAGAGGCTTCACCCAGTATTTTTACCGGAAGCCTTCTTTTTTCCAATCCCGAGCCTTTCATTTATCGGGCGAGAACGTTGTCGAGGCCCATAGGCTCCGCTTTCATACCAAACACGCCCTGGAAGGAATTGACAAGGTGGGGAATCGTCTGCTCGACTGTCGCGTCCAGGCCCGCTTCCTTGGCGATGCTGGTCACCCCGTGCGTGCGGATGCCGCACGGCACGATCCACTCGAACGGGCTCAGATCGTTGTTGCAGTTCAGTGCCAGACCGTGCATGGAAACCCACCTCCTCACCTTGATGCCGATCGCCGCGATCTTTTTGCCGTTGACCCATACGCCGGTGTTCGGCGGGAACCGGCAACCCTCGAGCCCATAGCCGCCAATTGTGCGAATGACGACCTCTTCAATGTCGCGCAACCATTTGTGAAGGTCCTTGCCCAGCTTAGAAACGTCGAAGATCGGATAAGCCACCAGCTGCCTGGGCCCGTGGTAGGTGACGTCGCCACCCCGGTCCGTGACGCACACGGCGATACCCCGCTTCTCGTACTCCTCGCGCGTCAAAAGAAGGTTTTCGGCGTGGAAGTTCGCGCCAAGCGTCAGCACCGGCGGGTGCTGGACCAGAAGCAACGTGCTCGGCAAGCGTCCCGAGGCGACCGCCTCCAGCACCTTGGCCTGCAAATCGTAGCAAGCCTGATATGCCATGGTGCCGAGGTTGACAACGTTGAATTTCATTGGTCGATGGTAGGGTTCAAGACAAGCCAAACCGTCTGGCCGTCGACCTTGTCGCGCAGCTGCACCATAGGTTCGTCGCCAAGCTCCTGAGCCACGGCGTCGGTCATGGCGATGCCGCCAACCGGGGCGACAGCCTGCACGTGCGCCGCAATGTCGATCACCTCGGTGAACTGAACTTTGCCGATGTCGCCTTGGACTTGGCCGCGATGCAAGCCGATGCGGAGTCGAAAAGGTGCGCGCAGCCGGTTGACCTCGCGGTTGAACTCGTCGACTTCGGTCTGGATCCGCTTGGCGGCCCCAAAAGCCTCAGGGCAACTTGGGAAGGCCACCACCGCACCGTCACCCGCGGTTGAATGCACCGTGCCCCGATAGCGGTCGCAGATGTCGGCAACAAAGTTCTGATACTCTCGGAAGCTGTACTCGACCACGAACGGGTCAGCCGCCGTCTTCATTTCCGCGCTTCGGGCGACGTCGACCACCAGGACGCACACCGTCTGGGTTTCCGGCGTAAGCCGGAACTGTATGTCCAGCAGCTCGGCCAGAAGGGCGGCGGGGTCGTTCTTGCGCAAGCCCCTGGCGCGGGTCGCCTTTTCCTCGACCTTCGCCCCAAGGCTGGAGATGGCCGCGATGACGAGCACAAGAAAAAACGTTGCCACGTAAAAGGTTGGGAAGTAGGCGAGCAGGTGCCGGGGCCCGTATCCGCCGAAGGGGATCGCCTGGGGCAGGGCGAAAGCCGCGGCGAACAGGAGGCACGCCAGGAACGAGCGTGCGAAGCTGCGGTTCACAAAGCCGAGAATCCCCTCGCAAAAGATCCACGCCAAACTGATGACAAGCCAAAGGACTTGCGCGGCAATTTCGTAACCGGCGCCGCTTTTGCGTCCCGCGTCCAAAATGGTCAGCGTGCCGATCGTCGCCACCTGAATGGAGCCCAGAGCCAGGCCAAGGGCGATCGAACTGGCCATCGGGTGCCTTGCCAACCTCTGGACCACCGAGTTGTTCAGCAATCCGACGTCCTCGACCGGGCCGGACGGGCCCTGTCGAAGGCGCTCCTCGATTTCGAACATCCGCTGCAAGAGCTCCTGGCGGCTCAGCCGATCGCGCTTGGCGTCGGCCCTGCGCATGATCGAATACGCTCCGATCACAGCCACAACGACTCCCAGGCCAGCGTAAAGGGCGTTCACAAAAAGCAGGCCGAAAACAATCGCCAGGTTCAGGTAGAGGGTCTGCAGGCCGTTCAGCCGTTCCTGCCCTGAAAACCACACGGAGACGATGGCCAGGGTGGAGGTGATCACCCAATTCAGCAATCCGCCGTACACCGCGTGGCGGGCCATGCCGTGGCGGAAATAGCACAGGAACTGAAGCGTCACGGCAGAAAGAAAGATGATCGTGCTGGCCAGGTCGCTGTTCAGACTGGCGGCTCGGGCGCCAGCCCTGCCCAGTCCGGTTTCGGAGAGCAAAAAGATCAGCCCGCTGGCGGCAAAAGTTGAAATGCCGACGAACCAAGCCGGGCTGGATGTGGTGGCCTGCCATCCCTTCCGGATGCTCTTGCTCGCTGGAACGATGGCCTTGTCCATCAATCCTGTCACGAGCTGAGCCAACGGTTGGGGGTCTTGCGACCCCTCGACGACCCTTCGGCTGACGCGATCCCTCACAGAGTCAAGAACTTCGACGACAACTGCGCTGGGAACACCAAACCTGTCGGAAAGCAACGACGGATCCTGAAAGATGGCATCGGGGTTCCGCCGCAAGAAACTCGCCAGGCGGTGGTAAGCCTGCGGATCGGTTTCTTTGAGGGTTTCCATGGGGCTCGCGATTCTAGTGGAGTTTACCGCGCCTCCTGCCGTTGGCTTGCGGGGAATGTCGCTTGTTCGCCATAATCTACTGAAAAGCCAAGGAGCATTCATGTCCGCTTTTCGCGAAGGTCTTAGCTTCGACGACGTACTTCTGATCCCCCAGCACACGGAAGTCCTGCCCAGCGAAGTCGACATTTCGACGCCGTTCGTCGGCGATATTGTGCTCAAGGTGCCCATTGTCTCCGCACCGATGGACACGGTCACCGACGCGCGCATGGCCATCGCCATCGCGCGGGAGGGAGGCGTCGGTGTGGTGCACCGGAACATGCCCATCGACGCCCAGGCCGAGCAGATCGACCGCGTCAAGCGTTCCGAACACGGCGTCATCACCAACCCGATCAAGCTAGGCCCGGACGCCAAACTCAAGGACGCCGTAAGCCTGATGGATCGTTTCCACATCAGCGGCGTGCCCATTGTCGACGAGGATAACAAACTAGTCGGCATTCTGACGAACCGCGACATCCGGTTTGAAACCGACTTCGAAAAGCCGATCCGATCGCGGATGACCAGCACGAAGCTCATCACCACGCCCATCGGCACGACCCTGGAGCAGGCCGAGGAGATGCTGGCCGAACACCGAATCGAGAAGCTGCCCATCGTCGATTCCGAGGGCAAATTGATGGGCCTGATCACCATCAAGGACATTTTGAAGGTGAAGCAGCACCCCTTGGCGACCAAGGACTCCAAAGGGAGGCTCGTGGTCGGCGCAGCCATCGGCGCCTTGCGCGGGCCATATGAGCGATCGAAGGCCTTGATGGACGCCGGAGTCGACTTCATCGTCATCGACGCCGCGCACGGCGACAGCAAAGGCGTCATCGACTGTGTGAAGATGCTGAAGCAGAAGTTGCCCGACCTCAAGGTCGTCGCCGGAAACGTCGCCACCAAAGCAGGCGTCCGAGCGCTGGCCGAGGCGGGGGCCGACGCCGTCCGGCTCGGAATCGGAGCCGGTTCGATTTGCACGACGCGAATCGTGGCCGGGGTTGGAGTGCCGCAGTTCACCGCCGTTTTGGATTGTTGCGAGGAGGCCAAAAAGCTGGGCATCCCGACCATCGCCGACGGGGGCGTGAGAAGTTCGGGCGACATCGTGAAATGCCTCGCCGCAGGGGCGAGTTGCGTCATGATGGGCAACATGTTCGCCGGTTGCGAGGAAAGCCCCGGCGAAATCGAGATCTACCGCAACCGAGCGTACAAGGTATACCGAGGGATGGGTTCGATCGGCGCCATGAAAGAGGGCTCCTCCGACCGCTACATGCAAGTCAAGGAGGCCGGCGGCGTCGTTGTGCCCGAGGGCGTTGAAGGACGTGTGCCCTACAAGGGTCCGCTCTCCGAGACCATGGCCCAGATTATCGGTGGCATTCGTTCCGGCATGGGCTACACTGGTGCGTCCTCCTTGGCCGTACTGAGGCAGAAGGCCGAGTTCATTAAGATTACCGGAGCCGCCCTGCGGGAAAGTCACCCGCACGACGTGTGGATCACCAAAGAGCCGCCCAACTACACGTCGCCCTACATGTTCGGCGAAGGCGAGTGAGCGCCGAACCTAGACCTCGATTTCCAGTCCGTCGTAGCCCACAAGGACGCCGTGAGGGCTCAACGCCTCGACTAATTCGGCATGGGTGGCGTTGCCGTTGTGGCTGTGGTGCGTCGAAACCACGACGGAAGAGGACGTCAGAGTCCCGACCGCTCGCAACCGATCGACCACGGCGAGGAAGTCGTTGATCGACAAATGCCCCGGGTAGTCGTCTTGAACGTAGCCCTTGGTACATTCCAGAACCAGGGCGTCCAGTTTGCGACCAGTCAAAAATTCCCAAGTGTCGTCCATCCAGACGCCGGTATCGGTGGCGTAGAGCACGGATTTGCCGTCGCGCTCGAAAAGCAGGTTGTGGCTGTCTTCGTCTGAGAGGTGGTTCGCATGAATCGGGGTGACGGTGTAATCGAAGTGCCGAAAAGGCTCGAAGCTGCGCGTCACCACCAGTTCCATCGGCCAGTCCTCATAATAGTTGGCGATCGTCTCGCATATGTATTCGTTGCCATAAACCGTGAAGGGCAGGTACTCGTTCTCATTGAAAGGGAACAGAGCGTACTGGAGTTCCGCGTAGGCAAAGTGATCGTCGTGGCTGTGGGTGAACATGACTGCCGACCAATCGCGGGCGTCCAAACCGTACTTGTTTACCTGCATCAGGGTGTCCGGTGGAAGGTCGATTTTGATATGGCCGTCGAGAAGGGCATTGGCGCGGCCGCGCATTTCCTTCCCGCCGACTGTGCGAGCGACTTCGCTCACGCGGGAGTCGGACCAGAAGGCGGGGATCCCCTCCGCCGCGCCCGTGCCTAGAAGAAACATCTTCATGCTTCGAAGTTGGCAAGCGACCAAACCACCAAGCCGCTCAGGATTTTGGGGTAATAGAACGTGCTCTTTTGCGGCATCTTCTCCCCACCGAGCGCAATCTGCCGCATGTCCTCCACCGTCGGCGGGTTCATCAGGAACGCCATAGAGCAACCGTCGTTGACAGCGTTCATCGCCTCCTCAGGGTTTCGGGTGTAGCCGACCAGGTCCAAGCCTTGAATGTCCAGCAACTTTTCAAAAATCAGCTTGTGGAGGATGGTCACGTCGAGCGCTTTGAGCTTGGGGCTCGCGTCACCCTCGATAATCTCTTTGATTTTGTCCGGCTCCTTCATTTTGGCCAGAAGGCCGGTGCCGCCCGGCAGGGCGATGCCGAACGTGTGGTCGCCCGCTTCGACGACCCTGTCGAACAGCTCGTGGTTGGGTGCCTCCGAGAAGGTGAAGTGGCTGCCCATTCGGGACCGCAGATCGTCGGCCGTCATGGGTTTGTTCTTGATGGTACGGTGCGTGGGCAACAGTGACAAGCCGGGGTCGGACATGCTGCTAAGGGCCATCATCATGAAGTCCTCGGCGATCAGGCCGTCCTTTTCGCCTTGCATCGCGCGAAAGGCGCAAGCGGTCTCAAAGCGGTGGTGCCCGTCGGCAATCCATACCTTCTTGTCCGCCAAAGCGTCGGCGATGGCCCGGCAGGCCTGCGCGTCGTCAATCGTTTCGACCACGTGCCGCACGCCGTCTTCGGTGGTCACGTCGATCGCCTTTCTGGCCGGCGCCTTGGACACCTGATCGACAATCAACCCGCCTTGGTCTTCATACAAACCGAAGATGCACTCCAAGTGCGCCCGGGTCGCTTCGAGAATGCGGAGCCGGTCTTCCTTGTGCTTCGGAAAAGTTTGCTCGTGAGGCAGGACGACGCCTTTCTCGTAAGGCTCGACCTTGATCAAGGCGATGATCGACGTGCGGACGAGCGGCTGATCGGAGCCGTACACCTTGAAGGTCTGGGTGTAGCGGTAAAAGGCCGGCGCCGGCTCGAGAACGAGGCTGCCGTCTCGTGTCCATTCGGCCAAAGTCGATGCGCTGCGGGCATATTTGACGTATTGGTTTCGGTCGTCCTCCTTTTGCTCCGGCAACGTCAGGTGGACGATGTTGTGCGGGCTTTTGGCGGCAAAAAGGTCCCTTTCTTCTTTGGAGAGGACGTCGTAGGGCGGGGCGACGAGGTCCTCGATGGGGCCTGCCGACGGACCGAAGCGCAGTCCGCGAAATGGTCGAATGGTAGCCATGATAGCCTGAGTTTACCAGCCTAGGCAGACTCACTGGTAAACTGTCCTTGTGGGAGTGGAGACCGATCTGCAGCGTTGCCGCGAGCGGGTGGAATCGCGGCTGGATCAGTTGTTGCCCCCGGCGTCGATGCGCCCCGAATCCCTCCACGAGGCGATGCGTTACTCGTGCTTGGCGCCGGGCAAGCGCATTCGCCCGGCACTTTGCATGGCGGCGGCGGCAGCGGTCGGCGGCAGCGAGGCGGACGGTCTCGACGCCGGTTGCGCGATCGAGATGGTCCATGCGTTTTCCCTGATCCACGACGATTTGCCTGCCATCGACAACGACGACTTGCGAAGGGGCCGCCCCACCTGCCACAAGCAGTTCGGCGAGGCCCTTGCGATTCTGGCAGGAGACGCTCTTTTCGCCTTGGCGTTCCAGGTACTGGCGTCTTGCTCCGCCTCGGCCGAACGTCTGCTTCAAGCGATGCGCGTCTTGTCGTACGCAGTGGGAAGCGACGGGCTGGTTGGCGGCGAGGTTGTCGACGTGCTGTCGGAGGGTTGCGAGGTCAGCCAGGACACCCTCGAATTCATCCACACCCGCAAGACGGGCGCGCTGATCGCGGCGGCGTGCGAAATTGGCGGGCTTATGGGCGGCGGCTCGTTTGCGCAAGTCCAGGCCCTACGATGCTACGGCCAGCACATCGGCCTCGCCTTTCAAATCGCCGACGACCTTCTGAACGAGCTCTCAACCGCCGAGCAGCTGGGCAAGGCCGTCGGCACCGACCGCGCGCGCAAGAAGGCGACCTATCCGGCCCTGCACGGCATCAAAGAAGCCCGAAGTCAGGCGGAAAAAGAAGCCTCGCTCGCCGTCGAATGCCTCGCCCCCTTCTCCGGGTCGTCAAAGCGCTTCCTAAAGGATCTCGCCGCCTACTCCATCGAACGGACTAAATAGCCGTCGCAAGCGCAGATTCGGGCGCAGAATCGCCGGCTTGGCATCATCTGTGCATTCCCCATCAGATGTCGATAAGCCGAAGGTATCCTTGCTAAAAACCCCGCCGATGAACGAAGCCAGACCAAGAATCGCTTTCTTTATGCCCAGCCTTCGCGGCGGAGGAGTCGAGAGAACCTTTGTGAACCTCTCCAACGCCTTGGTTCGCATGGGCGAGCCGGTCGATTTGGTCGTGGGCACGAGCACGGGTCAAAACCGCAAGTTCATTGATCAAAATGTCCGTCTGTTTGATCTTAAGCGACCCCGGATGTCGATGGCCCTGCCTGCTCTGGCAAGATACCTTAAGGATCGAAAGCCCCCGTGTCTGGTGTCGGGGATGGAGCATACCAATGCCGTCGCCGTACTTGCCAAGCGCATTTCCCGCTCGAACGCCGCCGTTGTCGCGAGCATCCACAACACCCTGTCGGTTCAATATGCCATGCAGAACACTCGAAAGATGCGTTTCACGCTGCAGGTGGCGAAGCGCATCTATCCAATGGCCGACAAGGTGATCGCCGTATCAAGAGAAAGCGCCGACGATGCGGCCGAGGTCTTGGGCTTGGCACGAGACCGCATCGGCGTTATCTACAATCCAACCGTGACCCCAGACCTTTTCGCAAGGTCTTCAGAAATGCCCGACCATCCTTGGCTCGCGAACCATGACGTACCGGTAATCCTTGGCGTCGGCCGACTTAGCGAACAGAAGGACTTTGCCACATTGATCCGCGCCTTCGCGACGGCAAAGTCACAGAGGAACATGCGGCTCATCATCCTCGGCGAAGGCCCGCTTCGCGGTTCTTTGGAGGATCTCGTGAGAAGCTTGGGTTTGCAGGATTCTGTCGCTATGCCCGGGTTTGCGATGAACCCCTACGCTTATCTTGCCCGCACCGACGTGTATGTTCTCAGTTCTCTGTATGAAGGGTTGCCCGGAACCCTGATCGAGGCCCTTGCGTGCGGCGCCCCGATCGTCTCAACCAACTGCAAGAGCGGCCCCAAGGAGATCCTTGATAAAGGCCGGTGGGGACGCATCGTTCCCGTCGGTGACGCGAATGCCATGGCGAACGCCATCGTCGAGTCTATCGATTCCGGCAGGGTAGCTCGTCCTGACTCCTGCTATGCTCCATTTACAATCGAAGCGGTCACCCATCAGTATCTGGCTTTGGCTCGAGAAGGCGGGGTCTAGGTTGTGCGGATTCCGGGACGCCTCTGCGCCGGGCCGGCAGCCCGCTTGTTAGGCGTGTGCCACAATCAAGAGCGAGAGGTATCGAGCCGTCTAATGATTCCTATGCATAAGCGAGCGGTCTACCAAATATGAATGTAAAAGCCAACATCGTTTGGAGCATCGCCACCAACATTATCATCGGGCTGGGCATCTTCATCAACCAAATAGTCATTGCCAGAATGGCCGGCAGGGAAATGCTTGGCCTCTACATTCTGGCCATATCCGTCATCAACCCGCTCATTCCTGTGACCTTGCCCTCGCTGCGCGACATCGTTGTGTCAGACGCAAAGAACGAGTTCAGCCTCAGCAAAGTCGTCGCAACCCGGGTTGCCGGGGTGTTCGCCGTATTCGTTCCTCTATCGGTCGCAGGCCTTGTTCTCGCAAGAGGCAGCCCCGTTTATGGCTTTGTGCTCGCCTTGCTTTCCATCAGCACAGCCTTCGATGGAATCGGAGACCAGCTGAACGCCGTTTGCCAGAAGGCGAACCGAATGAACCTGATCACTTACTCGAAGGCAACGCGATCGAGCCTATGCGTGCTGCTCAACCTAGTTGTCCTGCATCAAACAAAGAGCCTCGTGCTGGCCGCTCTAAGCACCCTGACGGTATCGGCCCTTGTGACGTGCCTGGTTGACGTGAACTTGGCAAATCGGGTTCTTCGCAGAGAACCGTCTTCGGAGAATTATCGGCGGGTCGGACTGGAATGGGACTGGGGAACATCCTATCGGTTGGCCTTGCTGGTCATTCCGCTATCGATCACCGTGGCTTTGGGCGCATTTACCCTTAACGTTCCAAGGTACGCCCTAAGCCGTTACTCGGGCTTGGCGATGCTGGGTGTTTTCGGTGCGTTATCGGCTTTCTGCAATCCCCTGCGAATGACGATGATCGCCATCGGCCAGAGCCTTTTCAGCAGACTGAGCGTTTTCTACGTCCAAGGAGATGTCGAACGGATTCGAGGAAACTTGCGAAAGGTCCTTGCCTTGTGTGCAGGGGTTTGCCTTGCCGCCGTTGCGGTTATCGCTGTCGCCGGCGACTATCTCGTTTCGATATTTGGAAAGGGCTACACGGGCTACACGCTTCCTCTGATCATCCTGGCCATCGCCTATTCAATCTCAGGTGCGACCTCGATCTATGGGAACATCTGTACGGCGGCGAGATGGTTTAAGGGCCAAACGGTGATAGCCGGAGCCTCTTTAGCTTTGGGACTGCCTTTAGCCTATTCTCTCGTACCTAACTACGGCCTTTTTGGCGCCGCTTTGTCGTTGCTCGCCACAACATCTTTTGGGTGCATTCTCTTTGCGATCGTCACGGCGAATGTACTCAAGCAACGTTTGCGGGAAACGAATCTCTGACACATTCGAAGAGTATGGTTCTTCCCCGTGCCTCCCAGGGCCAAGTCGATTCGGCGGCTCATTACTGGTTTCAGCACCTGTTGCGCAATCCTAGAAACCATAAGGGCTTCACTTCGTCGATCTAGGGGTACCATAGCTATATTAAGCAGTCGATTGATTGAGGCCTAATGTCAGGATTTCGGCGGCAAGGATGCGAGACGCGGAGAGATCATAACCCATGGCATTCATCAACCTCTTGGTTCTTCTCTACATAGCCATCGCCAATGGACCAATTTACAGTATGGAATTCGGTCTTGGCTCTTTTGCGAAAAATGCCGCGGTTCCCGTTTTCATCTTCTATGGCCTTAGCATCATTGCCAAGAATCATGTCCGCAAGCCGCACCAGTTCCACATCGTGTTCTTCTTGTTCGTGCTTTGGAATGCGGCGTCGTTGCTTTGGACCGCAGAACCCGCGACGACTTGGTTTCAGGTTCAGCGCTACCTGCCAATGGTGCTCATGGCCTATATGATTTGGGACGTTCTGAGAACCCCCAAGCAGTTCAACCAAGCGATAAACGCCTATGTCATAGGCGCGGCAGTTATTTGCATCCAGATTTTCTACTCTTATGTGAGAGGGGACGCCACTTGGAACACGAGGTTTTCGAGCAGCGACTTCAACCCTAACGATCTTGCCGTTGTCGTCTCGACGGCTGTCCCGGTAGCATGGTATCTAGCCTGTTCCACCAAAGCCACGAGTAAGTTGCTTAGGCTATGTTATGCCATGTACCCTCTGGTGGCCAATATCGCCATCATCTTGAGCGGTTCCCGAGGCGGCGCCATCGCCGTGTTTGTGGCCGATATCTCCGTGCTGTTGATGATTTACAACATCCCGAGGCGTTGGCGCATTGCGACGATAACATCGCTCGTCGCCCCGATGGCCATCACGACAACAATCAACTTCGAGAAAAGCATCAAGCGATTGATGACCCTGTTTACGATTACCCAAGAAAGCGGCTACATTTCGCGAGTGGAGCTATGGAAGCAAGCATTGATAACATTCTCCCAGCACCCGTTCCTCGGCGTCGGAAGCGGCACCTACATCGTCGCGATTCGGGACGCGTCGGTACGGGACAGAAACCTAGTGCATAACACGTTTCTTTCCGTTTTGGCAGAAACGGGACTTATTGGATTTACCCTATACGGCATCATCCTCTACCTTGTGATCAAAATGCTCTTGAGGCAGCAAAGCCTCTTGCGAACGGCATTTCTCAGCGCGCTGGTCGTTTTTTGTCTCGTCTCCAGCACCGTATCCTTTGAAATGCGAATCCAGACCTGGCTCTTCTTCTCATTGCTGATTCTTACGGCGAACTGTCTGCAACCTCAAGAAAGCCGGAAAGCGGTAACGGCGGCAGGAGATGCGCGGCCTCTGAAGTTGCAGACGCCGTAGGTCCAGTTACCATTCACGATATTGTAACCAAAGGCATTCGGCGGCCTTGGTGTATGCTCGGGGAATGCAGACCTACGCCTACTCCGACCTCGCCAAGATGATCGACCACTCTCTGCTGAATCCCACCTTGACCGAGGAGGCGCTGAAGGCCGGATGCGAACTGGCGCTTGCCTACGACGTCGCCAGCGTCTGCATCATGCCCTACTGGCTTAAGCCGTGCGCCCAAATCCTGCGCGGCTCCAACGTCGCCCCATCAACCACGGTCGGCTTCCCCCACGGCGGCCATTGCCTGACGACAAAGCTCGCCGGAGGCCCGGAAGGCGCTTGAGGACGGCGGCACGGAACTCGACATGGTCGTCAACATCAGCCAGGTTCTGTCCGGGGGCTGGCAGTACGTCCAGCGGGAGATCGGCGAGGTTGCGCGGATGGTGCACGGTGAAGGCGCAAAGCTCAAAGTCATCTTCGAAAACGCCTATTTGAACGACGAACAAAAGATCCGGCTTTGCGAGATATGCGGCGAAATCGGCGTCGATTGGGTGAAAACCAGCACTGGCTATGCCCCCTCCGGCGCCACGGACGAGGATCTCATCCTGATGCGCAGGCACTCCCCGCCCTCTGTTCAAGTGAAATCCGCCGGAGGTGTGCGCACACTCGACCGACTGCTTCAGGTCCGTGCCCTTGGTGCAACCAGAGCAGGGGCCACAGCCACGGCGACCATTATCGATGAGGCCAAACTCAGGTTATTATCGGGATCGGGAACTTGAGCCACGTCAAGATGGCGTCTGCGATGAATACGATGGCGAACGCCCCCAGAAGCACGTGCAAGATGCCGCTGTGGTAGATCCTTTGCAGCACCGTCGGGTGGCTGGATCGGCTGCGGGCATAAAGGAACAACAGCTGAGAACCGGACGAAACCGCCCCTTCGAGCTGCCGGCGCGTCGGCTCCTTGGTTGTGAACCACTTTTGAACAGCCGATCCTAGCCATCGCCAAGTGATCAGGGTTGCAAACAACGCCACGAGCAACCGGACGGTGTCGTCGGCGATATAAGGGCTTGTGGCGATCCCGAAAAAGAGAATGGCCCCGGCGGCGTAGTTCGTCCCGCACCGGGGATGGACACGGGGCATCCGCTCAACCACTTCGGGAACGAGCTCTTCGCCCCGCTCGATCGCGTGAACGACCTTGTGCTCGGCGCCGTGGGTTCCTGAGAGGGGAAGAAGCCGGAAAACGGCTGCGAAGATCGCAAAGACCAGAAACCGGTCGGCCAGGGAAGCAAGGGAACCTTGCAACGGGCCCGCCGACAGCCACTCGACGATCAACGAAGATGCGATCGCGGCAAAAACCATCACCGTCGCCAACGCCATGCCTGCGGTCACCAAAGCGAGTTGCGAAGCGCCGGCACGCACGGTTCCTGCAGTCAAATAGACCCCGAACGGAGTGGCCATGCCGCCGATGGAGGGGGGAATGGGCTGGAGGGTGCGGCGAGGAGCCAGGTCGCTCGGTACCAAAAGACCGACGACGCGCCCGGAGTCCTCGACCACGACGAGCGCCTCCTTTTGCGTCCGGCTCATGGTCCTGAGCGCCTCGGCCCCCGACATGTAGGGTCCGACCATCGGCACCGAAAGCTCAACGGCGCCGTCCAGGGGCTCGTTCATCTGCGCACCAGCGGCCAGTTGCTCGGCAAAACCTCTTTCGGTGACCGCGCCGATCAGACGTCCTTCGGACACGACCGGGATCAGCGGCGCGCTGGCCCGGCGCAACATGGCGGCGGCCCGACCCAGCGAGTCCTCAGGTGTCAAGAGCTCGGTCGGCCTCATCAGCTCGCGCACCGTCTTGCCGAGCATGTTTGCATCCGCCTCTCCCAACACCCCTGAAAATCGTTCGTCCATTTTCTCCAACTTGGCGCCCAAGCTCGGCTCGCATGGGCGAGGCGGAGCTTTCAACCTGTCAGTTTACTGCCTGCCGGCGCTGGGGCCCCGGCTTCTCTAAGCCCAAATGCCGATTGGCGGGGTCCAACGAGCGGCTAATTGTTAGGGGAAAGACAAAGATCTATGGGAATCCTGTTCAACCTTGCCATAATTCGGGTGACTGGCAAAAAGCGAGGGAAAGGAATTGAAAAAGATCGGAGTGATAACGAGCGGCGGCGACGCGCCGGGCATGAACGCGGCGATTCGGGCGGTGGTGCGGAGCGCGAAAGGACGGGGGGCCGACGTGATTGGCTTCAGCCACGGATGGCGGGGAGTTCTGAACACGCCCGGCGAACCCTTGGACACGAAGTCGGTCGGGGGCATCATCAACCACGGAGGCACCATCCTGCGCACCGCCCGCTGCGCCGAGTTCCGCGAACCGGAAGGCCGCAAGCAGGCTTACGAGAACTTGCGCAAACTGGAGATCGAAGGGCTGGTGGTCATTGGCGGCGACGGCTCGCTCACCGGCGCCTTGAAGTTGCATGAGGAGTTCGGGTTCCCGGTGTACGGGGTGCCCGGGTCGATCGACAACGACATCTCGGGCACCGACTGGTCGATCGGCTTCGACACGGCGGTTAACATCGCCGTCGAGGCCATAGACCGGGTTCGGGACACCGCCTACTCGCACGAGCGGGTGTTCGTTATCGAGGTCATGGGCCGTCGTAACGGGTTCATTGCGATCGAGGCCGGGATCGCGGGCGGAGCCGAGGCGATTCTCATTCCCGAAGTGCCGTATTCCCTCACGGGCATCTGCGATCGCCTCAGCGGCGCGGCCGTTCGTGGCAAGCGAAGTAGCATTATCGTCGTCGCGGAGGGAGCGGCCAAGGCCGCCGAGATCCGCGATTTCATCGAAAAGAACACCGGGTACGATTCGCGTTACCTCGTACTGGGCCACATGCAACGCGGCGGCAGCCCCACAGCTTTCGACCGAGTGCTGGCGCTCCGGCTGGGCGCCTACGCGGTCAACCAGCTTCTCAGCGGCGAGTCGGGCGCCATGGCCGGCCTTTGCGGGACGAAGCTTGTCTCCACACCTTTGGCCGAGGTTCTTACCACGCCTCGCAAAGTCGACTCGGAAAAGCTGCTTCTCGCCGAGGTCATGGCTCAGTGATCCTGAGCGTCACCTTGAACCCGTGCATCGACCGGGTGCTCTTCGTCGACGAGTTGCACGTCGGGGACACCAACCGCGTCTTGCGAGTGGAGACCGACGCCGGCGGCAAAGGCGTCAATCTTTCCCGTGTGGTTGCCGAACTGGGCGGAAAGACGACCGCCACCGGTTTCCTTGGCGGCGGCCCCGGCGCCTACGTGCGCAAGGTGCTAGACGTTCAAGGGGTCAACCACGACTTTGTCGAGATCGGCCTCGACACCCGCATGAATTTTAGCGTTGAGCAGGCCACCGGGACTCCCCCGACGACGCTGAACGACAAGGGCCCTGAGATTGACCAGGCCAAGTGGAACGCACTTCTCGAGCAAACGCGAGTCTACGCCCGCCAGGCGGCATGGCTTGCCCTCGGCGGATCGCTTCCGCCGGGCGTGCCCGAAGACGCCTTCGCCGTCCTGACCCGCATCGGCAAAGAGGAAGGGGCAAAGGTTTTGCTTGACGCCGACGGGCAGGCCATGAAGCTTGGAATGCAGGCCTTGCCTGCCATGATCAAGCCGAACGCCAAAGAGGCCTCCCGGCTTTTGGGAAGACCCATCGAGACGACGGAGCAGGCGGTCGAGGCGGCGCGCGATTTGCTCGCGATGGGACTGGAAATCGTCCTGCTCTCCAGGGGCGCTGACGGCGCCGTACTGGCGGTGGGAACGGACGTTTGGGTCGGGCTCAGCCCCAAAGTGCAGGTCAAGAGCACGATCGGCAGCGGCGATTCCATGCTGGGCGGGTTTCTTTTCGCCCTTCAAAACGGCAAGGGCTGGGATGAGGCCCTGGCCCTGGGATTGGCAGCCGGTGCGGCGACCGCCTTGACGGACGGTTCGGAAATCGCCAGGAAGCCGGTGATCGAGCGGCTGCTTCCCGACGCGCGGGTCATGAAACTCTGAGCAATCCGCCAAGTCACCAGGCATTGACTTTGCTTCACCAGGCTCAGCTTGGCGGCGGCCTCCCTCGCCATGGGGCGGCTATCAGGTAGAAAGGGAACCGGTGTTTTTCCGATGTGCGGGTTGGTCTGCTTCCGCGCAAAAGGGCCAAGCCTGGCCCGAGGCCGATGCGGGGCAGCCCAGAGGTTTGCTTTAACCGAATGCAACCCAGCCGATGATTCGGTCAAGCTCTTCTCGACTGGCAGTTCAGTATAGAAGCCGTTGCACTCGGTAGACTTTAGGGTATTCATGGCCACGCGACTCAAGACCGTTCTTCTCGCCTTTGTTCTTTGCAGCCTGGGGCTCGGCCAAGTTTGGGAGAAGACCTTTCAGCCAGGCTTCACCCTCCGCGTCGAGGTGGACCCGTCTGTTCCGCGCGTTGTGTACGCCATCCGGTTCCACGAAGCTTCCGGAAGCGTCAAGGCCTCGGCTTCGCTGCCCGGTGCGACGATCCTCGCCGACACGCCCTCGAAAGGCCGGGGCACGGTTAGCGAGGCCGTCGCCTTTCATCAGGCCTTGGGAGGGATCAACGCCGACTACTTCCCCTTCACCGGGGACCCGCTGGGTCTGATGGTCCGCGACGGCGAGCTCCTGAGCCACCCCAACCCAACGCGTTCGGTCATCGCGTGGGGCGACCGCGGAGCGACGTTTGGCAAAGCCGTTTGGAAGGCCACCGCGACCCTGCCCAGCGGTCAAGTTCTGGAAATCGACGCGCTGAACGCCCAATGCGGCCCCGGCCAAACGGTACTGAACACCCCTCCGGCAGGGCTTGCGACGCTCAAGGGCAAGGGCGCCCTGGCCGTGTTCAAGTTCGGTGACGTGAGCTGGACACCCCAGACGGAGGCGGCGGGCGAGCTTACGGCGGTCTATTCCGACGTCGAAAGCCTGCCGATCGAGCCGGGCACGGCAGTCATCGTCGCCAACGGCCTCAAAGCCGACCTGTTGCGCACACTGAGCCCCGGCGACAAGGTTTCGGTGAAAATCGACGTGCGCGGTTTCGACTGGACTCGGCGGAGGTGGGCAATCGGAGGCGGCCCCGACCTTGTTCGGTACGGACAAATCAACATCGACGGAAAGGCGCAGGACTTTGGCGACAACCACGTCAACAAACGGCACCCTCGAACGGCCGTCGGACGCACGCTGCATGGCGACGTCTGGTACGTGGTGGTCGACGGGCGGCAGAAGTTCAGCGACGGAGCGACCCTACCCGAGATGGCTACCATCATGAAGCGGCTCGGCTGCATTGACGCCATCAACCTGGACGGGGGCGGCAGTTCGGCCATCAACCTGTTCGGGCTAACGCTGAACAAGCCGAGCGACGGCAAGGAGCGTCCTGTGGCCAATGCGATCCTTTTTCACGGCGTCGTGCCGCCCGACGAGCAGGCCGCCCTGACGTTGACAGCAGCGGGCAGCCTGGTCGAAGGCGGCAACGTTCAAATCACCCTTCTGGACGCCCGCAATCAGAAAATTCCGCATGCCGAAATCGTCTGGTCGGCCCAGGGTGACGGCTGGATCGACCAAGGCGGCCTGGTCCACGGGCTGAAAGAAGGAACAGTCATCGTGAGGGCCTGGGCGAGAGGACGCGTTTCTGAGCTGTCGGTACCGGTGCTGAAAAAACCTAAGCCGCCGAGCGAAGGGCAAAGTCGGCCTGGGCGAACAGAAACACGCCGATCGACACGAAACCGTTCATCGTGAAGAACGCTGTGTCGATGCGGCTAAGGTCGTCGGGCCGAACCAGGCTCTGCTCGTAGACGAGCAACAGTCCGGCGATGCCCACTCCAATAAAATACAAGGTTCCTGCGCCCACCCACATGCCACCCCACGCAAGACAGGCGATGGCAAGCGCATGGCTAACTCGACTGACCGCCAGCGCACGCCGGACGCCAAGCGTTTCGGGCAACGACCTCAGCCCCTGCGATTTGTCGAAATCGACGTCTTGAAGCGCATAAATGATGTCGAAGCCGGCGGTCCACAGGGTCACACCCAAGAAGATCGGGCCGATCTCCATATCGAGCCTCCCCGTGGAAGCGATCCAGGCGGCGGCCGGAGCGATTCCCAGCGAGGCCCCTAATGCGAAGTGGCAAAACGGAGTGAACCTCTTTGTCGTGCTGTAGCCGAGGGTGATCAGAAGCGCCACCGGGCTGAGCAGGAAAGCCAGGGGATTGAGCATCCAGGCGCTGAGCAGGAAAACGGCGACCGAGGCGGCAAAGAACGTTTGCGCGTGGCTCAGCCGCAAGGCGCCGGAGGGAAGGGCGCGGTTCTTGGTCCTATCGTTAAGCGCGTCGATGTGCCGGTCCAGAATCCGGTTGAAAGCCATTGCGGAGGACCGGCAGGACACCATCGCAACGATGATCCAAGCGAACACGCGCCAGCCCGGCCAACCATCCGCGCCCCAAATCATCCCGATCATCGCAAACGGCAACGCGAAGACCGAGTGCTCGATCTTGATCATCTCGAGGTACGTGAGAAACGGCCTCCAGAAGTCCAACGCCCGCGCCATCAAAAAAAGGATACCGGTTTAGGTGGTCGTTTCGATCAGGTCGCCCTGCTCGGTCGTCGCGTGGACGAACTGCTCCTCGTAAAGCTTGGCGTACAGGCCTCCGCGCGCCAGCAGGTCCTCGTGCTTGCCGGACTCGACGATGCGGCCATCCTGCATGACCAGGATCTGATCGGCGGCCAGGATCGTTGACAGCCTGTGCGCAATTGCGAAGGTCGTTCGACCGACCATCAACTTGCTCAGCGAGTTCTGGATCATGCGCTCCGATCGAGTGTCGAGCGCCGATGTGGCCTCGTCAAGAATCAGGATGCGCGGGTTCTTCAGAATGGCGCGCGCGATCGCCAAGCGTTGCTTCTCACCCCCAGACAGTTTGTAGCCCCTTTCGCCGACCACCGTGTCGTAGCGATCCGGCAGGCTTTCGATGTGATCGTGAATCGCGGCCGCCTTGCATGCCTCGATCAGCTCTTCCTCGGTGGCGTCCGGCTTGGCGATTTGCAAGTTCTCCCGAATCGTGGTGTGCACCAGGTACGTCTCTTGCGTCACGGCGCCGATAAGCTGGCCGAGCGATGAAAGCTTGACGTCCTTCACGTCTTGCCCATCGATCAGCACCGATCCCTCGTCGGCGTCATAGAGCCTGGGGATCAAGTATGTCAGCGTGGTTTTGCCCGCTCCGCTCGGCCCGACCAGCGCGACCAGCTGGCCGGGCTCCGCCTTGAGGTTGACGTTGTTCAGGGCGTGCGTCGGCGAGTTCGGCTCATAACGGAAGCTGACGTCGCGGAACTCGACCTCGCCCCGGATTTTCGACTTGTCCAGCTCGATCGCGTTCGGCTTGTCAGTGATGTCCTGCTTCAGGTCCAGGTATTCGAAGATGCGGTCGAAGAGGGCGAGCGATCCCATCACCTCGACCTGCACGCTCATCAAACCCGTCAAGGGGAAGAACATCCGCGATTGAAGCCCGACGAAAGCGGCCAGCACGCCAAGGGTGATGTTCTTGTCGCCATGGAACATCAGCCACCCGGCGAACCAATAAACCAGCGCAGGGACGAGCGAGAAGATCATCCGCATAAGGCCGAAGAAGAGGTACATGACGACTTGGCCCTTGATCTGCCAAACGGACAGCTTGTAGTTCTCGTCCATGAACTTGGCCATGAGGCGGTCCCGTCGGCCGCTCGTTTTGGTCAAGAGCACGCCGGAAACGGACAGGGTTTCCTGCATCAGCGCGTTCAGCTCGGCAGTCTGCTCCATCGTGCCCTTGCGGATCTTGCGCGACACCGCGCCCATCTTGCCGCCAGCCACGGCAAACACCGGCACCACAGCCAGCGTCATAAGGGTCAGACGCCAATCGAAAAGAAACATTGCGATCAGAGTCGTGACGACCACCGCGGCGTTGGACAGAGCGTTGGTCACGGTGTCGCTGAGCACGGTCTGCACGCCCGCCACATCGGAGATCAACCGAGACTGGATTTCGCCGGTCCGGGTGGAGGTGAAGAAGCGGAGCGACATTCCCTGAAGGTGGTCGAAGAGCTTGTTCCGGAAGTCGCGCATGATCTTCTGGCCGATGAGCACGCTCCAATAGCCATAGAGTAGCGTCAGGCCAGCGCCGACAATGGTGGCGATGATGGTGTAGATGGAAAAAAGCGCCGTTACCCGCAGGTTGTTTTTTTGGATGCCGTCGTCGATGATGATCTGCAAAAACCACGGCGGCAACAGGCCGAACAAAACGGCAACGATCACGGTGACAATGGTCAGAACAACTTGCGACTTGTACGGCTTGAAGGACTCGGTAACCCGCTTCAGCGTCTGAGGTTTGATTTTCGCGGGCTTGGCTTCCTCGAAGTGTCCATGCATCATGAAGGGTTTATACCTGCCTGCCAAAAGCCTGCCGAGACCGAGAAGCCAAACGTCACACCTCCCCTTTGAGCGGGCTGTGCCGTTGGGACGCCATGCTGCAAACGTTGCACCTGGAACCTGGGCGTTACGATAGGTGTTGAAAGACGTCAGTTTTACCGAAGTTCGTCTTACGAGGTTCCCCACAATGATTGCCACGCTTACTGTTGCCCTTGTTCTCAACCCGCAATCGGGCTTCTCCCTTGAAAAACCCGTCGTCGCCCTTGGACAAAGGGTCATCGCCATGGCGGCGGCTCCGACCGGCAGCAAGGTCGTCGTCTGCCTGGAAAACTACACGGCGCGCATCATCGACACCAAGACGCGCCAAACGCTTCGGGTTTTGCAAGGCCACCCGGCACCGGCTTACGCGGCGGCTTGGAGCCCCAACGGCAAACTGGTCGCGACGGGCGACGAAAGCGCCCGCGTGATCCTTTGGGATGCCGCCAGCGGCAAGCGAGTGCGGACGATTCGCGACCACACCAAAGGCATCCAGGCGCTCAGCTTCAATTCGTCCGGCGCCATGCTCCTGTCGACTGGCAAAGACGACACCATGTACGTGTACACGCTGAAGGACGGCAAGCGGCGGGCGACGATCCTTGGCAAAGGCGCCAACCTTTACAGTGGGCGCTTTGTGGGCAAGAGCAACAACATCCTCTGCGCCTCATTGGGCAAGGGCGCTATGGCCTTCACAGCGAACGGCCAACCGATTTACGCCTTGGGCGGCCATGGCGGCGAGGGCGTTTGGGAGGCCGCGCTGAACCCCAGCGGCACGCTCATCGCCTCGGCGGGCCGAGACGGCACGGTGGGCATCTGGTCCACCAAAACGAGGCAGAGGCTTAACAGCTTGAGGGGCCACACCGACTGGGTGGTGCGCGTCCTTTTCACTCCGGACGGCAAACACGTGATCACCAGCTCGGTGGACGGCACCGTTCGCGTTTGGAACGCGTCCAATTACAAACAGGTGGCCATGCTGACGGGGCAGTCAATGGTTGGCTCGCCGATCTGCCTGACCGCAGACGGCAAGACTCTGTTGACCGCCGATGTCAGCGACTTCTTGCAATACAACAGGATCCAGTCCAAATAGGGCTGGATCCCGCTCTTCGAACCCGCTTCACGCCGCCTGAAGCTCTCTCTTTTCGGCCAGGCTGACGTTGATCTCGATTTGCCCGATCTCCTCAACGATGAGGGGAATCACCAATGCAGGTATGTTGAGGGTCGTGATCTTGACGTTGGTGCCTCGAATGATCGTTGGCGGAGTGATGTCGCAACGGAATCCCTGCGCCGACAACAACGACAGGCTGTTTCCGCTAACCATGTTGCCGAGTTCGGCGATGGCGCTCGCGGCCAGGCCGTCGAAGGCCACCACGGGAGCCCCAATCATGGTGGAGGCGATGCGGTCGGCGGTCACCATCGACATGCCGTAAATCACCAAGCCGGCAATGTCTCCGGTGATGCCGCACACGACGTTGATCTGCTGGGTCGTGAAGATCTGGGGGCGGGCGCTCAACTTGCCCCTTTCGGGGGTCTTGTTGAGCAGCATCTCCATCACATTGACCGCTGCCTCAGCGAACGGGCTGACGTATTCCACCTTCATGAAAGCCTCCCCGGCCTCACGCGGCCAGCAGCTTTTGGACGGCTTCTAAGACCCGGTCCGGTTGGAAAGGCTTGACGATGAAGTCCTTCGCGCCCGCCTGAATCGCCTCGACGACCATGTTCTTCTGGCCCATGGCCGTGCACATCACCACGTTGGCCGCGGGATCGTGCGCCTTGATTTCCTTGAGGGCGGCGATGCCGTCCATTTCAGGCATGGTGATGTCCATGGTGACGAGGTCGGGTTTCAAGGATTTGTACAGAGCCACCGACTCGACTCCGTTCGATGCCTCGCCGACAACCTCGTATCCGTTTTGAGTGAGGATGTTTTTGAGCGTGACCCTCATGAACAAAGCGTCATCGGTGATTAAGATGCGTTTCGCCATATTTGTGCTCCCTGCATTGGTTTCTTGTAGTAGAAGGAGAGCGGAGACTCAAAACCGATCTCGCGGCTGTTGACGATCCGCTCGGTGCTTCCGACGAACAGATATCCCCCGGGCTTGAGGGCCCGGAAAAACTTCTCATACAGAATATTCTTGGCTTGTTCGGTGAAATAGATCACCACGTTACGGCAAACAATCAGATCGAAACCGGAATCGAAGGAATCGCTGAGCAAGTTGCCGGTTTTGAAAGTCATGTACTTTTTCAGCTTGGGATTGGCGCGCCAATAGACGCCGTCGAACGTGAAGTACGCCTTGCGGACCTCGGACGGCACGTTCTTCATGTCCGGCTCGATGAACCGGCCCTCGCGGGCCTGAGCCAAAGCCGCGTGGTCAATGTCGGTCCCAACGATCGTGTGCGCGCCGGGGAAGCTGCGGTCCAAAATGATGGCCAACGAATGGGACTCCGCGCCGAAGCTGCAGCCGGCACTCCAGATTTTAAGCTTGTTCGTGTGCTTGAGCAGCTCCGGCAGCACGCGCTTCTCCAGCTCCACCCACTTCTCCGGATTTCGGAACAGCTCGGAAACGTTGATCGCCAGCTTGTCCAAAAACCACTTCATGTTGTCGGGCTGGCTCTTCAAGAAGGCCCAGAAAGCGTCGAGCGCCGCGCAATTCTTGGTGTCGGCCATGCTGAGGATACGCCGTTGCAACTGGTCCTGCTTGTAGGCGTTCAGGTCAAGCCCGGTGCTCGCTTTCAGGTTGCGATAGAAGGCCTGCCACTGCTCTTGACTAGGATGCACGAGCCAACCTCCCGGATAGAACGGCGACAAGCGCGTGGGCGATTTCGGACACGGGATACTCGGCGTCGATGCCCCCCACAAGCTTGGCCATCTTGGGCATGCCGTAGATGGTGCAGGACTCCTCGGATTCGCCAAAGCAGACGCCCCCGGCGCTTCGGATTTGAAGAGCCCCCTTGGCGCCGTCCTTGCCCATTCCCGTCATCACCACGCCGATGGATCGGCTTTGGTAGACCTTAACGCCGCTTAGAAACAAAAGGTCGGCAGCAGGCCGGACGCCGTGCATGGGCGGGTCGTTCGTGAACTTGAGTTCGCCGCCCGGTCCCACGACCATGTGCTTGCCGCCGGGCGCCATCAAAGCTAAGCCGGGAGTGACCCGGTCGCCAGGCGCGGCCTCACGGCACGGCAGAGTGCCGCAGGTGTTTAAACGTTCGGCAAAATTCTTGGTGAAGCCCTCGGGCATGTGCTGCACGATCAGCATGGCCGCTGGAAAGCCTTGGGGCAGCGACTCAAAAAAAGCCATGAGCGCCTTTGGGCCGCCGGTGGAGGCAGCCACAAAAACCACTCGGTCCGATCCCTTGGTCGTCGCTGTGGCGCGCACGTGCATTCCGAATTTGGTGCGCAGCCGCGCTTCCTTGGCGGCCAAAACTTTGGCGATCAGTTCGTCTTTGATCCGGTGGAGCCCGATCGGCGACGACGAGGGCTTGGCCACGAAGTCGATCGCTCCCAGGTTGAGAGCCTCGATTGTCTCCTTCGCCCCCTTGGTCGTCAGCGTGCTGACCATGACGACGGGCAAGGGATGTTTGGACATGATGTCCGCCAGGGCGGCCAAGCCGTTCTTGCGGGGCATCTCGACGTCCATCGTGATCACGTCGGGCTGTAAGTCCGTCGCTTTTCGGACCGCCTCCTCGCCGTCGTTGGCCGTTCCGACCACCGAAATCCCGGGGTGGCTGTCAAGCATGTCCGTCAAAAACTTCCGCATCAGCGGCGAGTCGTCGACCACAAGAACGCGCAGGCTCATATCTTGTCCATCTCCTCGAACATCTTGGCGTACGACTCGTATTCCGTGACGAAATCGGAGGTGATCTCGTCGACGTCCTCGGGCTGAAGCTTAAGCCTTTCGACGGCTTCCGGCTCGACCTCGTAGCGCAGCCCGTCGCCGCCCAGACCGTATCCCATGCTCATGGTCAAGAAGTCGCCGACGTGCACGGCGTCGACGAGCAGACTTCTCGGCTCGCAGCCGTTCGGGTTGTGGTGGTAGCGCATGGCTTCGACCAGAGGCTGGGGCAGGTTCCACTTTTCGCCCAGATAGGCCCCCACGTCGGCGTGGTCGTATCCCAAGAGTTTGCGCTCGACCTGGTCGAACGTCAAATCGTCGCGGATGGCCAGGGCCATCATCGCCGACAGGCGGTTTTCAAGCCATATGCTGAGCGCGACCTTGCCCAAGTTGTGAAGCAGTCCGGCTGTGAAGGCCGTGTCCTCGTTGAGCGACTTCGTTTTCCGGGCGATCTGCTGGGCGGCCACGGCCACGCCGAACGAGTGCGTCCACATCGCCTTGGGGCCAAGCTGGTATCCCTTCAGCGGCCGAGTCATCCACGGGTAGGTGGCGGCCACCATGGCCAAGTTCCGGACGCAACGCATGCCGAGCACGACAACCGCTTCTTGATGGTCCATGATCTGGCGGGAGAGTCCGTAGTATGCGCTGTTCGCAAGGCGTAGAACGCGAGCGGCAAGCGCCTGATCCTGGCCTATGTGGTGGGCCACGGTGCGGGAGGAGCCGGTCGGCGAATCCGCTTCGCGCATGACGGCAAGGGCAGCGGCGGGGATCGTCGGCAGGTCCGTCGTCTTGCTCACAATGTCTTCTAAGGTCAGTGTTCCTTGTGCCATGGTTATGCTCTGAGCCTGCACAGCAACTTTTCCTCTTGGCTCACTGTGCGAACCTTCACTTCACCGGTTGCGGCGTCCAGCATCATCGTCCGGCCAGCGTGCCCCCCGACGTCTCTTGCGATGACTTTGAGGCCGAGTTTTTTCACTTGTTCGTCCACGGCCAAGGCGTTTCGCGCGCCGATGTCGAGCTTGTTCGCCACGTTCGCTCCGAACTTAAAAACTTGCGCTCCCCCGGCCATTGCGCACACGAGCTTTGAACGCGACGCCCCCAACTTCTCCAAAGCCTGCACGAGGGCGGCGATTCCCGTGTCGGCGAACTTGCCTGGCATGTCGTTTGGCTTGTCCTTGAAGTGCTCGGGAAGCATCACGTGCACCATGCCCGCCACGTTGGCGACGGGGTCCAGCGCGCAGAAGCCGATGCAACTTCCAAGTCCGAGGCAGGTGAAGCAACCCGGCCCCTTCACGACTTGGATGTCAGCCATGCCTACAAGCAACTGGGTAGGCGTCATCCTACGCTGCCTCCCCAAGGCCCAGCCTTTCGAAGAAATCGTGCAGGCCCTGCTCCGAGGGGATGTAGACAAAGTAGCCCTCGGCTCCCCCTTGCTCATCGACAATGCGCGTCTCGATGGATAGGGCGCAATGGTCGGCGCTGTAGGCCTCCAGAACGATCGACTCGAGGATCGCGGCCGCCATCTCAATCGACACCATGGGAGGCGTGGCGTGCAGCTTGAAGTCGGTCATGTCCGAAATGGCGTTCAGGAAGCTCGAGTTCACGATGTTTCCGATTTCGAGCATGACCGAAGCCTCGAGCTCCCCGACTTGCTCGGCTGTCTCGGGAGCGGAACCTAGAATCATCGTCCATAGCTTCTGGGCGCTGTTCCAGGGGAACATGAAGGCGATGTGGCCGGTGATGTCGCCCTCCACGCTCATGTAGATGCCCACAGTCTGCTCCTCGCGCCCGCCGATCAGCAAAGGGATCTGCTCCAGACCGATTTGCTCGGCGCGCGGCACCGACATGTTGAAAGGCTTCTGGGTCAGTTCGGCGATCGCCGTGGTCGCGTGGCCCAAGCCAATGTTCGCCAGCTCTTTGATCGCCGATAGCCTCAACGCGTCCAAACTGCTCGAATTAATCGACATCTTCGCACCACACCCTTCCTTATCATCGGCAGGTTTCCTCCACTCGATAACCTATCGATGCCGATGAAAAGAGATTTCTCAGCGTATATTCCTGTTAGGCTTGCGAGATGTCCAAGCAGTTTTGCCGGGCACCATCGGTTTTTTGGCAGAATCAGCGCAGATCTTGCGGCTGTGTCCCTAGGAGTGGTGTAAGAAGGAATCAGATGCTGGCTCTGAGGGAGCGGAGCGACCGAAGAGCAAGCCTCCGCGGCGGCCGAATCGAATCGGAGCGCCATCGCGTCCTCTGCCTTGATGAGACGTAATCGGAGAACGCAGATGGCAGATAACATTGTAACACTTCCCGACGT